>Ga0308174_10000190_pt1 | contig 24732 bp, 21 predicted proteins | sample PhyPR2_FD_203894 | JGI IMG/M metagenome (GOLD analysis project Ga0308174, IMG submission 203894) | Soil microbial communities from UC Gill Tract Community Farm, Albany, California, United States - DLSLS.P.R2 | ecosystem: Environmental > Terrestrial > Soil > Agricultural land | place: USA... | reverse complement strand
AGCGCGGCGGCGAGGCTGACCACCGGCAGGCCCCGGGCCAGGTTCACCACCAGCGTGAACGCGACCACGGCCGCACCGACCGCGTTGAGGGCCAGCTGCCCGAGCCGGCGATCGCGGCGGGCGAACCGAGCCATGGCGACGAGGCCGGCCAGGAAGCTGAGAAACACCGAGACGGCGTAGAACAGCACGAGCTCCTGGTCGCGGCCCCCTGCGGCGGCCACCACGGCGGCCGAGACCACGGTGAACGCGAGCACACCCCAGTACGGCGTGTGGTGCCGGTTGGTTCGCCCCACGGGTGCGGGCAAGATGCCGACCGTGGCCGACTCCTCGCGGGTGCCGCCGGGGGTGCCGCCGGGGATCGTGCTGGGCGTGGGGCGAGTGTGACGGGCGAGCGCCTTCAACAGGCCGGGGCCGGCCTGGAACGAGGAGGAGGCGGCCGAGAGCAGCAACAGCGCGGTGACGAGCTGGAACGCGGCGAACACCGGCCCCGGCGCGGCGACGCGGGCCAGCTCGGCGATCTGGGTGGTGTCGGCGTGCGGCACCCCCACCTGCAACCGATGGGCCTCCAGGGCGAGCCCAAGGGTGATGGTGCCGACGATGCCGAGGGTGAGCCACAACGTGATGGCGCCGAAACGGCGGCGGCCGTCATCGTCGAGCTGCCCCAGCTGCGCGATGGCCGAGGAGGGTGCCTCGACGCCGGTGGCGAGCGCCATCGCCACCGGAAACGCCAACGCCACCGCAAGCAGGCTCTGGTGCCCGGGCGTGTGTGTGATGGTCCCAACCGGGGCGCCCGGCGTCGCGAACACACCGAACACCAGGACGGCGCCGGCAACCGCGATGAACGCGAGCGTGAGAACCGCGAAGAACAGCCGTCCAAGGTGCCCAAACCAGGTCAGCCCCCCGACCACCGCCACCAAGGCCAGTGCCAACGGCAGCCGCCACGGCGCCAGCTGCGGAAAGTACGCGATGACGGCCGATGCGCCCGCGGCCACCGAGATGGCGATGGTCAGCACGAAGTCGACGACGAGCGCACCGATCGGGATGAACGCCACCGCGTCACCGAACGCCTCACCGGCGGCCGCGGACGCGCCGCCGCCGTTCGGATAGCGACGGATCAGCTGCTGGTAGTTCACGATGACGAGCGCCACGATGGCGACGACCAGACCCATCGTCGGGACGAGCAGGGCGAGGTCGCCGTTCAGCGCCCGCAACGCGGCCTCGACCGCATACGCGACCGAGGAGACCGGGTCAGCCATCACCGCGAACGCGAAGGCGAGCAGCAGCACCGGCCGGCGGTGCAACAAGTCGGTGGCCCGGCGACCTTGGCCGGCGCCGGCGCGGCGGTCGGTCTGACGGATGGCGCTCTGTGGCGGCCGGGGGCGGCCGGAGGTGGTGTGGCGAAGCGGCACGGAATGTCCTTGAGGGTCGGCGGACTGCTCACGCCGACCAGACTTCCCGGCACACCATCCGTGAGTTTACTACCGCCCGCCGCCCGCGCCCGCCGCCCGGGGGGCGGCGCCAAGCGGGGCCACGTAGGCAAGACGTCAAGAGCGCGACTGAGGACGTAGGGATTTCGTCAGGAACCCCGACTTGGACTGGCAGCGCACCAACGTTGGGTCTTGAGTGAGTCGCCGGCCGCTCGAGCAGACACGGCGGCCGTGTAGCCCAGCCTGGAAGGACCTGACATGGCCGCCCGCGAAGAACGCCACCACGATCACCAAGAACGTCGCTTGATGCACGCGCACGGCTGGTCCCCAGCGCCCGAACCTGGCCGTCGTCCGGCCTGCCCGCGAAGGGGCATGAAAAACGGGCCCCGACCTGCGTGAACAGGTCGGGCCCGGTCGGTCGGGCTGACAGGATTTGAACCTGCGACCCCTTGACCTGGGACTTGCGCTCTGCCGCTAGGTGCGATCGTGAGCCAGATTTCGCTCTGGCCTGCGCTAACGTGCCCCGCGACTCTTGCCTGCACTTGCGTCCAATCGCGCGATCTGGCGGACTTCTGCGCGAGTAAACGACCAGTAAGCGTCCACCCGTCAGATTGCCACGCGGCATGCCGCCCCGGTTGGGGCTGCACCTGAAAAGACGATCGCGCCAAGGTGTCCCCCGCCCGGCCACTTGGTCGATCAATCGTCCCCATCATCTGCTCGACGCGGCGGAGACGATGGTTCGAGGAGCGAGCGAACTGCGCTGGCGGCGTCCGTGCCGACGATGCCTTCCAGCGTCGCGAGCAGCTCGGCTTCTGGCTTCGGTGAATAGCGCACAGCCTTGTCAGTGATGGGCTCTTCGCACTTTGTCAGGGAACCGCTCGGCGACGCGGAGGAGAAGTTCGCCGGCGTCCATCAGCTCTATGCCACGGTGGGTCATCCACTCGCGGGGAAAGTGCTTGATGTTCTGCGTTAGGAGGATGTCGGCGTCAGCCGAGATCGCGGCCGCGAGGACGTGGCGGTCCTTGGCGTCCATCTCGACGTGCTCCACGGTGGCGACGTCCGCGCGGTCGACGTCGATGAGCGCGTACTCGATGTAGTCGTTCATCAGTTCCTCCAGACGCGTGGTGTCACCGCGGCTGAGTCCGAGGTTTTCTTGGAGGTTCCGCGACATCTCGTCCAGGATCTCCTCGCTCCAGTGGATCTCGATGGCGACCTCGTCAGCGGCGTAGAGGACGTAGTCGCGCAACGTCCGCGAGTACAGGATGTTGGCATCCGCCAGGACGCTGGAGACCGTCAATCGACGAAGCCGAGGTCGTTGGAGAACTCCGCGAGCGCCTCGGCTGCTTTCTCCCGCCGAAGGCGTCGTGCGCGCTGGAAGTCGAGGATTGCCTGGGCCGGGATGCGGTGATGGGTTCCGACCTTCACGTGGTCGATCTCGCCGGACTCGACCAGCTTCATCAGCGTCGGGCGCGACAGACCCAGCATGGTGGCTGCTTCGGTGGTGGTGAAGCGTTCCTTCACCGGGACCACGACTGCACCGGTCGTACGCTCGGCATCGAGCAATGCGAGCACCTTCTCAGCACTCTCGCGAGGAAGGCTGAGCGTCACCTTCACACTGTCGGAGGAGTCCGCCAGCGCTGCGCGAAGTGCCTGGACGTCCTCGGCAAGCGCCTCAGACATGACGACCTCCAACCGAAACAATTGACTGTAACTGCTGCAAGTGTAGCCAGTCGCATCTGTGCGTCCTGCGCTGACCCGCCAGAATTGACTTCGTGACCGACATCGGCGAGGAGCTCGAGAGCCTCCGGCGTGAGAATGCCCGCCTCCGCCAGCTACTGAAACTGACCGATGCAGAGGCAGCGCCTGCACGCGGCACTCAGACGGCATGGTTCGACAAGGCACCGGGGTCCGTCGACGCAAGCTCCCCGCCGCAGGCGAAGGTGCAGTTCTACGCCGCACTCTTCGGGGCACGGCAGGATGTGTTTGCGGTCCGATGGGAGAACGCACGTTCCGGCAAGTCGGGCTGGATGCCAGCAGTCGAGGGTGGCTGGCGCAAGGGAAGCAAGTCCTCCGATCACCGCTATCTCCCATTGACCCGCGAGGTGCTGGCGGCGCACCTGACTGGTGATATCCACATCGGCCTCTATCCGATGCTGCCGGGCGACCAGACCTGTTGGCTTGCCGCGGACTTCGACGGCCCGGCGGCCATGCTGGACGCCCTTGCGTACCTCAAAGCAGCCCGCTCCGTCGGCGCGCCCGCCGCGCTGGAGATCTCTCGGTCCGGGATCGGCGCCCACGTCTGGATCTTCTTTACCGATGCGGTGCTCGCGGCCACCGCGCGCCAGCTGGGTACGGCACTCGTACGTGAGGCGATTGCGATCCGCGGACGCATGGACCTGCGGTGCTATGACCGCCTCTTTCCGTCTCAGGATGTGCTCCCTGGGCGTGGCCCGGGCAACCTGATCGCGGCACCCCTGCATGGGAAGTCCCGCAAGGTCGGGACGACGGTGTTCCTTGATCTGGCGACGCTTGAACCCTTCGACGATCAGTGGGACTACCTGTCGACCTTGGACCGACTGACGCCCCGGCAGGTGTCGAAGCTTGCCACGGCGTTGCGAGAACCAGCTGTCGGGTCACGGGTCGACCGTGCTCGGCCCCCGAAGTCGACCCGGACGCGACCGAGCCCGGCGCCGATCGTGCATCTCGCTCTCGACGGTGGTGTCAGGATCCCAGGATCGGAGCTCAGCCCCTCGCTGTACGCCACGCTCAAGCATGCGGCCTCAACCTACAATCCTGAGTTCCACGACCGGCAGCGCCGACGCCAGTCCACCTGGAAGATCCCGCGGATCATCACCTCCTACGACGAGACCCTCGACGATCACCTGGTTCTCCCCCGCGGCCTCCTCGACACCGCTACAAGGCTCATCGCGGACGCGGGCAGCAAGGTCGAGACCGACGATCGCCGAGTGGCAGGTCAGGCCGAGGACTTCGCCCTTGACCTCATCCTCGATCCCGCACAGCAGGCGGCAGTCGACGATCTGCTTCCACACGACTTGGGCTTGCTCGTGTCCCCGCCCGGCTCAGGAAAGACCGTCATGGCCTGCGCACTCATCGCGAATCGCGGCACCTCAACCCTGGTCCTGGTTGACCGCAAGACCCTCGCCGACCAGTGGCGTCGACAGATCCAGGACCTGCTCGGGTGGAAACCCGGCCAACTCGGTGGTGGGCGCTCCAAACTCACCGGCGTGCTCGACGTGGCCACCCTCCAGACACTCGCCCGCCGGGACGACCTTGACGAGAAGCTCGGCGCATACGGCCTCGTGGTGGTCGATGAGTGCCATCACGTGCCGGCGGCCGCATTCGAGTCCGCGGTTCGCGCCATCCCCGCCCGATACTGGCTCGGACTCACTGCCACGCCATACCGCAGGGACGGACTCGATGACCTCATCGGCTTCCAACTCGGCCCCATGCGGCACACCCTGCAACACGCAGACCCCGACACGCTCGAAGGCGCCCATACCGACCGGCCGCGCCCTTTACTCGTCGTCCACCCCACGCGGTTTCGACTGGAGGAGCAAGTCGACCTATCCGTTCCAGGCGCCATCGCGGGCATCCACCGAGCGCTTGCCGCAGACGAATCACGCAACGAGCAGATCCTCACCGACGTGCTCGAAGCCCACGTTCGCGGACGACACTGCCTCGTGCTGGCCCAACGCACAGCACACGTCGACCACCTGGCCGCCAGACTGTCCGAGCGCGGAGTGGAGCCGGTGGTCCTCAAAGGCGGGATGGGTGCACGTGCACGATCCGCCGCAAACGAACGGCTGGTCCCCACCGTCGGCAGTCCGCCACTCCTGGTCGTTGCCACCGGACACTTCGTCGGCGAAGGTTTCGACTGCCCCGCACTCGACACCCTGTTCCTCGCCGGCCCGGTGTCCTTCAAGGGACGGCTCGTCCAGTACGCAGGCCGCGTCCTGCGCGCCTACCCAGGCAAGCAGACCGCCGAGGTCCACGACTACCACGATGTCGAGATGCCCGTACTCGCCGCTGCCCTCGCCAAACGAGCGCCAGGCTACGTCAGCCTCGGCTTCGCCGACCCCAGATCCCAACTCGGGTGATCACAGACCTGGATCGAGCAGTCGATCCAGGTCTCTGTGATCACGGCGGTTCACACCCCCGGTTGGTGCTGGGTCATCTCCGTTTACGACCAGTAAACGTCCAACGCAAGGCGACCGTCGCTCGCCCTCGTCCGCTGTCGTTTGCGCTGGTCGGCGGCCGAATGTGGCGTCCACATCATGACGTAACGACGACCGCCGCTCAGTTCAAATGGCGAACCGCCCCTGATCCCGCGTTTCCGCAGGTCAGGGGCGGTTCAGAAAGTCGGGCTGACAGGATTTGAACCTGCGACCCCTTGACCCCCAGTCAAGTGCGCTACCAAGCTGCGCCACAGCCCGAAGCCCGCGACGTCTCACGACGACGAGCGGGCGCGAGAACCTTACCGCAGCACCGACCTGGCTCCGAACCGGGCCGGGTACGACCGGCGGTGGCTCCTCAGGATCTTCTTCGGATCCGCAAAGCGAAGGCAGGCTCGGCTCACAGGTTCCTCTTCGGTTCGACCGGTTGTCTGTGCTGGACGCGCATCGAGCCCCGGAGGAACCCCATGGACGAGCAGCAGAGCCCCTTCCCGCAGCCCCACCAGACTCCCACGGAGCCGGGAGCCGCGACGGAGCCGGGGAAGCAGCGCCGCGGGCGCCGGCTGCTGGCCACCGTGACCGCCACGGCCGTGGTCGCGGGCGCCGGCGGGGTCGGCGCCGGGTACGCCCTGGGTCACGGGTTCGGCTCCTCCGGCACCTCGAAGACGGCCGCGAGCAGCAACGGGCGCAGCAACGTGTCGCAGCAGGGCGGGACCGGCACCGTGCCGATCCCCGGCAACGGCGACTGGTCGTGGTCCGACGGCGGGCAGGACGGGTTCTCGGTGCCGTCGCTCCCGGACGGCGGGTACGGCGGCGGCTTGCCGTCGCAGGGCTCCTCCAGCGACAGCACCTCGAACGCCACCGACACGCAGCTGTCCGGCCTGGTGCGGGTCGTCTCCACCCTGAAGTACGACGGCGGCAAGGCCGTCGGCACCGGCATGGTGCTCACGTCCGACGGGGAGGTCGTCACCAACCACCACGTGGTGGCGGGCGCCACCTCGGTGAAGGTGAAGGTGATGAGCACCGGCACGACCTACACCGCGAAGGTCGTCGGCACCGACACCAAGGACGACGTCGCGGTGCTCCAGCTCGTGGGGGCCTCGGGGCTCGCCACGGTGACGCCGGACACCGACGGCATCGCGACCGGTGACGCGGTGACCGCGGTGGGCGACGCGAACGGTGCCTCGACGTTCAGCGCCGCCACCGGCACGGTGCTGGCGAAGAGCCAGACCATCACCACCCAGAGCGAGGGCGCGGCCAGCGGCGAGCGGCTGACCGGTCTGCTGCAGATCAGCTCCGACGTGGTCTCGGGCGACTCCGGCGGCGCGACGTACGACAAGGACGGCCAGGTGGTCGGCATGACCACCGCGGCGTCCAGCGGCTCCGCAGACGTGGTCGGCTACTCCGTGCCGATCGCGAAGGTCCTGCGGGTCGCCGGCGACCTGGAGAGCGGGGTGACCAGCACCCGCTACGAGTACGGCTACCCGGCGTTCCTCGGGGTGGGCCTCGGCAGCACCGGCACCACCGTCCGGGGCGTCTACCAGAGCACCCCGGCGGCCGGCGCCGGCATCGCGGCCGGGGACACGATCACCGCGGTGGACGGCACCAGCGTGAGCACCTCGACCGCGCTGCGCAAGGCCGTGGCGGCCCACTCCCCCGGTGACCAGGTCAGCGTGACCTGGACCGACACCGCCGGGACGTCGCACACCGCGACCGTGACCCTGGCGCAGGGACCGGTCGCGTAAGCGGACCCGTCAGCGGCGCTCGCGCTTCTTGCGCGGGCGCTGCTGCACGTGCACGGGGCTGCCGACGAAGCCGAACTCCTCGCGCAGCCGCCGCTCGACGAACCGGAGGTAGGACGCCTCCAGCTGTCCGCTGGTGAACAGGACGAACGTCGGCGGCTCGGTCGAGGCCTGCGTGCCGAACAGGATCTTCGGCTGCTTGCCGCCACGCACGGGGTGCGGGTGCTCGGAGACCAGCCGACCCAGGAACGAGTTCAGCGCGCCGGTACCGACGCGGGTGGACCAGCCCTCGAGCGCGGCGTCCAGGGCCGGCACCAGCCGGTCGACGTGCCAGCCGGTGCGCGCGGTGATGTTGACCCGCGGCGCCCACGGCACGCGCACCAGGTCCCGCTCGACCTCGCGGTCCAGGTAGTAGCGGCGCTCCTCGTCGACGAGGTCCCACTTGTTGAACGCGATCACCAGCGCCCGGCCGGCCTCGGCGACCGCGGTGATGATCCGCAGGTCCTGCTCCGAGATCGGCTGGGACCCGTCCACGACCATCACGCACACCTCGGCCCGCTCGATCGCGGTGTTGGTGCGCAGGCTGGCGTAGTACTCGTGGCCGGAGGCCTCCTTGATGCGCTTGCGGACGCCGGCGGTGTCGATGAACCGCCAGGTGCGCCCACCGAGCGCGATCAGCTCGTCGACCGGGTCGACGGTGGTGCCGGCCGCGTCATCGACGACCGCGCGGTCCTCCTTGGCCAGCTTGTTCAGCAGCGAGGACTTGCCGACGTTGGGGCGCCCGACGATCGCCACCCGGCGCGGGCCGCCCACCTCGCCGTACGCCTCGGGCGGCGGCTCGGGCAGCGCGGCCAGGATCGCGTCGAGCATGTCGCCGGAGCCGCGGCCGTGCAGCGCGGAGACCGGGTACGGCTCACCGAGCCCGAGGTTCCACAGCGCGGCGGCCTCGGCCTCGGTGCGCTGGTCGTCGACCTTGTTGGCGGCGAGCACGACCGGCTTGCCGGACTTCCGCAGGACCTTGACGACCGCCTCGTCCGCGTCGGTGATGCCGATCGTCGCGTCGACCACGAAGAGCACCGCGTCCGCGACGGTGACGGCGACCTCGGCCTGGGCGCGGATCCGCTCGGCGAGGCCGCGGGCGTCGGGGTCCCAGCCGCCGGTGTCGACGACGGTGAAGGCGCGGCCGTTCCAGGTCGCGTCGTAGGAGATGCGGTCCCGGGTCACGCCGGGGACGTCCTGCACCACGGCCTCGCGGCGGCCGATCATCCGGTTCACCAGGGTGGACTTGCCGACGTTGGGACGGCCCACGACCGCGAGGACGGGCACCGCGGCGGGCGCTCCGGTGCTCTCGTCGGGAACGGGTTCGTGCTCGGTCGTCATGATCGGTCCTTCGTGCGCGGGGCCCGGAGGTCGAGGTCGTCCGGGTCGACTCCCGGGATCGGCCCCGGCAGCGGGCGGCCGGTGAGGGCCATGGCGTCAACGAGGTGGGCGACGAGTCTGTTCCGCAGGTCGGCGGCGGTACGGCGTACCTCCGCCTGGGTCCGGGGCCAGGAGTGCTGCTCCCAGTAGACCGGAGCGCCGTACACGAAGTCGAATCGGGCGCCGCGCGGGGGCACCGAGTCGACCCCGCCGCCGCGCTCGCGCGTGCCGAACATCACCAGCGGTACGACGGGCGCGCCGGTGACCAGCGCGAGGTAGGCGACGCCGCGGTGGAACACCCGCAGCTCCCCGTCCCCGCGGGTGCCCTCGGGGTAGATGCCGACCACTCCCCCGTCGCGCAGCACCCGGACGCAGTCCTTGACGGCCGCGACGTCCACCTCGTGCCGGGCGAGCGGGATCTGGCCGACCGCCCGCAGCAGCGTGCCGGCGTGGCCGTCGAACATCTCCTGCTTGGTCAGCGCGTGCACCGGCCGGGGCGTGAAGGCGGCCATCAGCGGGCCGTCGAGCAGGCCGATGTGGTTCGAGGCGACGATCGCGGCGCCGTGCCGGGGCACGAGCTCGACCCCGTGCAGGCGGATGTCGTAGCGCCGGTCGAGGATGCTCCGGACCACCGGCCGCACCGCGCGCAGCAGCCGGTCCGGCGGGTGCACCGCGTCGAGCGTGCGCGGCAGGTCAAGGTGCTCGAGACCCCCGCGCGGGCTCACGGCTCGGCGGTCTCCTGGGCGGCGCGCACCAGGGCCACGACCTGGTCGACGACCTCGTCGAGGGTGAACGGCGTGGTGTCGATGTGGTACGCGTCGTCGGCCATCGCGAGCGGGGACGTCGCCCGGCCCGAGTCGAAGGTGTCCCGGCGGATCAGGTCGGCCTGGGTTGCGGCCACGTCGGTGCCGTCCTGCTCGGCGCTGCGCCGGGCGGCCCGGGACGCCGGGTCGGCGGTGAGGTACACCTTCACCGGCGCGTCCGGGGCGACCACGGTGCCGATGTCACGGCCCTCCACGACGATGCCGCCGTCGCCGATGATGTCGCGCTGCTCGCGCAGCAGCCGCCGCCGGATCTCCGGGACTGCGCTGACGGCGCTCACCGCGCTGGTCACCGCCTGCTCCCGGATCGGGCCGGCCACGTCGACGCCGTCGACGCTGATCGTGGGGGCCAGCGGGTCGCTGCCGGAGATCAGCAGGGGTGCGTCGGCCTGGGCGGCGACGGCCGCGGAGTCCTCCACGTCGATGCCGTGCGCGAGCATCCACCAGGTGATCGCGCGGTACATCGCGCCGGTGTCGAGGTAGCGCAGGCCGAGCCGGACGGCGACGCCGCGTGAGGTGCTCGACTTGCCCGACCCGGACGGACCGTCCATCGCGACGACCACACCCACCAGCTGTCCCTGCCTTCCTCGACCAGCCTGCGACGACCGGTGCAGCCTACCGGTGGGCGGTCCAGCCCCGGTCATCGAGCGAGGCCAGCAGGTGGTCGACGTGGTCGCTGGCGACGGTCAGCTCGACCAGGCCGTACTCGCGGCCCGGGTCGTGGTCGATGCGCAGGTCCTCGACGTTGACCCCGATCTCGCCGGTGTCGGCCAGCAGCCGGGCCAGCTCGCCGGGGTGGTCGGGCACCGCCACGAACACGGTGGCCTCCGCGAGGGACGGCCCGCCGTGCTTGGCCGGGATCACGGCCGTCCCGGCGACGCCGCGGTCCAGCACCGTGGCCAGCCGGGCGCGGTCGCCCTCGGCCAGCGCGGCCAGGAGCGCGTCCACGTCGTCGCGGACCTCGCGGAGCAGCGCGGTGAGCGCGACGGTGTTGGCGGTGACGATCTGCTGCCAGAGCCCGGGGTCCCCGGCGGCGACCCGGGTGACGTCGCGGACGCCCTGCCCGGACAGCGCGAGGTGCGCCCGGGGCGCGTCCGTCAGCCGCCCGGCCGCGACGGCCGCCAGCAGGTGCGGCAGGTGCGAGGTCCGCGCGACCGCCTGGTCGTGCTCCTCGGGAGAGAACGTGACCGGCGTGGCCCCGCACAGCCGGGCCAGCTCGGTGACCGCCGCGACCGCCTCCGGCGAGGCCGCCTCGTGCGGGGTGACCGCCCAGGGGCGGCCGTCGAACAGCGACGCGGACGCCGCGAACGGTCCCGAGCGCTCGCTGCCGGCCATCGGGTGGCTGCCCACGTAGCGGCCCAGGTGCTCGGGTGTCAGGTCGCGGACCGCGGCGAGCGGGGCGCTCTTCACGCTGCCCACGTCGGTGACGACGGCGTCCGTGCCGCGCAGCGCCGCGGCGACCTGCTCGCCGAGCTGGTCCGGCGGCACCGCGACCACCACCAGGCGCGGCGGGGTGGCCCCGTCCTCCACGTTGGCGGCGCCGAGCACGGTCGCGATCCGGAGATTCTCGGCGCTCACGTCCCGGAGCGCGACGTCGACCCCGCGGCGGCGCAGCGCCAGCCCGATCGACGTACCGAGCAGGCCGGCGCCGACGACCAGCACCGGCCCGTCAGTCCTCATCGAGCACCTCGTGGACGCGGGTGAGGTCGCGACGCAAGGTGGCGGCGCCGTGCAGGTACACGTGGGTGATGTCCGCCCGGGGCAGGTCGGTCTCCACATGCGCGAGCATCCTGACCACCCGCGGCATCGACCCCTCGATCTCCAGCTCGCGGGCGCAGATCAGCGGCACCTCGCCGAAGCCGAGCCGCCGGGCGGCGTAGGCCGGGAACTCCGAGACCAGGTCGCTGGTGGCGGTGAAGATCACGCTGATGAAGTCGTCGACGGTCAGCCCGTTGGCGGACATCACGTCGAGCACCATCTCGGCGACCCGCTCGAGCATGTGCTCACGGACGTCGTCCTCGAGCTGGGTGGCTCCTCGTACGGCGCGCACTGACACGCGGGCCACCCTAACGACTCGACGGGTCAGAGCCGCGCGGCGTCCAGCAGCACGCCCAGCTCGTCGAGGGTCAGCTCGCGCAGGGCGCCGCGCTTGAGCCCGCGCAGCAGCACCGGGCCGATCGCGGTGCGGGTGAGCCGCCGGACCGGGTGGCCGACCTCGTCGAGCAGCCGTCGCACGATCCGGTTGCGGCCCTCGTGGATGACCAGCTCGACGATGGAGCGGTCCGCGCTCGTCGACACCACCTTCGCGGCGCCGACCTCGACCGGGCCGTCCTCCAGCGTGACGCCGGCCAGCAGCCGCTTCACGGTCGTCTTCGTGACCACGCCGTCGACCTCCGCGACGTACGTCTTGTCCAGCTCGTACGACGGATGGGCGACCCGTTGCGCGAAGTCCCCGTCGTTGGTGAGCAGGATCAGCCCCTCGGTGTCGGTGTCGAGTCGCCCGACGTGGAAGAGCCGCTCGGGCCGGTCGCCGACGAAGTCCGACAGCGTCTTGCGGCCCTCGGGGTCGGACATCGTGGAGACGACTCCCCGGGGCTTGTTCAGCACGAGGTACACGTGCGGGCTCACGGGCGGCAGCCGCTTGCCGTCCACGCGGATCACCGCGGCCGTCGGGTCCACCTTGGTGCCGAGCCGGGTGACCACCTCGCCGTCGACCTCGACCAGGCCGGCGAGCATCAGCTCCTCGCACTTGCGGCGGCTGGCCACCCCGGACTGGGCGAGCAGCTTCTGCAGCCGGATGAGCCCCTCGTCGTCGGTCTCGAGCGTCATGCCGTCTCGGGGGCCTCGGCGCGCGCGTCGAGGTCGTCGAGCTCACCCATCTCCGGCAGGAACGGCGCGAGCTCCGGGAGGTCCTCGAGCGAGGTGACGCCGATGCGCTCCAGGAAGTAGCCGGTGGTGCGGTACAGCGTCGCGGTCGTCTCGGCGTCGTGGCCGGCCTCCTCGACCAGCCCGCGGGAAACCAGGGTCCGCATCACGCCGTCGACGTTCACGCCGCGGATGGCCGAGACCCGGGCGCGGCTGACCGGCTGCTTGTAGGCCACGACCGCCAGCGTCTCCAGGGCGGCCTGGGTGAGCCGGGCCTGCTGCCCGTCCAGGACGAACCGCTCGACGACCCCGGCGTACTCCTCGCGCGTGTAGTAGCGCCAGCCCCCCGCGACGTTGCGCAGGTCGAAGCCGCGGCCCTGCTCGGCGTACTCCTCTGCCAGCGCCGCCAGCGCGGCCGACACCTCGCCGGGCGGGTACCCGACCGCAGACGCGAGGGTCACGTGGTCCAGCGGCTGGTCGGCGACCATCAGCACCGCCTCCAGCGCCGGCCGCAGCTCGGCCACCGGGATGTCCAGCGTCTCTGTGGTTTCCTCGCTCACTGCTCCTCCTCCCGCTGACCCGTCACCAACTCGGCACTCTCACCGGCGTGTCCCACACTTCCTGACGGGTCGGCGGGCGCGGTGGCCGGGGTGTCGTCCGGGTCCGGGGCGGCCTCCTCGGGCGCGGCGCCGTCGAACTCGTCGGTGATGTCCACCTCGCCGTCCTCGGCCCCGGTCCACCGGACCGTGAGCTCGCCGAGCGGGGTGACCTGGTCGAAGGAGACCGCGCCCTCGCGGAACAGCTCCAGCAGCGCCAGGAACCGCGCCACCGTGGTGAGCGTGTCCGGCGAGTCGCCGGAGAGCGCCCGGAAGGTCATCGTGCCCTGCCGCCGCAGCCGGTCCACCACCACCGCGGCCTGCTCCCGCACGCTGACCGTGGGCGCGTGGATGTGCGCCAGCGACAGCTCCTGCACCGGCTTGGGCTCCATCGCCTTGGCGGCCAGCGCGGCGAACTCCTCGAGCCCGAGGCCGATCAGCACCTCCGGCAGCAGCGTCGCGAACCGCTCCTCCAGGCCCACGGCCCGCGGGAACCGCCGGGCCTCCCCGGTCATCCGGGTCTCCAGGACCGAGGCCACCTGCTTGAACGCGCGGTACTGCAGCAGCCGCGCGAACAGCAGGTCGCGCGCCTCCAGCAGTGCCAGGTCCTCCTCGTCCTCGACGTCGCCCTGCGGCAGCAGCCGCGCGGCTTTCAGGTCGAGCAGGGTCGCCGCCACGAGCAGGAACGACGAGGTCTCCTCGAGGTCCCAGTCGGACCCGGCGAGCTTGACGAACCCGATGAACTCGTCGGTCACCTTCGACAGGGCGACCTCGGTGATGTCGAGCTTGTGCTTGGCGATCAGGCTCAGCAGCAGGTCGAACGGGCCCTCGAAGTTGTCCAGGCGGACCGCGAAGCCCGATGCCTCGACGGGGGCGCCGGCCGGGTCCGCCGCGTCCACCACTGCCGTCATGCCTGCATCAGGCGCTGCACGATGACGCTGTCGTCGCCGTTCTGCTCCAGGTCGGCGATCACCAGCGCCAGCGCCTCACGCACGAGCCGGCCGCGGTCGACGCTGAGGCCGCTGCGGCGAAGGCTGAGCCGGGCGTGCTCGATGTCGAGCAGCTCGTCGGCCGTGACGTAGACCGTCATCTTCTCGTCGTGCCGGACCCGGCCGCTCGGTGCGCGCTTGGCCGCCGACTTCCCCTCGGCGGTGGGCTGCGCCTCGTCGCTGGGGCCGCCCTCGTCGGGCGTGTCCGGGGCGTCGGGTACGACGGTCGGCCGGAACAGGTCGTCGGCCGCCGGCATCCTCACTCGTCGAGACACCGCGCGAGCACCTCCTTGGCCAGCTGCCGGTAGCTGTCGGCACCCGCCGAGGTCGAGGCGTACGACGTGATCGGCTCGCCCGCCACCGTCGAGTCGGAGAACTTCACGGTGCGCCGGATCACGGTGTGGAAGACGGTGTCGCCCCACGCCTGCACGAGCCGCTCCATCACCTCGCGGCCGTGCAGGGTCCGTCCGTCGTACATCGTGCCGAGCACCCCGTCGATGTGCAGCTTGGGGTTCAGCCGCTCGGTGACCTTGTCGATCGTGGTCTTGAGCAGGGCGACGCCCCGCAGTGCGAAGTACTCGCACTCCAGCGGCACGATCACGCCGTCGGAGGCGGTGAGCGCGTTCACGGTGAGCAGGCCCAGCGAGGGCTGGCAGTCGATGAGGATGACGTCGTACTGCGCGATCACGGGCTGGAGGATGCGCTGGAGGGTCTGCTCGCGGGCGACCTCGTGGACCAGCTGGACCTCGGCCGCGGACAGGTCGATGTTCGACGGCAGCAGGTCCATGCCCGGCACGCTGGTCGGCACGATCACCTCGTCGATCGTGACGTCGCGCTGCATGAGCAGGTTGTAGATCGACAGCTCCATGTCGTGCGGGTTCATGCCCAGCCCCACCGACAGCGAGCCCTGCGGGTCGAAGTCGACGAGCAGCACCTTGCGGCCGAACTCCGCCAGCGCCGCACCCAGGTTGATCGTCGTCGTGGTCTTGCCGACGCCGCCCTTCTGGTTGCACATCGAGATGACCCGGGCATTGCCGTGGATGCTGATCGGGCGGGGCTCGGGCAGCTGCGGCATCGGCCGGCCGGTGGGGCCGAGCACCGGCTCGGCGACCACGGCCTGCTCGGGAGCCTCGGGGGCGGTGTCGACCGGCGCCGGGTCGGCGGCGTGCAGCTCCTCCTGGAGCTCGGCGCGCTGGTCGGCCGCCTCCTCGGAGCCGGGGCGTCGGAACGGGATCGGGTCGCTCACGCGGTCGGGTCCTCCTGCGGACGCGGCGGGACGGAACATCGGCGGGATCTCGGAGGCACTGCTGCCCTGGCTGCCCTGGCCGCCGAAGGGGTGTCCTGAGCCGAAGTCGTTCACGCCGATGCCTCTCGTTGGCAGTGGTGCCGGGCTGCTGCGCGAATGTCGACTCATCGGTTTGTCGCGCGCAACGCGGCGACTCTATGGGGTCCGTCGAACAAGCGACAACACGATCGCCCGACGTTGGTGCAGTACCAGTAAATCTGGGGAAAACGTGTGCATCGGGCAGGCGCGCCGTGCACATCCGCGGTCCCTGCTGTGCACAAACCTGTGCACGGCCGGACGCCGGCGGACGTCAGCCCAGGGCCCGTGGATGGGCGGTCGCGTAGACCTCGCGGAGGCTGTCCACGGTGACCAGCGTGTACACCTGCGTGGTGGTCACCGAGGCGTGCCCGAGCAGCTCCTGGACCACCCGGACGTCGGCGCCCCCGTCGAGCAGGTGCGTCGCGAACGAGTGCCGCAGCGTGTGCGGCGACACCTCGGCGCTCACCCCGGCCCGCTCGGCCGCCTTGACCAGCACCGTCCAGGCGCTCTGCCGCGACAGCCGGCCGCCCCGGGCGTTCAGGAACAGCGCCGGCAGGCCGTGGCCCACCGAGGAGAGCTCCGGGCGGCCGCGGACCAGGTAGGCCTCGACCGCCTCCCGGGCGTAGCGCCCGACCGGCACCATCCGCTCCTTGCTGCCCTTGCCGCGCAGCAGCACGGTGCCGCCGTCGGTGTCCTCGGGGTCGCCCAGGTCGAGGTCGTCGAGGTCCAGGCCGACCGCCTCGGAGATCCGGGCGCCGGTGCCGTAGAGCAGCTCCAGCAGCGCCCGGTCCCGCAGCGCCAGCGCGGTCCCCGGGGCACCGGCCGCGTCGAGGATCCGTTCGATGTCGGCCAGTGGCAGCGCCTTGGGCAGCCGCTTGGCGGGCGCGGGCGGGCGTACGGCGGCCGACGGGTCGACCTGCGCGAGGCCCTCCCGCACCGCGAACCGGTGGAAGCCGCGCACCGCGACGACCGTGCGGGCCGCCGAGCCGGCCGACAGCGGCGGGTGGTCGGCGTCCCCCTCGCGCAGCGCCACCAGGAACGCCGTCACCGTCTCCTCGCGCACCCCGTCGAGGCCCTTGACGCCGTGGCCGGCCAGCCAACCGACGTACCGACGCAGGTCGCGCCGGTAGGACTTCAGGGTGTTGTCCGCGAGCCCGCGCTCGACGACCAGGTGGTCGAGGTAGCTGCGGACCGCGCGCGCGACCTCCCCCGGCCCAGCGGTCACGGTCACCGGCGCCTCAGCCGAGCACGTCTTCCAGCGGGACGCTCTCGAGACCGTGGGCGTCCGCGACCGGCGCGTAGGTCAGCCGGCCCGCGTGGACGTTGAGCCCCAGGGCCAGCGAGCGGTCGTCGCGCAGCGCCTGCTGCCAGCCCTTGTCCGCCAGCGCCACGGCGTAGGGCAGCGTGGCGTTGGTCAGCGCGTAGGTCGAGGTGTTCGGCACCGCACCCGGCATGTTGGCCACGCAGTAGAACACCGACTCGTGCACGGTGTAGGTCGGGTCGGTGTGCGTGGTGGCGTGGGTGTCCTCGAAGCAGCCGCCCTGGTCGACGGCGATGTCGACGAGCACGGAGCCCGGCTTCATCTGCGCGACCAGCTCGTTGCTGACCAGCTTCGGGGCCTTCGCGCCCGGGATCAGCACCGCGCCGATCACCAGGTCGGCCTCCATCACCTGCTGCTGGATGGTCAGCTGCGACGACGCGAGCCCGTGCACCCGGTTGTTGTAGCGCCAGAACGACATCCGCAGCTTGTCCAGGTCGGTGTCGAGCAGGGTGACGTCGGCGCCCATGCCCAGTGCGATGTTGGCGGCGTTCTGGCCGGCCACCCCGGCCCCGATCACGACGACCTTGGCGTTGGCGACGCCGCCGACGCCGCCCAGCAGCACGCCGCGGCCGCCCTGGGCCTTCATCAGCGAGTGCGCGCCGACCTGCGGGGCCAGGCAACCGGCGACCTCGGACATGGGGTACAGCAGCGGCAGCGAGCCCGAGGGCAGCTGCACCGTCTCGTAGGCGATCGCGGTGACGTCGCGGGCCACCAGCTCCTCGGTCAGCGCCTTGTCCGCCGCGAGGTGCAGGTAGGTGAAAAGGGTCTGCCCCTCACGCATCCGGGCGTACTCCTCGGCGACCGGCTCCTTGACCTTCAGGACCATGTCGGCGGTGCCCCAGACGTCGTCGGCGGCGCCCAGCATCGTGGCGCCCGCGGCGACGTACTCCGCGTCGGGGATCAGCGAGCCGGCGCCCGCGCCGGCCTCGACGTACACCTCGTGCCCGTGCTGGGTGAGCTCGTGCGCCCCGATCGGGGTGAGCGCGACGCGGTACTCGTGGTTCTTGACTTCCTTGGGGACGCCGACCTTCATCGACCAGGATTCCTCTCACGACGGGACCGCCACTCCGTCGGGGCGGTCGCTGGTGAGTGTATGACGTGCACCACCTCCCCCGTCAGCGGGTCAGGTCCCCCATTGACGTACCCGCCGGTAGCCCTCCGGGGTCCGGTCAGCGGTGCCACAGGGCGTAGGCAAGCACCGCCTGCGCGGTCGGGCCGTCGGTGATCCGGCCGTCGCGGACCCCCTGGAGCAGGTCGTCGACGGGCACCCAGTCGACGGTCATGTCCGCTTCCTCGTGGGCGGGCTCGAAGCCGCCGCGGTCGGGGGCCGGCGTCAGGTCACGGGCCAGGAAGTAGGCCAGCTTCTCGCTGGACAGGCCCGGTGAGGAGTACGTCGTGAACAGGTGGGTCCACGTGCCGGCCAGCACCAGCCCCTCCTCCTGGAGCTCGCGGCGCGCGGCCACCTCGGGGTCCTCCCCCTCGACGTCGAGCAGCCCGGCCGGCAGCTCGACGAACCGCATCGCCGCCGGGTGGCGGTACTGGTGCAGGACCAGGGCCCGCTCCTGCTCGTCGACGGCGAGGATCATCACCGCGCCTGGGTGCTCCAGGACCAGGCGCCCGAAGGTCTCCTCCGGCCGGTCCGGCATGGAGACCATGTCGCGGCGGACCGAGAACGGCGCGGCACCCTTCCAGATGCGCTCGACGTCGTGGACCGGCCAGGCCTCGGGGCGGTCGGCGGCAGCGGCCACGTCAGACCGTCGCGTCCTCGGCGCGGCGCCGCAGCGCGGACTCGTCGATCGGGAACCGCAGCTCCTGCTGCCGGGCGATCGCCGCCTGCACCAGGCCGGCGAACAGCGGGTGCGGGCGCGTGGGCCGCGATCGCAGCTCGGGGTGCGCCTGAGTCGCCACGTAGTAGGGGTGCACGTCGCGGGGCAGCTCGACGAACTCGACCAGGTTGTTGTCCGGCGAGGTCCCGGAGAACACCAGGCCGGCGGCCTCGAGCCGGTCGCGGTACTTGTTGTTCACCTCGTAACGGTGCCGGTGGCGCTCCTCGATCTTCGGCTCGCCGTAGGTCTCCCGGATCACCGAGCCCTCCTTGAGCTCGGCCGGGTAGAGCCCGAGCCGCATGGTGCCGCCCAGGTCGCCGGCGCCCTCCACGAACTGCTCCTGCTCGGCCATCGTGGCGATGACCGGCTCGGCGCAGCCAGGGTCGAACTCGGTCGAGTCGGCGCCCTCGATGCCGGCCATGTGCCGGGCGTACTCGATGACCATGCACTGCAGGCCGAGGCAGAGCCCGAGCGTCGGGATGCCGTGCGTGCGGGCGTACTCCAGCGCGCCCACCTTGCCCTCGATGCCGCGGATCCCGAACCCGCCGGGCACGCAGACCGCGTCCACGTCGGCGAGGTGGCGGGCCGCGCCCTCCCTGGTCTGGCACTCGTCGGAGGGGACCCAGGTCAGCTGCACCTTCGCGTCGTGTGCGAACCCGCCGGCCCGCAGGGCCTCGGCGACCGAGAGGTAGGCGTCCGGCAGGTCGACGTACTTGCCCACCAGCGCGATCGTCACCTCCTCGGCGGGGTGGTGCACGACGCGCAGCAACTCGTCCCAGACGGTCCAGTCGACGTCGCGGAACGGCAGGTTGAGCCGGCGTACGACGTAGGCGTCGAGCCCCTCGGAGTGCAGCACCTTCGGGATGTCGTAGATGGACGGGGCGTCGCTGGCGTTGACCACGGCCTCGTTGTCCACGTCGCACATCAGCGAGATCTTGCGCTTCATCGACTCGGGGATCGGCCGGTCGGAGCGGCACACGATGGCGTCCGGCTGGAGGCCGATCGAGCGCAGCGCGGCCACCGAGTGCTGGGTCGGCTTGGTCTTCAGCTCCCCCGACGGCCCGATGTAGGGCACCAGCGAGACGTGCAGGAAGAACACGTTGTCGCGGCCCACGTCGTGGCGGACCTGGCGGGCCGCCTCCAGGAACGGCAGCGACTCGATGTCACCGACCGTGCCGCCGATCTCGGTGATCACCACGTCGACGTCCGGGCCGGCCATCGCGCGGATCCGGTCCTTGATCTCGTTGGTGATGTGCGGGATGACCTGCACTGTGTCGCCGAGGTAGTCGCCGCGACGCTCCTTGGCGATGACCTGGGAGTAGACCTGCCCGGTCGTGACGTTGGCGATCCCGGCGAGGTCGGTGTCCAGGAACCGCTCGTAGTGCCCGATGTCGAGGTCGGTCTCGGCCCCGTCGTTGGTCACGAACACCTCGCCGTGCTGGAACGGGTTCATCGTCCCTGGGTCGACGTTGAGGTAGGGGTCCAGCTTCTGCATGGTCACCCGGAGCCCGCGGGACTTCAGCAGGCTGCCCAGGGACGAGGCGGTGAGGCCTTTGCCCAGGGAGGAGGCGACGCCTCCGGTGACGAAGACGTGCTTGGTCGAACCCGTTGATGAGAAGGGCGCTGCGGCCAAGTGAAACTCCCGTGGTCGGTCCCGGCTGGGGGGTGCGGCGAGGCGTTCGGACGAACGACCATCCACGGGGTTCTAGCCTACCAACGACCGGGCCCGGTCGGGAAAGCCGCGCCGAAGCGCGCCCGCGGATCCCGGTCGTCGAAACCGCCGCCGGGTCGCCGCCGGGTCAGTCGGTGCCGCCCTGCGCCCCCGGCATCGCCCCGTCGGCGGCGTCCACGGCGCCGTACTGCCCGGTCCGGCCGGCGGCCTGCCCGGCCAGCGCCATCACCGTCACGACCTGCCCCGCGGTCCGGCCGAGCGAGTCGACGGTCGAGACGCCCTTGGACGCGGTCACGTCGTCGCGGACCGCCTTGATCTGCCCGTCGGCGCGGGCCGACGCGACCGGCCCGGCGAGCACGACCCCGTCCGTGGCCCCGTCGACGGCGGTGACCAGCGTGTCGACGATGCTCGCGGCCCCCTGCTTCTCCTCGGCACTCCCCTGCCCGGCGCCGGTGACGAACAGCGCCAGGCCGCCGCGGCGGTCGAAGTTGCCCTCGGTGGACATCAGGCTGGTGGTGCTCAGCCCGGCCAGGATGCTGGTGGCCGGCCCGTCGACCGGGAGGCCGCCGTTGTAGTCGGTGCCGATGGCGCGGCCGATGAGCATGCCGATCCGCTCGTACGGGCTCGCGTCCGGCGGGATCGACACCCCGGAGGCCCGACCCTCGAGCTGGTTGCCGAGCTCGTCGACGAGCTGCTTGTTGCCCGCGTCGATGAGCTGGTCGCCGATCCGGACCGTGCCGCTCACGGTGCCGCCCGCGACCCCGATCAGGTCGGAAAGCGCGGCGACGTCGGACTGCTGCGCGGTGGGCAGCACCACCATGGTCACCGCGCGCCCCTGCAGGGTGTTCCCGAGCAGCCCCGGCGCGACCGTCTTGGCGAAGTCGTCGGTGAACGCATTGCCGCTCTTCAGCCCGTTGATCTGCTGCACCAGCGACGACTTGGTGGCCCGGTCGGTCTTCACCTGCTGGACCAGCGTGTTGTCCACCTCGCCCTTGAGCGGCCCGCCGCCGAGCGCGACGCCGATGGCGAGCGCCAGGAACACCGAGACGATCGAGACGATGTGGTAGCGGAAGTTGATCACGTGAAGAGTCCTCGGATCCAGTCGAGTACGTCGGACAGAGCGCCGCCGATCGACGACCACCACTCCTCGCCCACCGGCGTGGCCGCGATGGCCACCCCCAGCGCCACCAGCCCGGCGAGGAGCACCAGGACGAGGTGCCACAGCCGCACCCGTCCGGCGTACAGCTGCGGGACCCCCTTCGCGTCCACCAGCTTCGGCCCGACCCGCAGCCGGGTCAGGAACGTGCTGGCCAGTCCGGCCCGCTGCCGGTCGAGGAACTCGTCCAGCGTGGCGTGGGTGCCGACCGCGATGATCAGGCTGGCGCCGCGCACGTCGGCGAGCAGCAGGGCGACGTCCTCGCTGGTGCCGGAGGCGGAGAGGGTCTGGTGGCGGACGCCCAGACGCTCGAGGCGGTCGCTGCCGATCGCGCGACCCGACCGGTCGGCGTGCAGCACCACCTCGCGCGAGCTGCGCAGCGCCTTGTCGGACACGGTGCTGCCGGAGTCCCCGGCCTGGCTGCCCTGCGCCAGGCCGTCCTCGCCGACCACCACGATGTCGGGCCGGTGCCCGGCGGCGATCAGTGCGTCGGCCCCGGCGTCGACGCCGACCAGCACCGGCCGCTGCTCGCGGATGAACCGCTTGAGCCGGCGCAGGTCCTCGCGGTAGTCGTAGCCGCGCACGACCACGACCACCGGCCGGCCCTCCAGGACCGTGCGGGTCTGCGGGACGCCCTGGCCGTGCAGCAGCAGCTCCTGCTCGCGGCGCAGGAACTCGGTGGTGTTGTGGGTGAAGCTCTGCAGCTGGGTGGACAGCCCGCTGCGGGCGTCCTCCATCAGCCGGCCGACCTCCTCGGCGGTCAGCTCGTGCCCGGTCAGCACGGTCTCCTCGCCGACGATCACCGCGCCGTCGTGCACGCGCACCGTGCTGCCGTCCCGCAGCGTGGTGAACACCTCCGGCCCGACGTCGTCGAGCATCACCACGCCCGAGCGGGCCAGCAGCTCCGGGCCGAGGTTCGGGTAGCGGCCGGAGATGAACGGCACGGCGTTGACGACCGCGACCACGCCGCAGTCGACGAGCGACTGGGCGGTCGCCCGGTCGAGGTCCAGGTGGTCGACCACGGCGACGTCCCCGGGCTTGAGACGACGCACGAGCGAGGTGGTCCGACGGTCCAGGCGGACGGTGCCAGTCACTCCGGGCAGGCCTGTGACAGCGGATTGGCGGGAGTGGAATTTCATGGCGCCAACATCCTGACACGCAGCGGCAACAGATCCGCGCAGGTTCCCGGGTGTGTGACGGACTCGTCCCGGTACGCCACGGTTGATCCGGGATTCATCCGCCGGAGCGGGCCTCCTGGGCGGCCGCGAGCAGCTCCTCCGCGTGCGCTAGGGCGGTCTCGGAGTCCTCGAGGCCGGCCAGCATCCGAGACAGCTCCCGGACCCGGCCGGCGTCGTCGAGCACGGTGAGCCCCGAGGACGTCACGGTGCCGTCGTGGCTCTTGACGACCACCACGTGCCGGTCGGCGAAGGCCGCGACCTGCGGCAGGTGGGTCACCACCAGCACCTGCGCGTGGCGGGCGAGCGCGGCCAGCCGCCGGCCGACCTCGACCGCCGCCTTGCCGCCCACGCCGGCGTCGACCTCGTCGAAGACGAAGGTCGGCACCGGGTTGGTCGCCGCCAGCGCCACCTCGACCGCCAGCATCACCCGGGAGAGCTCGCCACCGGACGCGCCCTTGCCGAGGGGTCGCGCCTCCGCACCCCGGTTGGCGGCCAGCAACAGCTCCACGTCGTCGACGCCGGTCGGACCGAACCGCAGGGTCCGGTCCCCGACCGGGAGTCCGTGCTCGTCGTCGGCCTGGGTCACCGCAACCGTTACCGTCGCGTGCGGCATGGCCAACGACGTGAGCTCACCGGTGACCACGGACCCGAGCCGGGTCGCGGCCTTCGCCCGGGCGGCGGACAGCTCCGCCACGAGCGTCCCGAGCTCGCCACGGAGCCGGTCGCGCTCGGTCGTGAGCTGCTCGATGCGCTCGTCGGTGCCGTCCAGCTCGAGCAGCCGGGTGGCCGACCGCTCGGACCAGGCCAGCACCTCGTCGATGGTGTCGCCGTACTTGCGGGTCAGCGCGGTGAGGGCGGCCCGGCGCTCGGAGACGGACGCCAGGCGGGCCGGGTCGGTGTCCAGGCCGGAGGCGTACGACGCCACGTCGGCCGCCGCGTCGGAGAGCAGGTAGCTGATCTCGGCCAGCCGGTCGGCCAGCCCCGCGGCCTCCGGGTCGTGCTCGCGGACACCGTCGAGCAGCTTTCGGGCCGCCGACACGGTGCCGAGCGCGTCGGGCGCGCCGTCCTCGGCCGACAGGCACTCGCGGGCCTGCTCCGCGGCGGTGCGCAGGGTGTCCGCGAAGCCCAGCCGGGCCTCCTCGGCCGCCAGCGCGACATCCTCGCCGGGCCGGGGGTCGACCTGCTCGACCTCGCCGAGGCCGAACCGCAGCAGGTCCGCCTCCTGGGCCCGCTCGCGCGCGGAGGCGACCACCTCGGCGAGCTCGGTCTCGGTGGCGCGCAGCGACGCGTGGAGGTCGGCGTACCGCTGGCGCAGCCGCAGCGTCTTGGGACCGGCGAAGCTGTCCAGGGCTTCCCGCTGGGCGGCCGGACGGAGCAGCCGGTGCTGGTCGGACTGGCCGTGCACGGCCACCAGCGGGTCGGCGATCGAGGACAGCGTCGAGACCGGCACCGCGGCGCCTCCGGCGAACGCGCGGGAGCGCCCCTCGGCGGAGATCTGCCGGGCCAGCACCAGCCGGTCGTCCTCGACCTCGCCCCCGACCGCGTCGACGGCGTCGGCCAGGGCGGCGTCGGAACGGACCAGTCCCTCGACGCGGGCGGAGCGGGCGCCGGTGCGCACGGAGCCGGAGTCGGCCCGGCCGCCGAGCAGCAGGCCCAGCGCGGTCACGACCATGGTCTTGCCAGCACCGGTCTCACCGGTGATCGCGGTGAACCCGGGCCCGAGCTCCAGGACGGACTCGTCGATCACGCCCAGCGAGCTGATCCGGAGCTCCTCAAGCACCGGGGCCACCCCCGTTCTCCTCGCGCCGGCGACGCTCGGCGGCGCCCCGCCAGCCCGTGACCGGCAGGTCGAACTTCGCCACCAGCCGGTCGGTGAACGGCGCCTCGTGGAGCCGCACCAGCCGGACCGGCGTGGCGCCGCGGCGCACCTCGATGCGGGCCCCCGGCGGCAGCTCGACCGTGCGCCGGCCGTCGCACCACAGCACCCCGGACCCGTCGGTGCGCGCGATCACCTCCACGGCGAGCACGGAGGTGGGCGCCACCACCATCGGGCGGGCGAACAGGGCGTGGGCGCTGATCGGCACCATCAGCAGCGCCTCGACGCCGGGCCAGACGATCGGCCCGCCGGCGCTGAAGTTGTAGGCGGTGGAGCCCGTGGGCGTGGCGCACACCACGCCGTCGCAGCCCCAGCGGGACAGCGGCC
>Ga0308174_10000189_pt1 | contig 24802 bp, 21 predicted proteins | sample PhyPR2_FD_203894 | JGI IMG/M metagenome (GOLD analysis project Ga0308174, IMG submission 203894) | Soil microbial communities from UC Gill Tract Community Farm, Albany, California, United States - DLSLS.P.R2 | ecosystem: Environmental > Terrestrial > Soil > Agricultural land | place: USA... | reverse complement strand
AAGTCGCCAGAGCCCGGTCGGCCCGTCGATGCCGGCCCCATGACGACGACAGGTGGCCCTCGGCGGCGTGTGTAGACCTGTCCGGCTGCAGGGCCGCTCGGCATCGCCACGAGAACCCGGCGAGCGTAGGGTCTCAGCACCGAGGGTTAGTCGTGCACCACCGGTCGGGTGGGCCATTCCCGGCAAGCGTCACCACTGAGGCGCGCGGGCAACACCGCACTGGGAATCCCATGAAGCTGCACCGTTCGGACACCTTCACCTCCGCGTTCTCGATCGAGGCCAGGGTCACGAACGACGTCGTAGAGATCTCCTTGCGCGGCGAAGCCGACATCAGCAACCGTCTCTGGCTGCGCCAGCATCTCGCTGCGGCCAACCGGACGGCCGCACGCGAGCTTCGCTTGCAGCTGTCCGAGCTCGACTTCTGCGACAGCACGGTGGCCGGCGAGCTCGTCGCCTTCGCGGACGATGCGCGGGCGAACGGGAAGGACGTCACGGTCGTCGCGGCCACTCCCTGGACCTGGACGATCCTCGCGCTCGTCGACACCGGTGGAAGCCTGAACCTGTCCAGGTGTGCCGTGGACGTTCCCTCGTCCGACGACGACGGCGGTCGGTCGTGAACTCGGCCTCGGTGCTCCGCATCGTGACCGGGATGCTCGCGGTCGAGCGCAACGGCGACAACCCCTGAACCCGGCGGTGCAGGTCGCCGCGCTCCAGCGGAACGACGTGGGGACGATGCACCCCGTCCGGGGCGAGTCCGGGCACGAGCGGCAGCCGGCCGGGACCTCCGGCCCGCCACCCGGGCCGAAGGGCACTCACCCCGCCCCCGCCATCGCGGCATCGTGGACGAGACCAGCCGGATCCACCGGGAGGCACCGTGAAGCGTTGGCTCATCGTCCTGGCCGGGGTCACGGCGGCCCTCGTCATCATCGCCGGCACGGCGGTGGCCACCACCCTGTTCAACCACCGGACCAGCGACGCCCAGGGGGCCCGCCAGCAGTCGTCGTACTCCTCCACGCCGGGGCAAGGCGCACCGCGCGGCTCGGCCAGGATGCCCGGCTGGGGCTGGATGTACGGAGGGACGCTCAGCAACGAGCGCGACTATCTCACCACGATGGTCGCCCACCACCAGGAGGCGGTCACCGCGGCCACCCAGCTGCAGCGCTCCGACCGGCCGCAGATGCGCGCCTTCGGTGCCGCCATCGTGAAGACCCAGTCCGCGCAGATCGAGCAGATGAACAGCTGGCTGCGTCGGTGGTACCCCAACCAGGGCCTCGACCGCGGCTACGAGCCGATGATGCGCGACCTCACGCAGCTGTCAGGCAACGAGCTGGACCGGACGTTCCTCCAGGACATGATCGGCCACCACATGGCCGCGGTGATGATGTCGCAGCAGTTGCTCGTACGCGGCCTCGCCCAGCACCCCGAGGTCAACCGGCTCGCGCGGGCCATCCGCAACGACCAGCACGCCGAGATCTTCCAGGTGATGCGCTGGCTCGGGGCCTGGTTCCACCTGAGCTGGCCCGGCCCAGGGCGGGGCGGACACATGCACCGCGGATGGGTCGACGCCACCCCGGGCGGTCCGTGGGGCCAGATGGGTCCCGGGATGATGAGCCGGTGACCGCAGGCCGAGCCCGCTTTCGTCATCCGAACGCGGTCATCCGCCAGGGATGATGTCGCCCCTCGCGGCCGGTCGCAACGTCGGTCGGGCGCTCGACGCCTTCCAGCCCACCCGGGCGTCCAAGACCGGACGGAGACCGCAGATGACCGAGCCCGACCGCACGACACTCCCGCTGGCGGCACCGGAGTTCGGGGGAACGGCGAACCACACGCTTCGTGGGTCGGAACCGGACTGGAACCTGATCCGGCATCCCGCACCTCCGCAGGGCGCCCCCAACGTGCTGCTGGTGCTGATCGACGACGCCGGTTTCGGCAACCCGAGCACGTTCGGGGGGCCGATCGACACCCCGAACTACACTCGGCTGGCGGAGGGCGGCCTGCGGTACAACCGGTTCCACGTGACCGCACTGTGTTCCCCTACCCGGGCGGCCCTGCTGACGGGGCGCAACAACCATGCGGTCGGTTTCGGGTCGGTGGGTGAGTTCTCCAGTGGGTTCCCCGGCTACACCGCGATGGTGCCCCTCGAATGTGCTCCGCTGCCGCGGATCCTGCGCGACAACGGCTACAGCACCGCCGCCTTCGGGAAGTGGCATATGACCCCGGACGGGCAGCAGGGGCCGGCTGGGCCGCTGGGGCGCTGGCCGAACGGCTGGGGCTTCGACTACTTCTACGGCTTCCTGGGCGGCGACTCGGGGCAGTGGGACCCCTGCCTGGCCGAGAACCAGAAGATCATCGGGACTCCGGCGGCGTACTACGACAAGCAGAGCCCCTACTACCTGCCCGACGCGATGGCCGACAAGACCGTCGAATGGCTGCACGGAGTGCGGGGCCAGGAGGCCGACAAGCCGTTCTTCGTCTACTTCTCCACCGGCTGCAGCCACGCCCCCCACCACGTCGCCTCGGAGTGGGCGGACAAGTACAAGGGCCGGTTCGACCACGGGTGGGACCGGCTGCGCGAAGAGGTGTTCGAGCGCCAGCAGCAGCTCGGAGTGGTTCCTGCCGACGCCGAGCTCACCCCGAGAGACGACGCCTTCCCGGCCTGGGACGACGTTCCTCCCCGGCTGCAGGCCTACTACGCACGGCAGATGGAGGTCTACGCCGGGTTCTCGGAGAACGCCGACCACAACGTCGGCCGGGTCATCGACGCGATCGAGGAGCTGGGTGAGCTCGACAACACCCTGGTCATCTGGATCTGGGGCGACAACGGCGCCAGCATGGAGGGCACCATCACCGGCTCGTTCAACGAGATGACGATGCAGAACGGCATCCCGCTCACCGACGAGATGCAGCTGCAGCTCGCCGAGCGTTACGGCGGCGCCGAGTCCTGGGGCGGCCCGATCATGGACCCGCACTACTCCGCGGCGTGGGCCTGGGCCGGGAACACCCCGTTCAAGTGGGGCAAACAGGTCGGCTCGCACCTGGGCGGCACCCGGGATCCGATGGTGATCCACTGGCCCGAGCGGATCGTCGACCCCGGGGGGCTGCGCTCGCAGTTCACCCACGTGACCGATGTGGGTGCCACCATCCTCGACATCGCCGGTATCCCCGCGCCGTCCCGGGTCGACGGGGTCGAGCAGGAACCGCTGCACGGGGTCAGCTTCGCCGACTCGCTGATCGATGCGGCCGCCCCCGAACGGCACACCCAGCAGTACTTCGAGACCATGGGCAACCGCGCCATGTACAAGGACGGCTGGTGGCTGGCGATGAAGACACCGCGGATCCCGTGGGTGGTGACGCCCGAGGCGCTGAAGCCGTACGCCCCAGATGTCTGGGATCCCGACGCCGGTCCGGCCGAGCTGTACTACCTGCCGGACGACTTCACCCAGGCCCACGACCTGGCCGCCGACCACCCAGAGAAGGTCCAGCAGCTCAAGGACCTGTTCTGGCAGGAGGCGGAACGCTACAAGGTGCTCCCCCTGCTGGCCACGCTCTCGTCGTTCTTCGGCATCATGCCGCCCCTGGAGGCCGCCGGGAAGAACGAGTACCGCGGTGACGTCCAGGACGTCGCGCCAGGCATGATCCCGCGTATCTACAACCGGTCGTACGCGATCAGCGCGGATCTTCTCGTACCCGACGAGGGCGCCGAGGGCGTGATCGTCGCCGAGGCCGACCATCTCGGCGGCTTCTCGCTGTTCGTCGACGCCGGCCGGCTGACCCACACCTACTCGATGATGGGCGTGTTCGTCTACCGCCAGCAGGCCGACACTCCGCTGCCGACGGGCGAGGTGAACGTGCGGATCGAGTTCGCCGCCGACGCAGCCAAGCCGGCCACCGGCGGACAGGTCACGTTGTTCGTGAACGGCGCCCAGGTGGGTGGTGGACGGATGGACCACACAGTGCCGATGCGGTTCTCCGCCTACGCGGGCATGGACATCGGCCGCGACAACGGCGGCGTGGTCGACCTGAGCTACGCCGACCGGGCGCCGTTCGCGTTCACCGGCACGGTCAAGAAGGTCGTCTTCGACGTCAAGTCCCATCGCAAGGCCAAGGACGAGCAAGCCGTCCACGCGGTCGCGCACCAAGCCCACGCTGCACACGGACTCTCCTCATGAACCCCACCGCCGGACTCAAGGTCCTCTCACTTCCGTTCGACCACGAGAGCACCGATGTCCTCATCGGCAGCTACCTGTCCCATGACGCCGCCCACGACGACTACCAGGCCGCGCTGGCGTGCGGCGCCTATCTGCACGGCGCGATCGTGGTCGCCAAGGACATGACCGGGAGGGTCACGGTCGAGCAGTCGGACCACATGGTCAGCGAAGTCGCCCGGGGGCTCGGAACCATCGGGTTCCTCTCCGGACTGGCGGTCTTCCCGCTGATCCCGCTCACCACCGGCTTCGGTGCCCTCATGGGCGGGGTCCTCGGCGAAGCGATGCACCTGCTCACCGAGACCAAGGTCAAGGACCAGGCGGCGACGATGATCCCGCTCGGGTGCGCCGCGCTCATCCTGGCCTATCCGCGGTCGTCAGCCACCGACGTGCAACCGGTCGTGCGGAGAGCGGTCACCCAGGTGACGGGCCAAGCGAACGGCCACCACCTCCAGGCGCTGCGCGGTGCCCTCGCCGACGCCCAGCAGCACCTGGCCACGACTGGTCCGTAGAAGAGACACCCGTCGGTCGAAGACTCAGGTCAGCCCGTCACGGGGCGATCGGACGTCGCGGCCGCGAGCGCGTCGACGGTGGCCTTCCTGCTCACCACGCGTCCGGCACCGGCGGCCTCGACGCTGCGGGCGACGATCGGCTGCCGCTCGCCGTGCCGGGCGACGAAGGCCTATCGACGCGAACGTCTGGACCAGCGGACGTGACCCCGGCGGCTACCCCCGGTCGAGGACGGACGGCGGGAGGTCGATGCCGGGCACCAGCTCGACCAGCAGGCTCCGCACGCGGGTGTCGAGGTCGGCGATGATGCCGCGCACGGTCTCCTCGTCCTGGCCGCCGGGGTCGGCGACGGGCCAGTCGACGTACCTCACTCCCGGCACGTACGGGCACTCCTCGCCGCAGCCGAGGGTGATGGCCATGGTGCTGGCGGCGATGGTGTCGCGGGTCAGCAGCTTGGGGTGCTCGCGGGAGGTGTCCAGGCCCAGCTTCTCCAGGACGTCCGCGACCTCCCGGTGGATGTGCTCGCCCGGCTGGGTGCCGGCCGAGAGCGCCCGGACGCGCCCGCCGGCGTAGTGCTCGGTCAGGACGCGGCTGATGACCGACCGGCCCCCGTTGCGCACGCACGCGAACACGACCTGGAGACTCGGCTCGTCCCCCCGGCCCGTCATCGGATGCTCCTGACCGTGGTCCCGAGGCTGGGGAAGAAGCGCCGGGCCCAGAGGCCGACGTACACGAGAGCGACGAGCGCGGGCACCTCGATGAGGGGGCCGACGACGCCGGCGAGCGCCTGGCCGGAGGTGACGCCGAACACGCCGATGGCGACGGCGATGGCGAGCTCGAAGTTGTTCCCGGCGGCGGTGAACGAGACCGCGGTGGCCCGCTCGTAGTCGAACCCGAGCATGCCGGTGAGCACCATCGAGCCGCCCCACATCAGCGCGAAGTAGGCGAGCAGGGGTACGGCGATCCGGGCCACGTCGAGCGGCCGGCTGGTGATGGTGTGGCCCTGGAGGGCGAACAGGATGACGATCGTGAACAGCAGCCCGTAGAGCGCCGCGGGGCCGATCCGCGGCAGGACGGTGGACTCGTACCACTCGCGGCCCTTGGCTCGCTCGCCCAGCGTGCGGGTCAGGAAGCCGGCCGCGAGCGGGATGCCCAAGAAGACCAGGACGCTCTTGGCGATCCCCCACACGGACACGTCGAGGCTGGTCTGCGGGAGGCCGAGCCAGCCGGGCAGCACCTCGAGGTAGAAGTACCCGAGGAGGGAGAAGGCGACGATCTGGAAGACGGCGTTGAGGGCGACGAGGATCGCGGCGGCCTCCCGGTCACCGCAGGCGAGGTCGTTCCAGACGAGGACCATGGCGATGCAGCGGGCCAGACCGACGATGATGAGACCGGTGCGGTACTCGGGCAGGTCCGGCAGCAGCAGCCAGGCGAGGGTGAACATGAGCGCGGGTCCGAGGACCCAGTTGAGCAGGACCGACACCGTGAGCAGCGTGCCGTCGCCGGTGACGTGACCGAGCTCGTCGTAGCGGACCTTCGCCAGCACCGGGTACATCATCACGAGCAGCCCGACGGCGATGGGCAGCGACACCGAGCCGACCTCGACCGAGGCGAGGGCGTCGTCGAGCCCGGGGACCAGGCGACCGAGCAGCAGGCCGGCGACCATCGCCACCGCGATCCACAGCGGGAGGAACCGGTCGAGCGTGGAGAGTCGATGGAGGACGCGGTCCGGTTCGGGCGAGGAGCCGCCCACCGACTCGTCGACCACGTCGCTCATGCGTCGCCCCCTGCCCGGTCGGCGGACGTCTCGGTGAAGAGTCCACCGAGTGCCGCCATCGCTTCTGGCCTCGCCTTGTAGAACACCCAGGTCCCGCGCTTCTCCCGGTCGAGCAGGCCGGTCTCGTGCAGCACCTTGAGGTGGTGGCTGATCGTCGGCTGTGACAGGTCGAAGTACGGCACGAGGTCGCACACGCAGGCCTCGCGTCCCTCGTGCGACAGCACGAGGGACAGCAGCCGCAGCCGGGCCGGGTCGGCGATGGCCTTGAGCAGCGGGGCTACCTGGGCCGCGCGCTCGGCCGTCATCGGCTCCCGAGCCAGCGGCGTGCAGCAGGCGAGCGGGTCCACGAGGAGGAGGTCGGGCGGGTGCGGCTGAGACTTCGACATGCGTCTATGTTGACAGCCGTCGATGCCGCGACGCTACGCGCAGCAGCTGCCGCCCCCCTCGGCGGGAGCGCCGAGCGTGAGCGGCTCGGAGGCCGGGCCGGTGGTCGACGTACCGCAGCAGGCGCCGGGCGAGCCCGCCTGGTGGGTCCCGGCCTGGCTGAGGTCGGCGAAGGTCTTCCCCTCGAGCTCGGGCTGGGAGTCGGCGAGCACGACGTAGTTCTCCCACGCCTGGCCCTCGGGGCCGGTCACCCAGTGCTTGTCCTGGCGGGCGTAGCAGCACACGACGTCGCCCTCGGTGCGAAGGGTCAGCCCCGCCGCCTCGAGCCGGGCCGCCTCCGCTTCGACCTCTGCCATCGAGTCCCGCTCGACGCCGAGGTGGTTCAGGGTCCCGGTCTGCTCCGGGTCTTCGAGCAGCACCAGCTTCAGGGCCGGTCCTCGACCGCGAAGTTCGCGTACCCGGGGCGGCGCTTGGTCAGCCGGGTGTCGAAGAGCGTCGAGTAGAACTCGACGGCCGTGTCGATGTCGTCGACGTTGAGGGCGAGCTGCAGGCGGGACATGGTCTGCTCCTTTAAGGGACTTGACATAGACACTTGTCGATGTCGCGGTCCATCATGCACATCGGCAAGTGTCGATGCAAGGCTCTGCCTCCAGAGCTCTCCCCACATGAACTGGCTTTATTGACGTTCGCCGATGTCATGGCACCATGGTGGGATGGCACCTGCGACCTCACCGACGCGCTCGGGCTGAGCCAGCCCACCGTCAGCCACCACCTGAAGAAGCTGAGGGAGGCCGGCCTGGTGTTCGCCCAGCGCCGGCAGGGGCCGTGGACCTACTACCGCGTCGTCCCGGACGCCCTCACGGGACTCGCGCACGTCATCTCCCCGCACGGCTCGTCCGCGGCGTCCTGCTGACCGGCCGGCCGACAGACACGGGCTAGCCCTTTCGAGCCCTACCGGGTGGTGCCGTCGGGGCGCACGATCGAGGTATGACCAGTCTGCTCTTGGTCGACGACGAGGTCGCGTTCGCGCGGACGCTCGGTGCGGGCCTGACGGACCAGGGCTTCGAGGTGCGCCTGGCTCATGACGGCTTCGAGGGCTACCGGCAGGCGAAGGAGCCCTCGCTGGACATCATCATCCTCGACATCATGCTGCCCCGGATGTCCGGTGTGGAGGTCTGCCGACGGTTGCGCACCGAGGACGTCGCGACCCCGATCCTGATGCTCACCGCTCGTGGCGCGAACTCCGACGAGGCGGACTCGCTGGACTCGGGAGCGGACGACTACCTGCGCAAGCCGTTCTCCTTCCCGGTGCTGGTCGCTCGGTGCCGGGCCCTGTTGAGGAGGGGTGACCGGGAAGGCTGGTCGGAGCTGGTCGCCGGTGAGCTCGTGCTGGATCCCGCTCGCCGCGTGGCCCGGCACCGGGGTGTGGCCGTGCACCTGAGCCGTAGGGAGGCGGCGTTGCTCGAGTACCTCATCCGGTCCGGCGGCGAGGTGCAGTCCAAGACCACGATCCTCGAGAACGTCTGGGGCGACGTGGAGGACCCGGGGACGAACCTCGTCGAGGTGTACATCGGCTACCTGCGCAAGAAGCTCGACCAGCCCTTCGGCACCAACCTGCTGCGGACGCAGCGCGGACTGGGCTACCGGCTGGAGGTCGAGCAGTGAGCCGGTGGCCACGGCCCGGACCGCAGATGTCGATGCGCTCACGGATGGTGTGGACCGCCACCCTGGCGGTGGCCCTGGCCGTGGCCCTCACCGGGGTGTTCATCGGCCTGGCCATCCGCGCCGAGCTGGTCAGCAACGCGGACGAGGTGGGCGAGGTGCGGGCGGAGCAGGTGGCCGACCTCGCGTCCCGCGGCATCCTGCCGAGACACATCGACCGGGCGGACGACCTCGAGGCCGCCGTACAGGTCGTCCACGACGGTGACGTGCTCAGCTCGACGTCCAACGCGTCGCAGGCCGGGTTCTTCGCGCTGCCGAGCCAGCCGCCCGGCGCCGACCGGGTGTACGGCGGAGCGAAGCTGCCGCTGCGCGACGAAGGGCCGTTCCGGGTGATCGCGCTGGGCGCCCACTCGCCCGACGGTGACGTCACCGTCTACGTCGCCGTCGACGTGGGGGACGTCGCGGACGTGCTGGGGGCGCTGGCCAGCAAGGGCGCGATCGGGCTCAGCATGCTGCTGGCGATCTTCGCCCTCGTGCTGTGGGTCGTCGTCGGCCGGACCATGAGCTCGGTCGAGGCGATCCGGCGGCGCGCGGAGCTGATCACCGGGCAGCGCCTGAACCAGCGGGTCCCGGAGCCGCCCACCCGCGACGAGATCTACCGCCTGGCCAGGACCCTCAACGACATGCTGGAGCGGTTGGAGGTCAGTGCCAAGAGGCAGGAGCGCTTCGTCGCCGACGCCGCGCACGAGCTGCGCACCCCTCTCGCCACCCTGCGTGCCCGGCTGGAGACGGCTCTGCTGCGCGGGGAGGGTGAGACGGACGCCCGGCTGCTGCCGGAGCTGTGGGACGAGACCGTGCGGATGGGCTCTCTCGTGGACCACCTGCTCCTGCTGGCCCGCAGTGACGCCGGGACGCTCCGCGCCCACGCCGGTCCGGTGGACCTGGACGACGTGCTGCGCGACGTCCTCTCCTCCACCCAGGCCGGCACGGTGCGTCTGCACACCGAGGGCGTGGAGCCCGTGCAGGTGACCGGCGAGGCTGCCCTGCTGGAGCAGGTGATGCGCAACCTGGTCGAGAACGCGGTGCGGCACGCGGCGGCCCGGGTCGACGTGTCGTTGACCACGGACGGGAGGAACGCCGTCCTCACCGTCGACGACGACGGTCCGGGGATCCCGCCCGCGGAGCGGGAAGAGGTCTTCCAGCGCTTCGTGCGGCTCGACCACTCGCGTGACCGCGCGCAGGGCGGAGTCGGTCTGGGGCTGGCCATCGTCGCCGAGATCGTGCGCGTCCACGCCGGCGCGGTGGAGGCCACCGAGTCGCCGTACGGCGGGGCGAGGCTGACCGTCCACCTGCCGCTCGCGGACGACGCGCAGCAGCAGGCCCCGCCGCACCGGCGGCGGGTGGCGACACCCCTGCCTTAACCGGCTCACCCCCAGCGTTGTGACGCTGGGGGTGAGCCGGTTCTTCAGGGTTCCCTGGGAATCGGGTCAGCTGTGGGTCAGCTTTCGTTGTCGTCGTGGATGAAGGCTTCGAGCTGGGCGCGGCCCTGGTCGTCGGGCATCTGGACGGGTGGGGACTTCATCAGGTAGGTGGAGGCGGGGTTGATGGGGCCGCCGATGCCGCGGTCCAGGGCGATCTTGGCGGCGCGGACGGCGTCGATGATGATGCCGGCGCTGTTGGGGGAGTCCCAGACCTCGAGCTTGTACTCGAGGTTGAGGGGGACGTCGCCGAAGGCGCGGCCCTCGAGGCGGACGTAGGCCCATTTGCGGTCGTCGAGCCAGGCCACGTAGTCGGAGGGGCCGATGTGCACGTTGCGGTCGGCGATCTTGCCGGCCAGCGGGCCGTGCAGGTTGGAGGTGACCGACTGGGTCTTGGAGACCTTCTTGGACTCCAGGCGTTCGCGTTCGAGCATGTTCTTGAAGTCCATGTTGCCGCCGACGTTGAGCTGGTAGGTGCGGTCCAGGACCACGCCGCGGTCCTCGAAGAGCTTGGCCATCACCCGGTGGGTGATGGTGGCGCCGACCTGGGACTTGATGTCGTCGCCGATGATCGGGACGCCGGCGTCGGTGAACTTCTGCGCCCAGGCGGGGTCGGAGGCGATGAACACCGGCAGCGCGTTGACGAAGGCGACGCCGGCGTCGAGGGCGCACTGGGCGTAGAACTTGTCGGCGGTCTCGGAGCCGACCGGCAGGTAGGAGACCAGCACGTCGGCGCGGGCCTCGCGCAGCGCGGCGACCACGTCGACCGGGTCGGCCTCGGACTCCTCGATGGTGGCCCGGTAGTACTTGCCGAGCCCGTCATATGTGGGGCCGCGTTGCACGGTCACCCCGAGCGGGGGGACGTCGGTGATCTTGATGGTGTTGTTCTCGGAGTTGTTGATCGCCTCGGACAGGTCGAAGCCGACCTTCTTGGCGTCCACGTCGAAGGCGGCCACGAACTCGACGTCGGCGACGTGGTAGTCGCCGAGCTTCACGTGCATCAGCCCGGGCACCGACCCGGCCGGGTCCGCGTCGCGGTAGTAGTGCACGCCCTGGACCAGGGAGCTCGCGCAGTTGCCGACTCCCACGATTGCTACTCGTACCGAACCCATCTGCTCCACCTCATATCTCGGTTCCAGGAGGGCGGAACGGAGTCACGGCCGGGCGGCTGCTGGTGGGGTGTCGTGACCGTACAGCGCCGGGAATCGCCATGGCCAGAGCCCGAAAAGGCGTATCACGTGGGGACACGGACAGGTTGGCGAGGACTATCACATCAGGCCATGGGCGTCTAGCCGGTTCGTGAGTAAAGGTTAAGAAGAGGGCGGGAAATTCACAGGTCGTTGGCGACATGCTCGCGGGTCGCGCCACCGGCATTCATCCGTTGTTCATCCTCGTCCAGATCGGGGGACCCCCATGACCCGAACTCTCCTCAGCGCGCCCCGAAACCGGGGATGCCACCACCCGGCAGGGGGTGGCTAGGGATGCTCAGAGACCCTCTGGGACCCCGGCTGCTCATCTACTCGCAAGACGGGCTCGGCCTCGGGCACCTGCGCAGGACGACCCTGCTGGCGTCCGAGTTCCTGACCCACCGGCCGGACGGCAGTGTGCTCACGATCTCCGACTCGCCGCTCGGGCAGTTCTTCTCCGCCGCCTCGGGGCACGACTACCTCAAGCTGCCGTCGATCCGGAAGGTCGGCCCCGGGCTCTGGTCCCCGGTCTCCCTCTCGGCACCGTTCCAGGACGTGCTGGCGCTCCGCAAGGAGACCATCCGCAGCGTCGCGACGAGCTTCGCGCCGGACGTCGTGCTCGTGGACCACATGCCGCACGGGGCCATGGGCGAGCTGGTGCCCACGCTGGAGGCCCTCGCCGGGACCCCGGCCAGGATGGTGCTCGGGCTCCGGGACATCATCGACGCCCCCGCGACCGTGCGGCGGCGCTGGCGGCTCGAGGGTGCCTTCGAGGCGGTCGAGAGCTACTTCGAGGACGTGCTCGTGTACGGCGCGAAGGACGTGTTCGACGTGGGCCGCCAGTACGCGTGGCCGGCCAGCATCCGGGACCGGCTGCGCTACTGCGGCTACGTCTGCGCCCCCACCAGGGCCCCGGCGGCCGACGCGGTGCGCAGGCTGCACCTCGCGGAGCACCCGGACAGCCGGCTGCTGGTGGCCATGGCCGGCGGAGGCGCCGACGGCTACGAGCTGTTCGAGACGCTGCTGCGGGCGCTCCCCGCGATGACGGCCGAGTCCCCGTGCGTGGCCGTGGTGGTCACCGGCCCGTTCCTCCCGGAGGCCGAGCGCACCCGGCTCCAGCAGCTCGCCGCCGGGCTGCCGGTCCACCTCGTCCCCCAGGTCGAGGACTCGCTGAGCTACCTGAGCGCGGCCGACCTGGTGATCGCCATGGCCGGCTACAACACCACCTCGGAGATCCTCAGCCTGGGTGCGCGGGCGCTGCTCGTGCCCCGCAAGGGACCGAGCGCCGAGCAGCAGATGCGGGCCAGCCGCTTCGCCCAGCGTGGCTGGGTGGACTGGCTCCCGCCGGCGTCGCTGTCGCCGGCGAGCCTGGCGACGGCGGTCCTCGAGGCCCTCGACAAGCCGGCCGACGGCGCGGTGCTGCCACCGGACCTGTTCGGCCGTCAGCGCGCGGCACACCACCTGCTCACCGGCGGGATCCGCGAGGACGAGGACGGGGAGGTCTTCTCCCCCACGGGCTCCGACGACCTGTTCGGTGGGGCGTCGCAGCTCCTGGGCAAGGTGTGATCGTGGGTCCGGACGGACGCACGCCGACCTCCTCGCCGGCCGCCCTCGACCCGGCCCTGAGCGGGGACCTCGGGCCCGCCGCGGTACGACGGCTGGTGGCCGACCCGCTCGGTCACGGGGTGGCCGAGGTCATCGGCGCCTGCCTGCCGGACGCCCCGTCCTGGGGGTGGGAGCTGGTCCGGTCGAAGTTCAAGCCGGCCCGCAAGCTCACGGCGTACTACCGGATCTCGTGCGGCGCCCCGACGCCCCCGGGAGCAGGAGCCGACCGGCACGTGGCGGTCACCTGGTTCGCGGACCGGCAGCCGGCGCCCTGGCCGGCCCCGTCCCCGCCCGCTGCCGCGCCGCCGTTCGCCCGGCTGGCCGCCGCCTCGGAGGACGGCCGGATCTCGGTCCGCATCTGTCCCGACGACCCGGCGATGCCGCAGCTGGCCCGGCTGATGGACCCGGGCCACCTCGCGGGCCTCGTCGGCGAGCGGTCCGGACGTCCGGTCGCCGCTGACCGGCTCGCGGTGGAGACGGTCCGCTACCGGCCGGGACAGCGGCACGTCCTCCGGGTCCGGCTCGACGGCCGCGCGTGGGTCTACGTGAAGACGGACCGGGACCGCTGCGGCGCGCGGGCCGTCGCCACCGCCGCCTTCCTGCGCGAGCGGGTCCCTGCCCGTGCCCCCGGGGCCGCGGTCGCGCTGCCGCTGGAGTACCGCTCCGACGACTCCGCCGCCCTGTGGTGGAACACGCCGGGCGTCCCGCTGGCGCGGCTGCTGGCGACCGTGCCGGCCGAGGCGCTGCACCCGGTCGCGCAGGCCGGACGGGCGCTCCGGGCGCTGCACGACAGCCCGTCCGGACCGCAGTCGCTGCCCCGGTGCAGCGGACCGGAGGCCGTCGGCAGCGAGGCCCGCGACACGCTGCGGGCCGGGGAGCACGTGGCCACCCTGCTCCCGGGCGTCGGCCGGAGCTACGCGCGGGTCGTGGCCGGCGTGCTCGAGGGCCTCGACGGGATCCCACACGGGCCTGCGGTGCTGAGCCACGGCGACTTCAAGTCCGACAACCTCGTCGTCGACCACGGCCGGCTCACGATCCTCGACCTGGACCGGTCGGGCTGGGCCGACCCGGCCAGGGACCTCGGGAAGTTCCTGGCCGACCTGCGGTGGTGGTGCCCGGACCCGGGTCGCGCCGCGGCGCTCGCCGGCGCGTTCCGGGCCGGCTACGGCACCTGCGGCGACGCCCGGTGGGCGCGGGCCGGCCTGTTCGCGGCGCTGTTCCAGCTCAAGCTGACCGCGCGCCGCTGCGCCGTGCACGACGCAGGCTGGGAGAGGCAGGTCCGCGTGCGGGTCGGCGCCGCCGTCGAGACACTCCGCGCGGCGCGAGGTGCCTGATGCCCGGGTCCGCCACCCTCGACGCGCCCGCGGCCGTCCGTCTCGCGGGCCTCGACCCGGCGCTCCGGCTGCTGCCCCGGGCGCTGCCGTCGAGCTGGACCGCGTCCCCGTGGGAGCTGCACGACGTCGTGTGGCGGCCTGGTGAGGGTTGCCGGCTCGTCGTACGGCTCCGGCCCCCCCGCGCGCCGGGCACGTTCGTGGCCGTCGACGTGGCGGCCGACGCGTGGTGGCGGCGCGGCTACCGGGACGACCTCGCCCTGCCCGGGGTGTCCCGCGCCGCCGACCCCGACCACGTCGCGCGCCTGCTGGGACAGGGGCTCGACGCACCGGTGCTCGGTTGCCAGGTCGAACCGGTCCGCTACCGGTCGGGCTCGAGGTGCGTGCTCCGCTACCGCGTCCGCACGCGCAGCGGCTGGACCACCTTCTACGCGAAGGTCTTCGCGCCGGACCGGTTCCCGCAGGTGGCCGGGATCCAGCAGGCGCTCGCCACCACCCGTGACGGACCGTCGCTGGTCCCGGCCGTCGTCGCGCTGTGGCCGCAGCTGCAGACGACCGTCGGGGAGGCGGTGCCCGGGACGGCGGTCTCCGCCGTGCTGGCCGAGCCGACCGCGTCCGTCGCCGGACGCCTCCGCCTCGCGCACGACCTGGGCGGCCGGCTGGCCGACTTCCACGGGCAGCACGTCATCGCACCCGGCTGGTCCCCGGCCGACCAGCTCGCCTCCCTGACGGCGATGCTGCCGGCGGCCCGGATCTGCGACCCCGGGACGGCCGACCGGGTGAGCAGCCTCGTCGACGTGCTCGCGGCCTCCGCCCCGGAGACGTCGACCGAGGTCCTCGGGCACGGCGGGTTCCGGGCCGGGCAGGTGCTCCGCTCCGAGGACGGCCGGCTGGTCTTCCTCGACACCGACGGCGCCCGGCGCTGCGGCCAGGGTCGCGACCTCGGCAGTGCGCTGGCCCACCTGCGCTGGCAGACGCTCCGGCTTCCCGGCCAGCGGGCGGTCCTGCGACGGGCGGAGCAGGCGCTCCTGTCCGGGTACGACGAACGCCGGCCGCTCGCGGAACCCGCGGTGCTCGCCTGGTGGCGGGCCGCCGGGCTGCTGCAGGTGGCACTGCGGCGCTACCGCCGTCTCGAGGTGGCGCAGTGGCGACAGCTGCCCGACCTCGTCGAGGCGGCCTCGGACCTGCTGACCGCCCCCGGCACGCAGCCGGCGCGAGGAGGCACGGCCGACCTCCTCGACGTCGGCCAGATGACCCGGGTGCTGCGACCGGCCCTGGCCGGCCGGGCCGCGGGCCCGCAGCCCGTCGTGGTCGAGTCGGCGGTCGAGCTCGAGCCGGCCCACGTCACGCGCCGCGTCGTGCGGTACACCGTCCGTGGCCTGGACGGCCCGGAGACGTCGACGCTGGTCGGCAAGAGGTTCGCCGAGCAGCACCGGGCGAGACTGCTCTACGACCACCTGGACCGGCTCCACGCGGGACCGTTCGGCAGCGGACGGCTCCGGGTCCCGGCCCCGGTCGCCCTGCTGCCGGCGCTGGGACTGGTCCTCTACCGGCACTGCGAGGGGACGCCCCTCCACCGCGTCTCGCCGGCTGCTGCTGTCGCGGACGGTGCCCGGCTGGCCGCCCGGTGGCTGGCCCGGTTGCACACCTCCGACGTGCGCCTCCCCCGCGGCTTCTCCCTGGCTCAGGAGGAGAAGACGACCGGGGAGTGGGCGGCGCTCATCGCCAGCCGGCACCCCTGCCTGGCCGTCCAGGCCCACGCGCTCGCCGAGGGCTGGGCGAGCGGCGTCCGCGCCGCCGGCCCCGTGCCCGCGGCGCCGATTCACAAGGACTTCCACCCGGGCCACGTCCTCGTGGGCGACGACGTCTGCGTGATCGACCTCGACGAGGCCCGGCGCGGCGACCCGACGTTCGACGTCGCGCACTTCTGCACCTACCTGGACCTGCTGTCCGCCGACACGTCGGGTCCGGTGGCGCGGACCGCCTTCCTCCAGGAGTACGCCGCGGCGACCGGCTGGTCCGACCCCGGCAGCTACGGCTCGTTCTGCGCCTACACGTGGCTCAAGATCGCGAAGCAGGGCGCGGTCGGCAGCGGTCCGCACCGGACGGTGCCGACCGAGCGGCGGGAGCACGTGGCCCGTGCCCTGGCCGAGGGGGCGCGATGCCTGAGCGGGTGATCTACATCGTGCGGAGCTGGCCGCGCCTGTCGCAGACGTTCATCGTCAACGAGGTGCTGGCCCTCGAACGCCGGGGCGTGCAGCTGGCCGTCTTCAGCCTCGTCCGGTCCGGCGAGCCCGTGGTCCAGCCGCAGGTGGCCGACGTGCGCGCCCGGGTGCACTACCTCGACGGTCGCCGCGGCCCGCGCGACCTCCGGGCGCAGCTGTCCTGGTTCGTCACCGCGCCGGTCCGCACCCTCCTCGCGCTGTGGTGCTGCCTGCGCCGTCCGGGCCTCGCCGCCGGGTACGGCGAGTGCTCGGCGATCCGGTGCCTCGTGCACGCAATCCGCATCGCGGCCGCCCTCGAGGACCTGCGCGCGGACGGCGACGAACCCGTGCACGTGCACGCCCACTTCGCCCACGACCCCGCGTTGGTGGGGATGCTGGTGGCCAGGCTGACCGGGCTGCCGTTCAGCTTCACCGCGCACGCCAGGGACCTGTTCGAGATCCCGGCCACCAGCCTGGCCGCGCGGGCGCGGGCGGCGACCGCCGTGGTGACCTGCTGCCAGGTCAACGCCACCTACATCGAGTCGGTCGTGCCACCGGCGGGTCGCCCCCCGGTGGTGGTGATCCACCACGGCGTCGACCTGCGCCGCTTCGCCCCCACCAGCCGGGACCGCGGCAGGACGACACCCGAGGTGGTCTCGGTCGGGCGGCTGGTCGAGAAGAAGGGGTTCGCGGACCTGCTCCGGGCGCTCGCCGAAGTGAAGGAACGCGGCCGGTCGTTCCACGCCCGGCTCTGCGGCGACGGTCCGCTGCGCGAGGACCTGGCCCGGCTGCGCGACGAACTCGGGCTGGGCGACGAGGTCGAGCTGACCGGTGCCCAGGCGAGCGACGTCGTCATCGAGGTGCTGCACGGTGCCACCCTCTTCGCGCTGACGCCTCGGGAGCTGGACAAGGGCGACCGCGACGGGATCCCGAACGTGCTCGTCGAGGCGATGTCGTGCGGCCTGCCGGTCGTCACCACGACCGCCGGTGGCATCACCGAGCTGGTCCTGCACGACGTGAACGGGCTCCTGGTCGCACCGGGAGACGTGCACGCCATCGCCGACGCGCTGTGCCGGCTGCTGACCGACGCGGTGGCGCGCGCCCGGCTCGGCGAGGCGGCCCGGCGGACCGTGGAGCGCGGGTACGACACCGAGGACGCCGCGCGCCGCCTCGCGGCCGTGCTGCGCGCTCGGACCTCCTCGCAGCCGGAGCCGGCCCGATGAGCGCGCGCGTACGTCGTCCCGAGGGCCCGGTCCTGGCAGAGCCGGTCTCGACGACCCGCCCGGAGGCCGACCGGTTCGCGGAGGCGCTGCGCCCCGGCCGGATGGGCCCCCGGCTCGCCGACGCCGTCGGTGCCGTCGCTGCCGCCGGAGGCGCCGCCAGGACCTGCCACGTGCTCGACGCGAAGTACGAGCCCGGGGTCCGCGCGACGGTGCTCTACGAGCTCGCCGGCCGGCTGCTGCGCGGCGACCTGCTCCCGGTGGCGGACCCCGGGGCACGACGCGTCGGCCCCCTCGGCGACCCGGTGGTGGCACCCGGCATCAGGGTCTCCGCCTTCCCGCACGACCCGGAGCTGCCGATCCTGCCGGAGCTGGTGGACCCGGCACGCCTGGGAGCGGCGCTGGCGGAGGCGACCGGCGCGTCGGCCATCGGCGTCCGCTGCCGCACGACCCTGCTCCGCTACCGGCCGGGAAAGCGCGCCACCCTCCGGGTCGGCTTCGTCGGCCGGCCGGACCGCTACGTGGCCAAGGCCTACCACGACCCGGTGAAGGCGGCAGCCGTCGCGGAGGAGGCACCCGCCCTGTCCGGGCACGCCGAGCGGTGCGCCACCCTCCGCATCCCGCCGGCGGTGGCCCATCTCCGCGAGCAGGGCGTCGTGGTCCAGCGGGCCGTGTCGGGTGTGCCGCTGGACGCGCTCCTCGGCCGGTCCCTGTCGACCGCGGGCGGGGTCCGGGCCGCGACCGAGGCGGTGGCCCGCGCCGGCCGGGCGCTGGCCGAGCTGCACGCGATGCCCCCGGCCACCACCCGCCGCCGGTCGGTCGACGACGAGCTGGACCGCTTCGGCCGCCGCGCGGCCGGGATCGCCGGACTCGACCCGCGGCTCGGTGCCGCCCTCGCCGGGCTCTCCGAACGGCTGCGGGACGCCCAAGCGTCGCTGCCGGCCGCCGTGGCCGGCACCGTGCACGGCGACTGCAAGCCGAGCCAGTTCCTCCTCGACGGACCGCACGCGGTCCTGCTGGACCTGGACCACGTGGGGGTGTCCGACCAGGCCGTCGACGTGGGCACCTTCCTCGCGTCGCTGCGGCAGCTCGCGCAGCGCCCGACCGGCAGCGCGTCCGAGCGCTCGGCCCGGTCCGGAGCGCTCTCGGCACTCGCGACCGCCTTCCTCCGGTCCTACCTGGAGACGTGGGGAGGCGACACCATCCTTCCCCGGATCCGGTGGCAGGAGGCGGTCGCGCTCGAACGCAAGGCCCTGCGCGCGTGGGCGCGTGCGCCGGGCTCCCCGACGGCAGGTCGCTTGGTGAGGGAGGCGAACACATGCCTGGACAGGCTGACGCAGACACCGTGACCCCGAACGACAGCACGCCTCGTCCCGACCGTGCGCCGGTCAGCGACCTGCGCCGTACGATCCGGCTCTTCCGGCGGTTCACGGGCAGTAGGAAGCCCTACGTGGTCGGCGTCGTGCTGCTGGTCGTCGAGGCGGCCACCTCCGTCTTCGAGCCGTGGCCGATCGCCTACCTCGTGGATTACCTGCAGGGAGCCAGGCCCGAGCTGCACGGCTTCGACCTGCTGGCCTCGGCGCGGCTGACCACCATCCTGGTGCTCACCGTGGCCATCGTCCTGATCGCCGCGGCCAACAGCGCGGCCGACTCGCTGACCGAGGTCAGCATGGCCCGGGCCGGACGGTCGCTGGGCTACAGCATCCGGGTCGCGATGTACTCCCACCTGCAGCGGCTGTCGCTGGCCTACCACGACAAACGGCGCACCGGGGACGTGCTGACCCGGGTGACCGGGGACGTGCTGGTCGTCGAGGACTTCGTGGTGAAGTCGGTCAGCAACATCGTGGGCAGCCTGATGGTCCTGGTCGGCAGCTTCCTCTTCCTGCTCTCCCGGTCGTGGAACGTGGCGCTGGTCGCTGTCGTCGTGGTCCCCCTGCTCGCGGTGGTGTCGAACCACTACTCGCGCTGGATCAAGTCGGCGTCCAAGACCCAGCGGGACCGGGAGGGCGACCTCGCGTCGACGACGCAGGAGATGCTCACCTCGATCCGGCTGGTGCAGAGCTACGGACGCGGCGTGGTCGACCTCGAGCGGTTCTCGGGGCAGACCGAGCGCAGCATGCACGCCTCGCTGGTGGCCGCGAACATCCAGGCGCGGTTCAGCTTCGCCATCGCCCTGCTGGAGGCGTTCGCGATCTCCACGGTCATCTGGCTCGGCGTGTGGCTGCTCGACCACGAGGCCATCACGGTCGGCACGCTCGTGCTGTTCGTCCTGCTGCTGCAGAACATGTTCAAGCCCGCCCGCAAGATCGTCAGCGAGTGGTACAAGGTCGGCAAGGTCTTCGCCAGCGTCGAGCGGATCGACGACCTGCTCGACCGGGAGGTCGTCGTCAGCGACGCGCCGGACGCGGTCCCCGCCCCGCCGCTGGCGGGCCGGCTCGCCTTCCGCCACGTCGCCTTCACCTACCCCGTCGAGCACGAGGACGGGACCAAGGGCGACAGCCGCGCGCGGGTGCTGAAGGACGTCGACTTCGCGGTCTCGCCCGGCGAGGTGGTCGCGCTGGTCGGCCCGAGCGGCGCCGGCAAGAGCACCATCGCCCAGCTCGTGCCCCGGTTGTACGACGCGGACGAGGGCGAGGTGCTCGTGGACGGGCTGCCCGTGCGAGCCCTCACGCTCGCCTCCCTGCGGGAGCAGGTCTCGGTGGTCCTCCAGGACACCGTGCTCCTGAGCGGGTCGGTGGCCGAGAACATCGGCTACGGGATCGCCGACGCCGACGAGGAGGACATCGAGGCGGCCGCGCGGATGGCGAACGCGCACGAGTTCATCATGGCGATGCCGGACGGCTACGCCACCCAGCTCGGTGAGCGCGGCTCCACCCTCTCCGGCGGGCAGCGGCAGCGGCTCGCGATCGCGCGGGCGTTCATCCGCCGGGCGCCGATCCTGATCCTCGACGAGCCGACGACCGGTCTCGACCGCGAGTCGGCCGACACCGTGGTCAGCGCCCTGCGCAGCCTGATGAGCGGTGCGACGACGATCGTCATCTCGCACGACCCCGAGCTGGTCCGCTGCGCGGACCGGGTCCTGGTGGTCTCCGACGGCCGGGTCGTCGAGCAGGAGTCCCCCGAGAAGGCGGCCGTGTCGGACGGGTCGGGTGGTCGCGGCGGCGACGTCGTCGCGCTGCGCCCGCGCCGGCCGCAGCTCACCTCCGTCGCCGGGACAGCCGCTCCCGGCCGGCACCTGGACGTGCGAGCCGACGGGGCCGGGGCCGCCGCGGCGCCGGGGTCCGAGGACGCCCTGCTGCGTCCGCTGCTGCACCGGCTGCCGGGGGTGGCGTCCGCGATCGACGTCGACCTCGTCGCCGACCAGGTGCAGCGCCACCTGCTCCAGGACGGCGCGCAGGTCGACCGGGTCGCCGCCTCCCAGCACTGGGTGAGCGCCGACGGGACCTTCGGGCTCCGCTACCAGGTCACGCTCCGCGGTGACGACGACGACACCGACGGGCTCCAGGTCAGCGGCCGGGTGCACCGCGACACCGCCTCGGCCCAGGCGTCGCTGCGCCCGCTGGCCCCGTCCCACGCGGACCCGTGGCGACGGTCGACCACGGTCGTCCGGGAGGCACCGCTCGCGTTGACCGGCTTCCCCGTGGACGTCGGGCTGCCCACGCTCTGGCGGGCCATGGACCCCGGTGCCCTCCGGGGCATCTCGGCCGGCCCGCCCGCCGACGTACCTCCGGTCGTCGAGGTGGTCCACCTCCCGCGGGAGGGCGCCTGCGTGCTGCGCTACCGGTTCCCGCGCGACGCAGCCGTCCCGTCCGGCCGGCCCTGGGGCGTGCTGTACGGCAAGGTGTACGCCGACGCCAGCGGGCAGCAGGTCGACGGCTACCTGCGGGCCCTGGCGCGGGACCGGCTCGGTCGCGCCTCGCTCCGGGCGGCGCGGTTCCCGACCCCGGTGGCCTACGTGCCGGGCTCGCGGCTCCTGGTGACCGAGGAGCTGGCCGGGGAGGCGCGGGTGCCCCGGCTGGTGAAGGCCGCCCGGGGGAGCGGGGAGGGCGCGGGGACGGCCGAGGCGCTGCTGCGCATCGCCGTCCGCAAGTCGGGCCAGGCGCTCGCGGCGCTGCACTCCGGTGACGTGCCGGAGGCGCCGGTCCGCTTCCCGGCGGACGAGCTGGCCGCGGTGAAGCGAGACCTCGCGGTGGTCGCCGGCCTCTGGCCCGACGTGGCCGCGCGGGTCGCCCGCTGTCTCGACGGCTCGGCGGGGGACGTGCCGCAGGCGCCCGAGCTGGTGCTGTCGCACGGCGACTTCACCCCCTCGCAGGTGCTGCTGCTCGACGGCCGGTCCCCGGCCGTGGTCGACCTGGACACGCTGTGCTGGGCCGACCCGGCCCAGGACCTCGGGCGCTACCTCGCCCAGGTCGTGCTGCTGGCCGCAAAGGCCGGGGACCCGGCGCCGGGGGACACGGTCGAGTGCCTGGCCGGGGAGCTGGTCGGCGGGTACGTCGAGGCATCCGCCCGGCCGGACCCCAGGCCACCGGCGCCCGAGCGGATCGCGTTCTTCATGAGCACGACGCTCGCCCGCGCCGCCCTCAACTCCTGCCGCCAGCTCAAAGGCCACCGCCTCGAGCTCGCGCTGTCGCTGCTCGAGAACATCTACCGAAGGGGTTGACCGTGACCACCACGTACGACGCCACGACGATCGTCGCCTCGCTCGCCGCCTTCGGGGAGCTGCCCGACTGGCTGGCCGCCGGGATGGACCCGCCCCGGGTCCGGGACGCCCTGGAGCGGCACGTGCCCGAGCTTCGCGACGGGCGGCTGCGGCTGCTGGCCTGCACGTCCGACCGGCTGCGCGCGAAGGGCGAGGAGTGGCTCGCGCGCTACACCCTGCGCGTCGCCGCCCCGGGCGGGGAGCCCCGGGACGTCGTGCTCGTCGGGAACCTGCGGCCGCCCGGGACGCCGTCCCCGGACCCGTCCGGGCACGCGCCGGGGGCGGTCTTCGGGGAGCCCGGCTGGTGGTGCGCGCTGCCCGAGCCGCGGCTGGACCTGCGGCTGCAGACATCCGATGATGCCCTGCCCGCGCTGCCGCGGCTGGTCGACCCGGTCGAGGCGACCCGGCTGCTGCAGCCGGTGCTGCGGGACGCCGGCTACGTGGACGCCACCATCACCTCCTGCGACCCGGTCGTCGTGCGCTACAAGCCGGGCAGCCGCTGCACCGTGGTCGTTGGGCTCGGCTACGCGGGCGAGCCGACCGGCCCGGTGCCGCCGGACCGGGTCGTCCTCAAGACCCACCAGGGCGAGAAGGGGGAGTCGGCCTGGGAGGCCATGAACGCGCTGTGGGACCACCCGCGGTTGTGGTCGCCGGCCGTGCGGCTCGCCGAGCCGCTGGGCTACCTCGCCGACGAACGGATCCTGGTGCAGGGTCCGGTGCCGGGGGACAGCACGCTCAAGGACCTGGCCCGGCAGGCGATCGCCGAGGGGGGCTCGGAGCTCCTCCACCGGTTGCGGGCCGAGCTGGCGACGACGGCGAGGGCGCTCGCTGCGCTCCACGGCTCCGGTACGTCGTACGGGCGGACCGCCACGATCGAGGACGAGCTGGAGGAGGTCAGCGAGGTCGTCGACCGGCTCGCGACCAGCGTCCCCGGGCTCGGCCTCGCGGCGGAGCCGCTGCTGTCCCGGCTGGGCGACCTGGCCCGGGACACCCTGCCCGACCCGGTCGTCTCCTCCCACCACGACTTCCGGCCCGCCCAGGTGATGCTCGACGACGGCGGGGTCGGGTTCATCGACTTCGACGGCGCCTGCATGGCCGAGCCGGCGCTGGACCTCGGCCGGTTCCGCGCGAAGCTGCGGGACATCGGCATCTCCACCCTCGGCACCGACGGCACCCGCCCCACCGCCACGCAGGTCGAGGCGAACCTGCGCCTGCTCGACGAGCTCTGCGAGGGCTTCCTGAGCGCCTACCAGCGGCACGCCGGGGTGTCGCGGGACCGCGTCCTGCTCTGGGAGACCTGTGACCTGCTCACCACGATGCTGCACGCGTGGACGAAGGTGCGGCTGGCCCGCGTCGAGCCGCGGCTGACCGTGCTCGTGCACCAGATCAGCACCGGCGGCCTGGAGCGGGCCCGGTGAGCTGACCGCGCCCGCAGGCGTGGGGTGCCCCCACGTGCGCGCCCTCGGGCGGTGCCCGAAGGTGTGCCGCGGCGTGCACAGGACTAGTGTGAGGAACGAGCGTCGCCCGGACCCCGCGACCGCGAGAGCCTGATCTCGAGGAAGGGCGGGGACATCGTGACGACCGGCTGGTCGCAGACGAGGACCTGGGACGCCGACGCGACGAACGTCGCCGCGGCCCGGCACTTCGTCGCCCTCGAGCTCTCCGTCCACGGGCTCGACGACGCCGTCCCCGACGCCTGCCTGGTGGTGAGCGAGCTCGTCACGAACGCCGTCCGGCACGCCGGCTCCCGGTTCAGCGTGACCGTCGACGTCACGGACCGGGCGCTGCTGCTCAGCGTGACCGACCCGTCCTCGACCCTGCCGACCCCCATGCATGCCACGCCCCTGCACGACAGCGGACGTGGGTTGCGCATCGTCGCCGAGCTGTCGGCGAACTGGGGAGTGACGCCCGGGGCCGACGGGGGCAAGTCGGTCTGGGCGCTCATCGCCTCGCCTGCTCACCCGGACGGGGCCGGCGACGGGCAGGAGCCGGGGGAACGGGTCCAGGGATCCGTCCCACCCACGCCGGCCTGCGGGTGAGCGCCGGGTCAGCCTCCGCTGTCGAGGAGCCTGACCAGCCGCGCCGGCGCGAGGGTGCGGTAGGCGTCCTCACAGCGCTCGGCCACCTCGTCCCAGTCCACGTCGCCGTCGAGGCGTACGCCGAGCCAGCCGCGCGCTCCGACGTACGGAGGACGGAACCAGCGCCCGGGATCGGCGGCGACGGCCTCCTCCTGCGCGCCGGCCGGAGCCGCGCACCACAGGTGCGGGAAGCCGTGCTCGTGGTGTCCGTCGGGCCAGAGCATCACGAACTGCCGGCGGACGAAGAACGCCGGCGCGCCGTGGCTGGGGCGCTCGCTCACCTCGGGGAACGCCAGGCAGATCGCCCGGACCCGGTCCGCGACCCCGCTCACGCCGTCCGTGACGAGCCCGTCCCAGGACCATCGCGGCATCGGCACGCCCGCCGGCACCTCGGAGCCCTCGGGGCCGTAGACCAGCACGTCGGCCACCGCCCACACCATGTAGTCGCGCAACGCCGTGCGG
>Ga0308174_10000188_pt1 | contig 24910 bp, 20 predicted proteins | sample PhyPR2_FD_203894 | JGI IMG/M metagenome (GOLD analysis project Ga0308174, IMG submission 203894) | Soil microbial communities from UC Gill Tract Community Farm, Albany, California, United States - DLSLS.P.R2 | ecosystem: Environmental > Terrestrial > Soil > Agricultural land | place: USA... | reverse complement strand
CGGACGGGGGAGATCCTGGCCGACGCCGATGCTCCGACGTTCGACGCCAACCACCCGCTGGAGTCCTCCGGCGACAACCTCGGCGCCCGCTCGCTGAGCGACGCCTACGAGCCGGGCTCGGTCGAGAAGGTCCTCACGCTGAGCTCGCTGATCAACGAGGGCAAGGTCACCCCGCGCACCCGGCTCTCGATCCCCGGCGAGCTCGACCGCGAGGACCGCCCGATCCACGACTGGTTCCCGCACGGGCTGATCCACCTCACGCTCGCCGGCGTGATCGCCAAGTCCTCCAACATCGGCACCGTGCTCGCCGCCGACAAGTTCGCGCCGGGCCAGCTGCGCTCGTACCTGACCCGGTTCGGCCTGGGCCAGCGCACCGACATCGGGGTGCGGGGCGAGTCGCCCGGCATCCTGCCGTCCGGGGCCCAGTGGACCCACCAGGTGCAGGACCGCATCGCGTTCGGCCAGTCGCTCTCGGTCAACGCCGTGCAGATGGCCGCAGCGGTCAACACCATCGCCAACGGCGGGGTGCGGGTCTCGCCGAGCCTGATCGAGGGCAGGGCGACCACCAACGACGGCTCCGTCGTCGGCACCGACACCACGACCACGCACCGGGTGGTGAGCGAGAAGGCCGCGCGGGACACCATGCACATGATGGAGCGCGTCGTCGACCCCGACGTCGGGGTCGCCCCGGCCGCCGCGGTCCCGGGCTACCGGGTCGCCGGCAAGACCGGCACCGCGCAGCGGGTCGGCGAGGAGTGCGGCTGCTACGACGGCACGTTCACCGTCTCCTTCGCGGGCTTCGCACCGGCCGACAACCCTCGCTTCACGATCTACGTGGTGGTCCAGAACCCCCGCAACGGCGGCGGTGGCGGCTCGGTCGCAGGACCGGCGTTCTCGAAGATCATGAGCTACGCACTGCGCCGCTACGCGGTGCCGCCGACCGGCACGCAGCCCTCGCACCTCCCTGTCGAGTGGTGAGCCTCACCCATCGGCAGGGGGCGACGACCGGCCGTCGCCCGGGCGGTAGCCTCGCGTCGTGCTGAGCGACGACCTCGTGGCGGCGACGCGCCCGCGACATCCCGTCCGGACCCCGCTCACCCATCTCGCAGCCTGGCTCGAGGCCGGGTCGGCGGGCGGTCTCACGACCCGCGGTGACCTCGGGTCGGCGGAGGTCACCGGCATCTCGCTGAGCTCGCAGCGGATCCGGCCGGGCGACCTGTACGCCGCGCTGCCGGGCGCCCGCGTCCACGGCATCGAGTTCGTCGAGACCGCCGTGGGGGCGGGAGCGGTGGCCGTGCTCACCGATCCGGCCGGGGCCGCGCACGCGAAGGCCGACTGCGGCGTGCCGCTGCTGGTCGTCGAGAACCCGCGCACCCTGCTGGGCCGGCTGGCCGCCCGCGTGTACGGCGACCCGGCCACGGGGCTGCGGATGATCGGCGTCACCGGCACGCAGGGCAAGACCACCACCACCCGGCTCGCCGAGAGCGGTCTGCAGCAGGTGGGCGTGCCCGCCGCGGTCATCGGCACTGTGGGCACCCGGGTCGCAGGTGCAGATCTCAGGACCGCGCTGACCACGCCGGAGGCGCCCGACCTGCACGGCCTGTTCGCCATGATGCGCGAGCGCCGTGTGGCCGCGTGCGCCATGGAGGTCTCGAGCCACGCCCTGGTGATGGGACGCGTCGACGGCGTCGTCTTCGACGTCGCGGTCTTCACCAACCTCGGCCGCGACCACCTCGACTTCCACAAGGACGTGGAGGACTACTTCGCCGCCAAGGCCTCCCTGTTCACCCCGGAGCGCTCCCGGCTGGGCCTGGTCAACGTCGACGACGCGTACGGGCGCCGTCTCGTCGCGGAGGCGCGGGTCCCGATGCGGACCTTCTCGCCCTCCGGCGCCGAGGCCCACTGGCAGGCGGTCGACGTCGAGCTGGCGCCGACCGGCTCGCGCTTCACGATCCTGGGCCCCGACGGCCTCGCCGTCGACGCCGAGGTCCCGCTCCCTGGTGACTTCAACGTGGCCAACGCGCTGGCCGCCGTGGCCGCCTGCGCGGAGGTCGGCTTCGACCCGGGCCGCATTGCGGGAGGCCTGGCCCGCGGGGGTGGCGTCCCGGGCCGCTTCGAGCGCGTGGACGAGGGCCAGGACTTCGCGGTCGTCGTCGACTACGCCCACAAGCCCGACGCGGTCGAGGCGGCGCTGCGCACCCTGCGCCCGCTGACCGACGGCCGGGTGCTGGTCGTGCTGGGCGCCGGGGGAGACCGAGACCCCGGGAAGCGCCCGATCATGGGCGAGATCGCCGCCCGCCTGGCCGACGTCCTGGTCGTGACCGACGACAACCCGCGCACCGAGGACCCGGCCGCCATCCGCGCCGCCGTGCTCGCCGGCGCGGCCCAGGCGACGGGCCGGGCCACGCGAGAGGGCACGGCCGAGGTGCTCGAGATCGGCGACCGGCGCACGGCCATCCGCGAGGCGGTCCGCCGGGCGCGTCCCGGCGACATCGTCCTGGTCGCGGGCAAGGGGCACGAGACCGGCCAGGAGGTCGCCGGCGTGGTCCATCCCTTCGACGACCGCGAGGTCGCCGTCACGAGCATCCGCGAGGAGCTGGCCGGCCGATGATCCCCATGACGCTGCAGGAGATCGCGGACGCCGTCGGCGGCACCGTCGACGGTGACCCGACGACCGAGGTCACCGGCGGGGCCTTCGTCGACAGCCGGGCCGTCGTGCCGGGTGGGCTCTTCGTCGCCGTCGTCGGCGAGCGCGTGGACGGCCACGACTTCGCCGCCGGGGCGCACGAGGCCGGCGCCGCCGCCGTCCTCGGGGTGAGGGCCACCGGTGTCCCGGCCGTCCTCGTCGACGACCCGGTCACCGCCCTCGGCAGGCTGGCCCGGCACGTCCTGGACAGCCTCGACGTGACCGTGCTGGCGCTCACCGGCTCGCAGGGCAAGACCGGCACCAAGGACCTCCTGGCGCAGGTGCTGGCTGCGGCCGGCCCGACGGTCGCGACCACCGCCAACAACAACAACGAGCTCGGCGTGCCGCTGACCGTGCTGCGCGCCGACCACGGCACGGCGTACCTCGTCGTCGAGATGGGCGCCCGGGGCATCGGGCACATCTCCTACCTCTGCGACATCGCCCCGCCGCGCGTCGCCGCGGTGCTCAACGTCGGGACCGCCCACGTCGGCGAGTTCGGCAGCCGCGAGGCCATCGCGCAGGCCAAGGGCGAGATCGTGGAGGCGCTCCCGGCCGACGGGACGGCGGTCCTCAACGCCGACGACGACCTGACCGCCGCGATGGCCACGCGCACCAGGGCCCGGACGCTGACCTTCGGCACCAGCGCCGACGTCGGCTGGCGTGCCCTCGAGCTCGACGACCTCGGCCGGCCCACCTTCGAGCTCGGGTACGCCGGGGAGTGGCGCGAGGTTCGGCTGACGCAGACCGGCGCCCACCAGGTCCTGAACGCCGCCGCCGCTGCGGCGATGGCGTTCGCCGCCGGGCTCTCGCTGGACGAGGTCTCGACCGGGCTCAGCGCCGCGCAGGCGGTCTCCCGTTGGCGGATGGAGGTCCACGAGCGCCGGGACGGCCTGATCGTGGTCAACGACGCCTACAACGCCAACCCCGCCTCGATGGGTGCGGCCATCGATGCCCTCGTGGCGATCGGCGGCCGCCGTGGGCGGCGTACGGTCGCGGTCCTCGGCGAGATGAAGGAGCTCGGCGCGAGCGCGGCCGAGGACCACCGCGGCGTGGGCCTCGCAGCGGCGACCGCCGGCGTGGACGTCGTCGTCGCCGTGGGCGAGCCGGCGCGCGGCATCGCCGAGGGCGCCGGGTCGGCAGCCGGCTGGTCCGGGGTGGCGGTCGCCACGGCGGGGCGGGCCGACACACTGTCGTGGGTGCGGAAGAATGTCTCGGCCCAGGACGTGGTCCTGGTCAAGGCGTCCCGAGGGGCCGCGCTCGAAGTCATCGCAGACGGACTGCTCGAGGAAGAGGGAACCATCCCCGTGACGCGCGAGGTGCACCAGCCATGAGAGCCATCCTGTTGGGCGGCGGCCTGGCCCTCCTCATCTCGCTGCTGGGCACCCGCGTGGCCATCAACCTGTTCACGAACTGGGGCTACGGCCAGGAGATCCGCGACGACGGACCCACCAGCCACCACACCAAGCGCGGCACGCCCACGATGGGCGGGGTGGTCATCATCCTGGCCTCAGTCGTCGCCTACTTCGCGGCCAAGCTGATCACGCAGAGCATGCCGTCGGCCTCGGCGCTGCTGCTGCTGTTCCTCTTCGTCGGCATGGGCCTGGTGGGCTTCCTCGACGACTTCATCAAGATCTCCAAGCAGCGCAGCCTGGGGCTGCGCAGCAAGGCCAAGATGGTCGGGCAGACGGTGATCGGCGTCGTGTTCGGGATCCTCGCGCTGTCCCCGGCGCTGGAGGACGGACGGGGCAAGACCCCGGCCTCCGAGCACATCTCCTTCATCCGCGACTTCACGTGGGCGCTGCCGGCGATCCTGGTGATCCTGCTCTTCTGGGTGATCATCACCGGCACCAGCAACGCCGTGAACCTCACCGACGGGCTGGACGGGCTCGCCACCGGCGCCGCGGTGATGGTCTTCGGCGCCTACACGCTGGTCAACATCTGGCAGAACAACCAGTCCTGCGCGATCTCGCCGGGCCCCACCTGCTACGAGGTGCGCGACCCGCTGGACCTTGCCGTGGTGGCGGCTGCCATCACGGGTGCCTGCTTCGGCTTCCTGTGGTGGAACGCCTCGCCGGCGTCCATCTTCATGGGCGACACCGGGTCCCTCTCGCTGGGCGCAGCTCTGGCCGGCCTCGCGATCCTGACCCGCACCGAGATGCTGCTGATCATCCTGGGCGGCCTGTTCCTCGTCGAGACCCTCTCGGTGATGATGCAGGTCGGCTTCTTCAAGCTCACCAAGGGCCGGCGCATCTTCCGGATGGCGCCGCTGCACCACCACTTCGAGATGCTCGGCTGGGAGCAGGTCACGGTCGTGATCCGCTTCTGGATCATCACCGGCCTCTCCGTGGCCACCGGTCTCGGCGTCTTCTACGCCGAGTGGGTGGCCGGTTCATGACGCCCGACCACCTCGGCCGGCACGACTCGTGGGACGGCGTACGCGCGGTCGTCGCCGGGTTCGGTGTCTCCGGGTTCGCGGCGGCCGACAACCTCAACCACCTCGGCGCCTCCGTCACCGCCCTCGACGAGTCCGACGGCGGCCCCGGCAGCGACCGGCCCGGGAAGGCCGAGCTGCTGGAGGTGCTGGGGGCCACGGTCCGGCTCGGCGAAGGTGCGACCGCGACCCTGCCCGACGACGTCGACCTCCTGGTGACCTCCCCGGGCTGGAAGCCGTCCTCGCCCCTGCTCGCCCAGGCGCGCGTCCGCGGCATCCCGATCTGGGGGGAGGTCGAGCTCGCCTGGCGCCTGCGCGACCCCGAGCACGCCACGCCCTGGCTGTGCGTGACCGGCACCAACGGCAAGACCACCACGGTCCAGATGCTCGACTCGATCCTGCGCGCCGGGGGCCTGCGCAGCGTCGCGGTCGGCAACGTCGGCCTGCCGATCGTGGAGGCCGTCATGGACCCCGAGCCGTACGACGTCCTCGCGGTCGAGCTGTCGAGCTTCCAGCTGCACTACACCGACTCGATGAGCGCGGAGTCGGCCGCGGTGCTCAACATCGCCGAGGACCACCTCGACTGGTACGCCGGCCCGACCGGCATGGCCGACTACGCCGCCGACAAGGGCCGGATCTACGAGCGGGTGCAACGTGCCTGCGTCTACAACGTGGCCGACCCCGAGACCGAGCGGCTGGTGCGGGACGCCGACGTCATGGAGGGCGCCCGGGCCATCGGCTTCACGCTCGGCATGCCCGGGGTGGGGATGCTCGGCGTCGTCGACGACATCCTGGTCGACCGCGCGTTCATCGAGCAGCGCGACACCAGCGCCGCCGAGCTGTGCACGCTGGCCGACCTCGCGCTGGAGGGCCAGGACGGTCCGGCGCCCCACTTCGTGGCCAACGCCCTGGCGGCCGCGGCGCTCGCCCGCTCCCACGGGGTCTCCCAGGCCGCTGTGCGCGACGGGCTGCGCTCCTTCCGTCCCGACGGGCACCGGATCGCGACGGTCGCGCAGATCGACGGCGTGACGTGGGTCGACGACTCCAAAGCCACCAACCCGCACGCCGCCCGGTCCTCGCTCCAGGCCTACGACCCGGTGGTCTGGGTCGCCGGCGGTCTCGCCAAGGGGGCGAGCTTCGACGACCTCGTGCTGACGGTGCGCGAGCGGCTGCGGGGCGTCGTGCTGCTGGGACGTGACCGTGACCTCATCGCCGAGGCGCTTTCGCGACACGCGCCCGATGTGCCCGTCATCGCCGTCGGCGGCGACGAGACTGGGACCGTTGGCGCGGTGCATGACTCCATGGAGCGCGTCGTGGAAGCGGCAGCCGCGTTGGCCCGACCCGGCGACACGGTCCTGCTGGCTCCGGGATGCGCCTCCATGGACATGTTCGCCAACTACGCCGAGCGCGGCGATGCCTTCGTCGCCGCGGTGAGGCGGCGGCAGGCTCCGTAGGCGACAGACCGGGAACGACACAGGGAGGGGAGCGCGAGCGATGACGACCGCGAACCCCGAGCAGGCCCGGGGCAGGACCCGGCAGTCCGTGACCGCCGGGAGCGCCCGGACGGGACCGGTCAGCTGGTACGCCGCCCTCCGGGAGGCCCTCGACCGGCCCCTGACGTCGTACTACCTGCTCCTCGGTGCGTCGGCCCTGCTGCTCACCATCGGCGTGATCATGGTGCTCAGCGCGTCGAGCGTCTACTCCTTCCAGCAGAACGACGGCGACTCCTACGCCGTGGTCAAGCGCCAGCTGATGTGGGTGGCCATCGGCCTGCCCTGCGCCTTGGTCTCGAGCCGGATGACGCACCGCTGGGTGCGCAGGCTGGCGTGGCCGGGCTACTTCCTCTCCCTGGTGCTCCTGCTGCTCACGGCCTTCCTCGGCGTCTCGATCAACGGCAACCAGAACTGGCTGCGCCTGGGACCCGTGGTGATCCAGCCCGCGGAGATCGCGAAGTTCGCGCTGATCCTGTGGGCCGCCCACGTCTACGCCCACAAGGAGCGCCGGCTCGACAACCTCCACCAGGTGATGATGCCGGTGGTGCCGGGGCTGCTGATCGCCACCGGACTGGTCGTCTTCGGCCACGACCTCGGCACCGCGCTGGTGCTCTTCGCGATCCTGCTCGGGATGCTGTGGGTGGTGGGCGCGCCGGCGCGCTTCTTCGTCGTGTGCATCTCGATCGTCAGCGTGATCGCGATCTTCCTGGCCTCGACCAGCCCCGAGCGCCTGGCCCGCATCACCAACTTCGCCGACCCGTTCAAGGACTTCCACGACACCGGGTGGCAGCCGGCCCACGGCCTCTACGCGCTGTCCACGGGTGGCTGGTTCGGGCAGGGCATCGGCGCCAGCCAGCAGAAGTGGGGCGACCTCCCCGAGGCGCACACAGACTTCATCTTCGCGGTGCTGGGGGAGGAGCTCGGCCTGGTCGGCACGCTGCTGGTGATCGCGCTGTTCCTCACCATCGCCTACGCCGCGCTGCGGGTCGCCCGCGAGACCAAGGACCCGTTCGTGCGCTACGCCACCTTCGGCGTGGTGGTGTGGCTGCTCGGCCAGATGATCATCAACGTCGGCATGGTGCTGGCCCTGCTGCCCGTCATCGGCATCCCGCTGCCGCTGGTCTCCTACGGCGGTTCCTCGCTCGTGCCGACCCTGGTCGCGCTCGGCCTGCTGATCGGGTTCGCGCGCCGCGAGCCCGAGGCGGCCCGGGCCCTGGCCCAGCGTCGCCGGGACCGCTCGGTGGGGCTCTCGGCCGGCAGGGTCACCCGGCGCGGACTGTAGCCCGACGGCTAGGTTCTCCCTGATGCGCGCTCTTCTCGCCGGCGGCGGTACCGCCGGCCACACCTCGCCCCTGCTCGCCACGGCTGACGCGTTGCGTCGACTGGTCCCCGACGTCGAGATCACCTGCCTTGGCACCCCGCGCGGCCTCGAGAACCGGGTGGTGCCCGAGGCCGGCTACCCGCTGGAGCTGATCCCGCCGGTGCCGATGCCCCGCCGGCCCAACGCCGACCTGGTCAAGGTGCCCGTGCGCCTGCGAGGCGCGGTCAAGGCGGCCCACGAGGTGATCGACCGGGTGCGGCCCGACGTCGTGGTCGGCTACGGCGGCTACGTGTCCGTGCCGGCCTACCTCGCCGCCCGGCGACGCAAGCTGCCCCTGGTGGTCCACGAGCAGAACGCCCTGCCCGGGATGGCCAACAAGGTCGGCGCCCGGGTCGCGGACCGCGTCGCCGTGAGCTTCCCCGACACCCCGCTGCGCAAGGCCGAGTACGTCGGCCTGCCGATCCGCAGGATGATCTCGACGCTCGACCGGGCCGCGCTGCGGGCCGAGGCGCGGGAGTTCTTCGGCCTCGACGCCGACCGTCCGACGCTGCTGGTGACCGGCGGCTCGCAGGGAGCCCGGCGTCTGAACCAGTCGGTCTCCGCCGCTGCCCGGGCCCTCGCCGAGGCCGGGGTCCAGGTGCTGCACGTGCAGGGCAAGCACGGCGGCGCCGAGCCCGGGGCCACCGACGTCCCCTACATGGTGCTCGACTACGTGGACCGGATGGACCTCGCGTACGCCGCCGCCGACCTGGTGGTGTGCCGGGCCGGCGCGAACAGCCTCACCGAGGCTGCCGCGGTCGGGCTCCCGGGCGTGTACGTGCCCCTGCCGATCGGCAACGGCGAGCAGGAGCTGAACGCGCGCCCCGTCGTGGACGCGGGTGGCGGGCTGCTCGTCGCCGACGCAGCGGTCACCCCCGAGTGGGTGGCCGCCACCGTCCCCGCCCTCGCCACCGACGCCGACCGGCTCGCCCGGATGGGCGCCGCCGCGTCCGCGCTGATCCCGCGGGACGCCGACGACAAGCTCGCCCGGATCATCGTCGAGGTGGCCCGATGAGGATCCCGGTCCCGGCCGTCATCCCCCCGGCCTCCGAGCTCGGCCGGGTGCACTTCGTCGGCATCGGCGGCGCCGCGCTCTCCGGCATCGCCCGGATCATGGCCCGCCAGGGCATCGAGGTCAGCGGCAGCGACGACAACGACACACCGTTCCTCGCGTCCGTGCGCGAGCTCGGCGTCCCCGTGCACCTGTCCTACGACGCCGCGCACGTCGGCGACGCCGACACCCTCGTCGTCACGACGGCCGCGCGCGAGACCAACCCCGAGGTGGTCGAGGGCCGGGCCCGCGGGCTGCGGATCCTGCCGCGCTCGGCCGGGCTCAAGTCGGTGATGGAGGACCGCCGCGTCCTCGCCGTCGCCGGCACCCACGGCAAGACCACGACCACCTCGCTGCTCACGATGGCGCTGCGCGCCGCGGACGCGGACCCGACGTACGCCATCGGCGGCGTGCTCGCCGCCACCGGCCGCAACGCCGACGCCGGGTCGGGCGACCTCTTCGTCGCCGAGGCCGACGAGAGCGACGGCGCCTTCCTCGTCTACTCGCCGAGCGCCGCCCTGGTCACCAACGTCGACGCCGACCACCTCGACGTGTGGGGCACCGAGGAGGCCTACCGCACGGCGTTCACCGACTTCGTCGCCACGATCGAGGACGGCGGCCTGCTGGTCCTCTGCGCCGACGACGCCGGGGCCGCGGCGCTGGCGGACGTGGGCCGCGCACGCGGGCTCGAGGTCGTGACCGTCGGCGAGGCGGCCGGCTGCGACGTCCGGATGACCGGGCTCGCGGTGAGCGCCGGCGAGTCGACGTTCGAGGTGGAGGAGGACGGCCGCCCGCTCGGCCGGGTCATGCTCCAGGTGCCGGGCCGGCACTACGCCCTCGACGCCGCCGGTGCGCTGGTGCTCGGGCTGCGGCTCGGCTTCGGCTTCGACGAGCTGGCGCGCGGGCTGGGGGACTTCACCGGCACCGGTCGGCGCATGGAGCGCAAGGGTGAGGCGGCCGGGGTGCGCGTCTACGACTCCTACGCCCACCACCCGGTCGAGATCGCCGGCGACCTCGAGGCCGGCCGCGCGCTGGCGGGGGAGGGCCGCCTGGTCGTCGCCTTCCAGCCGCACCTGGTCTCCCGCACCCGCATCTTCGGCACCGGCATGGGCGAGGCGCTGGCAGCCGCCGACGAGGTGGTCGTCCTCGACGTCTACCTCGCTCGCGAGGACGCCGACCCCGAGGTGACCGGCGCCCTGGTCGCCGACGCAGTGCCCCTCCCGCCCGAGCACGTGGCCTACGTCCCCGACTTCGATGCGGTGCCGGCGGCACTGGTCGCCCGGGCCCGCCCCGGTGACCTGGTGCTGACCCTGGGAGCCGGCAGCGTCACCCAGCTCGGGCCGCGGGTGCTCGAGCTGCTGGGCGGAGCCGATGCGTAGCCCCGGGCGCCGACCTTCTCGGGAGGACGCAGGGCCGGACCGCAGCGCCGCCGCCAGCCGGCGTCGGTTCACCCGACGCCAGTGGGCACGCCGCTGGCTGGCCTGGAAGCCGGTCGTGGCCGTACTGCTGCTGGTGGCCCTCGTGGCCGCCGGCGTGTGGGCCGTCTACTTCTCCTCCCTCCTCGCGGTCAAGGGCGTCCAGGTCACCGGCGCCACCACCGCCGGCACCACCGAGATCCGCTCGGCGGCCAAGGTGCCGTCGGGAGAGCCCCTGGCCCGGGTGGACCTCGGCCAGATCCGGGCCCGCGTCGAGGCGCTCGCCGTGGTCCGGTCCGCCGACGTCAGCCGGGAGTGGCCCGACCAGGTGCTGATCCAGGTGCACGAGCGCACCGCCGTCGCCGTCGTCGAGATCGGGGGCCGGCTGCGCGGCATGGACGGCGACGGGGTGATCTTCCGCGACTACCGGCAGGCCCCGCCCGGCCTCCCGCACGTGCAGACGACGACTGACACGCCCAGCGACGCGCTCCAGGAGGCGGCGCGCGTGGTCTCCTCCCTGCCCGCGGACCTCGCGCAGAAGGTCGACCACGTCGAGGTCGAGACGGTCGACCAGATCTCGCTGGTCCTGCGCGACGGACGCGTCGTCCGGTGGGGGAGCGCGGACGAGTCCAGCCTCAAGGCCGAGGTCATCGCCGCCCTGCTGCAGGCCAAGCAGGCCCACGAGTACGACGTCAGCGTGCCCGGTCAGCCCACCACCCGCTGATTCCGGGCGGCTCGATCCCGGGGACGCCGCGAGGGTCCGGCCACACCAGTCACAGGTGAATCGCCGACGCGCGGGCGTGTCTGCGGGATTCTCGGGAGATCCCTGCCTAGTGTCTTCACCACGACGAGGTTGACATAACTATAACCCTCAGCCTGAGGGTCAGAGTTTGCGAAGTCACTTCCCCCCAGCATCGAACTCCAGCCGTCCGAGGAACCGGACACGATCAGCGAGAGGCGAATCCGCCGTGGCAGCAGCGCAGAACTACCTGGCCATCATCAAGGTCGTGGGCATCGGTGGTGGCGGTGTCAACGCCGTCAACCGGATGATCGAGGTCGGCCTCAAGGGGGTCGAGTTCATCGCGATCAACACCGATGCCCAGGCCCTCCTCATGAGCGACGCCGACGTCAAGCTCGACATCGGCCGCGAGCTGACGCGCGGTCTCGGTGCCGGCGCCAACCCCGACGTGGGGGGCAGGGCCGCCGAGGACCACGCCGACGAGATCGAAGAGGTCATCAAGGGCGCCGACATGGTCTTCGTCACCGCCGGCGAGGGTGGCGGCACCGGCACCGGCGGCGCGCCCGTCGTGGCCCGCATCGCCCGCTCGCTGGGCGCGCTGACCATCGGCGTCGTGACGCGGCCCTTCGCCTTCGAGGGCCGCCGCCGTGCCAACTCTGCCGAGGAGGGGATCGCGCGGCTGCGCGAGGAGGTCGACACCCTCATCGTCATCCCCAACGACCGGCTGCTCTCGATCAGCGACCGCAACGTCTCGGTGCTCGACGCCTTCAAGCAGGCCGACCAGGTGCTCCTCCAGGGCGTGTCGGGCATCACCGACCTGATCACCACGCCGGGCCTGATCAACCTCGACTTCGCCGACGTGAAGTCGGTGATGGCCAATGCCGGATCCGCGCTGATGGGGATCGGGTCGGCCCGCGGCGAGGACCGCGCCGTCGCGGCGGCCGAGATGGCGGTCTCCAGCCCGCTGCTCGAGGCCTCCGTCGACGGCGCCTACGGCGTGCTGCTCTCGATCGCGGGTGGCTCGGACCTCGGACTGTTCGAGATCAACGAGGCGGCCGCCCTGGTCGCCCAGGCCGCGCACCCCGAGGCCAACATCATCTTCGGCGCCACCATCGACGACGCCCTCGGCGACGAGGTCCGGGTGACGGTCATCGCGGCCGGGTTCGACGGCGGCCAGCCGAAGAAGCGCGACGAGGGCACCGTGCTGCGGCGCGAGGCCAAGCCCCAGCAGACCCAGGAGGAGACGCGCGCCGCGGCCACGCAGGTGGCGACCCGTCGGCCCGAGGAGAGGGCGTCCCAGGGCGTCTCGTTCCGGTCCTCGAACCCCGCACCGTCGGCCGAGCGTCGCGAGCAGGCGCCGGCCCCGACCGGTCAGGCTCCGCGGGCACCCCAGCCGTCGGCCCCGGCTCCGGCCCGGCAGCCCCGTCAGGTCCAGTTCGACGACGACGACCTGGACGTGCCCGACTTCCTGAAGTAGGCACGTGTTCTCCTACCGCGACCACCGGGAGGGCGACGTCCGCGTGGACGTCGCCTTCACCGACTCCAGCATCGATCTCCAGGGGCTCAAGCCGGGCTTCGCCACCGAGCTGCCTCGGCTCGAGGCCGCCTGCGGGGTGCGGTTCGCCCGGGTCAACCAGGTCCACGGCGACGGCGTGGTGACCGTCCACGAGCCGGGTCCACCGCCCCTCGAGGACGTGCCGACCGCCGACGCGCTGGTGACCACCACGCGTGGGCTCGGCCTCATGGTCCGCGTCGCCGACTGCGTCCCGGTGCTGCTCGCCGACCCGGCGCGCGGCGTCGTGGGGGCCGTCCACGCCGGTCGTGCCGGGGTGGTGCTCGACGTGGTCGGGCGAGCGGTCGAGCGGATGCGTGCCGAGGGGGCCGGTGACCTGGTCGCCTGGGTCGGCCCGCACGTGTGCGGCGGCTGCTACGAGGTGCCCGAGGAGATGCGCGACGAGGTCGCGGCGCAGGTCCCCCGGACGCGCGCCGTGACCCGCTGGGGCACGCCCGCACTGGACCTCGGTGCCGGTGTCCTGGACCGGCTCGAGGCCCTCGGCATCCGGGCCACGCTCGTGGACCGCTGCACCCGCGAGGACCCGGAGCTGCACTCCCACCGTCGCGACGGCGCCGCCTCGGGGCGGCTGGCCGGTCTGGTGTGGATGTCGTGAGCCGTCGCGAGCAGCTGGCCGCGGGGCTGGCCACCGTGCGAGCACGGATCGAGACGGCCTGCCGGGGCGCCGGACGCGACCCCGACGAGGTGCACGTGGTCGTGGTGACCAAGTTCTTCCCGGAGTCGGACGTGCGGCTGCTGGCCGACCTCGGCGTCACCGACGTGGGGGAGAACCGGCACCAGGAGGCCCAGGCCAAGGCTGCTGCCTGTGCCGACCTGGGGCTGCGGTGGCACTTCATCGGCGGCCTGCAGAGCAACAAGGCGGCCGCGGTGGCGGCGTACTCCCACGTCGTGGAGTCGGTCGACCGGGCCAAGCTGGTCGCCCCCCTGGCCCGCGGTGCCCACGAGCGGTCCGAGCCCCTCGACTGCCTGCTCCAGGTGAGCCTCGACCCGCCGGGCGCGAGCGGCCGGGCCGGGGCGGCCCCGGGGGACCTCGGCGCGCTGGCGCGGGCCGTCGAGGAGGCGCCACCCCTGCGGCTGCGCGGTCTGATGGCCGTGGCGCCGTTGGGGGAGGACCCGGTGCCGGCGTTCGACCGGCTCGCCCGGATCAGGCAGGACTTCATCGCAGCACACCCCGCCGCGGACTGGCTCTCGGCGGGGATGAGCGGGGACCTCGAGCAGGCCGTCGCGGCCGGAGCGACACACGTGCGTGTCGGCAGCGCGATCCTCGGATCGAGGCCCCGTGTCAAGTAGGGTCACAACCACCAGGACAGCGCCCGGAACACGGGCGCAACTGATCACCGGAGGACAACAGTCATGAGCGGCGCGATGCGCAAGATCGGCGAGTACCTCGGCCTGCTCGAGGACACCGGCCGGTACGACGACTACGACGGCGAGTACGAGACCCAGGACGTCCCGGTCGTGGCGCCTGCCCGCGCCCCCCAGGCGCGTGAGGCGCGTCCCGCCCCCGTGGCCGATCTCGCCGAGCGCCGTCGTCCGGCGGCGGCGCCGGCGCCCAGCGGAGTGGTGGCCGAGCTGTCCCGCATCACGACCCTGCACCCGCGCACCTACAACGAGGCTCGCACCGTCGGTGAGAACTTCCGCGAGGGAACGCCGGTGATCATGAATCTCTCGGAGATGGACGACAATGACGCCAAGCGCCTCGTCGACTTCGCCGCCGGACTCGTGTTTGCGACCCGTGGCACGATCGAGCGGGTGACCAACAAGGTCTTCCTGCTCTCCCCGCCCAATGTCACGGTCGCCGCCGAGGACAAGCAGCGGATCGCCGAGGACGGATTCTTCAACCAGAGCTAGGTTCCCCTTACGTGCACATAGCTGGACAGGTCATCGAGGGCCTGCTGTGGTTCTTCATCGCGCTGCTGTGGATCCGCTTCGTCGTGGACTGGGTGCAGGTCTTCGCGCGCTCCTGGAGCCCGCACGGGCCGCTCCTGGTCCTGCTCGAGGTTGTCTACTCGATCACCGATCCGCCGATTCGCGCGCTGAGGCGGGTGATTCCGCCCCTGCGCCTGGGCAGCGTGTCGCTGGACTTGAGTTTCCTGATCGTGATGATCAGTGCTTACGTGTTGTTGCGCATCAACCGCGGGATCTTCTTCTGATCTCCGCAGGCGCTATTGTTCGACCGACAGTGTTTTACTGCGACTATTGAATGGGTGAGGTCATGCCGCTGACGCCTGAGGACGTGAGCAACAAGCGCTTTACTCCCGTCCGGCTCCGCGAGGGGTACGACATGGGGGAGGTCGACCAGTTCCTCGACGAGGTGGAGGCCGAGCTCGCGCGGCTCACGAAGGAGAACGACGACCTCCGGTCGAAGTTGTCCTCGGCTCAGGGCGCCCCCGTCCCCGTCGAGAAGGCCCCCGAGCCGCCGAAGGTCGAGGAGAAGGCCCCCGAGCCGGTTCGTGCACCGGAGCCGGCCCGCGCCCAGGAGCCCGTGGTCGCTGCCAGCCCGGTCGAGACGATCCGGGTCGAGACCGTGCCCCAGGCGTCCAACGCCGCGGCTCGTCTCCTCGAGATCGCGACCCGCAACGCCGACGAGCTCGTCGAGGAGGCCAAGAACGAGGCCGACAAGATCGTCGGCGAGGCCCGCACCAAGGCCGAGCGCCTCGAGCACGAGTCCAAGGGCAAGGCAGACCGCGTCGAGGCTGACGCCCGCACCCGCGCGCAGATGCTCGACTCCGAGACCGCCGAGCGCCGCCAGCAGATGTTCGGCGACCTCGAGAGGGAGCGGGACAAGCTCAACTCCGAGGTGGAGAACCTCCGCTCCTTCGAGCGCGAGTACCGCTCCCGCCTCAAGAGCTACTTCACCCAGCAGCTCGAGTCGCTCAAGGGTTCGTCCGAGACCTCGGCGCCCTCCGACGAGCAGCCCGCGCCGAAGCGGCTCCGCTCGATCCTCGGCGAGGACGACGGCTGATCGCCGTCCCCGGGACAGCCCGGGACACCTGATCCACCGGTACGGCCGGCCCCTGAGGGGCCGGCCGTACCCATTTGTCGGTGTGGCTCCTTGGAGTCGCTTGCGCTGAGCGGCTACCCTCCCTCAACACTGTGGCTCCCGCCGCACGTGTCCCCGCCCGAGGAGGCCCATCTCCATGGCACGCAGCACCAGGAAGTCGATCGCCGGCCAGGCTGCCTCGGCCGCCCGGAAGGTCATCGGTCGCCGCCCTGCCGGGGCTGCGAACGGCAAGGGCGCCGCGGGCACCGCCACCAAGGCTCCCTCCAAGAAGGCAAGTGCTGCGAAGGCGAGCGCCTCGAAGGCCACCGGGAAGAAGGCGGCGTCAGCCACGAAGACGGCCCAGAAGACCCAGAAGACGGCCCAGAAGCCGGCCCAGAAGCCGGCAAAGAAGGCAGCCCCGGCGAAGAAGACGGCGGCGACGAAGGCCACAGCGAAGACTGCCCCGGCAAAGAAGGCGGCGGCGGCGAAGGCTGTGGCGACCAAGACTGCGGCGACCAAGACTGCGGCGAAGACGACTCCCTCGGCGAAGTCGACCCCGGCGAAGAAGGCAGCACCGGCCAAGAAGGCGGCAAAGAAGATGGCTCCGGTCAAGAAGGCGACGGCGAAGAAGGCCGCCCCCGCGAAGAAGGCAGTGGCGAAGAAGACGGCTCCGGCCGCCAAGACCACTCGGAAGGCGCCCGCCAGCGCCCTCGTGGTCAAGGAGGGGGAGGGTGCCTGGACCTCTGCGGAGATCAAGGAGGTGCTCGACGAGCTGCACGAGCAGCGTGACCACAGCACCGAGATCATCACCCAGCAGGAGTCCGAGCTCTCGGGCCTGATGCGCGACGCCGGTGACGGGGCGGGTCACGACCAGGCCGACCTCGGTGCCACGAGCTTCGAGCGCGACCACGAGCTGATCGTGCTCAACAACGAGCGCGACAAGCTCGCCCAGATCGAGCGCGCGCTCGCCCGCATCGACGACGGCACGTACGGCGTGTGCGAGTCCTGCGGGAACCCCATCGGCAAGATGCGGCTCATGGCGTTCCCGCGTGCCACACTGTGCATGACATGCAAGCAGCGCGAGGAACGTCGCTGAGCGACACCACAGACTCCCACCCGACCAGCACCCCGAGCTCTCGGCGAGCGCGGCTGACCCTGCTGTTCGCGACCGTCGCCGCCGCGGCGTACGTCGTGGACCTGGTGACCAAGCTGCTCGCGGTATCCCACCTGGCCGGACGTCCCGACGTCAACGTGGTCGGCGAGCTGGTGGTGCTGCACCTGACCCGCAACGCGGGCGCGGCGTTCAGCACCGGCACCGAGTACACCGTCGCGCTCAGCTGCGTGGCGATGGTGGCGGTGCTGGTCGTGATCTGGCTCAGCCGCCGCGTCGGCAGCGCGGGCTGGGCCGTCGCGCTGGGCCTGCTGCTCGCGGGTGTCGCCGGAAACCTCACCGACCGCCTCTTCCGCGCACCGGGCCCGATGCGCGGCCACGTGATCGACTTCGTGATGCTGCCGCACTGGCCGGTCTTCAACGTGGCCGACATGTGCATCAACGCCGCGGCCGTGCTCATCCTCATCCAGGCATCGCGGGGCATCCGGATCAACGGGATGCCCACCTCCGACCGCCGGGAGGAGACGGAGTGACGGCGGGCGCCGACCACCGCGTGCTGCCGGTCCCCGACGGCCTCGCGGGGGAGCGGGTCGACGCTGCGCTGGCGCGGATGTTCGGGCTCTCCCGCACCCGCTCGGCCGAGCTCATCGCCGCCGGCCACGTCCTCCTCGACGGCTCCGAGATCGGCAAGAGCGACCGGGTGCTGCCCGGCTCCCTGCTCGACGTGACGATCCCGGTCACCACCGACCCCCTCGCCGTCGTCCCCGAGATCGTCGAGGGGATCAAGATCATCCACGACGACGAGTCCATCGTGGTCATCGACAAGCCCGTCGGCGTCGCCGTCCACCCCTCGCCGGGCTGGTCCGGCCCGACGGTCGTGGGGCACCTGGTCGGTGCCGGGTTCCGGATCGCGACCAGCGGCGCCTCCGAGCGCCAGGGCATCGTCCAGCGTCTTGACGTCGGCACGTCCGGGGTGATGGTGATCTGCAAGTCCGAGCACGCCTACTCGCTGCTCAAGAACGCCTTCCGCCAGCGGACCGTAGACAAGACCTACCACGCGCTGGTGCAGGGACACCCGGACCCGCTGGAGGGGACGGTCGACGCCCCGATCGGCAGGCACCCCAAGGCCGACTACAAGTTCGCGGTCATGGCTGACGGCCGGCACAGCGTCACCCACTACGAGACCCTCGAGGCGCACCGCTTCGCGAGCCTGCTCGAGATCCACCTGGAGACCGGGCGCACGCACCAGATCCGGGTCCACATGGCCGCGCTGAAGCATCCGTGCGTCGGCGACCTCACCTACGGCGCCGACCCGGTGCTCGCCCGCCGGGTCGGGCTCGAGCGGCAGTGGCTGCACGCCGTACGGCTGGGCTTCGAGCACCCCGACACCGGCAAGCACGTGGAGTACGAGTCGCCCCACCCCGACGACCTCGCCCACGCGCTCGACGTGATCCGTGACGCCGACTGAGGAGCCCGACCTCACGCTGAGGCGGGCCGGCTCCGAGGACGCCGCGTCGATCGCGGAGCTCTACACCAGGGCCCGGGTGGCGGCGGTCCCGCAGATGCCTCCCGCGATGCACACCGCCGCCGAGGACCTGCGATGGTTCGGCACCCAGCTGGCGCGGCCCGACCGCGAGGTCTGGGTCGCCGAGCGCCCGGGGGAGATCCTGGGGTACGCCATGGTCGACGCGGTCTGGCTGGACCACCTCTTCGTCCGCCCGGAGAGCACCGGTGAGGGGATCGGCGCGGCCCTGCTCGACCTGGTCAAGTCCCTGCGCCCCGACGGCTTCGCACTCTGGGTCTTCGAGAGCAACACGGGTGCGCGTCGCTTCTACGCGCGCCACGGCCTGGTCGAGCTCGAGCGCACCGACGGCTCCGGGAACGAGGAGCGTGCCCCCGACATCCGGATGGCCTGGCCGGGCGCCGACCCGCTCGCCTTCTACCACCGGATGGTCGAGGAGGTCGACGAGCAGCTGGGCGACCTGCTGGCCCGCCGGGTCGCGCTCACCCGGGCCGAGCTGGCGCACCGGGACGGCGACCTCGACGCTCCCGGCCGGGAGCGGGAGATCGCCGAGTCCATCGCGGCCCGAGTGCCCGAGCTCGGCCCCGAGCGGCTCGCACGGATCGTGCGCGCGGTCGTGGCAGAGAGCCTCGACGCGGCCCGCCCGGGCTCCGGCACCGGCTGATCCGGACTGTCGGTGCGCCCTGCCATCATCGGTTCCGTGGTTCGCGTAGGCTGGCTGCCTTCCCCCAGGATCGCCGCCCTGCCACCGGCCGTGGCCGATGCTGCCTGCCCGAACGACTGACTCGACCGATCTCATCTCGAGGAGCGCCCCGCGACGATGGCGACAGCTGCCCAGGACTCCTTCGTCCACCTCCACGTCCACACCGAGTACTCCATGCTCGACGGTGCGGCGCGGCTGGGAGCGCTGACCGAGCGCGCAGCCGAGCTCGGGATGCCCGCGGTCGCCATGACCGACCACGGCAACGTCTTCGGGGCCTACGAGTTCTACCGGAAGGCCAAGGCGGCCGGGGTCAAGCCGATCATCGGCATCGAGGCCTACTTCGCGCCGAACATCTCGCGCTTCGAGCGCAAGGGCGTCAACTTCTACGACGGCGGCTCCGACGACGTCTCGGCCCGCGGCGCCTACACCCACATGACGCTGCTCTCCGAGTCCACCGAGGGCATGCACAACCTCTTCCGGCTCTCGACGGGCGCCTGGCGCGACGGGTTCTTCAAGCACCCGCGGATGGACCGCGAGCTGCTCGCCCAGCACAGCAAGGGCATCATCGGCACGACCGGCTGCCCGTCGGGCGAGGTGCAGGTGCACCTGCGCTACGGCCAGTACGACGCCGCCCGCAAGGCGGCGGGTGACTTCCAGGACATCCTCGGCAAGGAGAACTACTTCCTCGAGCTGATGGACCACGGGCTCTCCATCGAGACCCGGGTGCGCGACGGCCTGCTGCGGCTGGCCAAGGACCTCCAGATCCCGCTGCTGGCCACCAACGACTCGCACTACGTCAACCGGGAGGACGCCCCCTCCCAGGAGCACCTGCTCTGCATCAACTCCGGCAGCACGATGGACATCCCGGCCGGTGACGGCCCGGGCCAGCGGTTCGCCTTCAACGGCGACGGCTACTACATCAAGTCCGCGGCCGAGATGCGCGAGCTGTGGCGCGACCTCCCCGAGGCCTGTGACAACACGCTGCTGATCGCGGAGCGCTGCGACGTGCAGTTCTCCGAGGCGGTCGGCAAGTACATGCCGAAGTTCCCGTGCCCGCCCGGCGAGAACGAGGACTCCTGGCTGGTCAAGGAGGTCGAGAAGGGCCTGCGGTTCCGCTACCCGAACGGCATCCCCGACAAGGTGCGCAAGCAGGCGGAGTTCGAGCTCGGCGTCATCACCCAGATGGGCTTCCCCGGCTACTTCCTCGTCGTCGCCGACTTCATCAACTGGGCCAAGGACAACGGCATCCGCGTGGGTCCCGGTCGTGGCTCCGGCGCGGGCTCGATGGTGGCCTACGCGATGCGCATCACCGACCTCGACCCGCTCGAGCACGGCCTGATCTTCGAGCGGTTCCTCAACCCCGACCGCGTCTCGATGCCCGACTTCGACATCGACTTCGACGAGCGCCGGCGCAGCGAGGTCATCAGGTACGTCACCGAGAAGTACGGCGACGACCGGGTCTCCTACATCGTCACCTACGGCACGATCAAGGCCAAGCAGGCCGTCAAGGACTCCAGCCGGATCCTCGGCTACCCGTTCGCGATGGGTGACCGGATCACCAAGGCGATGCCGGCCGCGGTGATGGGCAAGGACGTCCCGCTGCAGGACATCTTCGACAGCGGCCACAAGCGGTTCGGCGAGGGCGGGGAGTTCCGGGCGCTCTACGACGGCGACAAGGACGTGCAGCGGGTCGTCGACACCGCGATCGGCATCGAGGGCCTCAAGCGCCAGTGGGGCGTGCACGCGGCCGGCGTGATCATGTCCAGCGAGCCGCTCGTCGACATCATCCCGATGCTCAAGCGGCCCGCCGACGGCGCGATGATCACGCAGTTCGACTACCCGACCTGCGAGACGCTCGGGCTGATCAAGATGGACTTCCTGGGGCTGCGCAACCTCACGGTCCTCGACGACGCGGTCAAGAACATCAAGGCCAACCGCGACGAGGACGTGGTCCTCGAGGAGCTGCCGCTGACCGACGAGGCGACCTACAAGCTGCTCCAGCGCGGTGACACACTCGGCGTCTTCCAGCTCGACGGCGGCCCGATGCGGGCCCTGCTGCGCTCGATGCGCCCCGACACCTTCGAGGACATCTCCGCGGTCGGCGCGCTCTACCGGCCCGGCCCGATGGGTGCGGACTCCCACAACAAGTACGCCCGCCGCAAGACGGGCAAGGAGCCGGTCGAGGCGATCCACCCCGAGCTCGCCGAGCCGCTCGAGGACGTGCTCGGCGAGACGTACGGCCTGATCGTCTACCAGGAGCAGGTCATGGCGATCGCCCAGAAGCTCGCGGGCTACTCGCTGGGCCAGGCCGACATCCTGCGCCGCGCGATGGGCAAGAAGAAGAAGGAGGAGCTGGACAAGCAGTTCGCCGGCTTCTCCGGCGGCATGCGTGAGCGGGGCTACTCCGACGCCGCGATCAAGACGCTGTGGGACATCCTGCTGCCGTTCTCCGACTACGCCTTCAACAAGGCCCACTCCGCGGCGTACGGCATGGTGTCCTACTGGACGGCCTACCTCAAGGCCAACTACCCGGCCGAGTACATGGCGGCGCTCCTCACCTCGGTCAAGGACGACAAGGACAAGTCCGCGATCTACCTCAACGAGTGTCGCCGGATGAAGATCCAGGTGCTCCCGCCCGACGTCAACGAGTCGGCGTCGAACTTCACCCCGGTGGGGCAGGACATCCGCTTCGGCCTCACCGCGGTCCGCAACGTGGGCGCCAACGTCGTCGACGGCATCGTGGCCGCGCGCGAGGAGAAGGGGCGCTACGCCGACTTCAACGACTTCATGGAGAAGGTCCCGGCGCACGTCTGCAACAAGCGGGTCATCGAGTCGCTGGTCAAGTCCGGCGCCTTCGACGACATGAAGCACAAGCGCCGTGCCCTCGTGGCGATCCACGAGACCGCGGTCGACCAGTACGTCGACATCAAGCGCAACGAGGCGATCGGCCAGGACTCGCTCTTCGGCGGTCTCGACGACGACGCGGGTGGGGGCTTCGGCATCTCGGTGGCCATCCCGGAGATCGACGAGTGGGACAAGATGACCCTGCTCGGGCACGAGCGCGACATGCTCGGCCTCTACGTCTCCGACCACCCGCTGCTCGGCCTCGAGCACGTGCTCTCCAACGGCACCGACTGCACCATCGGCCAGCTGATGCTCGACGAGGAGCGGCCCGACGGGGCCACCCTGACGATCAGCGGGCTGATCACCTCGGTCCAGCGCAAGATCACCAAGCGCGGCGACGCGTGGGCGATGGTGACCCTGGAGGACCTCGACGGCGCGATCGACGTGCTGCTCTTCCCCAGCGCCTACCAGCTGGCCAGCACCTACCTCACCGAGGACGCGATCATCACGGTGAAGGGCCGGCTCTCACGGAGCAAGGACCAGCCGGAGATCATGGGCCAGGAAGTGAGCATGCCGGACCTCTCCGAGGGCCCGTCCGGTCCGGTGGTCATCAGCCTGCCGTCCACCCGGTGCACCGCTCCGGTGGTGGAGCAGCTGCGCGACGTGCTCGGCTCCCACCCGGGCATGACCGAGGTCCAGCTGCGCCTGATGACGCGCACCTCGACGACCGTCATGCGCCTCGACGATAGGCTGAGGGTGACCCCGAGCTCCGCGCTCTTCGCCGATCTGAAGCATCTCCTGGGACCTGGATGTCTGAGCAACAGCTGACCGCGCCGCCCGCGGCGCCGGCGCCCGCCGGCGAGCCGCACGGCCGCTGGTCGCTGCTGGTGCCGTACGCCGTGCAGGCGGTCGCCATCGTCGCGATCTTCGCCGCCGTGGGTGCGGTGGCCGGCGTGGTCTGGGAGTGGGTGTGGACGCCGCCCGTGGGCGTGGTGGTCCACCACCAGTGGCTGCAGGACGAGGGCGGGCTGCGCGGCGACTTCTCCGCGACCGGCACCTACGTGCTCGTCGCGGTCGTCGCCGGCCTGCTGACCGGGGTCGTGGTCTCGCTGCTGCTCGACCGCTCCGAGCTGGTGACCCTGGTGGCCGTGGTGGCAGGTGCGCTGCTCGCGGGCTGGGTGATGCACCGCGTGGGATCGCACCTCGGTCCCGCCGACCCGCGACACCTCGCGGCGTCGGCCAAGGACGAGACCCAGCTCCCCGGTCCCCTGGTCGTCTCCGGCAAGAGCGCCCTGCGGGCGTTCCCCGCCGGGGCCCTGCTCGGCCTGACGGTGGTCTTCCTCGGCTTCTCCCGGCTCCGCCGAACTGGGGGCTGAACAGGCCCTCCTGGCGGTAGGCTCACGCCCTCGCACAGTCCTCGCCGGGCACTCGGAGCCCGTCGGCACGATCACAGGGGGTAACCGTGTCAAACACCAATCCGCCGGAGGGCCCGCAGGGCGTCCACGGTCCTGAGTACCTCGAGCAGGGTGGCGGCGCACCCGTCCGGCCCGCCCGCACGGGCGGCAGCAGGAAGCCCGCCCTGATCGCCGGTGGCGCGATCGCCGGGCTGCTCCTGGTCGGCGGCGGGATCTGGGCCGCCACCTGGTACCTCGGCACGGGTGCGCAGCCCGCCGAGGCGCTGCCCGCCTCGACCCTCGGCTACGTCTCGATCGACCTCGACCCCAGCGGCGCCCAGAAGATCGAGGCGGTGAAGACGCTCAACAAGTTCCCGGCGTTCAAGGACAAGCTCGACCTGAGCACCACCGACGACGTCCGCAAGAAGATCTTCGAGGAGATCCAGGGCACCGGCGCCTGCCCGGACCTCGACTACGGCGACGACATCGAGCCGTGGCTCGGTGACCGGGCCGCCCTCGCCGCGGTCGACACCGGTGCCGACCAGCCCAGCCCGGTCTTCGTCGTCCAGGTCAAGGACGCCGACAAGGCCGACGCCGGCCTGAAGAAGATCCAGGACTGCAGCGACAGCAGCGACAGCACCGACGGCGCCGAGCCGTCCGGGGGCTGGGCGATCAACGGGGACTGGGCCGTCATCGCCGAGACCGACAAGATCGCCCAGGGCGTCGTGGACGACGCGGAGAAGTCCTCCCTGAGCGACGACGCCGACTACCAGAAGTGGACCGATGCGGTGGGCGACCCCGGCATCGTGTCCATGTACGCCGCACCCGAGGCCGGTGACTTCCTCGCCAAGAACCTCGCCGACATGACCGGGATGTTCGGCGGGAGCGCCAGCAGCATCGCGAGCTCGTGCACGGTCGAACCGAACGCCGACCCCGGCACCGTGCCGACCTGCGGCGACACCGGCACGGTCACCTCGGAGAGCAACACGCCGATGCCGAGCCAGCTGGCCGATGCCCTGAAGGACTTCAAGGGGATGGCGGCCACCATCCGCTTCAACGACGGCGCTCTCGAGCTGGAGGCCGCGGGCGACCCCGGCGTGAGCCAGAAGAACCTCTACGCCGGGGACCAGGGCGACGACGTGGTGGCCACCCTGCCGGCGGACACCGCCGCCGCGATCGGCGTGGGCTTCCGCGACGGCTGGTTCACCGACTTCGTCGACCAGATGGCGTCGTACTCCGGAGGCCGGACGACCGCGGCGCAGCTGATGAGCCAGATGGCCCAGGCTTCGGGCCTCGACCTCCCCGCCGACGCCGAGACCCTCGCGGGCGACTCGGTGGCCGTCTCCGTCGGCGGCGACTTCGACCCCGAGACGATCTTCGGCTCCGGTGACCCCAGCAGCATCCCGGTCGCCGCCAAGGTCAAGGGCGACCCCGAGGCCATCAACGGTGTCCTCGACAAGGTGCGCGGCCAGATGGGCACCGAGGGGAGCAGCGTGCTCCAGAGTGACTCCGAGGGCGACATGATCGCCATCGGGCCCGACTCCGACTACCGCTCGCAGGTGCTCAAGGGGGGCACCCTCGGCGACTCCCCGGTGTTCTCCGACG
>Ga0308174_10000186_pt1 | contig 25083 bp, 46 predicted proteins | sample PhyPR2_FD_203894 | JGI IMG/M metagenome (GOLD analysis project Ga0308174, IMG submission 203894) | Soil microbial communities from UC Gill Tract Community Farm, Albany, California, United States - DLSLS.P.R2 | ecosystem: Environmental > Terrestrial > Soil > Agricultural land | place: USA... | reverse complement strand
GAGCCCATGTCGGCTGAGGGAAAGGGAGACGTATGTCCCACGCAGTGAAGAACCAGCCAAAGTACCTGGTCGAGAAGGGAAACGAACTCCGACGTAGGTACCGGAACAACCTGAACATCCCGGACGGAGTGCTCTGGGAGCACTTCAAGGGAGATCAGCTCGGAGTTCGGGTTCGGATGCAAGCTCCGGTCAAGCATCCCGAAGGAGACATGATCGTCGACTTCCTGATCATGAAGAAGAGGCTCGTGATCGAGCTGGGGGATCGAGACCTGAACCGAGAGCGGAAACTCAGCAGTTTGGGCTTGAAGGTCCTCTGGTTCCCGAGAGAGATGGGACTGACCGATCCGGTCTCCGTCGTCTCCTCTGTCCGGGAAGCGATCACGACGAAGGATGGGGCTGAGCTTCGTCAGGTACTGCCACTGGTTCCTGTCTCACCCGGAGTACACACTCGTAACCTCTCCGTCTGCACGAAGGACTGATCCGTGGCCCACCCCGAAGCTCTGCTCCTCTCTGCCCTGATCAACTCCGGGGATGTGCTGAAGGCAGAGGAGATGGGCATCCACCCCTCTCACCTGCACGAGTACCGAGAAGCCTATGAATGGCTGGTCGAGTACAAGGTCAAGTACCGCTCGGAGCCCTCCTTCTCGGCCTTCAAGGGTCAGTTCCCCGACTTCCACGTCTCCGACCACCAGGATGTGGGATACGGGGTCGAGCTGGTCCGTGAGGCTCACCTCCGGTACCTCCTGGGGAAGACCGCTCGTCAGCTCACCACCGATCTCCGGTCTACGAAGACCCCGGACGAGATCATGGCGGACCTCCAGTCCGAGACCACCCGGATGCTCTCCGGTTACGACACCACCACCACCTGGACCAACTCGATCAAGGACTACTCCACCTCCCTGGACTGGGCTCTGGAGCGTCAGCACTCGGACGGTCCGACCGGTATCCCGTTCGCTCACGAGAGCGTTCAGGAACGGATGGGAGGACGTCAGGCTGGAGATGTCACCGTCCTGGCTGCTCGACTGAACCAGGGGAAGTCCTGGACGATGCTGACCGAGGCGGAGTACGCGGTCTCCCAGGGCAAGAAGGTTCTCTACTTCTCCCTGGAGATGAGCCGCCGGAAGATGGAGTACCGACTCCAGGCCCTTCAGGCAGCCCGGTACGGCTACCCGTTCACCCACACCATGCTGAACAAGGGCAAGGGGCTCGACCTCCTGGCCTACAAGTCCTTCCTGGCAGATCTGTCCGAGAAGGTGCCGGGGGAGATCTACTTCAACGACGCCTCCCGGGGGATGGTCACTCCGACCACCATCGCGGCTGCTGTGAACAAGCTCCAGCCCGACGAGGTAGTCATCGACTACGTGACCCTGATGGCTGCTGCTGACGGTCGTAGGGCCTCCGAGGGGTGGCAGGTGGTCGCCTCGATCACCGGCGACCTGAAGCACGTCGCCACCTCGTTCGGGATCAGCGTCCTCACCGCCTCCCAGATCAACCGGGAGGGCGAGAACAAGCACTGGAAGCCCCCGTCCACGGCCAACCTGTCGCAGGGCGACACCATCGGCCAGGACGCCGACAACGTCATCACCATGAAGCGGTTCGGCAAGGGCGCGATGGTGTACAGCCTGGAGAAGGCCCGAGACAGCCAGGCCGGTCTGCTCTGGTGGTCAAAGTTCGACCCGGAGCACGGCAACTTTGCAGAGATCACCCGCGACGAGGCAGAAGCCATTCGCGCAGAGGAAGGGTTCGACGACGATGACTTCTAAGACCATCCCCGGCCAACTCACCATCTTCGACGCGCTCGACATGGCGAACGACCGACAGCACATCGTCCACCTGACCAACGAGCTGGACGGCGTACACGGCAAGTGTTGGTGCGGCCACACCATCGGTCCGGTCACGGACGGCGCTGAGCTGATGTTCCAGATCAGCAGCCACTGCGAGCCGATCAGCGCATGAGCGACCTCCGAGAGGCAGTAGCGGAACTTCTCGGCATCCGCCCCCAGCCCGGTGACGAGTGGGTGATCATGTGCCCCTCGCCGGACCACAACGACGCCCGTCCCTCGGCCAACATCTACGTGGGCGAGCCGATGGAGCGGTTGCGCGGGGGGAAGACCGTCATGCGCAAGCCGGGGACGTGGTTTTGCTTCTCGTGCCACCGGGCTGGCCGGATCACCAGCGAGGCCATCGAGAACTACGAGCCGTCTTACGACCGCAACGTCCAGGTCGCCCTAGAGAACCTGGAGGAGCAAGAGGTCCGTGTCTACCCCGAATCCTGGCTGGGACTGTACGAGGTGCCCGGTGGCATCCACCCGTACTGGCTCGGCCGCTTCGACGAGGCCACCTGCCGCCGTCACCGCCTCGGCTACGACCACGAGGCGAACGCGGGGACGTACCCCTTCCGCACCCCCACCGGGGATGTCTTGGGCGTGGTACGGCGGTATCTGGATCCTGACGCCAGGATCAAGTACCGCTACCCGAAGGGGATAGATGTTCACACGGGCGGGTTCCTGTACGGGTACCACGACGCGGTGCAGCGTGACCTGTCGAGTGTCATCTTGGGTGAGGGTGCGTTGGACGCTGTGGCGTGTGACGAGGCGGTGAGGGGCGAGATGGCGGCGATGGCCATCTACGGCTCGAAGATCAGCCCGGCCCAGGTCAAGATGATCAACCGGCTGTACCCGAAGACGATCTTCCTGGCCTTCGACAACGACCAGGCGGGCTGGGACGCCCTGGAGCTGGCCTGGCACCAGGACTGGTGCACGACGGACATCCGCTACGTCGAGTGGTCGGCCAAGGACCCAGGGGAACTGTCGGTGTCAAGGCGTAGAGATGACATCGAGGGCGCGCTCACTATGTGAGGTATCGCCAGTGGCAGACCCTCCCTAGCCGACATACTGTTTACGTGTCGCACCGAGGAGGGAACACAGAGTGAAGGTTCTGAACCTAGACGGTCTGATCAAGACCGACCGCGAGCTGGCCGAGGAGCTGGAGGAGGCCATCGCCTCCGCCCAGGACCTACGTAGGGTCCAGGCCAGAGTAAACGTCCAGGTGGCCGAGGCTGACGCCAAGGTACAGGAGCTGTTCCGGCAGGTCGGCAAGAAGACCGCATTGGTCGGCTACGACGGCCAGTACCTGAAGGCCACGGTGGTCGAGGCCGAGCGGGTCAAGATCGACGAACAGGAGCTGAAGCGCCACCTCACCGACCCGGTGTGGCGCTCCCTTCTCGCGGAGAAGGTGAACACCTCCAAGCTGGAGGACGCAGTGGCCCAGGGCTACGTCTCCCTGGACCTGCTGGACCAAGTCACCACGGTGGAGAAGAACAAGCCGTACGTCCGCTACTCGCTGGTCGATCCGGAGGAGGCCAGTGAAGACGCCTGACCCGGTGGCGGCTCATCTGGCGATGACCGACTACCTGCACGAGCTACGCAGACAGGAGAAGGGAGCGAGAAAGGTGGACAACCCGAAGCCCACGACGAACCCGTTCGAGGTGCCGGTCTACCAGGACACAGGCATCAAGACCACACCCGAGGCCAGCACCAAGGCCAAGAAGATCACGCGGGTGAAGGGCGAGGCCCCGGCCATCGCCTACGTCCGCAGCCTGGGGATCGACGCCCTGGTGTCCAGCCAGGTGGCCGACGAGGTCGGCATGTCGGTCCAGCTCGTCCGCAAGTTGCGGAAGAACCCGGCCTTCAAGGCACCCTCGATGGAGGTCGAGTACGGCCAGACCATCATCTACCTCTACACGCCAGAAGACGTCGAGGAGCTGCGGGCCTACTGGAACCGCACTCGGACGCCACGACCAAGGAGCAGGGCATGAGCAACGAGCTACAAGAGCGTAAGGGCATCTTCGTCAAGTCCACCCGTGTCGAACGCGGCTCGGTGGAGACCACGATGAAGACGCTCTACCCCGGTGACACCGTCGAGTACGGGATCACCCACCAGGTGGAGATGCCCGACCGGACCAGCATGTGGATAAAGGTGCACTCCAGCACCACGGTCCAGCAGGGGGAGTCCAGCCAGGACACCGCCGACCGCCTGGTCACCTTCGTCCACGACCAGATGAAGGACCGGATCGTCCAGGCGGCGAACCACGCAGGCGAGCTGACGCTCGACTGATCAGCACCACCCAACAACCCGCACCGGGCACAGGCCCACAGCACAAGGAGAACCACAGATCATGGTCAGCTTCGCCTCGAAGGCCGGGAACAACGTCCGTCAGGACATCAAGAGCAGCGCCGGTGGTGGCGCTGGGTATCTCCGGACCTTCAAGGACGGCAAGGACAGCCGCGTCCGCTTCCTCCAGGACCCGGAGGAGTGGCTGAAGTACCGCGAGCACTACTCGCAGGAGACCAAGTACTTCCCCTGCACCCAGGACGACTCGTGCCCCGGCTGCACGAGCGACAACGAGCGCATGAAGTACGCCTCCCGCAAGTACATCGCGCAGGTCCTGATCGTCAGCGAGCAGGACGCCCAGGACGAGGGCAAGGTGCGGGCGGTCAAGCTGACCGTCGACCTGGCCAACCGGCTGGTCAACAAGGCGGACCGCAACGGCGGGACGCTGACCAACCGCGACTACACGATCATCCGGATCGGCAACGACAAGAACACCACGTACGACGTGGAGGTAGAGGACAAGAGCGCCGTCGACCTCGCCAAGTTCGAGCTGGTGGACGTCGAGGCCATCCTCAACCAGATGTTCGAGTCGGCCTGGGGCAACCGCGAGAAGGAGGAGAAGCCGCAGCGCAAGTCCGTGCGCGAGGAGCTGCGGGAGAAGTCCGCCGAGATCAAGGCCGAGAAGGAGGAGGGGGAGGACAAGCCCCCTTTCTGAGCAAGCCGTCCGAGGTCGACTCCGGCCCCGTGACGGCAACCCCGGTCGCTCCGGCTGAGGAGAACACCGAGATCACTCCGGAGCAGCTCCGGGAGATGAGCATCGAGGAACTGGACAAGCTCCTGGTGGCCGAGGGCATCGAGGTGCCTGACACCATCGACGTGTCCAGCAAGGATGCCATCGTCGACTGGATCATCTCCGAGTTCTCGTGATACGCGGGGGTGGTGGGCTGTCTTCCCCGCCCACCACCCCCGTCTTCCATAGGAGGAAGCAGTGCTCCGGGTCGTTCAGCGCCCCACCCGCCTGAAGGTGGTCAAGAAGGTGCCGTCCCCCTTCTTCCACCTCCACGCCCACAGCAAGTTCAGCCACAAGGACGCGATCAGCGAGGTCGCGGACATGGTGAGCAAGGCCAAGCTGCTCGGCCAGCCTGCCATCGCACTCACCGACCACGGCAACATGGCCGGGGCGGTGCAGCTCTACAAGGCCGCCACGAAGGCAGAGATCGCGCCGTTCACCGGCAGCGAGATGTACTTCGTGAAGGACCGCAACGACAAGAAGGCCAAGCGTTACCACCTGGGCCTGGTCGCCTACACGACCGAGGGCTACCAGGGCATGGTGCAGATCAGCTCGTACAGCCACCGGCGGGAGAGCTTTCACCACAAGCCGCTCATCGACTGGGCTGACCTGGCCCAGTTCAAGGAGTGGGGCTGGCTCAACGGCGTCTACATCACCACCGGTTGCTTCTTCGGCCTGGTGGTGCAGACCCTCATCACCGAGGGGTACGAGGCCGCGAAGCACGTCGTCTACCGGCTGATGCAGATGGCCGAGACGGTGGTCGAGCTACAGAAGCACCTCATCGACCAGGAGCCGTACAGCGAGGACGTCATCTGCGACACCCTCTACACGCTGGCGGCAGAGGTCGGTGCGCCGGTGGTGGTCACCCAGGACTCACACTATGTGGAGCCCCACGAGAAGCCCATCCACGAGAGTCTGAAGCGCCTCGTGGCGTTCGGGGACGACCCGGATGAAGCCGTCTTCCCCGGTGATGGCTTCCACCTGTGCGACGCCAACTGGATGACCAAGCACCACGAGCCGCACCACATGGCTGCCAGCGACCACTTCCTGAAGGACCTGCTCGCTCAGCACTCCCTCACCATCCCCGAACTGGACGAGTACCACTACAAGATCCCGCACACGGTGGATGAGCCGCTGGCCGAGCTGCGCGAGATGGCCGAGGCCCAGTTGACGGTCGGCCCGCACTTCGAGGAGAAGACAGCCCCGAAGGCGTACTGGGACCGGCTGGAGTTCGAGCTGGACGTGCTCGACGCGACCGGGATGGCTGGCTACATCCTGCTCGTCAAGGAGTTCACCGACTGGCTGCGGGCCAACAACATCTTCTTCCAGGCCCGTGGCTCGGCGGCAGGCTCGATGCTCTGCTGGCTGGCCGGGATCACCCCGGTCGACCCGGTCAAGTACAAGCTGCTGTTCGAGCGGTTCATGAGCAAGGACCGGACCAAGCCCCCGGACATCGACCTGGACATCGAGGATCAGCGTCGTGACGAGGCGCTGGCCTGGCTGAAGGGTCGGTTCGCCTCCTCGCAGATCGGCACCCACGCGGTGTTCGGCATCGACGAGGAGGGCAAGGGCTCGCTCATGGTCGCCTTCATGTCCAAGGCGCGGGCGAGGAACGAGGAGATCAAGACCTACGCCGACCTGCCCGACTCGATGAAGGACGAGATGCGGGTCCTCGACCGGGTCAAGCCGTTCAAGTCGGCGGGCAAGAACGCGGCGGGCATCATCGTCGTGGACTCCCGCGAGTACCTCGGCAGGGTCGTGCCGATGATGGGCATCCCGGCGGGCAACGGCTCCTTCTCCTACGTCTCCCAGTACTACAAGGACGACGTCGAGGCCCTCGGCATCGTCAAGCTGGACGCGATGGGGCTGAAAAACCTCACCGCGCTGCGGAACGCCTACGAGATGGTCAAGGAGACCGGCCGGGACTACGGCGTGGACCTGGAGAGCATTCCGCTCAACGACAGCCAGGTGTACGCGATGATCCGCCGGGGCGAGACCTCCGGCGTCTTCCAGCTCGAAGGCGCCACCGCCCAGCGTGGCTGCCGGGAGCTGAAGCCCACCACGCTGAAGGACATCATCGTGATCATGGCCCTCTACCGGCCTGCGGTCATGCAGGAGGACGAGACGGGCATGAGCCCCAAGGACACCTACCTGGCCCGGCGTGCTGGTCGCCAGCAGGTGCCCGAGCGTCACGCCATCCTCACCACGGCGCTGAAGGAGACCTACGGGCTGTTCGTCTTCCAGGAGCAGGTGATCGCCGTCCTGCGGGCGCTGGGCTTCGACCCGGACGACCTCACCGCGTTCCTGAAGGCGGTCAAGGCGTCCAACGGCAACATCGGCGACGCTGCCTCGGTAATCGCGGGCTACGAGGGGTTGATGCGCAGGCTGGCCGGGGAGAAGGGGATGACCGAGGACGACATCGACTTCATCTGGTCCGGGCTGCGTGGCTACGCCGCGTACGGGTTCAACCGCTCGCACGCTACGGTGTACGGGCTGACCGCCTACCGCACCGCCTACTTCAAGTTCCACCACCCGCTGGAGTACGCCACCGCACTGCTCCAGGCATGGGCTGGCCACGAGAAGGAGCCCCGGGTGGTCCAGACGGTGCGGAGCATGAAGGTCCGTATCTCCCGGCCCCACGTCAACGTGAGCGGGGCCAACTACTCCATCGACCGCAGGGCCAACGCCGTGCGCAAGGCTCTTGTCAGCATCCCCAAAGTCGGGCCAAAGGCAGCCGAGGAACTGGCGCTGCACGCCCCTTACGACTCCATCGAGGACTTGATCAAGCGGGTGGATGCCCGTCGAGTCACCGGTGGCAAGAGCTACCACAAGGATGGCTCTCTCAACGGCACGCTCGGCCACCTCCAGACGGCCGGTGCCCTGAACGGAATGGACTGAACATGAGCGTCCGCATCATCGAGCAGCGGTACTGCGACGTCTGCGAGGTCGACTACAGCGACAAGCCCGACTGGATGATCCTGACAGCGGCCAACGCCCCCGCCGAGACCGACGCCCAATGGGACTTCTGCTCCTACTCCTGCCTGGTCACCTGGATCAACACTGACGAGGACGAGCAGGAGAACCCCAACGGGGAGCAGGAGGCCGAGAACACCATCACCGTCTCGGACAACGCGCCGATCCTTCAGCAGCACAGCATCGCGCCGGTGCAGGCACCTCGTCCGATCATGAGCCTGGCCGACGCCATCGCCTCCGGCACCCTCGACTTCAGCCGGAAGCAGTGAAGATCAGTGATGCCGCACGAGAGGCCGTCCATCGCCGTTCAGGTGGTCGATGCGAGGTCGTGGTCGACTACGAACGTATTCGCGGCCGGTGCTGCCGAGAAGCCCAGGAGGTCCACCACCTCCTCACCCGAGGCCGGGGCGGTGGTGCGTTGGACCAGGTTGGCGAGACGTACCACCTCGCTGATCTCTGCCGCGAGCACCATCGCCTGGCCGATGGCGCAGCGGCGTACGAGTCCGGGCTACTCATCGACGGGTACGCCACCTTCGACAGACTCTTGGGGAGGCCGGTCTACACGGGCACTGACCCGTACCTGACCAAGCACTATGGCGCTGAGCAAGCTGGTGAAGGCCCGGAAGTCGGAGCTGATCGTCACCCCGGTGCACGAGGCATGGCTGGCCCAGAACAGCAACGTGGAGCTGCGTGACGAGGTAGCCGACTTCGTCCGCAACGAGCTGCTGGCCAAGCAGCGCAAGCGATCACAGACCTGGTCCAGCTCCTCGCTGGGCTACTGCGAGCGCAAGCACGTCTACCAGTACATGGGGGCGGCGAAGGAGCGGCAGCCGGACAGCGACCTGGCCAACATCTTCATCCACGGCACCTGGACCCACCTGAAGTGGCAGGCGATGGGCTTCATGGCGACGTGGCTGGGCCAGGCCGAGGTGCCGTGCGCCATCCCGGAACTGGGCTACACCGGCACCATCGACGGCATCCTGGCCGATGGCGAGACTGGTTGGGAGCTGAAGTCGATCAACGAGCGCGGCTTCAAGTTCGTCCTCCAGGACGGCATCAAGCTGGAGCACAAGCGCCAGATCACCGGCTACATGCTGGCCACCGGGCTGCGCCGGTGGTCGGTGATCTACGAGGAGAAGAACACCCAGGAGTACAAGGAGTTCGTCTACGAGTATGACGAGACTCTCGCTGACAGCGTGCGGGACGAACTTGCTAGGCTGAACCAGCACGTAGCTACGCGCACACTGCCGGTGATGCTCCCCGACTGCGCGGAGAAGAAGAACAGCACCTACAAGCAATGCGCCTACCGGGACCTGTGTGCCACGGACAGGTGGCCTGGTCCCACACTCACCATCAGGAGGAAGTCATGAGCAGCATGAGCGACGAGGACTGGAAGAAGTCGGTGTCGGTCACCCTCATCAACGCCGACCCGAAGCCGCAGCCGGGCGAGACCAGCCGCGAGGTGCTGGACACGGCGAACGACATCATCCACGGCGAGCGCGCCCAGTCCTACGGTCCGGCCGAGGACAGCTTCGCCCGCATCGGTGAGCTGTGGACCACCCACCTGTCCCACAAGCTGCCCGAGGGCAAGCGGATCGACGCCTACGACGTGGCGATCATGATGACCCTGATGAAGTGCGCCCGAGCCCAGACGGACGTCAAGATGGACACGATGGTTGACATCGCGGGTTATGCCGCGCTGGCCATGCGTTGTGCCGAGAAGGCAGGTCGGTGATGCAGCACGAGATCCAGCAGAAGATCGACGCGATCATGGCCAACATGGTGACGATGCGTCGCTCCCTGAAGACCATGTCCGACGCCTACGAGCAGTCCGCGATCAACATGGTCCGACTCCAGGCCCTGCTGAAGGACGAGGAGCACCACTGATGGCCAAGCGCCCCAAGGCCCCACAGTGGGTCAGTGTCACCAGCGTGGTCGCGGAGGAGGCGCTCTACCGCTACCCCGAGGCGTACCAGGAGTCCATCCGGGAGAGGATGTTCACCCAGTTGCTCATCGAGACCACCCGGAAGAACTTCAAGTGGGTGGGCTGGCCGGAGTTCGAGAAGGAGACCAACCACGACTTCGGCGGACAGCGGTGGGAGCTGGGTGTGTGGGCGGTGCCCGCATGAGCTACGGCGGCTTCGAGGGTGCGGTCGAGCGCAAGTTGTCTGACATCCTCCTGCACCTCAACGGGATCAGGACGGACTACGCCCGGCTGACCCACGAGGTGATGCAGACCAACACCTACCTGGCCGACATCCGGATCGCTGCGGTGAAGTCCGCCTCCGCCCTGGACGCCATCTTCTCGATCTTGTACAAGGAGGCCGACGATGCTGACGGTCACGCTGACGTCTGATCCGGAGACCAGCGAGGAGGACCTGCGGCAGAGCCAGAAGGACGTGCTCTACGCGATGAAGGTGCTGGGACGCGGCACCGATGAGCGGCTGCTCTGGTGCTACAAGATCATGGCGCAGAAGGGCTTCGTCAGCAGGCAGGCCGACTCGCGCATCCGCACCCGGCGTCAGGAGCTGGTCCGCGCCGGACACATTCAGAGAAGCGGCCAGCGGGAGCAACTCCCGGATGGTCGCATGGCCATCGTGTGGGAGCACAAGTCATGGGCCTGAGCATTCGCAGGACGTTCGCGCAGAAGCTCACCGATGTGCCGGTGGGCGCGGGGCTGCCACCAGCCGACGAGATCAAGGACGAGCTGCTGGAGTACGTGGACGTGCTGCTAGGCCGGGTGGACCCGCCCATCGACGCGGGGTTGATGACCCGGCACGAGGTGGCGCTGGCCTACTACGCGCGAGCGTGTGAGCTGGAGATGCGGATCCATGAGCAGGAGCGGATCGGCAACATCGTGCGGGGGTCCGACCACTACCGGCTGCGCACCGGCGCGCTGAGGACGTTCATCGAGATGTCCGGCAAGGTGGTGGCGGCAGGGAGCAGGCAGCTCACCCACGAGCAGTTGCTGTACCAGATGCAGAAGGACGCCGGAGCCTAATGATCATCGGGATCGACCTGAACAGCCGCAGCGTGGCGATGAGCTACCTGTACCCGGACGGTCGGTTCCACGGATTCCAGAGCTTCACCAGCAGGTTCAAGGACCGGGCTCAGATCCTCGGTGCCCTCTACGACTGGACGCGATACCAGATCGCCCAGGAGGACGAGGTGTACGTGGAGAGCCCGGTCCTTGCCGGTGTGCGCAACATCCAGTCCACGATCAAGGTCGCGGCAGCGTACGGGGCGGTACTGGCCGCTGTCGATCTTCGACACGCCACAACCCATGAAGTGCCGGTGTCTTCGTGGAAACTTGCCACAGTGGGCAAGGGAAATGCATCGAAAGATGACGTGTCGCGTTGGCTTCACACACAGCATCCTGATGTGCACACAGAGTGTTCAGGCGATCAGAACCTGATGGACGCTCACTGCGTCGCGCTCTACGGACACCAGGACTGGAGTAAGCGGCTCAGTGAGCGACAGCTTCTACATCAAGCCCCGCCAGCGGCACCTGCTGGACACGGGCGTCGTCGAGACTGATCAGCCGCTCCAGCCGTTCACCGGCCGTGACCACTCCGGCTCGGCGATGTCGTCCGCCATCGACTTCTGGATGACCCACGACCACCCCGCCTGGCAGGAGCACGGGGTGTGCCGGGACATGGACCAGTCGATCTTCTACGGCGACGAGGACCGCACCGGCAAGGCCCGGCACCACCCGAACCTGACCGTGGACGAGGTGGCGCGGGCACGACGCATCTGCAACAACTGCCCGGTGCAGATGAACTGCCTGGAGTTCGCCATCGTCAACCGCGAGGAGTTCGGCATCTGGGGCGGCTCCACGGCGGGCCAGCGGAAGCGGTGGATCAAGACCTACGAGGCCAGCCTCAACGTGATCGAGCTGGACCCGAACACCTACGACGAGGTGTACGGCGGCTCCTGGGAGTACGAGCAGGACGACGACAGCCTGGAATCAGTGAGCTAGGGAGAAGCCATGAGCCCTCAGGACGAGCAGCCGCCCACCATCCACTTCCGGGGATGGGACCTCGTCCTGGGGGATGAGCTGTACGGCTGGCACCGGCACCGGGGGATGTACGTGCTGGGCACCATCATCCTGTTCGCGGGCTGCCTGTGCGTGTCCACCGCCGAGGGCGTTTACCCGCTGAGCTACATCGCCATCCACCGGGTGAGCAAGCAAGCTGGGCAACTTACTAGTGGGTAGGTGTAGCTACACCGTGATGTGTGGGATAACGTCATACACACGGACGAACACCCACAGTGACCAGCCACGATGATCAAGGAGAGCGCGTGAACATCCGGGACTTCATGAGCAAGCGGGAGAAGTCCGCTACCTTCACCCCCAAGAGTCGCATGAGCTGCGAGTGCGGGAAGGTCTGCCTGCCCGGTCCGATGAAGAAGCACACCAACGCCAGCGGGCACCTGGCGGTGTACCTCTGATGAAGAAGCCGTCCGACCTGGTCATCGACGTGCTGTGCTTCGGGCTGGAGAGGTTCAACCGGTGGCACTGCGGGAAGACCACCCCGGGCCACGCATATGACGCCGAGCTGCTGCTGGGCGGGGACGAGACCACCTACGTGCTGGACCCGGTGGTCAAGTGCAGCTACTGCGGCTACCCGCTGCCGGAGAAGGTCTACGACGCCTTCGTGGAGAACATCCGGCTCACCCACGAGGAGCCGGACGCCGAGCTGTGGTGAGGCACAGCGACGGGAAGCGCCGGTACAAGGTGGCGTCCTACGTCTGGTTCGTGCTCGCCTCGCTCATCGTGCTCGCCGCCATCTGCCTCGGCTACTACTCACTGCTGCACCTCGGAGGAAGCAAGTGACTGCCCACGGCGTACTGCCCACCACCAGCCTGTGCCGCTCGTGCAAGCGACTGAAGCCGAAGAAGAACTTCGTCTGGGAGCACGACACCAGGCTGTACTGCTCGCACGGCTGCGCGGTGAAGGCCGCCTGGCTGTTCGAGTCGGTACCGTCTCCGAGGCGTGGCGCTTAGAGACGAGGACTGGGTCGCGGTGTTAGACATCGCTATCTTCCTGATCTCAGCCCTCTGGAGACCACATGTGCCTCGAAAGCGAACTCCTCAGCCGGGTGCTGAGGCAGACCAACGTGGTGCACGCGATGGGCGTGCACTGGCTCATCGTCAACCGGGACGTCATTCGGCTGTCTGAGTCCGAATGGGAACACATCAACACCATCGCGGAGGAAGAAGCATGAGCTGGACCCTGATCTGGCAGATCATCATCCTGTGCATCGCCTTGCGCATCATCTGGGGACGGTAGCCATGAGCATCCGCGCGGTGCTGGCGTGCAACGGCGAGCAGGCCCACGAGCGGTGTCGCCAGGCCGTGCCGGTGGGTGAGGTGCTCACCGCCTCGCAGGCCCGGCACGAGGCCAAGACCATCTTCGGCTGGTCGTCGGCGGTGGAGAACGGGACGGTGAACGACTACTGCCCCTCGTGCACCAAGCGCCGGACAGAGGCCGCGAGCAGGCCCACCTGTCGGTGCATGGACAAGAACCACGGGCTGGTGAGGTTGTGGTGAGCCAGTACATCTTCGGGGTGCTACTCGGCATCCCGGTCGGTATCAGCATCAGCGAACTCATCCGGAGCGCCAAGATCAGGAACGACTGGAGGAAGAGGTGACCAACTTCGCCTCATACCTCACCGGCGTGCTGTCGGGCTTGGGCCTGTCGTTCGTCGCACTCGGCGTCTACGAGAAGACCAGGGGACACAGATGAAGGACTGGGCGTATGACATGACGCCGGAGATCGAGCTGGACCTGGTGCTCTACGGCGTGGCCTACACCGACGAGAACGGGGAGCGTATCGACCCCACCACCGTGGTCTGGCCACCCGAGGAGGTGATGGCCGAGGAGTTCGGGATCGATACCCGCACTCTGGAGGACCCGCTGCCCCCGGGTACGCGGGTAGAGGTGCACACTCTGGACGGCGGCTACCTGGTCATCCCGGTGGAGGACGAGGACATCCCGCTCTGCCCTATGGCACCGTACGAGAGTGAGTGAGAACGAGGGCAGCGATCCCTTCGAGGGTCGACCCAGGGATGAGCTTGGGCGCTACAACCACGGGTCGTGGGAAGAACGCGAGCTGAAGATCCACGACCCGTTCATCCTGCCGGACAGGATGGAGCTGGAGCACGAGATCGAGCGCCCCAAGTACTGGTATGCCCACCAGCTCCGACTGGCCGGGGCGACCTGGGCTGAGGTTGCTGAAGCTCTTGGCTACGCTTCGGCACAGTCTGCCCACGGTGCGGTAGCCAACGCGCTGGATAGGGCGGGACAGGCACGTCAGACTGCTACCGAGATGCTCGACCTGGAGTTGGAGCGGCTGGACATGCTCCAGCTCGTGCACTGGCGGGCTGCCAGGCAGGGCGACATCAAAGCCACCGAGATCGTGCTGAAGATCAGCGCCCAGCGGGCCAAGCTCATCGGCCTGGGTGAGACCTCGCAGTACGAGGACGAGAAGACCGACAAGTCGACCATCCTCATCGGCGGCAACGAGGACGAGTACATCGCGGGCATCAAGAAGGCCCAGGCCCTGCACCGCAAGCCCATCGAGGGGGAGGTGGCGGACTGATGTTCGATCCCGGCGACAACGTCAGCATCACGATGGACGGCGAGCCGTGGGGCTACGGCGTGGTCATCAGGGATGCGGGCAGCAACGTGTGGACCCGCGTGCCGATGCGCCGAAGCGATGGTGGCAGGGCGATGAAGATCTACCCGTTCAGCCCGAGGCAACTCATCAGGGAACTTAGGGACGACGACTGATGCCCGCGCCGCGCAAGGAGAACCGCCAGCACAGACGTGCCCGGGAGCGACGCGCGGCCAAGGGCCTTCCACATGCTTGTCCACAGTGCGTGGACGAGATCGACCTGGAGGAGAAGATCCGCCAGATGCCAACACCTAGGGGATGGAAGAAGAATGGGTATCGGGTTCGAGGAGATCAACCGGCGCATGGGCTATCACCCAGCGACGGCTGACACGATCCCTCAGTTCGAGCGCAACAGGCACGAGGCCATCAGCCTGGCCGACATGTGGGACCAGTGGCTGCCCGATGGGCGGGAGAAGTCCCTAGCCCTCACCGCGCTCCAGGAGGCCCTGATGTGGGCCAACGCTGCGGTGGCGTGTCAGACGCAGGCTGAGCCGTTCAACCCCTTGCTGTGCAACGTGCCGACCGGTGCTCCCACCGGTCATCGCTGCCAGCACATCGCTGGTCATGGTGGCCTGCACCGGGACGGGAGCGTGTCTTGGTCATGAAGACCGCCATCGCCTTCGTGGTGTTGTTCGTACTGTCCATCGTGGCCAGCGTCTATGTGCACAACTTCGCGTCGTGCGACAAGCTGGGTTACCTGCCCGTCAAGGACCTGCCAGCCCGCTGCCTGATGGTGAAGCCATGAAGCGCATCCTGGCCCTCTGCCTGCTGGGCATCGGGCTGCTGACCGGCTGCCAGTACGACCCGGGCTACTACGACCCAGGTCCCACGGTGATCGTGCACCACCACACCGTGGTCCACCACTACGTGCACCACGTCTACCGTGCACCCTCCTACCGCCGCAGCTACAGCTACCGGAGGCACTGATGGACCCACTGGAGGCGTACCGGGAGATGCAGGGCCACAGCCACGTCTGGACCCCACTTGCGGTGACCTACGACCACTGCGAGAGCTGCGGGGCGACACGCCTAAAGCCGGGGGACGACGATGCTGACTGAGTACGGCGTGCCCTTCCTCATCTGGATGGATGAGAAGGCGATCCCCAAGGCGTATGACGCGCTGGACTGGTTCGCCGACTACACCGGGAGATGGCGTAAGCTCCTCGGCGTCTGAGTTGCATCGGACGGAAGCCCCACCACCTCGTCTAACAGGCCAGGTTGGTGGGGCTTCTGCATGTCCGGACACAGGTGCCCATCGTCGGTCTGATGTGGGCATGGCTGATGTGTGCCCGGAGTGCGGTGGCAAGGGGATCGTCGAGGACATCTTCGGCGACGAGGACATCTGCGACGTGTGCGATGGTGACGGGCGTGTCAGCCGCAAGCAGAGGTTCTGACGAAGGATCAACCTCTGGTTTGGCAACACTCTGCGTATGACGGTCATACACCCACTGCTACTGTGTATGACGTGAGCGACGCACAGAGAGTTCTTCTCTCCATCAAGGTCAAGCCGGAGTCCAAGGCAGCCCTCGCCAGGGTGGCGCAGGAGATGAGCCTGACACTCTCCGAAGTGGCACGCATGGCCCTATCCAAGGGTCTCGCCGCCATCGAGTCCGAGCGCAACTACAGGAGGAAGTGACATGCCCGGAACGATCTTCGGCTCAGCCACCGAGCTGACCAAGGCCAAGCCCGCGTGGTTCGAGAACATCTGCGCCGAGCTGGGCTACAAGAAGCACCAGGTGCTCAGCATCCGGTTCCTGCCGGACAGCGTCACCGTGGTCTACGAGGACGGGCCGGTGCTCAGCCGCAACGTCCACAAGATCGGCTGATGGAGAAGGCGTTCGCCTCGATCCAGGAGATCGCCAAGTGGTTGGGCACCAGCGAGACGACCGTCAACCGCATGGTGCACTCGGGCGAGCTACCCGGCTTCTGGATCCAGAGAACCATCCGCATCCCGATCAAGGCAGTACACGAGTACCTGGACGCCCACCAGGTGATCCCCGACCACGACGAGTCGTTCGTCCTCCAGCGCAACCTGAAGGCGGTACCTAGATGAACGAGTTGTTCTGCGACATCTGCGAGGTGTCCATCCCCTGGGACTACACCAAGATGAAGTCCTGGAAGTCAGTCAAGCCTGCTGCTAGCTTCGCCCCGCATCACGTCGAGTACCACCTCTGCGACCGCTGCTGGGAGTTCCTCCAGGACAACCACGCGGCGCTGATGATCCGTCACGGGCGGGTGGCCAACCCATGAGCCTGATCTACCGCTGTGACGGCTGCGGGAAGCAGAGGGACTACCTCAGCGAGTCCTGGAGCACCGTCACGATCATCCATGAGACCCAGGTGTTCACGATGGAGGAGGACGCCAACAAGACCGAGGTGTACCACTTCTGCCTGGAATGCCGGAGCAACAAGAAGGAGTGGCCACGTGAGTCTGCTGAGTGACCGCGACATCGTCGGTGCGCTGAAGTGCTTCCAGATCGACATCCTGCCGTTCAACAACGACCAGCTCCAGCCCGCCAGCTACGACGTGCGGCTGTCCAGCCTGTTCCGCTACTTCCGGGACTGGCAGACGATGGAGGCCATCGACCCCAAGGAGGAGCAGCTCGACTCCGTCCTGGTGGACACCTTCGGTGATCCTTTCGTGCTGGCACCGGGGCAGTTCATCCTGGCGTCCACGCACGAGTCGATCACGCTGCCGGACAACATCGGGGCGAGGTACGAGGGCAAGTCCTCGGTCGGGCGGCTCGGGGTGCTCACCCACGTCACGGCGGGCTTCATCGACCCGGGCTTCAGCGGCACCATCACGCTGGAGCTGCACAACCTGCGTCAGCGCCCGATCAGGCTGTACCCGGGGATGAAGATCGGGCAGGTCTGCTTCTACGACCTGACCAGTCGGGCCAACCTGCCCTACGGCAGTGCCAACAACCACTACCAGGACCAGGAAGGCCCCGTGCCCTCCGCCATCCACAAGCAGTTCGAGGAGTAACCATGATCGTCTGGATTCTCGCGTTCATCATCGTCGCGGCCATCGTTGGCATCGTGCTGCTCTGGCCACGTACCGAGACGATCACGTACAAGCACCGCGCACCCAAGGACATCAAGCAGTGGTCTCCTCCCACGCCTGATCCGGTGAGCAAGCACTACGTGGACCACACCTCGGAGTTCTCGGCCATCCCGCACGGCGCGAACAAGCACTACGTGGACGCCACGGCCGAGCACCAGTGGCTGGGGTCACGCACCGACACCGTTGCGATGCAGGCAGTCAAGCCTGATACCGTGTAGCTGTTGGCCCGGAAATCCAACGATCACAACTGAATAGGTGACTGGCCCGCAGTCAACCCATAACCAGGTTGGCAATCCGTCGGCAAACCGGTGTGGGCCAGTCACCAGACACAAGCTGAGCCCATAAGCCAACGTCATGGTCGGGCGACCAGGGTGGGCGGGGATCGACAACCCCACGGCCCGCTACTCTCCCTTCGTCCAATGGCAGGACACGCGGTTCTGGACCGTGGAATCGAGGTTCGAGTCCTTGGGGGAGAGCCGAGGGGCTGACCCAGGGCGTCCAGGGGACGAGGGCTGGTCATCGTAGGAGAGGTTCGAGTCCTCCCGGCCCCCCATTCTCCGGTAGCTCAGTTGGCAGAGCACGCGACTGTTACTCGCGGTGTCTGAGGTTCGAGTCCTCATCGGAGAGCACGCGGAGAAGCTCACTGGTGTGGGAACCCGGCTGTAAACCGGGCGCTTCGGCAGGGTGGTTCGATCCCATCTCTCCGCACAAGACACGGATGCACGAGCGGGCGATGATCAGCTCGTGCTGCTGATCACCCCCAACTCTGGCCCGTTGCCTCGGCCGATCTACCTCCTCACGGGGGATCGAGCCACCAAGGTGCTGGACGCCACCAGCTCGGCTGCGCTCCAGGCCAAGGGGGTCAACCTGGCCACCCTGTCGCTGAGCAACTTCAACGCGCTCATCAGCACACTGGTGCCTCCCACTGTGCCGGGCATCGACCCGGTCACGGGCAAGCTGACCGACAAGACGATGCCGGACTACCTGAGTGTCGCGGCAATCAACGCACTCAACCTGCTCGACCCGAACACCCACCAGGTCGAGGAGCAGTTCATCCCCGACCGGCTGAGTCAGACCAGCATCAACGCGATGGTGCTGGCGCAGAACTCCACCGTCGTGGACACCGACCCGGACGGCTACCCGGTGGTCGTCGGTGGGTCGGACACCACCACCGACTTCACCGTCACCGGCACGCTGACCGCTGGCACCTCCACGGCCGCCACGGGGCACGCGGACATCCTCACCGCCAACCAGTTCACCACGACCTACTCCGAGTCGACCTCGTACGTCACGGACAACCAGACCACCGAGCCAGCCTCGCCCGCCATCGGCAAGCTCAGGCAGTACTCGGACGCCAACGGTCGTGTGGTGTGGAAGGACCAGGAAGCAACCCTCTGGCGGGCGTCGTCCAAGCGGATCGTCACCTCGTGGCCACTCGCCGCCGACAGCTACCTCGGGGACGAGGCGATTGACTCCAACACCGGTGAGCACCGCATCTACCTCGGGACGTCCAAGGGATGGCGTCTGGCCAGTCCCCACGAGGTTTCGTCACTGACGGAACGGGACGCACTGACCAACCTGTACCCCGGCTACCGGGTGTACGTGACCTCGGGCCAGGACCAGATCCACGTCTGGCAGGACGACAACAAGTGGCACGGGACCAAGAGCTTCCGCATCACCGGCGCACCGTTCAGCGTCTACACGAACGTCAACGACACCAACTGGCGCAGGATCGGGGCGACGACCATCGTCGACCCGGGCTACCCGTACCACGTGACGTCGCGGGTCAACATGCACATCGCGGGCAACGCCAAGCAGCTCGCCTACCTGTGGGTGCAGATCAGCGACCCGAACGGGACGGGCAACCTCCAGCAGTTCAGCCGCAACTTCAAGGCGATGCCCAACGGCGGTGAGCCTGCGGGCTACCTGACCTTCCCCGGCATCGCCGGGATGACCGATCAGGTCCAGGAGGGCACCCGGCTGGTCACGGTGCTCTGGATGGTGAACACCCCCAACGCCAAGGCGACCAACCCCATCGTGCACTCGGGGCACTCCTACGACGTCATTCCGGCATGATCCTCGCGTACCCGAGCCCGTGGCAGAACAGCAGCCCGCCGGTCTACCTGGTCGCCGACGACGTGGCGTTCTACCTGTTCGACACGCAGACGGTGCACAACTTCCAGCGCACCGGCATCCCCACGGTGCCAATGACACAGCAGGACATGAGCTGGATTCTGGATCTGCTCGACCCCACTCTCATCCACCCGTTGAGTGACACCGTGCCCCAGCGCGATCCTGCCGACCCGCTCGCCCACACCTGATAGGTACGTGAGATGACCACCCGAGTTCGCGTCGTCACCCCCGAGCTGCTCGACGCAGCGATGGCCAACATCATCAACGACCCCTCCTCGCAGTCCAACACCGCTGTCGGGGTGGTCGGTGCAAACACCGCCACCGTCAACGTCACCGGGGTGACCACGGCTCAGGCCAACTCGCTCGTCCAGCGTGACGCGGCGGGGCGTACCCAGTTTGTCGACCCGGCTGTGCCTGCGGACGCGGCGACCAAGAACTACGTCGACACCAACATCTCCGCGCTGGGTGCCACCACGGCCACGGCGAACACCCTCGCCAAGCGGGACGGCGTGGGTGACCTGTCTGCGGTGGCCCTGCACGCCTCCGCTGCCGTCACCGCTGCCTCTGCCGTGATCAGCGGTACCGTCTCGGCCGGGGCCACCACGGTCACCAGCCTCAACGCCAGCACCGCCACCACCACCGGTGCAGTCACTGTCGGCAGCACGCTGACCGTCGCCTCCCGCGCCACCCTCAACGGCAGCGGGCTGACCATCGCCAGCACCGGCGACGTCAACTGGTCGGCCAACGCCAACAGCTCGGTGCCCTTGCAGATCGGCCTGGACAACGGCAACCAGGTCATCATGGACAACAACGAGTTCGCCTCCCGCGTCTGGACGAACGGGACCTGGGCGTTGAGTTCCTACGGGATGACCGTCACCACGCTGACCGTCACCGGTGAACTGCGCTCCACCGTGCAGGGCAGCCTGTCCACCTCGGTGGTTGGTCGGGGCTACGCCGACACCCGCGTGGTGGCCATCTCCGGCACCTCCACCGCCCAGTCGATTGCCAGTGGGGGCGCCGCTCCCGTGCTGCTCACCTTCAACCACGTCGACAAGGCCAACACCTCGCTGTGCACCACGGCGACCGGCAAGATCACCTGCGTCACGCCGGGCTGGTACATGGTCTTCGGACAGGCTTCGTTCAACAACACCGCGCAGGCCGGGTTGGGCACGATGCGTTACTGCCAGGTGTGGCTCAACGGATCGGCCAGCGGCGGTCTTCCCTCCTCCTTCCTCCCGCCGGTCGACTCGGACGTGCACTCCTACGTCCTCAACGCATCCGGCATGGTGTTTCTGAACGCCGGTGATTACCTCCAGCTCTATGTGCAGCAGGACTCGGGCTCTACCCTCACCCTTGACCAGACCTTGTCGTTCCTCCAGGTGTGCTACGTCAGCCCGTGATCGCAGGACAACGGGTGACATCTCGATCAGGCTCTCTACGTGACGTCTGCGCTGCCTGCTGAGTTCAACACCGTCCAGGTCTACGGCACGTACGTGAACCTGGACGGCACGCCTGCCGTCGGCTACCTGACCTTCGAGGCGTCACCGGTCATCCTGCGGGCGGGGCTGAGCAAGGACCTCATCGTCCCTGTGGTGCTCCAGGTCAACCTGGACGGCTCGGGATACTTCAGCATCAACCTGCCCGCCACCGACGACCCGGACATCAACCCCGGAGACTGGACCTACAAGGTCACCGAGGGCTTCGGTTCACGGCGCGTGTACAACATCGCGGTCCACGTCGCGCAGGCTCCGAGCGTCAACATCTTCGACCTCGCTCCGATGGAGATCGCCAGCGGCACGTTCTACCTCCAGGGGGAGACCGGCCCACAGGGTCCTCCCGGAGCGGATGGCGCTCCTGGTGCCCCCGGCACGAATGGCACGGATGGTGCCCCCGGTGCCCCTGGCCAGGGTGTGCCGGTAGGCGGCACCTCGGGGCAGGTGCTGTCCAAGAACAGCGCGACCGACTACGACACGGCGTGGACGACGCTGGTCATCCCTCCTGCCTCGCCGGTGAGTCTGACCGGCCGCCCGGTGAATGTGTTCAACACCGGCACCACCCAGGCCGACGCGGTCGGTGACGGCACCCTGCACCCGCTGAGCGAGCGGTTCGCCTCGCTGACGGCAGCTCAGGCGGTGTTTCCCACGGCGACCGCGCTGACACAGTCCATCGACGCGCTCGCGCTCCAGACCGCGCTGAACAACAACTCGGTGGTGGAGGGGCGCATCGACAAGAAGCTGGTCATCGACTCCACGGTGTTCGCCAACGTCAGCGGATACCAGACCGTGGCGAACATGTACATGCTGCACAAGCCGAGCACGACGGCGATCACGATGTTCTCATCGGGGAACATTCGTGGTGGTGTCGCCAACGTGTCGAGCCCGACCAACGCAGAGGCGCCGGAGTACTTCGGGCTGACCCTGCGGAACATCATCGTGGACGGCAACCGGCACAACGGGCTGACTGGCTCGGTCACCCCGCTGTACCTGGTGCACTGCTCGGATCTGGTCGTTGAGGACTTCGAGGTCCGTGCGGCGCAGGGCAACGGCTTCTCCCACTTCGGGTGCTCGGACGCCTATGCCCAGCGGCAGACGTACCGCCGGGTGAAGGTGGTCGACTGCAACGGCACCTACGGCTTCCGCAACTCGCTGCGGACCCGCAAGGTGCGCTACGACGATCTGGCTGCGGTCAACAACGTCACGCACGGCATCTACTTCGACCACTCCGAGGCGCAGACCAGCAACATCCTCGCGGCGAACAACGGCAGCCACGGCATCTGGATCAACAACGTGTTCGGCGGCTCGTACACCGGGTTCCGGGCCACCGAGAACGGCCACCACGGGATCTACGTGCTCGGGCTGACCGACAGCCAGGGTGCGGACTGGGTGTCGCTGAACAACGGCACGGCCAGCACCGGCTACTCGGATGTGTACTTCACCGCCACCGCTCAGTCCTACGGTGTCACGAAGAACGCCAGCATCCGCAACCTCACCGTTGGGCGCACGTCCAACAGCAACTTCGGCGACGGTGCCCTCGCCGGTGAGGACTACGGCCTGTACGTGGAGGACGGCGTCACCACCGACGTCGACATCGAGGTGCGCCATCTGGCGACGAGCGGGCTGGGCTTCTCCCGGCTGCCCGCGAGCATGGGCACCCTGGCGGTGCGCGAGACCAAGCCGGGCACGGCGCGGGCGATCACCAAGCTGACCGTGGTCACCATGACGGCGGCGGCCTACGCGGCACTGGCCACCAAGGACGCCAACACCCTCTACGTGATCGCGGGCTGAGATGACGGTCGCCTATGTCGGCGCCACCGGTGCCACCTCTGGTGCGGGAACCGCCACCGCGTCCTCGCTGACCATCGCCTTCCCCGCAGGGGCGCAGGCCGGGAACGTCGCGGTCCTCATTCCCCAGTCGCTGAGTTCCACCGTCGACCTGGCGTCCGTTCCCTCAGGCTGGACCTACCCGAATGGGGCAGTCGACCGCAACGGCTCCAACGGTTCCTCCTGGCTGCTGCTCAAGCAGCTCACCTCTGCTGACATCACCGCCGGGTCGGTGACCATCTCCTTCAACGCCGCCCAACGTTGCGTGGCTGAGATGGACGTGTGGACCGGGGTGACCGGCACCGGGGTGCTGACCGCCACCAACGTCGACACCGCGAGCAACACGTCCGAGCCGCTGCCGAGCATCGCCAATGTCCCGGCGGGCGCGGTGTTCGCCTGGACCTACGCCTACCGTTCGGCGTCGGCACAGCCCGACGTGGGTCTAGTCTCCGGCTACACGCAGGGTGGACAGACGACCGCCACCACCTCGCCGTTCATGACCGTCGAGAACCAGTACAAGATCGTCTCGACGGCGGGCACCTACGGCGGTGAGACGGGCAGCAGCCCTGCGGCTGCCACCGGTGTGTCCTACGCGGTGGCCATCCCGTCCAGTGCACCGCCGCCCCCTCCGCCCTCGCATATGGACGTGGGCTCGGTCGCGGCGTCCGCGCTCTACCTCGGCTCCACCACCGTCAGTGCGGCCTACGTGGGGTCCACGCAGGTATGGCCGTGACAACTCCTCTCGTCTGCGTGACCGTCAAGGCATGACTCTGAGAGCAATCGACATCTCGCACTTCCAGGGCACACCGAACTTCACCATCGTCAAGGGCCAGGGCGTCGCACTGGTCTTCAACAAGGCCACCCAGGGCACCGGCTTCCGCGACCCCGTCTACGCCCTCAACCGGCGCAACGAGAAGGCCGTGGGGCTCACCCCTGGCTCGTACCACTTCGCCCAGGGTGGCGATCCCACCAGCGAGGCCAACTTCTTCTGTGACACGGTGGGCGTGCTGGCCCCCGGCGAGCTGGTCGCACTGGACTGGGAGATCAGCCACCCCAACCCGGTGCAGTGGAGTCTGGCCTGGCTGAACGTCGTCCAGCAGCGACTGGGTGTGAAGCCGGGGCTGTACATCAACAAGTCCACCCTCACCGGCTTCGACTGGACGCCGGTCGCCAAGGCCGACTACTGGCTCTGGCTGGCCAGCTACGACTACGACGCAGCCACGGTGCCCAACGTCCCCTTCTGGCCCTTTGTGGCGATCAAGCAGTACTCGGACAAGGGCGCGGTCGCTGGTGTCGGTGGCCAGGTGGACCTGGACACCTTCGAGGGCAACGCGACGGCGCTGGCCCGCTACGGCAAGGCGGGCGTGCCGGTCATCTCCCACCCCGCACCGTCACCGGTGCCACCCCGGCCGCTCCCCAAGCCCGCTCCGGCCTTCAACGTGCTTGGCTGGCGTGCCACCCAGGGTGCGACCGGTGTGGTGTACCAGCACCTCCAGGAGTGGGGCAACCGGATGTTCCCGGCCTACTGCCACATCTCCCCGGTCGCGCCGTCATACGGGCCGCAGACGTCCGCCTTCCTCGCCGAGCTGTGCAAGCGGATGGGCATCAAGAGCGACGGCAAGGACATCGGCCCGCTGACCGCGTCCGCCCTCTACAAGCTGGGGTTCCGAGGCTGACGTGAGCAGCGTCCGCATCAACCAGCGGCTGGAGACGCCGTACAACCCGGACGGGACCCCCGGCACCGTATCCACCGGTGCACCGGGGGCTCCCGGGCGGGCGCCGCTGGCCGAGGAGATCTACGCGGCGGTCACCGAGTACATCGCGGCCAACCCGATCACCACGCCGACCGCCAGCTCCTCGCTCTCGGAGTTCAACAAGTACGGCTCGGGTGCGACGGGGCACCCGGGCACCTACGTGGACATCGGCTCACACAGCACCCTCTCGGCCTACGTGACGGCCGGTGGCACCCCGCAGACGATCAACCTGTACCTCCAGGCCAAGAACGGCACGGTG
>Ga0308174_10000185_pt1 | contig 25086 bp, 22 predicted proteins | sample PhyPR2_FD_203894 | JGI IMG/M metagenome (GOLD analysis project Ga0308174, IMG submission 203894) | Soil microbial communities from UC Gill Tract Community Farm, Albany, California, United States - DLSLS.P.R2 | ecosystem: Environmental > Terrestrial > Soil > Agricultural land | place: USA... | reverse complement strand
AGCCGTTGCAGCCGGACCGTTCTTGTCGAATAACGAGAACATTGAAGCCGAGGAATGGGTGGAGGTCCCGCCGGATCTCCCGATCGACGAAAACATGTTCATCGCCGAAATTCGCGGGCACTCCATGGAGCCCCGCATTCCCAACGGCAGTTTGTGCGTGTTCCGGCGCAACGTGGTCGGCTCGCGGAACGGACGGTTGGTTCTGGTACGCAATTCCGAACTGGCCGACGATAATCAGTACACGGTGAAACGGTACAAAAGTGAGAAAAAGACGGATGAGGAGGGGTTTGTCCAGACACGCATCCGTCTCGAAAGCCTCAATCCGGATTACCCGTCCTGGGATCTCGATCCCGATGAGGACAAGTACCAGATCGTGGCGGAATTCGTCTGCGTGCTGGAGTAGCGGAAGGGGGCACCGGTCAGGCTCTTCCCTGCTCCGGCGAAACGGGCGTGGTTAGATCAGCTTCAAACGGACTTCGTCCGTCACTAGTTCTGCGCCTGGAACGGAGCCGTTCTCTTTCAGCGCCTTTGCGAGCGCTCGTTTGTCGATCGTTACTTCTTCATTCAAGGTCTTGAAGTTCGCGGGTACGTCATCTGCATTGAGGATGCGTACCGAAGGAGGATTCTTATACAGAGCAAAGGAGTTCCTGCGCCCCTCCAGACGGTCGTAGTTCAGTCCCCGCATAATCGAGATCACGCGGTCCGAGAGCTTCCGGTACTTCTTCTCGATGGCTGCTTTTCGCGCCTGAAGCCGTTTGATCTCCCGGTCATGGTCCTCGATCCGGTCTTGAAAGTGCCGCAGTGCATAGGCGACCCGGTCCCGCTTATCCAAACCTGCGTTCAGATACTCGGACAGGACCGAGAGGGCGTTCTCGTCGCCCTCCACTGCCTGATCCGCCGCTTCGGCGATTTTGGTTTCGATTTCAAATAAAGTAAGATTCTGCTCGCTCATGCTGCTGCTGTTGCTTCCTTCCTCATCGCCTTGAACGTGCCGGTAAGCTCGTTCAAGATGACGGCGGCTTGCTCCGGCGACGCGATGTCTTCTTCTGTTTCGGCCCCGTTCGCCCCGAGAATGCCGAGGTAGGCGGTGCGGCCGGCGTCACCGAAGGTCTTCCCAAACTGATCTTTGGCCGCCTTGATTTTTCCGGTGAGAGCGGATAGGTCCGCGCTGCCGTTCTGCGACCCGGCCTTCTCCGATTCGGATACCGGCGCGCCAGCTCCCTGCTCCCGTTTCGTTCCCTTCAGCCAGTCGCGGAACGGGAAGAAGTCCTCGGCCATGGGCTGTGTAAATGCCTTCTTCGCGTAGTGCGGGCAGCGCGTTTTTTCCACGATGAAGTTGTTCTCTTCATCCATGTACGCCACCAGATCGAACTCGTATTCCAGGCCTTCGCGCTGTACGGGCTGCAATCCGACCTTCACCCGCTTGGTTTTCCGCTCACCGCGGGGATTCGTATACTCCTCGTCCTTGTACTCGGTCTTGGTCCGCATCGTAACGAGGATGTGGCATGGCGAAGCGATCATGCGATCCACCATCAGGCGTTCATGCGGGCGAAAGTCCTTCCAGCCCCCCATGTTGTCCTTATGGCGTTTGGCGGCCATATCGACAAACTCCAGAGCGCCGTCCTTGCCCGTCCAAAAATGGCTGAGCGAATCTACAATGAGCACGCTGTACTTCTGCCTTTCAGCTTCATCCAGCGCATCGATGAAGTTCGTCGGCGAATAGCTTTCCATCTCGAAGACGTCGAAGTCAAAGAGATCGGCATACTTGCTGAGCGAACCGTGTTCCGTGTCGATAGCCGCTATCTTGCCGCCGTCTCCGGCGAGAAGTGTGGCCAATTTCAGGGATGTGAAGCTCTTGCCGGAACCCGCGGGCCCCACAATCGCTACCCGTCCCCGGGCGTCGTACTTTACTGCTTTTTTGAATTGAATTGGCATTTTGCACTCAGGCAAATGGTCTAGGCGCAAGCCACGGCCGGGACCGCGGAGGATCCACACCGATGGCTCCCGCAGGAGCCCGGCGGCTGCGCTTCTCGGGGGAGAATTTAGACTTTTTGCTGTAATATCAGTGTACCGTTTCGTATTGCTTTTGTCAATACAAATGCAATATTTCTGCTATACTTGCCGACATGGAAAAGCAGCCCAGCCGGCCCATGCTGATGGTGCAGATGAGTGAAGAAGAAAAAGACCTGTTGCGGGAAGCCGCCAAACGGGAAGGCTACCTGCAAGTGTCGGTTTGGGTACGAAAAACTCTTTTCGGAAAAGCGCAGCAGGTCCTGAAGAAAAGATCCTGGCCAGAAGAATAGATCCCAGGAAACCATGGTCCCGGTAGGTACGTCTACTTCTTCTTGCGTTTGCGGCGGCGCCCGCCGCCATCGGCATCCGCCAGAGCGAATTGAAGCTTCCGTTCCATCACGTCCGCCCGGTCCAGCCGGACTCGCACCTGGTCGCCGATCGAGTACGTTGTTCGGCTTCGTTCTCCCATGATCTGGCGTCCATTTTCGTGATAGTGAAACCGGTCGCCATCCAAGGAATCGATGGGAACCAGGCCCTCCACAAAGAACTCGGTCAGCTCGACGAAGAAGCCGTGTTTGGTCGTGCTGATGATGAGCGCATCAAACTCCTCGCCGACCCGGTCCACCATGAAGCGCACCTTTTTCCATTCGATCAGCTCGCGCTCGGCTTCCGCGGCCCGGCGCTCCGTGAACGACGTATCCTCCCCGAGCTCTTTCAAGGCGCGCTCTTCCAGCAGCATCTCCTGCGTGTCCAGGTAGTGCGACAGGATGCGGTGGACGATCAGATCGGGATAGCGGCGAATCGGCGATGTGAAATGCGTGTACGCCGATGCGGCCAGCGCGAAGTGGCCCTCGTTCACCTGACTGTAGCGAGCCTGCTTCAACGACCGCAGCATCAGGTAACTGAGAATGCGTTCTTCCGGCTTGCCGGCGATCTTCGAGATCAGGCGCTGGTAATTGCGTGACGAGAGTGCAAAGTCCTCGTTCGGGAGCACAATGTCCTTGCGGACCCGTCGCCCGTCACGGCGGCGCTCCACTCGACTAAACTTCTTCACGGGCATCGCACCGATCCCAAGCGAATAGCCGAAGTGAGCGGCTAACTCCTCGAACTCGAGGACACGCTTGGCGTCGGGGCGCTCGTGTATGCGATACAGGCTGGGAATGCCGGCGGATTCCAGATGACCGGCCACCGCCTCGTTCGCCGCCAGCATGAACTCTTCGATTAACCGGTGAGCGATGTTGCGTTCGCCGCGCGTCACCCCGATCATCTGCCCCGACAGATCCAGCTCGATGTTGGTCTCGGGAACATCAAAATCGATGGAGCCACGTTTAGTCCGCTTGCGGTTCAGGATCAGCGCCAGTTCCCGCATGAGCTCAAAGCGATCCACCAGCCTGCTATAGCGCTCGCGCATCGCTGCATCGCCTTCCAGCACGCGAAACACGTTGGTGTAGGTCATGCGCTCGACACTGCGGATCACGCCGCGCGTAAACTCCTGCGAGACCACATCGCCCTGCCGGTCGATTTCCAACAGCGCCGAAAGCACCAGCCGGTCCTCATGCGGACGCAGCGAACAGATGTCGGTTGATAGCTCCACAGGCAGCATTGGCACAGCGCGGTCCGGGAAATAAACGCTGGTGCCGCGCAGGAGCGCTTCGGTGTCGATCGGTGATCCCGGCCGAACGTAGTGGCTGACGTCGGCAATATGAACCTGCAACGCAAAGTGACCATTCGGCAGAGCCTCCACCCAGACGGCGTCATCAAAGTCGCGGGCCGTTTCTCCGTCGATCGTCACAATGTCCAGATCGCGAAAGTCGCGGCGACGTCGAGTGTCGGCCTCACTGACGCCCGGTGAGATACTACGTGCCTGTTCAATCGCGGCCTCGGGAAACCGGTGCGGAAGGTGGTGTTTGCGAATGATGATCTCGACATCGATGCCGAAGTCGTCCGGGTAGCCCAGGATTTCGATAACCCGGCCGATGCCGTGCTCTCCATCTTCGGGAAACTCCAGAACTTCCACATTCACGACCATCCCATCAAGGTCCTGTACCGTCGAGACCTCGGGTGGCGTGGACCCCACACGATCGACGGAGAGCCCATCCGAGCTAGCCGGGCGCTCCGGCAATTCCAGGCCTTCCGGAATCTGAATCCACTGTTGAATGCGATCGTCGGCGGGAACCAGAAAGTTTCCCCGTCGGTGTATGCGAAACTCGCCGACAACGCTTACGTGCGCCCGGCGTAGAATGCGGACCATTTCGCCCTCGGCGCGCCCCGCACTGCTTTGCCGGACAATGTGAACCAGAGCGCGATCGCCATTCATGCCCTTGGCCGCTTCGCCCGGCGGGAGAAAGATATCGGCCTGGGCATCCCCGCCCGTAAAATCGCGGATCAGGAACCCGAAGCCGTCGCGATGAATGGAGAGCCGCCCGGCAGCGTACTCCGAATTGCCGCCCACCGCTGTGTAGTGTCCAGAGCGCAACTCGACAACCTCACCTTTGTCTTCCAGGCGGTCCAGCGCCGCGTCCAGTTCCGAGCGGCTTTCGCCCTGCAGGCGAAGTTCTTTGACCAACTGCTTATAAGTCGCGCGGGCATGGGGCAGCTTGCGGATATGCTCCAGCAAACCGGCGTCGCTAAGTGGAGAAGGCACTACTCTCTTTGTATCGCGTGGACACGCAACAAACGTTCGTTACGGAACGATGGGTAACAGTTCGCGCTCTTGTAACGTGTTTCGGTGAGCGGAGCCGATCACGAGATCAACCATCTGGTTCGGTTCGCAATTCTGTGCCATTTGAACCTTCAAGAAATTACTCGTGAGCGCTGTCCCCCGCTCTTCCAATGTCACGGCCGAAAGTGTCTTCTCGATCATCCGGCGGCGGAACTCTTCATTTTTGCGATCAGACACGCTGCGCAAAATTCGCGTCCGTTCACGGCGCACATCGACCGGAACGGAATTGCCGTATCCTGCCGCAGCTGTGCCCGGACGCTCCGAGTACGTAAAGACGTGCAGATACGTGAACGGCTGTTCTTCGATGAAGCGCAACGTCTCGTCAAACTCTTCGGGAGTCTCTCCGGGAAAGCCCGTCATGACATCGGCCCCAATAGCGGCATCAGGCATCAGTTGACGCGCTAGCTCTAAACGCGTGGCGTAGTGGCGAGTGCGATATTTCCGAAACATCCGTTTCAACACCGCGTCGGAGCCCGATTGCAACGGCAGATGCACATGCTGCGCGATGCGCGGGTCTGATGCGAACAATTCCAGCAATTCCCTGCTCCAATCCATCGGCTCCACGGAACTGATGCGCAGACGGCGTACCGGCGTCTCGTGCAGAACCGCTTTCACCAGATCGATGAAACGCATCTGCCCTGGCAGATCGCGTCCCCAACGGCCCAGATTGATGCCGCTCAGAACAATCTCGCAGTATCGATCAGCCAAGTCGCGCACCTGCTCAAGAATGCTGTCCAAATTCGCACTGCGGCTACGTCCACGGACGGACGGAATGACGCAGAACGCACAACGGTTGCTGCAGCCATCCTGAACCTTCAGGTTCGGACGCGTACGATCCGCACGAATGTCATTGACCGGAGTCGCGCGAAACTCGCCTTGCCGTCCGATGTCGCCGACAAAAACCTGCCCGTGATAATCCGGGCCACCGGCATTCGTAGAAGCATTCAGAACAATGTCGGCGATCTGCGTCTTATGCGAGTTACCGACGACCCAGCGAACGCCTTCAATGGCCTCTATCTCCGCGGGTGCGCGCTGTGCGTAACAGCCGGTTACGAGAATTTCGGCATTCGGATGGTCGCGGTGCAACCCGCGAATGGTGCGGCGCGCATCGACGTCCGCGCCCTGAGTCACCGTGCAGGTATTCAAAACCACCAGATCGGCATCACCGGGATGGGCAACCGCTGCAAGTCCCCGGCTCTCCAGGGACGCTTCAATGGCAGCGCCATCGGCCTGCGAAGCACGGCAGCCGAAGCTGTGAACAAATACTTTTTGCACGTACTCCCATTTTAGGATCGTAAACGGGAAATCACCTCGCGAGAACCGTCGCCAGGGCACATTCCGGTAAAGGTTTGTAGGAAGCACAGCCAGAAGCAAGCTGGCCGACTGTGGTGCCGATCGTCTCACAAGAAGTGCTGAGCACTTATCTGAATTTCCGGAGCTACCTTGGGCCTACTTCCTACACTTCCTGTGGTTCGACCGAAGAGCGAACCGTATAGCTAGGTCGATCCATTGACCGCAAGTGTATGCGTGCAATATATTCCCCGACAATCCCTAACGAGAAGAGCTGAGCTCCTGAAAATATGGATATCACTGATGCAAGGAACGGAAATCCCGGAGCGCTGGTCCCCTGGATGAAATAGCGTATCAGGACAAAACAGAGAACCAGAAGGCCGAAGCACGTGAAGACAATTCCGATAAGACTGGCCAACTGCAAGGGAATGGTCGTAAACCCTGTCAACATGTTCAAAGCATGTGCGAGCAGCTTTCTGAGACTATAATTAGAATCACCCAGAGTTCGAGGAGCGTGTTCAACTCGCACGCTGGCAAAGCGGGTTGTTCCCCAAGTTAACAGGACATCGACTGACACGTAGGGCGCTCTATAGGTTTCAAAAGCTTCCCGCAATTCAGTTCTGAATGCTCGGAATGCACTCACGTTCCTCGCTGTTTCGGCGCCCATCCCTTTTTGAAGGACTATCTTGGTTATTTGCGACGCGAGGTTTCTAAAGAGGCCGTGAGCGTCTCGTTCAGGGGTCCCGTAAACAACGTCTAAATTTGGGCTGAGCTCCGCCAGCAGTTTAGGAATCTCCTCCGGAGGATTTTGCAGGTCATCATCAAGTGTCACCGTGACGTCGAATCTTACGTGCCGAATACCGCACAACAAAGCGCTATGCTGACCGTAGTTCCTCATCAGCCGAATTCCACGAACCGAATCGTACTTGATTGCCAGAGAAGTAATTAGTGCCCAACTGTCGTCCGTACTGCCATCGTCAATTAGAAGGATTTCAAACGGACGAGCAAGCGATTGCAGCACGGGCACTAACCGCTGGATGAGTAGCGATAATGATTGCTGAGCGTTGAATACGGGGATTACTGCGGACACGCCGTGTAACAGTTTATCCTTCAGCATTGATGTGAATAGAGTCGCGTTGCTGCTTACATTCAGCTTGCCGTATTTTGAAGCTTCGGATAGCTTGAATGACGGCGTCCTGCTCAACACAACTCATACTGTTATAAATTGGCAATCTTACGAGGCGAACACTAACTTGCTCGGAAATCGGGCAATCACCGTTCTTTGCGCCGAACCGGGACCCCATGGGCGACAGATGCAACGGCAAGTAGTGAAATGGGGTCATCACGCCTTTCTGCTTCATGTACGCTATGAATTCATTCCGAATCCCTTCCGAGGGCATTATTAAATAGAAGAGATGATAAGGCTGTTCGCAGTGCCCAGGCACAAAAGGAAGGCCCACGTTGTTCTGAGAGCACCACTCCTGCAGCTCTGACGTATAGCGCAGCCAGATCTTTGCTCTGGCCGCTTGTATTTGTGCCCGAGCTTTCAATTGTGCATAGAGGTAAGCCGCCAAGAGATCCGAAGGCAAATAGCTCGAACCAAAATCAACCCACGAGTATTTGTCAATCAAACCTTGGAAGAAGCGCCTTCGGTTTGTACCCTTCTCGCGTATGACCTCAGCTCGTTCAATCAAGGTTTCGTCGTTAATTACGAGAGCCCCACCCTCGCCGCACGACATGTTTTTGGTTTCGTGAAAGCTCTGTGTGGCCATCTGCCCAAAAGTTCCGAGCGACTTTCCTCGGTACCGGCCAAATAGACCATGTGCGTTGTCCTCGATGACGCTTACCCCAGACCTCGATGCGATTCGCGTAATGTAATCCATCTCGCAACCTACTCCCGCATAATGCATGCAAACAATAGCTTTCGTGCGGGGCGTAATTTTCGCCGCAATCGTAGATTCATCAACATTCAACGTGTCAGGACGTATATCAACGAAAATCGGAGTGGCCCCAAACAGACAAAAAGCATTCGCGGTGGAAACAAAGGTAAAGGAAGGAACGAGTACCTCATCGCCGGGCCCTATGTCCAGTAATAGCGCTGACATTTCAAGCGCATGGGTGCAGGATGTTGTGAGTAAAACCTTTTTCGCGCCTAATGCAGCGGCAAGTTCCTCGTTGCATAAATCAGTAAACGGTCCGTCGCCTGAGATATGACCGCTTGCAATCGATTCCTGCAGGTAAAATTGTTCTGTCCCAATCAGCGATGGGCGATTAAACGGTACTGCCAGTCGTTCAGGATCTTTCACAGATGTCCGGCTATCCAACAAAATGATTCGTCGCCAGCAGACAGATGATCACAGCCAAAAGTGGTATTCAGCCTCGTTTCGTTCAACTCGAAAGCCACTGCGCTCATATAGCTTACAAGCAGGCACGTTACTCTGCTGCGTAACAACCTGAAGGATCGGGCGTCCCATTGCTACGTGATGCTGTCGGGCACAGCGCAGTAGAGCACGGCCAAGGCCTTGACCCCGCTCCCGTTCTTCCACAGCGATGAGTCCGATCGTGCCGCGGTCGCCCTCGCTAGCTACGGTAACCATTCCGCACTCCGCGCCTCTAACGCGGGCAACGAAAACACGTTCAGCTAATTCGTGAGTCACTGACTTTCGTATCCACGTTCGGTACAGTGCCTCAAACACAGGTTCTGGAATGCGAGGGTCAACTCTGAAACGGGAACAGATGCCGCTCGCCAGAGCTAGAGACTCTAGGGCCGGTGTAAGTGGGCCACTGCATGGCACAATTTCAAAATCAGCCGGTGCTTCGGAATCGTGTTCAGACCGAAGGTCCGCAGTGTAGGTGACGCGCCGGTTTACGAGTTTGCCACGGGCCTGAGTCGCAGCCGCTTCTACGTGCGGTCCCCCGAGCGTGCGGGCGTACGCAAGACCCACGCCCTTTCGGCGCAAGGCCGTGAGTATTTCGACTATTGCTAGAGTGTCTGTGGATAAGCCGTCAATCCTCGCCACCGGAAAACCCAACAGGCGAGTGTCCCAGCTCAGAATTTGCGCCGACGGCTGCGATGAACACACGATTGTATTTTATGCGACACGAGTCCGTTTCAAATCCGATAACCTGACGTGGAAATACAACCGGCGATGAAGCTTGGGATGGGCAAATTAGATCTTCTAGCGATCTCAATATTAACTGGTACGTTCTGCTTTGCGATCTGGGTAGGCGCCGGTGGACTCTCGTTACTTACTATTGCACTCGTTGCTGCTATCACGATCAGTTGCCTATTTTTCGGCCGTGCGAGTCTGCGTGCCCTGTCATTGCCTCTTCCAAGTAGCGCACTCTTTCCAGCTGAGATGCTAGCCGGTATAGCGATCATGAGCGTGACTATGCTAATGATCTGCCTGGCCGCCCGGGCTTCCGCTGGCGCAGCATTTCTGCTGATTTGTATTGCCGGTCTTGGACTCTTTGGTTTCGATGTGGTTCGAGATAGGTGCTGGGTCTTGAATATCAGTAAAAGTTCGGCTTCGAATCGACTCACGCCAGTTATTGTTTCCTTCATATGCGGGGTTTCGCTGGTCTGGTCATGGCAGGCAATCCGATCGTTCGCCCGGCTTCGTGCAGAAGGCATTTTGCATGCCTGGGTGGATTTCTTTTTTCACAGCACAGTCATCGCACAATTTGGCCACTTCTCTGCGCTGAATGGCACCTCGATGTTTTCCTACGAAACGCGCGTTCCGCTCTACCACTGGGCCAGTTATATGCTTCCCGCGGTGCTTTCCACGTTCTCCAATACCCCTGCTCTGGTTGTGGCAACAACCTTCTGGGTTCTGCTGGGCTTCGTGATGATGGCCCTCGGTGCGTGGGCGCTGGGTGCAGTTCTTGCAGATTGGATTGGCGGGATAGCGGCTGTAGTTCTGATCCTACTTGCTCCCAGCGCAGCTCACTACGGCTTGCGAAATCGCTTTTTCGACTTTCCGTGGCTTCTACAAATATCGGCGGGGCTCAGCTTTGGTGTCGGACTGTGTTTGTTGACCATAGCGCTCTTCATCGTCGCCATTCGTCACCGGAATGTACTTGCTGCTGGGGTGGCGATGGCATTGGCGTTGGCCGAAGCAGCTTTCAAGATCCACTTTCTGGTGACTCTATTTCCAGCCTGCGGGATGCTTTTTATATTGCTGTGGCAATGGACTCAGCCGAAGATGAAGTTCGTTGCCCTCGGCGCTTTAACTTCAGCGGCTCTGGTTTTGATGTTTCTGGCGGAAGGGGTTAGTCGGGCACCTCACTTCTTCACCGGTGCGCATGATGTGACTAAGATTCTAACCACGATGCTCGATATGCAGCCGAGCGCCGCACCTCATCTTTTCCCGGCAATCACGACCTCTACACCGGCTGTTATCTCGGTTCCTGCCGGTATTTTACTGGTTCTCGTGGCTGCAACTGGCGTTCTTCTCCCTTTCTACTTTCTTGCATGGGCGTATTGTCATAGACGAGGTCTGGCCCACCCCACGGATTGCTTTCCCCTGTTGCTAATTGCTGCCTACTGCATTGTTATTTGTAGTTTCCCGACAGATACCTTTACTGGTGATCCGACAGAGTATCAGCATCGGAATTTCGTTCTTATCTATGCTGTACTCGCAGTTTGGTGCAGCTATTTTGCTGTAGCGTCAGCGAACTATTTGTGGGGGCGTCGTTCGCTTTTAATCCTTACAGCGTGCGCCTGCTGCCTACTGCCAGTACCGCTGCTGCTGGAGTCCACCACTGAAACGAATACCCTCGCGTGGACAAGGTCTTTGGCTACGAATCCCGTACCGCTCGGTTTGTTGGAGAGTGCTGAGTACCTCCGGAAGGTTGCCTCCCGACGCGACGTATTACTGGCTAGTGACTTCAAGGACGAACCTCCCCTTGTAGCGCTGAGCGAACGCCGCGCACTGTTGGTGATGGACGAGAGCTATGCCAGGGGACTAAGTTACAGCAGCGAAGCCATCGCGAAACGTATCGCCGTAGGGCAGCAACTTAAGCGTGCGACGAGTTATGAAGAAATGCAGCAGATCGCACGGGCGAACGCCATCGATTGGTATGTAGCCTCACCGGGTTCCATCCTCGCAGCAAGTTTAAGAAAGAATGCCGCTGTGTGTACCCATGGGTACTGTGTTATTCATCTTAAGAAACACTTTGGTGCGGAGCGCTGATTGATATTAAGCCTTCAATGGCGAGCAGAAGCCTCCGCCACCTACTTCGTCCTATTCGTCAAAATCCATCGAGGCCCCCTCAACTGAAACGCCTGGGTTACATCACCTCCTGAGCAAAACTGCCATACTGGTACTACCTGCGCGATTGGGCAACTGCTGGGCGCGAACTTCGCGCCGGGAGGAAAGTCCGGTCTCCACAGGGCAGCATGCCGGCTAACGGCCGGGGGCGTCTACCTCAAGGTATTCGCTACGGATAGTGCCACAGAAAATATACCGCCAGCGTTGGTTTCCTTCGCTGGTAAGGGTGAAAAGGTGCGGTAAGAGCGCACCGCGGCTCGAGCAATCGGGCTGGCAGGGAAAACCCCATGCGGAGCAAGACCAAATAGGGGAGGAGGAGCGGCCCGCTCCGTTACCACTTCCGGGTAGGTTGCTGGAGCTTGCCAGCAATGGCAAGCCTAGAGGAATGGTTGCCGCCCGCTACGGCGGGTACAGAAACCGGCTTACAGGTCGCGCAGGCCTAAGAAATTCAACGCCTATCGTAGCGCGTTGATAGACTATTAAGTTCGATGGCAATTAGTAAAGAGCTGCTCGATATTCTGGTTTGTCCCGTCTGTAAAGCCCCCGTTCACCTCAAAGAGGATGGCAGCGGATTGAAGTGCGTGCAGTGTAACCGCGTTTATCCGATTCGCGACGACATTCCGGTGATGCTGGTGGATCAAGCAGTCGTAGAGCCCTAAGTTTTCCTGTATGACGGTGCTGGAGCAATTGGCGTTAGGCGCGCGCATTTGTGTCATTCGCCTGCGATCCCTCGGTGATTGCGTTCTCACCACGCCTGCCCTGAAACTGTTGAATCAGTGGCGTCCTGATTTGAAGATCGGTGTTTCCGTGGAGCCTGCTTTTGCCCCGGTGTTTCAGGGAAACCCCTTAGTGAGCGACATCCTCCCACCTGCCTGGAAAGCTGTTCGCCATTGGAAGCCGGAGCTCTGCGTGAATTTGCACGGCGGAACACGAAGCCAATGGATGACCGCGCTCTCAGGCGCCAAATGGCGCGCTGGTTTTGCACACCACAGCATGACGTTTGCCTACAACCTGAAGATCGGGCGCGCACAACAGATCCTCGGCGTGAATCGTACGGTTCATACCGCAGAACACATGGCCTCGGCCTTTTTCGCCCTCGGGGTTCCCACGCAAGACGTGCCTCGCGCCGTACTCTGCATACCAGAAGAAGCGCCGCCGCCCACAGTTCGCTACGCGGTGCTCCATCCGTATGCTTCTTCTTCCGAAAAGCGCTGGCCTGCCGAACGTTTCTGCGAGGTGGCGCGTTATCTCGCGTTATGGAACATTCACCCGGTCTTCCTGGCCGCGCCCGGAGACGACACCGCGCCGTTTGCAGCGCATGAAATCTTTCAAGGCAGTCTGGAGAAAGTGAAACTACTCCTGTCGAAGGCATCGTTGTTTGTCGGTAACGATAGTGGACCCGCGCATATGGCTGCTGCCTTTGGAGTTCCCAGCGTCGTGCTTTTTGGTCCATCGAATCCTGCCATCTGGGGTCCCTGGCAAACCGAATCGGAGGTGGTCGTGGCTCCCGACGGCCTGTCTCAAGTCAGCGTGTCGCGCGTGATCGCCGCGCTCGAAAGATTGCGCACGCTCGAAGAGGCGCACGCTTGAGAGATTTTCGCCGCTTGATGAGTTACGCCGGGCCATACATTCCGGCGTTGCTGGCCTCGGTTTTCTTCATGGCGATCGTCGGCCTTTCCCAAGGGCTGCTCGTGCGGCTGATTCCTCTTGTCTTCGATCGCGTGTTAAAGCCGAACGCGCCGGATAGTCCGGCACTTCTCTTCTCCATTCCCCATACACAGTTTCAAATCTACTTAAACGACATTCTGCCTTCGTTCATTCACAACATCTGGACGATGGTGGCCGTTGGCATTCTGCTCTGTTTCATCGCCAAGGGCGTTTGCGATTATCTCGGCAACTACTTAGTGAACTGGGTGGGCATCAATGCGGTCATGGATCTGCGCCAGGAAGTGTTCGACCAGGTCATGCGCCAGGACTCCCAGTTCTTTGAAGATCAAACGACCGGACGCATCATGTCGTCCATAATGATCGACATCGAAAAAATCCAGGTTGCCGTATCAACCATGCTGGCCGATTGGCTTCGCCAAACCTTCACGGCGTTGTTCCTGCTCCTGGCGATGATCTCCATCGATTGGAAGCTTTCGCTGGTCAGCCTGGTCGTGTTTCCCATAGTCGCGTTCTTGACCGTTCGTTTGGGCCGCCGCATTCGCAAGACAACGAGGCAGGCACAAGACATGGCCGCGGGGCTGAATCAAATCCTGCAGGAGACGATCAGCGGTCATCAGGTCGTCAAGAGTTTCGGTGCGGAGGACTTCGAATCGAAGCGTTTCCGGCTCGCCGCCCAGCGGCTGAAAACCAGCAATCTGCGCTACGTTGCCCAGCAGGCGCTGGCATCGCCCATCATCGAATTTTTCGGCGCGATCACCATTGTCGCCCTACTGACCTTTGCACGGCTTCAGGTAAAGGCAGCCGCAATGACTGCGGGCAAGTTCACCAGCTTCGTCTTGGCATTGGTGATGCTCTACGAGCCCATCAAACGATTGACCGGCATCCACAACATCTTTCAGCAAGGTATTGGCGCCGCCTTGGAGGTCTTTAAATACCTCGACCGGCAGCAAGGCGTTATCGACAAGCCGAATGCTCTTCGCCTTTCCAAGTTCGAGCGGGCCATTCGCTTCGAAAACGTTTGTTTTGGCTACCCTAACTCTCCGGACCGCGTTGTCCTTGACGGAATCAATCTCGATGTAAAGGCCGGAGAGGTTGTGGCGCTGGTAGGCTCAAGCGGCGCGGGTAAAACCACCCTGGCCAATCTTGTTCCCCGGTTTTACGACGTTTCCGGTGGCGGAGTTCTCATCGACGGCAAGGACGTTCGCGAGATCCGTCTGGATTCCCTTCGCGAAAACATCAGCATCGTCGCACAGGAAACATTTCTCTTCAACGACAGCATCTTCGACAACATCGCCTACGGACGCCCCGACGCCAAAGCCGAAGAAGTCTACGCTGCCGCAAAAACAGCATTAGCCGATGAATTTATAGAGCGGTTACCCGACAAATACAACCAGAAGATCGGCGAGCGCGGAATAAAGTTGAGCGGCGGACAACGTCAGCGGCTCGCCATCGCGCGTGCGTTACTAAAGGATGCGCCGATCTTGATCCTGGACGAGGCAACATCGCATCTCGATTCGGAATCCGAGCGCTTGGTCCAGCAGGCTCTTACGGCCTTGATGAAGCGCAGAACCGTGTTGGTAATTGCCCATCGGCTCTCTACCATTCGCCAGGCCGACAAGATCGTGGTGCTCGACGCTGGACGTATCGTCGAAGTCGGCACTCACGATCAGCTGATCAACGCAAAGGGCGTCTATCAAAAGCTGTACGAACTGCAACAAGTCGATTCCAATGCCATCGTCAGCTAATGCGCTCCGCAGCATGACCGGCTATGCACTGGTCCGCCGCCAGACCAGCGTAGGGGAATTCACAGTCAGCTTGCGCAGCGTGAATTATCGGGGCCTGGATATTCACTTCCACCACCCTGGCGAGCTGGCGCTATTTGAAAACGCCAGTCGGGCCTTGCTGAAACAAAACATTCGGCGTGGACATGTTGACGTGAGATTCTCGCTGGCCAAGGAAGCGGATACGACGATCGGACCGTCGTATAACCGTGACCTGCTAAGCCGATACTTGGCGGCTTTCCATCAGGCAAACTCCGAATTCGGCCTCGATGACAAGCCCGACCTCAACCTGCTTCTACGGGTAGAAGGGATGTTCACTCCGGTCGAGAGCACGAAGCCACTCGACAGCTCGCTCGAATCCGAGATATTAAACGCCCTGGACGATTGCATTCAGGAGCTAAACCAATACCGCGAGCGCGAAGGACAGGAACTGCAAGCCGCACTCGTGAAAGAGGCTCAGGCCATCACGGACCACGCAAACCGCATCGCAGAGATTCGGAGAGAAGCCCTTCCCTACTTTCAAAAGCGGCTCAAGGAGCGTTTGAGCGAACTGCTAGAGGGCATTTCGGTCGACGATGGCCGGCTGGCTGCGGAAACGGCGCTGCTGGCGGACCGCTCCGATGTCCAGGAAGAGCTTACGCGCTTGATCATACACACCGAGGAACTGCGGCGCATGCTGGACGAAGGTGGTGAAGTGGGAAAGCGTCTCGACTTCCTTCTGCAGGAAATGAATCGCGAGACGAATACCATCCTTTCAAAAACCTCGGGTATTGGAGACGCCGGGCTGACGATTACCAATCTGGCGCTTGCCACGAAAGCTAACATCGAAAAGATACGGGAACAGGCCTTAAATCTTGAATAGCCGCTATGCAGCAACAGAAGAAACCGGAACCTTGCACCATGGCGAGCGAGAACGCGTGATGGCGGTCTTCATCATTTCGGCGCCCTCTGGCTCCGGCAAATCGACGTTGGTGGCCGGTCTCCTCGATCGCGATCCGAGTCTGCTGTTTTCTGTCTCCTACACCACCCGCCAGCCCCGCGGCAATGAACGTCCAGGCGAGAGCTATAACTACATCTCCCGTGAGGAGTTCGAAACTCGTATTCAGAACCACGAATTCCTGGAATATGCGGAGGTATTTGGGAACTACTACGGCACTGGGAGCCAAATACTGGAGCAGGCTCGAGACGAGGGCAAGGACGTGGTCCTCGACATCGACGTGCAAGGTGCGAGACAATTGAAACGAAGGCTACCCGATGCGGTGACCATATTTATTCTGGCTCCGTCGCGCGACATCCTGGAACAGCGGTTGCGGGCGAGGTCGGAGGATTCGGAAGAAGTGATTCAGCGGCGTTTGCGGGATGCGGCCGAAGAGATTCGGAACTACGATCAGTACGACTACGTACTGATCAATCACCGCGTGGAACAGTCGGTGGACACGCTCTCGGCCATTGTTAAAGCAGAGCGCATCCGGAGAATTCGTATGGAAGATCAGGTACGCCCCATCCTTGATAGCTTCAGGGCGCGGGCTTACTAGTAGCTTGAAAACGATCGGGCCTGGAAAGAAGGCCCAAAACGGAGAAGGTATGTCAGATAAACCAAGACCAAATGCAATGCACTCCATTCCGGACGATCCGGATGCCAGCACCTACCGGTTCATTATTGTGGCGGCAAAGCGGGCACGGCAATTGCAGAACGGCCAACGCAGTGTTCTGCCGGCCACGAACAAAAAGCCCACCACTTTGAGCATGGAAGAGGTCCGTCGGGGCCTGGTTCCCTACACCGATCTGAACCGCGAAGAGCAGCACGAGCTAGAAGCAGCGGAGTAGCGCCCGATGCGCGTAGCACTAGGTGTCGGCGGAGGAATCGCCGCTTATAAGGCGGTTGAGCTTGCGCGGGCGTTGGGCCAGCTTGGCCACGCCGTCCAAGTGGTGATGACCAGTGCCGCCCAGGAGTTTATCCAGCCGCTCACGTTCGCTACCCTGACGGGACGCAAGGTGGTGACCGGACTATTCTCGCGCTCCAGCGACGCCGACACTCTATCGAGCGCTGTGGAGCACATTGCTCTAGCGCAAGAAAACGACGTGCTCGTCGTAGCGCCGGCTACCGCCGATCTGCTCGCGAAATTTACGTACGGGCTGGCGGACGATTTTCTTTCTACACTTTATCTGGCCTTTACCGGTCCGGTGGTTTTGGCGCCGACGATGAACACGGCGATGTGGAATCATCCAGCGACGCAAGCGAACCTTGCGACTCTCCGCGAGCGCGGCTGTTCTGTGATCGAACCAGACGAGGGTTGGCTTGCCTGCGGCACCGTGGGAGCCGGGCGCTTCGCCGATCCCTTAAGGATTGCTGAGCATGTGGATTCCCTGAAACGGCAGAAGAAAGATCTGGAAGGCGAGACGTTTCTGATTACGGCCGGGCCAACACAGGAGCCGCTCGATCCCGTCCGGTACATCTCAAACCGCTCCAGCGGCAAAATGGGCTATGCTCTTGCCGCCGCTGCCGCCAAGCGCGGCGCCCGAGTCATTCTCGTCTCCGGGCCGGTCAGCATTCCCGCCCCGCGCAGCGCCGAACTCGTCCCTGTACGAACTGCCTTTGAGATGCGCAAGGCGGTACTCGACCGTTTGGAAGAGTCCACCGTGATCATCAAGGCTGCCGCCGTTGCCGACTATTACGTCGCCAACGTTCCGCAGCAAAAATTGAAGAAAACGGCAGCGCGCTTCTCACTGGAAATGGAACCGACACCGGACATTCTGGCCGAAGTGGGCCAGCGCAAGGGAGACCGTCTGCTCATCGGCTTTGCAGCCGAAACACAGAACCTTCTGGACGAGGCGCGGCGCAAGATGGCGAGCAAGAATTGCGACATGCTCGTGGGAAATCTGGTGAACCAGGAGGGCCTTGGGTTCGAATCCGACCGGAATGAAGTCGAAATCATCACACGCTCGGGACCAGCCGTTCACGTTGGACCTGCGGACAAAAGCGAAGTCGCAGAACGAATTCTCGATGGAATCAGCACGCTCCGGCTATCGCTCCGCCATGCCAATCTTTCCAGATGACGAAGGAAGAAATTCGCTCCTATCTGGAGCTTTACCGCGATCTTGGATTCTCCACTGTTTATAAACGGCCCGCCGCTCAGCAGAGTGCCGTAGCGGTCTCCGAACCACTACCGGACCCGGTCGTGCCAGAGGTTCGCAGCAATATCACGCGCCCGGAGACGATCCTGCCGAGTATTGTGCCCGCCGACGATAGCCTTGAAAAGATCCGCGCCGATATCGGCGACTGCAAACGCTGCCGCTTGTGCGAAGCCCGGCATACCATCGTCTTCGGCTCCGGCGACGAGAATTCCCGTCTCGTCTTTGTGGGAGAAGGTCCGGGCGCGGACGAGGATGCCCAGGGAATTCCTTTCGTTGGCCGCGCTGGACAACTGCTGACGCAGATGATCGACAATACGGCTTCCAAGGAAGGTATTCCGATTCGCCGCCAGGATGTTTATATCTGCAACGTGGTGAAGTGCCGGCCTCCGGAAAACCGCACGCCGCTTCCCGATGAGATGCAGACCTGCGGGCAGTTCCTTTTTCGACAGCTCACAGTAATTCAACCCAAAGCCATTTGCGCGCTCGGAGCCACCGCCATGAAAGCGCTTCTGAATACAAAGGAAGGCATCACAAAGTCGCGCGGGCAGTGGCACAAATGGAATGGCATTCCCGTGATGATCACGTATCATCCCTCGTATCTGCTGCGCGCTTACAATCAGGCAGCGAAGCGTGAGGCTTGGGCAGACCTGAAGGCGCTCCTGCACTTTGTCTATGACTAGCGCGCTCCGCCCATGAAACGCGGCATCTTCATTAGCTTCGAAGGCACGGAAGGAAGCGGCAAATCGACGCAGATGAAGCTTTTGGTTGAACGGCTTCGTGCAACCGCCTGCGAAGTCGTCGAGAATCAGGAACCGGGCGGCACTTCAATTGGTAAGCAGATTCGTCGAATACTGCTGGACCCTGCGAACTCCGAGATGGCTCCCATGGCGGAACTGTTGCTGATGTTTGCGTCGCGGGCCCAGGCGGCAGCGGAGGTGATTGTTCCGGCCCTGCATCGCGGGGCCATCGTGGTCAGCGACCGCTTTACCGATTCGACTCTTGCGTATCAGGGATGCGCCCGCGGCATCGGCTTCGAAACGGTCCGTGCTGCACATCAGCTCGCGGTCGGCTCCCTTCTACCCAATTTAACGATCTGCATCGACATCGATATTGAAACGGGACTGGCGCGTGCCCACTCCCGCAATATTCGCAAGAGCAACCATGCTCCTGGGGATGCTAGCGAGACCCGCATCGACCAGCAGTCACTCAATTTTCATCGCCGTGTTGGCGCGGGCTACCATGAAATCGCCGCGCTGGAGCCCGCGCGCTTCCGTCTGGTGAATGGCGAGGGCAGCGTTGAAGCCGTCGCCGAGCGCGTATGGAGCGAGGTGCGCCCTATCCTGCCTGTATAGGAAAATCTCTGTCGCCCATTCGCCTCTGCGAAACTCTATTGCATATGATCGTTTTTGTCACAGGAGCCACGGCGGGGTTTGGGAAGGCAGTCGCACAGAGGTTTGCTAAGGACGGAGCAAAGATCGTCGGCACGGGACGGCGAGGAGATCGCCTGGAGGAGTTGAAGCGGGAACTGGGAGAAAATTTCCTGCCGCTGCCGTTTGACGTAAGCAAGCGACGTGAAGTGGAGAAGGCCATTGGAACGCTGCCCGAGGCCTTCGCAGCCGTCGATGTCCTGGTGAATAACGCCGGCGGTGCCATTGGGCTCGAGCCGGCGTACGAAGCCCACCTGGAGGACTGGGAAGCCATGGTGGATACCAATATCAAGGGGCTACTGTACTGCACGCGATTACTGCTGCCCGGCATGGTGGAGAGACATCGCGGTCACATCATCAATCTGGGCTCGACCGCAGCGGAGTGGCCTTATCCGGGCGGCAACGTATACGGAGGGACAAAGGCATTCGTCCATCAGTTCAGCCTGAATTTGAGAGCTGATCTAGCAGGAACCAGGGTAAGAGTAACCGACGTTCAGCCCGGACTTGCTGGAGGAACGGAGTTTTCCGAAGTGCGTTTCAAGGGCGACCAGAAAAAGGCGGAAGCAGTCTACGAAGGAACGCAGCCACTGACGGCGGAGGACATCGCCGACGCCATTCACTGGGTGGCGACACGCCCTCCGCACGTCAATGTCAATACGATTCAGATCATGCCCGTCTCACAGTCCTTTGCGCCCCTTGCCGTGAAGCGGGACAACAAGTCTCGATAGCTTACTACCTCGCAAACAGACTGCGCGTTGGAGCGGGCAGGTCGCTTCCCTTGATTGCCTTCCACAGAATAGCGTTCAGGTCGTCATCATCGGCCTTGTCCGCATCCGAAAAGTCCATGCGGGCCGACTCTGCCGCGCCCGGCGCATGGACAGAATTCGTTTCTGTGAGCGAAACCTTCGGCGAAATCACGCTGTAGGGTCGCAGGTCAGGTTGCTGGCTGAATCCGTCGAACATCGGCCGCGACGCCGCATCGAATTGCGTCATCGGCTTCAAACCAACGATTAACTCCATCGTGCGAAGCACGCTGGTCTGGTTGTACATATTCGAATCGACAGTACCCCGATGCGTATAGGGCGAAATTACCCACGCCGGGGCACGATGGGAATCCACATGATCAGGTCCGTTCTGCGCATCATCCTCGGTAATAAAGATAGCCGTCGATGCCCATAGCTTGCTGTGGGAAACCGCATCCACCAGCATGCCCACCGCATAATCGTTATCGGCATTGTATGCGAACGGGGTCAGCTTGCCGGGCGCGGTGCCCATCGTGTGATCGTTGCCCATGCGGACGATCAGCAGTTGCGGCGCCTGGCCGCTTGCATCGTAGCCGTTCCATTCACGAATGAACTCCTCGGCCCGCTTCACGTCGGGATACCCTAAATCGAAGCCGCGATAATTCATATCGACACACGGAGAAAGCGACCGGTCCTTCACACTGGCGATCTGCCGCGCTCCGCTTGCGTGATCGAGAGGGATATTCGTCGTCCACTCGCCGTAATCGCGGATGCTTATACCCGCTTGCAGCGCATTGCTCCACAGATAGCCGGCGGGCGGCATGTTCGCCGCTTCCCCGCCCTCGTAGTCGTAGGTCTGCCGGCGGTGCGCATAGCTATTGGGCCAGAGCTTCACTGTGTAATCGGGCGCAATGGCGGCATTCGCCCAATTGTGCCCCTCGGCACTGACATCGGCGTTCTCGTAGAAGTTGTCGTAGAGGATAAATTCGCTGGCAAGCCGGTGGAGGTTCGGCGTCACCTGCTCGCCAAATAAGTTCAGAGACTTATCACCGTTTCCTTTATTGAGATCTCCCAGAACCTGATCGTAGGTCCGGTTTTCCTTGATGATGTAGATCACATGCTGGATCGGTGAGGGGTGATTTTCCGAACGCGAGAAGTACGCCGTCTTCTGGTCGGCAGGCGGTCCGTAGATCAATTGGTCGCGGTAAGGCGAATTTCGCATCACCGTCGCCGTGTATCCATGCAAATTCGCGCCGGTCAACGCAGGAATGAACGAGACCGTTCCGGTCTGCATGCTCGGGATGTACTGAACGGCGGAGTTGCCTTCATGCAGAGGTGCCGCCCGTCTCGTCGGATTCGGCCCATTCGGGTTGGGCGCACTACCCAGGCCTTTGCCGTTGAGAACGACAACCCGATGGTCGTCGAGCTCTCTGACAGCGGTGGGATACCAACCGGTGGGCACGAAGCCTGCAACGATGCTCTGCGCCCCTGAAATATTGACGGCCGCCACCGCGTTAGCATCAGAGCACACGACGTACAGGTGCGTTCCTTCCTTATCTGCCGCCAGCGCAGTCGGCGTCATGCCCAGCGGGTGCATAGGCGTTAAAGACAGGTTGATTGATTCAAGCCTGGCGAGCTGCCCATCGGCCGTAACGCCGAGTGAATACACGTTGTTGGTATTCTCCGCGACAACGAACACGCGGGCGACGTAGGAGGACCGTCCCGCTCCCTCGATATCCGGGGCTCCGCCTACCCAGAGCATGTCCGTAAGCTCCGGCGCGACTCGCGTACGTCCGACCTCCTTTCCGTTGTTCGCATCGTACTGGTAAACGGAACCGTCGGCCCAACTGCTTACCAGCAGCCTTTTGCTGTCGGGAGACAACAGTAGCCGGTAAGGACGCCGTCCACAGGCGAATCGGCCGATCAGTTTGCCTGTGTCCAGATCGATGACAGCTACATTATTCGTTTCCAGATCGGCGGCATAGAGAACGTGGCCATCCGAGCGCACCGTCACATCGCCGATAAACGACTGACCCTTGTTGTTGAGATCGGCGACGGCGGGCAGCTCACGCTGCGCGGTCAGTTTGCCCGTGGCCGGATCGAGTAGCAACTCATGCACGACACCGGTTGTGCCGCCGCCCACGTACACGCGGTCGGCATGCGGCGCTATCGCCAGGCCGAGCCACGCGTCCGGCAATTTGTATCGGGACACCTCCCGCTTGTTCGCGATCTCAATGACGCTCACCGAAGGGGGATGGTATCCGGCATTCAGGACCAACAGGTACTTCCCGTCCGTCGAGACCGCCGTGCTCATTGGCAGCGTATCGACGGGAACCTGCTCCCCCGCGGGCCGAAGCGTCCATCCGCTGTTTAAAAGGAAACCGCCATCCGGAAGCTTGCCGACGTGCGGCGGCGTTTGCGCGAAGAGCTGCCCTCCCAGCAACAGGAGGGGCAACCACTTGGTAAATGCATTCATTATTCGGTAAACCTGTGCGCGATGGGAAAGCGGCGGCCCACGCCAAACGCCTTAGGAGTGATTCTCAATCCAGGAGCTGCCTGTTGCCGCTTGTATTCGTTGCGATCCACTTTGCGAACGATATCGCGAACCAGGTCTTGCGGCAGGTTTTCTTTCCTGGCGATTTCCGCAACGGACTCGTAGCGTTCGATATATCCGGCAAGGATCGCATCCAGCACTTCGTAGTCGGGTAGGCTGTCGGTGTCTTTCTGATCCGGGCGGAGCTCGGCCGACGGTGGTTTAGTGAACGTGTGCTCCGGTATTCCGGCGGGCAGTCCCCGCGCCACGCGCCGCGCATTTGCAATACGCCCAAGCCGGTAGACCATGGTTTTGGGAACGTCGCTGATAACGGCCAGACCGCCGCACATGTCGCCGTATAAAGTCGTATAACCCACAGCGATCTCGCTTTTGTTGCCGGTGGTCAGAACCAATGTTCCGAACTTGTTGGACAATGCCATCAGCGTCACTCCGCGCAACCGGGATTGAAGATTTTCCTCTGTAGTGTCGGGCTTATAACCCGTAAACAGCGGCGCCAGGCTCTTCAACATGTCCTCGTAGCTGGGCTTGATCGAGACCACCTCAAAGCGGATTCCCAAATTCCGGGCCAGCGCGCACGCATCCGTGAGGCTGTGTTCGGAGGAGTAAGGACCGGGCATCCCGACTCCCATCACGTTTTCTTCCCCTATGGCTTCAACCGCGATCGCGGCCACCAGCGCCGAATCGATGCCGCCGCTCAGGCCGATTGTGATGCGGCGAAATCCGCACTTTTCTATGTAATCGCGCGTCCCAAGCACAAGGGCATCGAAAGCAGCTTCATCATCGGGCGTGTCGGTGGTGTGATCCTCGCCCATCCCGGTCTCGGAGTCAAAGAAGACAAGGTCTTCCGAGAATGACTTTGCCCGTGCAGCCAACTGACCGGAGGACGTCATGGCGAAGCTCGTTCCGTCGAATACCAGTTGGTCGTTGCCGCCCACCATGTGCGAGTAAACCACGGGAAGGTGAAAGCGCTCTGTCATAGCGCGGAAGATTGCTTCCCGCTGCTTGCGCTTGCCCACATTCCACGGGGACGCATTGATGGAAATAATGATCTCCGCGCCCTTTTGCACCAGCTCTTCGACGGGATCCCGGGCATAGCGACGCCGCTCCCAGAAGTGCTTATCGTTCCAGGCATCTTCGCAGATCGAGATGGCCACCTTCCTTCCACAAATGGTGTAAAGGTCCTGCGAATCGGCAGGCTGGAAAAACCGCACCTCGTCGAAGACGTCGTAGGTGGGCAGCAGCATCTTTCGTTGATCGAAGACAATACGGCCCCGTTCGATAACGGCAGCGGCATTCTGTGCCTTGATGGCCGAGTTTTTCGGCGAACGGGCCACGTACCCGACGATCAGGGCCGCCTTCATACCGGCAGAATCGGCAGCAATCCTTAACAGGGCGTCGTGCGTGCGATCAAGAAAAGAGTCCTTTTCGACCAGATCGCGCGGGGGGTAACCCGTCAGCGCGAGTTCCGGGAAGACGACCACGTCCGCGCCGGCACGCTCCGCCCGGCGTGAAAAATCAAGAATCTTGGCGGCGTTGCCACTCAAATCGCCGACCGTGTTATTTATTTGCGCGAGTGCGATGCGCATGGAATTTCCATTGTAGCGGCGGGCGTAAACGCTCTTACAATCCGCCCTCCTTTCCGCCGTCCGTATCTTCCTGGTAACGCCCTGCGTCTAATAGGCGTAAGTTGAGTAGAGGTGCTCGATGCGCTTCCCTATCCGATTCCTTTTTCTTGCCGCCGCCCCGGTCCTGATCGCCAGCGCTGGTCAAGGGCCGCGCGGTGCCCACGGCGGCGCCATGGGGGTACCCCATACAGCCGGCCGGATTGGTTCTCCTGCCGGCGGCAGGCCTTATCCCGTTCCTCCCAGCGTGGCGCTGCAGCATCCTGAGTTGCGGCCGCATTCCGCTGGCTTTACAGGCATTCGCCCCGGGGCCTATTCGCAGAGCGGTGGCTATTATTACCAGCGCGGTCGTGGCGGTTATTTGCCATACACATATGGGCTACCGTACCTGCCAATTTTCGACTACGGCGATTACGGCGCATCCCAGCAGAACAGTGCGATAGCCGATGCCGTGGCGGCCCAGGCACAAAATGCGGCGGCTACGCAGAACCTGTTAGGCGAGCAGGTACAACGGCTCAGCGCGGAAGTGGAGAATCTGCGAGACCAAGCGGCTTCGCAGCCAGCACCCGCCCAGCAATCCTCACCGACTCCCCAGGCGCAACCGGCACCAGATCCGGACCCCGCTCCGCCGCGGCCCCCGATCACGGTGGTTCTCAAGAACGGAAATCGAGTGCAAGTTCAAAATTACGCTGTGATGGGACAGACGTTCTGGGATTTTACGACCCAGCCGGCGCGAAAGATACCTGTTTCCAACATCAACGTGCCGGAGTCCATTAACGCGAGCAGTGCCAGCGGCGCGGAATTTCCCGCACTGACGTCTTCCCGCTAGCGGTGGTTGATCAGCGTTTTCCTCAGAAT
>Ga0308174_10000183_pt1 | contig 25400 bp, 21 predicted proteins | sample PhyPR2_FD_203894 | JGI IMG/M metagenome (GOLD analysis project Ga0308174, IMG submission 203894) | Soil microbial communities from UC Gill Tract Community Farm, Albany, California, United States - DLSLS.P.R2 | ecosystem: Environmental > Terrestrial > Soil > Agricultural land | place: USA... | reverse complement strand
ACATTCTCGACGAAGTCATTCGCGAGCACCCGGTCCTTCTCAACCGCGCGCCGACGCTCCACCGTCTTGGCATCCAGGCGTTCGAGCCGGTGCTTATCGAGGGCAAGGCAATCCAGCTTCACCCGCTGGTCTGCGCCGCGTTCAACGCCGACTTCGACGGCGACCAGATGGCCGTGCACGTTCCACTGAGCCTAGAGGCCCAGCTGGAAGCGCGCGTCCTGATGATGTCCACCAACAACATCCTGTCGCCCGCCAACGGCAAGCCGATCATCGTTCCGTCACAGGACATGGTTCTCGGCCTCTACTATCTCAGCCTCGAGAAGGATGATGAGCCGGGCCAGGGCATGATGCTCAGCGACATGGCGGAGGTCCACCAGGCCCTCGCCGCCGGCGCAGTGACTCTTCACACGAAGATCATCAGCCGCGTCCCGCAGACGGACGAGCAGGGCAACACCTACATGAAGCGCTTCGAGACGACGGCGGGACGCATGCTGCTCGGCGAGACGCTCCCGAAGAGCCACAAGGTGCCCTTCGAGACCGTAAACAAGGTGCTGACCAAGAAGGAAATCGGCGACGTCATCGACATCGTCTATCGTCACACCGGCCAGAAGGAGACGGTACTGTTCGCAGACGCGATCATGCAGCTCGGCTTCCGCCACGCCTTCGCGGCCGGCATTTCGTTCGGCAAGGACGACATGGTCATCCCGCAGGCGAAGGAAGGCCTCGTCGAAGAGACTCGCGCGCTCGTGAAGGATTACGAGCAGCAGTATCAGGACGGCCTGATCACCCAGCAGGAAAAGTACAACAAGGTGATCGACGCCTGGTCGCGTTGTGGTGACCAAGTCGCCAGCGCCATGATGAAGGAGATTCAGGCGACACCGAAGCGTCCGGACGGACGTCAGGCCGACCTGAACTCGATCTACATGATGGCTCACTCCGGCGCCCGTGGTTCGCAAGCTCAGATCAAGCAGCTCGCCGGCATGCGCGGCCTCATGGCCAAGCCGTCGGGCGAGATCATCGAGACGCCGATCATCTCGAACTTCAAGGAGGGCCTGACCGTCCTTGAATACTTCAACTCGACCCACGGTGCCCGCAAGGGCCTGGCCGACACGGCCCTCAAGACGGCAAACTCGGGTTACCTGACCCGCCGTCTCGTCGACGTGTCGCAGGATGCCGTGATCATCGAGGAAGATTGCGGAACCGACCGTGCGCTTGAAATGCGCGCGATCGTCCAGGGCGGCGCGGTCATTGCGTCACTTGGCGACCGCGTACTGGGCCGCACCATGGCCGAGGATATCCTCGACCCGAAGAGCGGCGACGTGATCATCGAGGAAGGCGCGCTGCTCGACGAGGCGATGGTTGCCCGGATCGAGGAGCTCGGCCTGCAGGGCGTGAAGATCCGCAGCCCGCTGGTCTGCGCGTCGCGGCAAGGCGTCTGCGGTAAGTGCTACGGGCGTGACCTCGCCCGCGGTACGCCGGTGAACATCGGCGAGGCGGTCGGCGTTATCGCCGCCCAGTCGATCGGAGAGCCGGGCACGCAGCTGACGATGCGGACCTTCCACATCGGCGGCGCAGCGCAGCTGAACGAGCAGTCGAACCTCGAATCGCCGGTCGACGGCACGATCGAGTTCCGTGACATGCCGACGATCGTCGACCCGCGCGGCCGTCACCTGTCACTGTCGCGCTCGGGCGAGATCGCGATCCTCGACATGGATGGTCGTGAGCTTTCGACGCATCGCGTCCCGTACGGCGCTCACCTGCTGTGCGAGTCCGGGCATATCGTCAGCCGCGCCGACCGCATCGCCGAGTGGGACCCTTCGTTCAGCCCGGTGATCACCGAAAAGGCCGGTACCGTGAAGTACCAGGACTTGATCGAGAACCGGACTATGACGGAGCAGCTCGACGAGTCGACCGGCATCACGCAGCGCGTGGTCACCGACGACAACGCCAAGTCGAAGAAGGAGTCGCTGCACCCGCGCCTCACCCTAACGGGCGCCAAAGCGGAAGAAGCGGGCGTCTACCGCCTTGCTCCGGGCGCCATCGTCGCGGTCGAGGACGGACAGCAGGTCGAAGCCGGCGAAGTGCTCGCTCGTATGCCGCGGGAAGCCGCGCGTACGCGTGACATCACCGGCGGCCTGCCGCGCGTCGCAGAGCTCTTCGAGGCCCGCAAGCCGAAGGAGAATGCGATCATCGCAAAGGTCTCCGGCAAGGTGACCTTCATGCGCGACTACAAGGCCAAGCGTAAGATCGCGATCGTCCCAGACGATGGGTCGGAGCCGGTCGAGTATCTCGTGCCGAAGTCGAAGATGATTGAGGTTCAGGAAGGCGATTATGTGAAGCGCGGCGACAATCTCGTCGGCGGTTCACCCGATCCGCACGACATCCTGGAAGTCCTCGGCGTCGAGGCGCTGGCCGAATATCTCGTCAGCGAGATCCAGGAAGTCTACCGACTCCAGGGCGTGAAGATCAACGACAAGCACATCGAGGTGATCGTTCGCCAGATGCTGCAGAAGGTCGAGATCACCGACGGCGGCGACACCACGCTGCTCGCCGGCGAGCAGGTCGATCGCGAAGAGATGGACGAGACGAACAGCAGGCTGACGAAGGGCCAGAAGCCCGCGGAAGGCAAGCCGGTTCTGCTCGGCATCACCAAGGCGTCGCTCCAGACCCGCAGCTTCATCTCCGCGGCCTCGTTCCAAGAGACGACGCGCGTGCTGACCGAAGCTGCTGTTCAGGGTAAGGTCGACACGCTGGACGGCCTCAAGGAGAATGTGATCGTCGGCCGACTGATCCCAGCGGGTACGGGCGCGGGCATGAACCGCCTGCGTGTTGCGGCCTCGTCGCGTGACACGGCGCTGCGTGCGGCTCAACGCCGCATGGCCGAAGCCCTCATCGCGCCGGACTCGGCTGAGGAGCTTCGCGCTGCGGAGAACGCCCGGTCGCCGCGTGACGATGCCGGCACGGGCGACGACCCGCTCGGGGAAGTCGTTCCAAGCGGCCACGGCCTTGACGCAGACGCGGGCGACTATCTGCAGGACTAAGCCCTGCAGATAGGCCAAAGAAAAAGCCCCGCCGGAGCGATCCGGCGGGGCTTATCTTTTTGGGCCGTGTGAGCCGCTACTTAGCAGCGGCCTCCGTGCATCGCATTCTCGGTGCAGGTAGCAGCCGAGTTGACGTCAGAGGCGGCGCCCCTGACCGTGTTGCATGCGGCGACGCCGAGCGCTCCGCAGATCAGGCCCACAGTCAAAAGCTTCCGAAACATGATCGCTCCTCCGTTGAACTGGCGGAACGATCATGGCCGGTCGAACGACCGTTTGTCCAGTGATCCGGTTAGCAGTTCTTGCCGCCATTCATCGCATTTTCGGTGCAGTTCGCGACCGAGTTCACGTCGCGAGCGGCGCCGCGAACGGTGTTGCAAGCAGCCGTCGCCAGCGCAACGCACACCAGACCCGCGGTTACAACTTTCTGAAGCATGAGAATCTCCCTCATTGACGGCAGAACGTAACGCAGCGCGGCGGGAACGGGTCCATTCCGCCTCCGGAATTTACCGGATGTGGCTATTAGACGGCGACGGGCGCCGAAATGTGCGGGTGCGGCTCGTAATTCTCGAACATGAAATCGTCCCCCTCGTAGGAGAAGAGGTCTTGTCCTCGATCCTTGATCACGAGGCGCGGCAGCGGGCGAGGTTCGCGGGTCAGCTGCAGGCGCGCTTGCTCGAGATGGTTCGAGTAGAGATGGCAGTCTCCACCCGTCCACACGAACACGCCGGGCTCAAGTCCGCACTCGCGCGCGAGCATGTGGGTCAGCAAAGCGTAGGAAGCGATGTTGAACGGGACTCCGAGGAAAACGTCGGCGCTGCGCTGGTAGAGCTGCAGGTTCAGACGCCCAGCCGCCACCTGCGTCTGGAACAGGCAATGGCAGGGCGCGAGCGCCATCCGCTCGATCTCTCCCGGGTTCCACGCAGTGACAATCTGCCGACGCGAATAAGGATCGGCTCGGATCAGCTCGATGAGGTTCTTGATCTGGTCGACATGCCGCCCATCGACCGCTTCCCAGTCGCGCCACTGCTTGCCATAGACCGGCCCGAGATCCCCCTCGTCGTCAGCCCATTCATCCCAGATGCTGACCTTGCGCTCGTTCAGCCAGCGGACGTTCGTATCGCCCCGGAGAAACCACAGCAGTTCAACAATGATCGACCGCAGGTGCAGCTTCTTGGTCGTCAACAGCGGAAAACCGTCACGGAGATCAAAGCGCATCTGGGCGCCGAATGTCGATAGGGTTCCGGTGCCCGTGCGGTCCTGCTGCTCGACGCCTTCGTCGAGGATCCTCTGCATTAGTTCGAGATATGCCTGCATCTGGCCGACAGTCTAGCCACAGAGCTTGGCGCGTCCAAGACGCCCCAAAAATCTCCATTGTGGATAACCGTGCAACGCGGCAGCTGTCGACGGCGGCGGAGGAGATGGACTGCACCGTGCTCGATCACGTCCTCGCGGCAGACGCGTGCACGAGCTTCAGGAAGCTCGGTCTCCTCTAGGCCTTGCACGGCTGAATCTGTTCCGGCGCAGGCTTGGGCCGAGCCAGTCGGAACGCCATGAAATAGACCTCTCCGCCGGTAAGCATGCGGAACTTCATCGGCTCCATTCCAAGCGCAGCGAATTCGCACTTCACCTGAGCGGGCGGAATTCCGTGATGGCTCACCGGACGATCCGCGTCGACCACGACTACGAGGCCTTCGGGTTTCACTCCATCTCGCAGGTGCCAGAGGAAGGCGTAGGGCGACTGCACCTCATGATACATGTGCACAAGCAAGACGCGGTCGAAAGACTCCGCCGGAAGCATCGGATTGTCGGGCGTGCCGAGCTTCACCGCGACATTATCAAGCTGTTGTCGCTGCACGCGATCGGAAAGCTGATCGCGTACCTGCGGCATGATGTCTTCGGCGAGCACCCTGCCTTTCTTGCCGACCGCGGGTGCCAGTCGGACCGTGTAATAGCCCTCACCGGCGCCGACGTCGGCGACGGACATCCCGGGCTTGAGCTCGGCAAGCTGCATCACCTCTTCCGCTTCGCCGACGCGATCGCGCGCATCCTCGGTCGAGAACGCTTGGCCAACGATCGGTGCGACATCGCGCTGCGCAGTCGGGAAGCGGGGCTCAGTCGGCTGAGCGCGACATGAAGCAAGTGCGACAACCGCAGCTAATGCGATCCCCTTACTCCACATCCTCGACCTCGACGGTCTCGCCCGTCACCCGCTGCGACAAGGCGGCCGCCATGAAGCGATCGAGGTCACCGTCCAGCACGTCGCTCGGGCTGGTCGATGTTACGCCGGTGCGGAGATCCTTCACAAGCTGGTAGGGCTGGAGGACGTACGAGCGGATCTGGTGGCCCCAGCCAATGTCGGTCTTGGCCGCATTGGCGGCGCTCGCCTCGGCTTCTCGCTTCTGCAGCTCTGCCTCGTAGAGGCGCGCCTTGAGCTGCTTGAACGCCGAGGCGCGGTTCTTATGCTGCGAGCGTTCGTTCTGGCACGCAACGACGATCCCCGTCGGGATGTGCGTGATGCGAACGGCGCTATCAGTCGTGTTGACGTGCTGCCCGCCCGCGCCTGACGCGCGATAGGTGTCGATGCGCAGCTCGGACTCGTTGATCTGGATATCGATGTCGTCATCGACCTCGGGATAGACCCAGACGCTCGAGAAGCTGGTGTGGCGTCGTGCATTCGAATCGTAGGGACTGATGCGCACGAGCCGGTGGACTCCGCTTTCGACCTTCAGATTACCATAGGCATTCTCGCCCTTGATGAGCAGCGTTGCCGACTTGATGCCGGCCTGCTCGCCCGAATGGTGGTCGACGAGCTCGACTTTCATCTTGTGCCGCTCGCCCCAGCGTGAATACATGCGCTGGAGCATCTCGGCCCAATCCTGACTCTCGGTCCCGCCCGCACCTGCGTTGATTTCGACATAGGCGTTGTTGGCGTCCGCCTCGCCTGCAAGCAGCGCGGCGACCTTGTCACGATCGGCTCGTTCAGCGAGCTCGGCGAGGCTGCGGATTGCATCATCGACGAGCGCGTGATCGCCCTCGCTCTCGGCGAGTTCCATAAGCTCAGACGTGTCCGCCAGTTCGCGCTCCAGCGTCCGCGTCGCGCCGATCGCCTCCTCCAGGCGTCGTCGCTCGCGCATGACCTCCTGCGCCGCTTTGGGATCATCCCACAGCGTCGAATCCTCAACCCTCGCGTTCAGTTCCTCCAACCGCTTCAGCGCGCGATCCCAGTCGAGAAACCGGCGCAGCAGAGCCGTCGCAGCATTTATCTGATCGATATGGGCCTGCGCTTCGGCGCGCATCGTAAACAACCTTCGAGTGAAGTTAAGCTGTGGAAACCCTATTAAAGGCTGTTCTGGGTTGGCAAGCCAGTGGGTTGCGCAGGAGGAGGCGCTTCGCGCGTCGCCGCAGGCCGTGACGGAGCTGGGCTGTGCGCGGCCTCACGCTGCTGCATCGCCGCCTGATAAGCCGCCTTGAGCCGCTGTTGTTGCTGCTCCTGATTGTACGGGTCCGTACCGCCAGCGTTGAAGCTGCGACGTGGCTCCGTCTGCGGCTGGAACGCCTCCCAGATCACCGACGCCTTGGGATCACTATCGGTCGGGAAGACGCCGTAGACCGCCTTGCCGCTGGCGCGGTCGATGCGAACCCAGCGAATGCCCGGAGGCGCGGCAAACGGAACCTTCGGCTGGTCCTTCAGCGCGGTCAGCGCCCATTCCTTCCAGATCGGAGCCGAGATGCGGCCCCCCTGCGCCCATCCGCCGAGTGGGCGGGGGTGATCGTAGCCGAGGTAGACGCCGGCAACGATGTCGGGGGTACCGCCCACGAACCAAACGTTGGTCGGCCCGTTCGTGGTGCCGGTCTTGCCGAACAGCGGGCGGTTGAGGTCGCGAAGCACGGTCGCCGTGCCACGCTGGATCACGCCTTCCATGACGTGGACCATCTGGAATGCCGCCATTGGATCGACCAACTGGCGGCTCCGGCTGGGCGGACGCGGCATCCCCTTCCCGTCCCAGTCAGCGGCATTGCAAGTGCTCATCAGGTCGCAACGGTTATCTGTGCGGTAGATGATCTTGCCATTGCGGTCCTCGACATAATCGATGGTGGTCGGCTTAACGCCGCGCCCCTGGTTCGCGAGAATCGCATACGCGTTGGTCAGTCGAAGCACCGTCGTGTCGCCCGCGCCAAGCGCGAACGAGAGATAATTGCCATAATCGCCCACGCCGAGCTTCCGCGCTGTATCGGTGATCTTCGGCATGCCGACCGTCGATGCGGCTCGGACGGTCATTAGGTTGCGCGACTGCTCGACGCCCCAGCGCAGCGTATGCGGACCGGCGGACCGGCGATCGAAGTTGACAAAGCATTTGTTGCCGAGCCCGGCGCCCTGCCAGACGCAGAAAGGCGCATCCAATTCGATCGTTGCCGGGGTGAAGCCGTTCTCAAGCGCCGTTACGTAGACGATCGGTTTGAAGGCCGAGCCCGGTTGGCGAAGTGCCTGGATGGCTCGATTGTAGCTAGAGCCGACCACGTCAAAGCCGCCCTGCATCGCAAGCACCCGGCCGGTGTGAACCTCCTCGACAAGCATTCCGCCGGACACCTCAGGCACAGACTTGAGCTGCCAGGTGCCGGGTCCCGTCTGCTTCACAATAATTACCATGCCGGGCTTCAACGCGTCGAACGCCGCTCCTCCCTGGCCCCGTACTGGCGTGACAGCGCCAGACGCCGGAAGCGTGCCCGTCGAGCCGTTCTGGAATCCGATCGATGCCTCTCCGCCATTCTTCGAAAGCACGACGGCCTTCTTCCAATCGGGGAAGCCAGTACCGACCGGCGCCCGATCCAGCTGGCCCGCCCAGTCCTTGGTGACGTCGACCGTCATCCCCAGGTCTTTCCAGCCCCGCCCGCCATCGAACCTGACGAGACCGCTTCTGAGCGCCTGCGCCGCCGCGTCCTGCATCAGGGGGTTCATCGATGAGCGGACCCAAAGACCACCAGCGTAAAGACTGTTGGCCCCGTCGTTGGCGTTCTCACCGAACTGCTTGATCAGCTCACGGCGCACTTCCTCCATGAAGTAGCCGCCCTGCTGCTGGAACTTCTCATTGCTTCCGTAGCGGATCGTTCCGAGCGGCGTCGCTGCGGCTTCATGCCATTGCGCCTCGGTGATGTAGCCGTTCCGGTACATCTCCCGCAGCACGTAATTGCGGCGGTCGAGTGCCTTCTGCGTAGCGCGTACCGGATCGTAGTTCGAAGGCGCTTTCGGAAGGATGGCGAGATACGCCGCCTCAGGCAGCGTCAACTCGTTGACGTCCTTGTCGAAATAGGCGCGAGCCGCGGCCTGCACGCCATAAGCGTTGCGGCCGAGAAAGATCGAATTCAGGTAGATCTCGAGAATTTGCTGTTTGCTCAGCGTGTCCTCGAGTCGGAACGCGAGGATCGCCTCACGCGCCTTGCGGCCGACGTTATAGCTCGAGTCCCTAAGCAAATACTTGGCGACCTGCTGGGTGATGGTCGAACCGCCCGGCACGCGGCCACCTCGACCGATATGGACGGTGTAATTGAAGATCGCCTTGATCGTCCCGGGAAAGTCGATCCCGTGATGCTCGAAGAAGGTCTTGTCCTCAGCGGACGTGAAAGCGCGGACGAGCACCGGCGGGTACTCGTCAAAGGCGAGCTCGACGCGGCGCTCCCTCGCGAACGTCTGGACCGGCGTTCCGTCGAAGCCGCGCACGTTCGTGGGAAGCGGCGGCTGGTAAGCGAGAAGCGTCTGCGATGAGGGAAGTCCGCTCGCAAAATAAATCCACATCGCGGCGACGAGCGCGAAGAGTGCCAGGCCGGCCCACGTGATGAAGCGAACCCAACGGCGCTTCCACCAAGGGTCAACGAACCCGTGCACCTTCTCATTAAAGGCGACGAGATCCGGCAGCGGCCACTGGGGAACGTTCAGGCGCTCAAACTTCATTCGTTGGTGCGTCTAGCCTGTTCGATTGCCTGGCGGAAGTTCTAACGGCGCGATCGCGCGGCGATATCCGTTTCGATCGCCTGAGCCAGCGCCAAAGCGATATCAGAACGGTGTTGCGGAGTTCTCAGCAGCACCTCGTCATCGGCATTGCTGAGATAGCCAGCCTCGAACAGGACCGCTGGCGTCCGGGCACTTCGGAGCACGTGGAAAGCAGCGAAGCGATGCGGTTCCGGCCGGAGTTCGAAACGCCCAGCCGACTTTCGGACGAGGCGTGAAGCAAGGTCCGCCGAGGCGCTCATCTGAGCGCGAGTTACGAGATCGGCGAGCATCTCGTCCACGGAGCCGTTGCCGAGCCCGCTGTTCCACCGCGGATTTTCCTCCGCCGCAAGGCGCGCTGCTTCAGCATCCGAGGCAACGTCGGACAGCGAATAGACGCTGGCACCCCGGGCCAGCGGATTGGCGGCGCTGTCCATGTGCAGCGACACGAACATCGAGGCGCCAAGCCGCCTCGCAACAGCCGCTCGATCTTCAAGCGTCAGGTAGGAATCGTCCTCGCGAGTCATGGCCACGCGGACCCGGCCCCGTTTGACGAGCTCGTCGCGGAGCTCTCGCGCCAAGGCGAGCGTCAGGTCCTTTTCCACGACTTCACCGGAAACGCTTCTAGCTCCGGGATCACGGCCGCCATGGCCCGCGTCGATCACAACGATCGGACGGCCCTTCGCCGTCGCGCCGCCATAGATGCGATCGGTAGCGGCGGCCGGAACAGCAACCGTAAGGCTCGCCTCCCGCGCCTCGCCAAGTACTGCGGAACCATCCGCGGCAGACGCGGTGCCGCTCCGGCTGGAGTTGAGGGCGATTGTCCGCGCCGCGCCCGCAACACCGATCACGGCAATGCATGCAACAATCGCATTCTGAGAAAATTTGAGCTTCACCAACCCCAGCCAAGCCGTTGACGCGGAACCCGATCTATCATGCGAATATGGTTAGTGCGACAATTCGGATAGGCTTATCCCCATTTGATCCGGCACGGCGGTTGCGGCGGTTAAGCGGGGATGCTAACCGCAGTGTAGATACCCGGATCATCGGGAATCCGAGTGCCGCGACCAGTGCAAGAGTACGCGGCTTCACGAGGTTGACGCTGACATGATGCCACAGAACGTTTTCCAGCCGCTCTCTCAAGAGGCGGCGGTTGCGTTCCCCGTACCGAGGTTCGGGATGGCTTCCTCAGCAGAAGCGCTTTCAAACAATATCGCCAATGCCAGCGGACCAGGGGCCGCAGGACTGGCCACAATCATCGCGCGCCACTGGCTCAGCCGGATGCACAGGCGCGCCCGGAGAAATTTCAATGTCAATGCGCATGCTAATCGACGCGCGCCACCCGGAGGAGACCCGGGTCGCAGTCGTCAAGGGAAACCGGATCGAAGAATTTGATTTCGAGTCCGCCGAGCACAAGCAGCTCAAAGGGAATATTTATCTAGCCAAGGTTACCAGGGTCGAACCGTCACTTCAGGCGGCGTTCGTCGACTATGGCGGAAATCGCCACGGCTTCCTGGCCTTCAGCGAAATCCATCCCGACTATTATCAGATCCCCAAGGCCGACCGCGAAGCCCTGCTTCGCGAGGAAGCCGAGCACGCCGCCGAGGAAGAGCGGCTGCGGGCAGCCGCCGACGACCTCGATCTGATGGACGATCATCACTACGACGACACAGACGATCGGGCGGAAGAGCTGTCCGAAGAGGAACTGCACGATGCGCCCACCGCCGAAGAGACGGGCGGTGGTGGACGCAAGTCGTCGGTGGACGAGGCTGCGGCGGACGAGCTGCGCAAGAAGCGTCAGGCACTCCGTCGCCGCTACAAGATCCAGGACGTCATCCAGCGCCGTCAGGTATTGCTGGTTCAGGTCGTCAAGGAAGAGCGTGGCAACAAGGGCGCCGCGCTGACCACCTACCTGTCGCTGGCTGGCCGCTATTGCGTGCTGATGCCAAACACCAGCCACGGCGGCGGCATCTCGCGGAAGATCTCGAATGGAGCGGATCGCAAGCGCCTTAAATCGATCATGACCGACCTCAAGCTCCCGACAACGATGGGGCTGATCGTCCGCACCGCAGGGCTGTCGCGCACCAAGGTCGAGATCAAGCGCGACTTCGATTATCTCGCGCGTCTGTGGGACGAAATCCGCGAGCGCACGCTCAAGAGCACCGCCCCCGCACTTATATACCGCGACAGCGATCTCATTAAACGAGCTATCCGCGACCTGTACCACCGCGAGATCGACGAGGTGATCGTCGAGGGCGAGGAAGGTTACAAGGCGGCGCGCGGTTTCATGAAGCTGCTCATGCCGAGTCACGTCCGCCGCGTCTCGCTGCACAGCGAATCGACGCCGCTGTTCCAGCGCTACGGCGTCGAGGACCAGCTGAGCGCGATGTACCAGCCGGTCGTCCAGCTGAAGTCTGGCGGGTACCTCGTCATCAATCCGACCGAGGCGCTGGTCTCGATCGACATCAACTCGGGCCGCTCGACCCGCGAACATAATGTCGAGCAAACGGCGTTCAGCACGAACCTCGAAGCCGCGCAGGAGATCGCCCGGCAGCTCCGGCTGCGCGACATGGCTGGCCTGGTAGTCATCGACTTCATCGACATGGAGCAGAACAGCCATGTCCGTAAGGTCGAGAAGGCCATGAAGGAGGCGCTGAAGAACGACCGCGCCCGCATTCAGGTTGGACGCATTTCCAGCTTCGGCTTGATGGAAATGAGCCGACAGCGCCTGCGCACCGGCGTACTCGAGGCTTCGACCAAGCCGTGCCCACACTGCGAAGGCACTGGCCTGATGCGTACTGCGGCTTCAGCCGGCCTTTCGGCCCTCCGCATGATCGAGGACGAAGCCGCCCGTGGACGCGGAGAGCGAATTTGCCTGCGCGCCGGTAAGGAAGCTGCCGTTTACGTGCTCAACAAGAAGCGCGGCGAACTGGCGGACATCGAGCAGCGGTACGGCGTTTTTATCGATATCCTCATCGACGAGAGCTTCGAAGGCGCGAAGATGATGGTCGACAGTTCGGGCCCGCGCCCGGTCGCGGTCCCGCGTCACGAGCCAACTCCGATTGAGGAGGACGTCGAGGAAGTCGAAGCGCTCGAAGAGGAACTCGAAGAGGACGACGGAGAGGACGAGCAGGACGAGGAAGAAGAGCGCGAAGGCCGTCCCGAACAGGGCGAGCGGGCGGAAGGCGACCGGCCTGGCCGCCGGCGCCGACGGCGGCGCCGCGGTGGACGCGGTCGTCGCCGGGAAGGCGCTGAGGAAGGCTCGTTCGCGCCGGAAGGCGATGTCGCGCTTGAAGAAGCGCCAATCGGCGAAGCCGAAACGCATGACGAGGCTCCCGCTGAGACCGAAGCCGCAGAGGAGTCTGGACCTGGCAAGAGCCGTCGCCGTCGGCGCGGCCGCAGGGCTCCCGCATCCGAAACCGAGCAGGTGATCGTCGAGGCGGACAGCTCGCCGATGGTCGAACGTCCAACGGACGAAGAACCGCCAATCGCGGAAACGCAGCCAGCCGAGGAGCCCGCTCCCAAGCCCACGCGCCGCCGGTCGAAGAAGGCTGCCGAGGCCGAAGTCGTTGTCGTGGAGCCGGCTCCTTCGGACGCGCCACCGGCCGAGACTACCGATGAGGCACCGCCGCCCGCGAAACCCGCACGCAAGCGCCGGACGAAAGCGGCTGGCACCGAAGCGGCTGGTGAGCCGCAGGCTGCGCCCGCCCCCAAAGCGGCAGCTAAGTCCGAACCAGCCCCGACGGCAGAGCCTACATCGGTGCCTGCCGCGAACAACGACACGACGGCAGAGGACGACGGCGGAGAGCCTCGCCGTGGCTGGTGGCAGCGTACCTTCGGCTAGCAATAAGGGGGCGCGTACCGCCACGGGACGCGCCCTCCTTTTCATGCTTCGTTCAGCCGAAAAAATGCTAATCGACCGCCGATGAAGTCTCCGGCTGCCCGGTGCGCGCGCCTGCTCATGATGGCGCTTTTGCTCGCCATCGCGATGGTGCGGCCGGCTTACGCCGATGACGGCTCCGGTCCATCCGTCCTGCGCGACACAGAAACGGAACTGCTGTTCAAGGACATGTCGCGCCCGCTGATCATCGCCGGCGGACTCGACCCGCACAGCGTCAACGTCGTTCTTCTGAACGATCCCGAGATCAACGCCTTCGTCAGCCAGGGACAAACGGTCTACCTCCAGACGGGCCTGCTGGAAGCGACGGACAATCTCGACCAAGTTCAGGGCGTTGTCGCGCACGAGCTTGGCCACGTCATCGCCGGCGATGCGATCCGCAGTGAAAGCGGTGCCAAGCAAGCGACCGGCATCAGCATCCTGTCGCTGGTCCTTGGCGCCGTGGCCTTGGCCGCCGGCGCCGGAGATGCGGCGATGGGCATCATGATGGCGGGCCAGCGTGCGGCGATTGGCGAGTTTCTGGCGTTCACGCGCGCTCAGGAGGCGACCGCCGACGCAACGGGATCGCGCCTGCTCTCCAAAGCAGGCATCAGCGGCAAGGGCATGCTCGAGTTCTTCAACAAGCTGCAAAAGCAGGAATATCGGCTGGCCATCTATTCAAAAGACAGCTTCGATCGAGATCACCCACTGTCGTCCGAGCGTATCCAGGCGCTGGAGCAGAACCTCAAGAGCGATCCCGCCTGGAGCAAGCCTACCGATCCCGCTCTCGAGGCGCGCTTCCAACGAGTCAAAGCCAAGCTCATCGGCTACGTCGACCCGAAGCTGGCGGTTACCAAGTATCCGGAGAGCGACCAGAGCGTGCCCGCTCATTATGCGCGTGCCTATGCTTACCACCTCGGCGGCTATCCGGATAAGGCACTCTTCGAAGCGGACGCGCTCCTCGCGACCGACGCGCACGATCCGTTTTTCCTCGAATTGAAGGGCCAGATCCTGCTCGAAGGCGGAAAGCCTAGGGAAGCCATCCCCATTCTTCGCGAGGCAGTGCGGCGTTCGAATGAGGCGCCGATGATCGCGGCCATGCTTGGGCATGCCCTCGTTGCGACCGACGATCCTAAGAATTTTGCCGAGGCCAAGCAGATCCTGAAAGTGGCGGTTGCACGCGACAATCAGGATCCGTTCGCTTGGTACCAGTTGGGAATCATCTACGACCGCGAGGGCGACGATGCTCGCGCCGCGCTTGCCACCGCAGAGCGCAGCAATCTCGAGGCCAATCCGAAAATGGCACTCGCGAGCGCCGAAACGGCCTTGAAGGGGATTCCGCCGGGAACGCCGGATTGGCTTCGCGCGCAGGATATCGCGATGGTGTCGAAGTCCCAGATCAAGGACAAGAAGAGCAAGAAAGAGCGGAATTAGTGAACGACACCAATGGGCCGCCCCCCAAGCGCGGGACGATGGGAGCGGCGGTCACCGGGGGCGTCATCGGATCCGCACTGACGGCCTTACTGCTGCTTGTTGCGGCACCAGACTTCCTCGCTAGCCGGATCGTCCGGCATGGACTGCTCGCCGATCCGGCCATCCTGTCGGACACCGTCGATGCCATGCGCGATGCCCAATATCGACCCGCGCTTGCCGCCAATCGCGCGGCCATAGAAACGCCGTTCGGAAGCTCGTGGAAGGGTGCAGCGAAGCCGCAAGTCACCCTCGTTGAATTCTATGACTACGCCTGCCCCTACTGCAAAGCGAGCAACCCGCATGTCGATCAGCTGCTCAAGGAGGATAAGGGTCTCCGCGTCGTCTATCGCGAGCTGCCGATCCTCGGTCCCGATAGCCTGACGGCCGCGCGCCTGTCGCTTGAAGCCTCGAAGGCGGGCCGCTTCGCGCAATTCCATGATGCCATGTGGGCGGCGGGGCGTCCCGCTCCGGATACGATCGCCAGCGCGTCGCAGTCGGTCGGCATCGCGGCTACTCCACAAAACGATCCGACGATCGAGACTGAGCTCAAGCGCAACTTCAATCTTGCCGGTCAGCTCGGCGCCACCGGAACGCCGCTGTTCGTCGTTGGCGACCAAGTGATGAATGGCGCCGTCGGCTACGACGCTCTAAAGGCTGCCATCGCCAAGGCTCGCGCGAAGAGCTAGAAGAGCGAAGCGAAAAATAGCGCCGTCGCAACGGCCATAACTACCGTGGCGAGCGAACCCAGCATTTTCAATGGACGGCCCGCGGCGAGACGTCCCATCGCGCGCGGATTCGACACGATTAGCATCATGATCACCATCAGGGGCACGGCGAGCACGCCGTTCACCACCGCTGCCCAATAGAGTGCCTTCACTGGGTTCACACCAAGAGAGGTCATCGATGCACCGGCAAAAGTGGTCGCGGCGATCACTGCGTAGAAGAAACGCGCGTGAGCAGGCTTGGCGTCGAGGCTTCCGGCAAGGCCCACCATCTCGCTGAGTGCATAAGCCGCGGAGCCGGCGAGAATCGGCACGGCCAAGAGGCCCGTTCCAATGATGCCCATTGCGAAAAGCGCGGAAGCGAACCGTCCGGCTAACGGACGCAAGGCGTCGGCAGCCTGAGCGGAGGTCTCGATATCGGTGATCCCGTGAACGTGCAGCGTCGCGGCAGTCGAAAAAACGATCGCAACCGAGATGATGGTGCTGAACGCCATGCCGATCAGCGTGTCGAACCGGATACGCTTCAGCTCCGGCCCCGCCGTACGAGGCGAGATACAAAGAGGTTTGGCGTGGGTTCGCTTCTCCTCCTCGATCTCCTGCGCCGCCTGCCAGAAGAAGAGATATGGGCTGATCGTCGTGCCCATGATCGCGACGAAACCCGTGGCGTATGCTGCGGTCCACTGCAGCCGTGGCACTACGAGGGACGTCAAAGCCTCGCCCCACGGCACGTGCGCGACCGCGACCACGCCTACGTACGAGAAGAGCGAAATCGACGTCCACTTAAGGAACGACGCATATCGACGGTAGCTGAGGAACACTTCCAGCGTGACGCAGAGCACCCCGAAGATGAGCGTGTACAGACCAACGCTACCGCCGATCAGCAGCTGAAGTGCTGCACCCATCGCGCTGAGATCGGCGCCGAGATTGATCACGTTGGCGATCAGGAGGAGCGACACGGCGAAATAAAGCAACGGCCGCGGGTAATGGCGTCGCAGGTTCCGGGCGATGCCGCGGCCGGTCACCCGGCCAATCTCGGCAGCGACGATTTGAATGACGGCAAGCAGCGGAAAGGTAAGCGTGAAGGTCCAGCTCAGGGCGTAGCCAAACGCTGCGCCAATCTGACTATGCGTGCCAATGCCGCTCGGATCGTCGTCGGCGGCCCCCGTGATGACCCCCGGTCCGATGACGTTGAGCAGGTTACGGCGCGTACTCACGTGAGCCCCCCGGCTAATTTCGGCCGTTACACTGCCTCATTGGAAGCACCCTTGAAACCCTGCGCGATGACGTACCATTCGCTCGAGTCCTTGCGGCTCGCCGGAGGCTTGGCGTGCTTCACCGTCGTGAAGCTGCGCTTCATCTCGGCCACGAGCTGATTGTCCGCACCACCCGCAAGGACCTTGGCAACATAGGCCCCGCCTGGCCGCAATATCTCTCGCGCGAAGTCCAGGCCCGTTTCGACCAGACCCATGGTGCGCAAATGGTCCGTTTGCGGGTGACCCACCGTGTTCGCAGCCATGTCGGAGAGAACGAGGTCGGCGGCAGCTCCTAGTGCATCCTTGATTTTGCCAGGCGCCTCTTCGGCCATGAAATCCATCTGCAGGATGATGACGCCGTCGATGGGGTCGGTAGGCAGCAGGTCGATCCCAACCACCTTCGCCTGCGGAGTCTTGCGCCGCACCACTTGGCTCCATCCGCCCGGGGCAATGCCCAGGTCCACCACAGCTTTGACGCCCTTCAGCAGCCCGAACTTCTCGTCGAGTTCCAGCAGCTTATAGGCGGCGCGGCTCCGATAATTCTCCGCCTTGGCCCGTTTGACGTAAGGATCATTGAGTTGCCGTTCGAGCCAGCGTGTCGACGAGACTTTGCGGCCTTTGGCAGTCTTGATCCGCTTCACAATACCCAGCCGTCGCGCGCCATCAGCGACCGCAGGATGCCTTCGCGAATGCCCCGGTCGGCGATGCCCAGGTTCTTAGCCGGCCAGATTTCGATGATGGCCTCCAGAATGGCACATCCGGCAACGACGAGATCTGCTCGCTCCGAACCGATGCATGGAAGGTCGGACCGCTCATAATAGTCCATGCCCGCGATCATCGCGCTGATCTCCTGCATGGCCTCAATGGGAACGTGAAGGCCGTCCACCGCGCGGCGATCATAGGACGGTAGCGCCAGATGCACGCTGGCTAGCGTCGTCACCGTCCCGCTCGTGCCGAGCAGCCGGATGCCTTCCTTATCTTCCGGCAACATCGTCGCGAAGTTCGCGAACGCGCGCCGTGCCCGCTCACGCATCCGCTTGTAGGCAAGCAGGCGATCCGGCCCTTCGAGCGCCTCCTTTCCCTCGCTCTCAGTGAGGGAAACCACGCCCCACGGAGCGCTCCACCATGCGCGAATGCGTGGATGGCCTTCCTCCTGATCGATCAATACCAGTTCGGTCGAACCACCACCGATGTCGAAGATGAGCGCCGGGCCGTCGCCTGGCTCCAGCAACTTGTGGCACCCAAGAACCGCAAGGCGCGCCTCTTCAGCCGGCTCGATGATGTCGAGAACGATGCCCGTCTCTTCGCGCACGCGGTCGGCGAAATGCTGGCCGTTTCTCGCGCGGCGGCAAGCCTCCGTCGCAACCGACCGAGTGAGCGACACATTGCGGCGCCGAAGCTTGTCGGCACAGACGGCCAGCGCGGCAACCGCGCGATCCATTGCGCTTTCCGACAATTCGCCGCTCTGCGAGAGCCCCTCGCCCAGGCGGACTATGCGCGAAAAGGCATCGATGACGGTGAAGCCGCTGTCGTGCGGCCGGGCGATCAGAAGCCGGCAGTTATTCGTGCCGAGGTCGATGGCGCCATAGGTGTGGCGATGCGTGTCCCGCCTCGAGTGCGGTCTTGGTACTGACGGCCCGCTCTGTTCAGCATAGGTCTGCTGCAGAGCGGGCGCACTGGCGACACCCTGCGCCATGACACACGCCCGTTCTTTCCTCCACCGCGTCGATCAGCGGCTGACTTAAACCGGTTTTAATCACAAATGAGGGGGTCAGGGCAAGGTGGGTCGAACCCAACCCCCCGGCGTTGACACCAAAGGACCTGCTTCGTATCTCGCCCGCGTCCGCGACAATTCGCGAATTGCCCCGTCGTCTAATGGTAAGACTACGGACTCTGACTCCGTCAATCGAGGTTCGAATCCTCGCGGGGCATCCATTCTCGCTTATGTTGAGAACACTAAGTTCTTGCCGCTCTAGCTGAGTGTTCTGGCCACGGCTGAGCGCCAGCCTTTGAGCATTTGCTCGCGGTTCTGATCGGGCATGGCCGGCTCAAAGACATCCTGCGATTCCCAGGTGTGGGCAATTTCATCAAGGCCGCTCCAGACGCCGGTTGAGAGTCCGGCCAGGAACGCCGCGCCAAGAGCGGTGGTCTCGATGTTCTTCGGACGCTCCACCGGCACCCGCAGGATGTCGGCGAGGAACTGGCAGAGCCAATCGTTGGCGGCCATTCCCCCATCGACGCGCATGCCGGCGGGACCGCAGGCGAAATCCTTAGCGACCGCTTCAAGTAGGTCGCGCGACTGATAGGCCACCGCCTCGAGCGCGGCGCGTGCGAGGTGCGCCTTGCTGGCCCCCAGCGTCAGGCCGAAGATGGCTCCGCGCGCATCCGGATCCCAATGGGGTGCGCCGAGGCCAACGAATGCCGGCACCATATAAATGCCATGACTGTCGGGCACGCTCCTGGCCAGACGATCCGTTTGCGCGGCGTCCGTGAATGCACCGAGGCTGTCGCGGAGCCATTTGACGGCGGCCCCCGCGACGAAGATCGATCCTTCCAGTGCATAGGTCGTGCGGCCCTGCAGCCGATACGCGGGGGTCGTGAGCAGCCGGTGATGTGATTGCACGGCGTCCTGGCCCGTATTCACGAGCATGAAGCAGCCGGTGCCGTAGGTCGACTTGGTCATGCCAGGCGCGAAGCAGGCTTGCCCGAACAGGGCGGCCTGCTGATCTCCGGCTATTCCGCCAATCGGCAGCTGCACATCGAACAGACCTGGCGCGGTCGTCCCGAAGAAATGACTGTTGTCGTGCACCTCGGGAAGGAGTGCCTCCGGGACCCGGAACAAGCGGCAAAGTTCGCTGTCCCAGCACTGACGGTGAATGTCGAACAGTGATGTCCGCGCCGCATTTGTGACATCCGTCGCATGCGTTGCGCCGCCGGTGATGCGCCACAGAAGGAAGCTGTCGATGGTCCCGCACGCCAGTTCGCCACGTTCGGCGCGCGCGCGGGCTCCCGCCACGTGGTCGAGGATCCAGGCAATCTTCGTGGCGGAAAAATACGGATCGAGGAGAAGACCGGTCCGCGTCTGGACCATCGCCTCGGCGCCTTCAGCGGCGAGCTTTGCGCATTCGTCGGCCGTTCGGCGGTCCTGCCAGACGATAGCACGGTGGATCGGCTCCCCAGTCTCCCGGTCCCACACCACCACGGTTTCGCGCTGGTTAGTAATCCCAATGGCGGCGACGCGTACAACGTCGGCGGCGCTCAGCGCCTCTCGCGCTACCGCAACAGTATCTTGCCAGATCTGCTCGGGCTCGTGCTCGACATGCCCTGGTGCCGGATAATGCTGCTCAATTTCACGCTGTACCACGGCGATGGCGCGAGCCTTGGAATCGAACAGAATCGCACGCGTCGAAGTCGTGCCCTGGTCGATCGCCAACACATGATCCTTCGGCCCCACAGGCGAACCATATAATCCACCGCCGCGACCCGGAAGGGGTTCTCAGCCCAGCGCACCCGGCCTAGAGCCGCCGCCCCATGGAATTCGCTGCCACGCCGCGTCCCGAGCAGGACGGTTTTCTCATCGACGTTCAAGCAGACGGCCGCACAGGGAACTATCTCGTGCGTACCGCGACGCAGCAGGACTTCAACGCATTCTTTCGTGAGCTTGCTGCAGATTTCGGCACGCGCGTGCCGCATATCTTCACCAGATCAACGGAGCATCCGGCGCCAAGCTTCAAGTGGACGCCGCTGCTCACGGAGAACGTGCACCCCAAGATTCTCATCGGGTACGGCGACCCCGCCGTCCTCAAGAGCGACGAGGGGTGGTGGCTGGTTGCGACATCGAACGATGCCCCGGACGCCTTTCCAATCCTGCATTCGAACGACCTGGTCGGTTGGGAGCCCAAGGGCTTCATCTTCCCTGCGGGGCAGGAACCAGAATGGGCCGCCAAGGGTCGCAACACAGCCGACTTCTGGGCGCCGGAGATGGCGAAGGTCGGTGATGAATATTGGACGGTGTTCACGGCGCGCCAGTCCAACAATGCTCTGGCGATCGGCCTGGCTCGTGGGCCAGCGCCCCTCGGCCCGTGGATGGACAATGGCGCGCCCCTCGTGACCGGGCGGCCGGTCAACACCACCGGGCTCGCTTCCGATGCCGGCGAGCCGCAGCTAAGCGGCGGCGTTATCGATTCGCACTTGTTCGTGGACTCGAACGGCGATCGCTACCTCTTCTGGAAGGATGATACGAACGGCGTTTGGCCGCGGCCCCTGGCGATGCTTCTGCGCAATCATCCGGACTTGATCGACAGGCTATTTGCCGAAGAATCCGATCGCAGGACGGCGGCGTTCGCGGCTGCGATCGTGCCTTGGGCGAACGCGCAGCGGCCGATGACCCGTTTCTTCGTGATGCAGCCGTTGATCGAGGCCGCGCTCGATAATTGGAACGCAGTGCGATCCGTGCTTGCCGAGTTCAGCCTCCAGGCAAGCACCATCCTGCAAGCGATGACCACACCGATCCACGCGCGGCGGATTGCGGGTGATGGCCGGTCGCTGATCGGCGAAGACAGAATCGTGCTCCAGAACGACCAGGATTGGGAGGGGCATCTGATCGAAGGCCCCTTCGTCACCCATCAGGAAGGCCGCTACTGGCTCTTCTACGCGGGCAACGATTTCTCGACGCCCGCATACGGGATCGGCGTGGCGGTGGCCGATCATCCGCTCGGTCCCTACACGAAGCAGGGAGAGCCCCTGCTCAAGTCCACACAGGAGTGGACTGCGCCAGGCCATGCTTCAGTTGCGCCAGGATTGAACGGTCGGCCGCAGTTATTCTTCCACGCCTTCCACCCGGGCGCGGGTGGCTACAACGCCTTCCGCGCCTTGCTGACGGTGGGACTGAGGTTCGATCGCGGGCGAGCGGAGGTCGTTGAGCTCAGTTGACGGAACGGACCTTCCCGCCACCGCGGATCGCGCTGCTGACCTCCGGATGGCCGACATAGCGAACAGTCCCTCCACCGTTGATCGCCGCCGCAAGCGTCGCTCTGGCGCGGACGAAGATGTCACCGCCGCCGTTCACAGCGGCGGATACGTTGATCCCATCGACCGCGCGGGTGTCGATCTTCCCTCCACCATCGACGGCCGCGGCGAGATCGGGCTGCGGCCGGAAACCGCTTTCAGCGGTGATGGCGCCGCCGCCGGTGACGGCGAGATCTGGCAGGTCGGGCGACTGGATTTCAACGCGCATGCGATAGATCTGCGGGCAATGCTCATTGCAGGTGTCGATGCGGAGCTTGCCGTCCCGTTCGAGGCGAAATCGCGTGAATTGCCTGCTACCCTCCATCAGCGTCACGCGCTGAACGGGACCGGGCACCAAGGTGACATTGCCCCCACCGCGAAGCTCGACCCCGCGAAAGGGCCCGATGTTGACCGCCTCGCCCGCGAATACTGGGGCTGAGATCGACAGGACGGCGGCGAAAAACGGTATGATCGAGCGCATGAGCGTGGTCCTCTGTTGATCGACTTCACGCTACATCTGTAGCGCTACAATTGCAGCGTGTCTAGGCCCCGCTTGCGGGCTGCCGATTTCCGCTGCATTCCGCTCCCTTGTGACCAAGCCGCTTACCATCATCGGCAGCTACGTCAGCCCCTATGTCCGCAAGGTGCTCGCGGCCATGAACCTCAAGCGGCTGAGCTTCGAAGTCGATCCAATCACGCCCTTCTATGGCAACGAAGAGTTCGAGCGGCTTAGCCCGCTCCGGCGCATTCCTGTGCTGATCGATGGCGATTTCACCGTCAGCGACTCGTCGGTGATCTGCGCCTATCTCGACGACGCGTATCCCGGCCACCCCCTCTTCCCGACCAACCCCAAGGACCGCGCACGTGCTCGCTGGTTCGAAGAGTTTGCTGACACGCGCCTCGGCGATCTCTTCATTTGGAACCTCTTCTATCAAAAGGTGGTCCGTCCACTGGTCTGGGGCGAGCCGACGGACGAGGAGCGCGTCCGCAAGGCCGTCGACAAGGACATCCCCGCAACGCTTGATTATCTCGAAGGCGAACTCCCGAACGAAGGCTTCCTATTCGGCGACATCAGCGTCGCGGACATCTCGATCGCGACGTTCTTCAGAAACGGAGCCTATGCGGGTTTCGAGAGCGACCCGGATCGCTGGCCCTGCACGACCGCTTTCGTCGAGCGCACACTTTCGCACACCTGCGTCGCCTCATTGCTGCCATTCGAGGACGTACAACGCGGATCGTCGATCAAGGGCCGTCGCCAGGCCCTGCTCGATGCCGGCGCGAGGCTTACGGGCGAGACCATGGGCCTCCGCGAACCACGCAAAGGCTACATGCGCCTCTAGTGATGCTGGTGCTGCTGTCCTGAAATCCAGTTTTCGAAGCGCGTCCTGAGCGACAGTTTGGACGGAATGTAGCCCTGCTCTCTCGGTTCGGCCGGCGCAGCAGGATCGTACAGCGTGAGATTGACTGGTGGTTTAGGCCGAACAGCCTCTCGCCCGCGCAGGAGGTCCTCGGCCGTTGCGAGAGATCGATGTATCTCTTCGGCGGTGAACGGCTTCATCAAGCAGCCGATCGCCAGGTCGGGCATCGGGAACTGCGGCGCCTTGCCGCTGACGAACATGCATGGAACGCCCAAGTCGTTGAGGCGAACCGCGACAGAGAAGCCGGTCGAACCATGCGCCAGATGAAGATCGAGCAGCACCAGGTCGGGCTCGTGCTGTTCAGTCGCGGCGATCGCACCGTCGGCATCCTCGGCTGTAGCGACTACCCGGTATCTGGGATTATCCTCGACGAGATATTTCATCGTCGTCGCTAGCTGGACGTCGTCCTCGACGATTAGGATCCTAAGCACGTGAGCCTCCCCGATCAGCTCACGGAAATTCCAGTTGGAATATCCGTTGTTTGATCGTTGCGCGGAAAAGCTCCCGCGCGAATCCCCCGTGAACGACGTTATCGCCAGAATGCTACCTCCCCGGGCCGAAACGAAGAAGGCGCCCGCAACCTAAGTTGCGGACGCCCTCACCCCTCCTGATTTAAGCTCGGTTAAGCGCGGTAGAAGATGTGCGCGCCAATCTTTTCCACCACGTTCAGGCGACGACCCCACGAGGGAGCGACATAATTCGCGTGGTACCAAAGCACGTCGTTTTGAACGCTCGGAACGATGTTCGCCGTCGCCAGTCGCGCGATCCCCTGAGCGCGCGCCCATGCCGTCGAATTTGTGTCGATCCATGGGAACTCGCCGTGGCGCACGAAAGAGAATTGCGCCGGCTGCTTCACGACGCTGCAGTAGTCGGGCGGATAGCGACCCGACGCAGCGCGGTTCATGACCACATGCGCGACCGCCAGCTGACCTTCGAGCGATTCCCCGCGCGCTTCGAAGTAAACGGCGGTGGCAAGACAATTGCCCTGCTCATCGAGTGCATCGCCGGTGCTGTACTTGTCGACCAAGGCGTAGAGGGGCCAACCGCTCTTGTAGAGCCAGGCGGCCTCGTTCGCCCACGTCGGCGCCAGCTTGACGGTCACCGCCTGGGCCGGTTGCGTCTGGAGGATGCTGCCCGTGGCGGTTGCGACCGCGGTCGTCGCCGCAATTGCAGGACGCGCGATGGTGCTCGCGATTGTCTGAGTTACCGTGCCTAGTGGCTTTGCGGCCGCATTGACATCCAGTACCTTCACGGCAGCAGGGACATTTAGCGACAGGTTCTGCGCACCCGCGCTCGAACCCACCGCAAGCATAGAAATCCCCATCACCGCGGACGCGCCGCGGCTACCCAACAATTTGATCACTTTTGTCGCTACCCTCTTGGCGGACAAACCCGCTGAGCGGCGCTTAACGCGCACTAATTGCCCAGCGGGGAAGTCCGTCTTGCCCTGGAGCCGGCGCCCCGCGCCTTCGGCTCACTCGCTCTCATTTGCTGCATCCCAGATATGTTAACTTTTCCCAGAGTCCAACCAATCGGCGGTGAACCGTTCGCGACTCGGGATGGAATCCGGAACACATTGCATTCGTTTGTTTTTTTGAGGTTATCCACAGCAGGTACAGCTCAGTTTAGCGCCGCTTTCGCTCACTTCACCGGACATGGTACCAGCCCGGGACAGGAGGTGTTGCAATGGCGCATTGGCTGATGAAGTCCGAACCGGAGAGTTACAGCTGGAATGACCTCGTTCGTGACGGCGGCACCGAGTGGGACGGAGTCCGCAACAATGCCGCGCGCCTGCACCTCAGGGCGATGAGGAAGGGTGACGAGGCCTTCTTCTACCACAGCATGTCGGACAAGGCGGTTGTCGGCATCATGCGAGTCACGCGCGAAGCACAAGCAGATCCGAAGGACTCCGACTGGGTTTCCGTCCATGTCGAGCCCGTAAGGACGATCGCGCCAGTGACACTCAAGCAGATCAAGGCCGAACCGACACTTGGCAAGATGGAGTTGATCCGCCAGTCGCGGCTGTCGGTGGCGCCCATCCGCGACGACGAGTGGAAGAAGATTCTCGAGATGGCAGACGCGCGGTGATGCTCCTCCTGCTGGCAGCCTCGGTCGCCCAAGCGCAGAGCGAAACGCCGAAGGCATTCATGGCGCGGATTTACGCGAACTATCGTCAGAGCGACTACAGCCCCTTTAAACATCCTGAACGCATCTTCTCCCCACGGCTGATGGCCGCGCTTGCGGAGGACTCACGGTTGTCCAAGGACGGAGTAGGCTATGTTGACGCGGATCCTGTCTGTCAGTGCCAGGATGCTGACGGGGTCACCGGGAAGATCGAGAAGATCAGCAACCGAGGTGCCGGCCACGCAACGGCGCGCGTGATGATCGGCTTCACCGATTCAACTCCGCGAAGGGTCACGTTCAGCCTCGTCCGAACTGCAGCGGGCTGGCGGATCAACGACGTTTCATCACCCGACGAGCCGAGCTTCCTGGCCGGGCTCGAAGCGTCAAATCGCAAAGCTCGGGTCAAGCACTAGCCGGGCGCAACGCCACTCCGATCGCGTCGTATCGATCGCGCGGTCAGGCAGCTTCCATCTTGCGCGCTTCGCGCTTGCGTTCATGCGGA
>Ga0308174_10000182_pt1 | contig 25631 bp, 17 predicted proteins | sample PhyPR2_FD_203894 | JGI IMG/M metagenome (GOLD analysis project Ga0308174, IMG submission 203894) | Soil microbial communities from UC Gill Tract Community Farm, Albany, California, United States - DLSLS.P.R2 | ecosystem: Environmental > Terrestrial > Soil > Agricultural land | place: USA... | reverse complement strand
CGGTTCGGGGAGGGCCGACCGGACGCCACCACCCTGCTGCCCACGCGGCACCCGGGCGTCGGGACGGGGCGTCCAGCCGGAGAGGCACCCGCCTGACCCCGGCAGGCGCCGCCTAGACTGGAGACCCCCGCTCGCCCCGCTCCCGAGAAGGGCTCCATGGACCTGAACCCCTCCGGCGTCCCCGACAAGTTCGCCCCCATCGGCCTGACCTACGACGACGTGCTGCTGCTGCCCGGGGAGACCGACGTCGTCCCGAGCGAGGTGGACACCACCAGCCGTCTCACCCGCGAGATCGACCTGCGGATCCCGCTGGTCTCCAGCGCCATGGACACCGTCACCGAGTCGCGGATGGCGATCGCGATGGCCCGGCAGGGCGGCATCGGGGTGCTGCACCGCAACCTGTCGATCGAGGACCAGGCGTACCAGGTCGACCTGGTGAAGCGCACCCAGACCGGGATGATCTCCAACCCGGTCACCATCCACCCGAAGGCGACGCTGGAGGAGCTCGACGAGCTCTGCGGCCAGTACCGCGTCTCCGGCCTCCCCGTCGTCGACGAGGACAACCTGCTGCTCGGCATCATCACCAACCGCGACCTGCGGTTCGTCCCGGTCGCCGAGTGGGGCAGCCGGCTGGTAGGCGACGTGATGACACCGATGCCGCTGATCACCGGCCACGAGGGCATCGACCGCGACGAGGCGACCCGGCTGCTGCGCCAGCACAAGCGCGAGCGGCTGCCGATCGTCGACGACGCCGGCCGGCTGGTCGGGCTGATCACGGTCAAGGACTTCGTGAAGAGCGAGCAGTTCCCGCACGCCTCCTACGACGCGGACGGCCGGCTCCTGGTCGCCGCCGCGATCGGCTACTTCGGTGACGCCTGGGAGCGGGCCACGACGCTGGTCGAGGCCGGGGTCGACGTACTCGTCCCGGACGTCGCCAACGGCCACGCCCGGCTGATGCTGGACATGATCCGGCGGCTCAAGAGCGACCCCGCGACCCGGCACGTCCAGGTGATCGGCGGCAACGTGGCCACCCGGCCCGGCGCCCAGGCGCTCGTCGACGCGGGGGTCGACGCGGTGAAGGTCGGCGTCGGCCCGGGCTCCATCTGCACCACCCGCGTGGTGGCCGGGGTCGGGGTGCCGCAGGTGACCGCGATCTACGAGGCGTCGCTGGCCTGCCGGCCGGCGGGCGTGCCGGTCGTCGGCGACGGCGGCCTGCAGTACTCCGGTGACATCGCCAAAGCCCTGGTCGCCGGCGCGGACACCGTGATGATCGGCTCCCTGCTGGCCGGCTGCGAGGAGAGCCCCGGCGACCTGATCTTCGTCAACGGCAAGCAGTTCAAGGCGTACCGCGGCATGGGCTCGATCGGGGCGATGGCGTCGCGGGGCAAGAAGTCGTTCTCCAAGGACCGCTACTTCCAGGCGGACGTCGCCAGCGACGACAAGATCGTCCCGGAGGGCATCGAGGGCCAGGTCGCCTACCGCGGACCGCTCTCGGCGGTCGCCCACCAGCTCATCGGGGGCCTGCACCAGTCGATGTTCTACGTCGGCGCCCGCACCGTGGCCGAGCTGCAGGAGCGCGGCCAGTTCGTGCGGATCACGTCGGCGGGCCTCAAGGAGAGCCACCCGCACGACATCCAGATGACCGTCGAGGCCCCCAACTACTCCTCCGGCCGCTGACCCGTCACCTAGTAGGCGAGGTCAGCGGCGTGTCGCACAGGAAGTGACGGGTCGGCGAGCTCCGGCCCGTCCGCGATGAGTTCCGGGGGTTGCCCGGGTCTACCGTGACGACAACTTCCGACGCGAGGAGCGGGCCATGGGCAGGATCGTCTCCAACTTCTTCATCTCCATGGACGGCGTGGTCGAGCGCCCGGACCAGTGGCACTTCCCGTACTTCGACGACGAGATGGGCGAGATCGTCGGGTCCGGCATGGCGAACACCGCGGCGATCCTGATGGGGCACCGGCTCTACGACGAGTGGTCGCAGTACTGGCCGGCGCAGGGCGACCAGGACTTCGGGGCCGTGATCAACGGCGCGCAGAAGTACGTCCTCTCCCACGAGCCCTTCGACGCCGACTGGAACAACACCACGGTGATCTCCGGCGACGACGCGTCCGTGGCGGAGCAAGTGCGCGCGCTCAAGGAGCGGACCGACGGCGACATCACCATGTCCGGGTCGGCCACCACCGTGCGATGGCTGATCGCGCAGGGCCTGCTCGACGAGATCGCGCTGCTCGTCCACCCGGTCGCCGTCGCGTCCGGCCAGCGTCTGTTCGAGGGCACCGGGACCGTCCCGCTCCAGCTGACCGAGTGCCGGGCGCTCAAGAGCGGCGTGGTGCTGGTCCGCTACGCGCCCGCCGCGGCCGGCCCCACGGGCTGACCGCACGCTGGAGCGGGGTCCGCCCCCGATAGGCTCGGGGCATGGACATCGAGATCGGTCGCGCCAAGCGCGGGCGCCGCGCGTACTCGTTCGACGACCTCGCCATCGTGCCCTCCCGGCGCACCCGGGACCCCGAGGAGGTCTCGGTGGCCTGGCAGATCGACGCCTACCGCTTCGAGCTGCCGATCATGGCCGCGCCGATGGACTCGGTGATGTCCCCGCAGACCGCGGTCGCCTTCGGCAAGCACGGCGGGCTCGGCGTGCTCGACCTCGAGGGCCTGTGGACCCGGTACGACGACCCGAGCGAGCTGCTCGCGGAGGTCGCCGGGCTCGACGGGCCGCGCGCCACCGCCCGGCTGCAGGAGATCTACGCCGAGCCGGTGAAGGCCGAGCTGATCACCGCCCGGCTCAAGGAGATGCGCGACTCCGGCGTCACCGTGGCCGGCTCCCTCTCGCCGCAGCGCACCAAGGAGTTCGCGAAGACCGTCGTGGACGCCGGCTGCGACATGTTCGTGATCCGCGGCACCACCGTCTCCGCCGAGCACGTGTCCGGGCAGGCCGAGCCGCTGAACCTCAAGGAGTTCATCTACGAGCTCGACGTGCCGGTCATCGTCGGCGGCTGCGCGACCTACCAGGCCGCGCTGCACCTGATGCGCACCGGTGCGGCGGGTGTGCTGGTCGGCTTCGGCGGCGGCGCCGCGCACACCACCCGCACCGTGCTCGGCATCGCGGTGCCGATGGGCTCCGCGGTGGCCGACGTGGCCGCCGCCCGGCGCGACTACCTCGACGAGTCCGGGGGCCGCTACGTGCACGTCATCGCCGACGGCTCGATCGGCCGCTCCGGCGACCTGGCCAAGGCGATCGCCTGCGGCGCCGACGCGGTGATGGTCGGCTCGCCGCTCGCGCGGGCCAAGGAGGCCCCCGGCCAGGGCCACCACTGGGGCTCGGAGGCCTGGCACGCCGAGCTGCCGCGCGGCGAGCGCATCGAGATCGGCACCGTCGGCACCCTCGAGGAGATCCTGTTCGGTCCCTCGCGGACGGCCGACGGCACCATGAACCTCGTCGGCGCGCTGCGCCGGGCGATGGCCACCACCGGCTACACCGAGCTCAAGGAGTTCCAGCGCGTGGAGGTCGTGGTCCAGTGACCGCGGGGGCGGGACGTCTGAGGGTGGCGGCTGCCCAGGCGGAGTCCGTCCCGGGAGACGTCGCGGCCAACGTGGCGACCGCCGTCGCGCTGGCGAGCGCCGCGGCCGATCGGGGCGCCCGGGTCGTGGTGCTGCCCGAGCTGTTCCTCACCGGCTACGACGAGGCCGCCTGGACCCACGACGCCTCCCTCTCCCTCGACGACGAGGTGCTCGCCCCGCTGTCCGAGGTCGCCCGCGCCCGCTCGGTCATCGTGGTGGTGGGCGCCGCCGTACGCCGCGCCCTCGACGAGTCCACGCTGTCGGTGCTCGTCCTGGACGCGCAGGGCGAGGTGTCCGCGCCGTACGACAAGCAACACCTGTGCGGCGCCGAACGCGACTTCTTCACCCCCGGCGACCACGGCGCGACGGTCGTGGTCGACGGGTGGGACCTGGCGCTGGGCGTGTGCTACGACGGCTGCTTCCCGGAGCATGCCCTGTCCGCGACGGCGGGCGGCGCCTCGGCGTACCTCGTGCCCGCCGCCTACTACGTCGGCGCCGAGCACCGGCGCGACGTCTACTACGCGGCCCGGGCGCTCGACAACGGCATCTACGTGGTCTTCGCCGGGCTCACCGGCCGGTGCGGTGCCGGCCGGTTCAGCGGCGGCAGCGCGATCTACGACCCGGAGGGCCGGCCGGTCGCCCGAGTCGGGGACGAGGCACCGGCCGTCGTGACTTACGACCTCGACCTCGACGTCGTCCGCCGGACGCAGCGGGAGCACCCGATGGCCCGGGAACGCCTCGACTCGCTCGGCGTTCGTACCCGGGTGGTCCTCACGCCATGACCGCGCTGTCCCCGGCCACGCGAGAGGCCGCGCTGACGACGCTCGCCGAGCAGGAGCTCGACGTTCTGGTCGTCGGCGGAGGAGTGGTCGGCGTGGGCACCGCGCTCGACGCGGTCACCCGGGGGCTCACGACCGGGCTGGTCGAGCAGCGCGACTTCGCCTCCGGCACCTCGTCGCGGTCCAGCAAGCTCATCCACGGCGGCCTGCGCTACCTCGAGATGCTCGACTTCGGGCTGGTCCGCGAGGCGCTGGAGGAGCGGGGGCTGCTGCTCACCCGGCTCGCGCCGCACCTGGTCCGGCCGGTGCCGTTCCTGTACCCGCTGACCCACCGCGCCTGGGAGCGCCCGTACGTCGGAGCGGGTCTGGCGCTGTACGACGCGATGGCGAAGGCCGGGAAGTACGACATGGGCGTGCCCACGCACCGGCACCTCACCCGGCGAGGGGCCCTGCGGCTGGCTCCCGACCTGCGGCCCGACGCGCTGACCGGCGCGATCCGCTACTACGACGCCCAGGTCGACGACGCCCGGCTGGTGGTGACCGTCGCGCGCACCGCGGTCGGGCACGGCGCGCACGTCGCCTCGCGGACCAAGGTGGTCGGCTTCCTGCGCGAGGGCGAGCGGGTCACCGGGGCCCAGGCGGTCGACCTGGAGACCGGCCGCGAGATCACCGTCCGGGCCAGGGTCGTGGTCAACGCCGCCGGCGTCTGGACCAACGACATCCAGGAGCTGGTGGGTGGTCGCGGGGCGCTCAGCGTCCAGGCCAGCAAGGGCATTCACCTCGTCGTACCCCGCGACCGGATCCGCTCCGAGACCGGCCTGATCATGCGCACCGAGACCTCGGTGCTGCTCGTGATCCCGTGGGGCCGGCACTGGATCATCGGCACGACGGACACCCCGTGGGACCTCGACAAGGCGCACCCCGCGGCCTCGCGCACGGACATCGACTACCTGCTCGGGCACGTCAACACCGTGCTGCGGGAGCCGCTCGGGCACGAGGACGTCGAGGGGGTCTACGCGGGCCTGCGGCCGCTGGCGACCGGCGAGTCCGAGCCGACCAGCCGGATCTCCCGCGAGCACACCGTCGTCGCGCCGGTGCCGGGTCTGGTGATGATCGCGGGCGGCAAGCTCACGACGTACCGCGTCATGGCCCGCGACGCCGTCGACGCCGCCGTGCACTCGCTGCACGCGAACGTCCCGGCGAGCGTGACCGACGTCGTCCGCCTCGCCGGCGCCGACGGGTTCGAGACCCGCACCAACCAGAAGGCCGCGCTGGCCCGATCCTCCGGGGTGCACGAGGCCCGGCTCGACCACCTGCTCGGCCGCTACGGCGGGCTCGTCGACGAGGTGCTGGCCCTGGTCGCGGACCGGCCCGACCTGGGGGAGCCGCTCGAGGGAGCCGAGGACTACCTGCGCGCCGAGGTCGTCTACGCCGTCACCCACGAGGGCGCCCGCCACCTCGACGACGTGCTGACCCGGCGTACCCGCATCTCCATCGAGACCTTCGACCGGGGCGTGGCCGCCGCCCGCCCCACCGCCGTGCTGATGGCCGGCGCGCTCGGCTGGGACGCCGCCCGTCTCGACGACGAGGTCGACCACTACCTGCGCCGGGTCGAGGCCGAGCGGCAGAGCCAGCGCGCGCTCACCGACCAGGAGGCCGACGAGGCCCGCGTCCAGGCCCCCGACATCGTCTGACCCCACTTCCCGCCGACCCGGGTCAAAGTCCCGTCGACCCGGGCCAAAATCCCCCGCGAGCCGGGGCAAAGTTCCCGGCCATCCCCGATGAGCGGAACTACGCCCCGACTCAACCGGAACTTTGCCCCGGCTCGACCGGAACTTTGCCCCGGCTCGACCGGAACTTTGCCCCGGCTCGACCGGAACTTTGCCCCGGCTCGACCGGAACTTTGCCCCGGGTCAACGTTCTTGCAGGTTTGTGCAAATGCGCAAAATGACGGCTATCCGTGGATGCGGGGCGGGTGCAGGCTGCTCACCCTCGGCACCGGTGCCCGACAGCCCGGGCCGACCTCTCGGCCGCACCGGAGATCCCGGTGGCCGACGCAGAGAAAGGCACTCGAACGTGTTGCGAGCACCTCTCGGGACCAGCGCCCGCGCGATCGGACTGTGCGGCGTTGCCGCGCTGGCGATCAGCCCGCTGGCTCTCACCCTCCCGGCCCAGGCCGCCACCCCCGCCGCCGGCACCACCAGCGCGGCACCGGCCGCGGCCCCCCACGGTGGACGCCCCGACCCGACCTACACCCCGGCCGACCGTCGCGAGGCGATCGCCCAGGCGCGGCAGGACCGCGGCGCGACGGCCGACCGGCTCCGCCTCGGCAGCAAGGAGGCGCTGGTCGTCAAGGACGTCCTGCGCGACACCGACGGCACCGAGCACGTCCGCTACAACCGCACCTACGACGGGCTGCCGGTCATCGGCGGCGACCTGGTCGTCGCGCAGCGCGACAACGGCAAGATGCAGGTCGTCCGCGCCACCCGGGACCGGATCACCGTGCCCACCACGGACGCCACCGTCACCGGCAGGACGGCCAAGGCCGACGCCGCCCAGCGCACGGACCTCGCGGCCGGCGACGCCGCCCCGGTGAAGGTCGTGTACGCCGCCCAGCACAAGCCCGTGCTCGCCTGGCAGACCGTCGTCAAGGGCACCGAGAAGGACGGCACGCCGATCCGCGACCTCGTCTACACCGACGCCCGGTCGGGCAAGCAGCTCGCCCGGCTCCCGCAGGTGATGGACGCGACCGGCTCCGGCGCCTCGCTCTACAGCGGCACGGTGTCCCTGCAGACCGTGCTCAGCGGGTCGACGTACCAGCTGACCGACTCCACCCGCGGCGGCCACTCGACGTACGACGCCAACAACTCGACCAGCACCGCGCGCGGCACGCTGTTCACCGACGCGGACAACGCCTGGGGCACCGGCACCACCTCCAGCCGGCAGAGCGCGGCGGTCGACGCGGCCTACGGCGCCGCCGAGACGTGGGACATGTACAAGGCGCACTTCAACCGCACAGGCATCCGCAACGACGGCGTCGCGGCGTACTCCCGGGTGCACTACGGCAACAGCTACGAGAACGCCTTCTGGGACGACAGCTGCTTCTGCATGACGTACGGCGACGGCGGCACCACGTTCAGCCCGCTCACCTCGCTCGACGTCGCCGGCCACGAGATGTCGCACGGCGTCACCGCGGCCACCTCGGGCCTGAACTACACCGGCGACGCCGGCGGCCTCAACGAGTCCACCTCCGACGTGTTCGGCACGATGGTGGAGTTCGAGGCGGCCAACGCCAACGACCCGGGGGACTACTACATCGGCGAGGAGATCACCAAGGACGGCACGTACCTGCGCCGCATGGACAACCCGTCGCTGGACGGCGGCTCGAAGAACTGCTGGACCTCCTCGGTGGGCAGCCTCGACCCGCACTACTCCTCGGGCGTGGGCAACCACCTGTTCTACCTGCTCGCCGAGGGCACCGGCACCAAGACCATCGGCGGTCGCACCCACAGCGCGACCACCTGCAACGGCACCACGCTGACCGGCCTCGGCCGGAACACGGCCGCCGCGATCTGGTACCGCGCGATGACGACCTACTGGACCTCCACGACCACCTACCCGCAGGCCGCCAACGGCCAGGTCAAGGCCGCCAAGGACCTGTACGGCGCGACGTCCGCCCAGTGCACCGCGACGGTCAACGCCTGGAAGGGCGTCGCGGTCACCCCGACCGAGACCTGCGGCACCACGCCCCCGCCGACCGGTGGCAACCTGCTGGCCAACCCGGGCTTCGAGTCCGGCGCCACCTCGTGGACGCAGACCTCGGGCGTGATCTCGAGCAGTGGCGCCACCCCGCACTCCGGCTCGTGGTTCGCCTGGCTGGACGGCTACGGCACCACGCACACCGACTCGGTCTCCCAGGCGGTGACGATCCCGGCCGCGTCGACCGCGACGCTGTCGTTCTACCTGTCGATCTCCAGTGACGAGACGACGACCAGCACGGCCTACGACACCCTCAAGGTGCAGGTCACGCCGAGCGGCGGCACGACGTCCACGCTGGCGACGTACTCCAACCTCAACAAGGGCACCGGCTACGTGGCCCGCTCGGTGAACCTGTCGGCGTACACCGGCAAGACCGTCACGCTGAAGTTCCTCGGGGTGGAGGACGTCTCCGCGGCGACCAGCTTCCTGGTCGACGACACCTCGCTCACCACCGGCTGAGACGACCCGTCACGGCACGGAGGCGCCGGCGGACATGAAGAGTCCGCCGGGCGCGCGGCGTGCGCGTGCGCCGGACGACGACCCGCTGGTCCCGGGCGCGCGCGGTGCGCTGCCGGTCGGCGATGGTGGAGGTGGCGAGGTCGAGCAGGAGCGAGGGTGCGGTCCCCGTGGACATGCTGTGGTGGTCTCTTCCGTCGTGGGTGGCTCGTGCGAACTCTTAAATGTTACCGCGACTGTAAACATCACATCCGACATCTGGTCCCTACATCGACGTGATGTCGCTCTCGTTTCGGCGGCCCTTCGGTTACCGCGGGGTAGCACCCGAGACCGCCGTCACATACTCTCGGTATATGAGCGCCCAGCCCACCGACCTGCGTGACCCCACCGACGACCCGACCGCGTCGTACGCCCTCGAGCCCGCCTTCGTCCGCGGCCTCACCGACCGGGTGGTGGCGACGACCGGCGAGAGCGTCCCGACGTACTGCCCCTTCAACGGGCAGCCGATCGGCATGGTCCCGCAGTCCTCGGCCGTCGACGTGGCCGAGGCGTTCCGCCGGGCGCGGCTGGCGCAGCAGCGCTGGGCCCGCACCTCGATCGACGAGCGGCAGGCGGCCCTGCTCCGGCTGCACGACCTGCTCTTCGAGCGGCAGTCCGAGATCGCCGACGTGATCTGCTGGGAGTCCGGCAAGGCCCGCAAGGACGCGTACGACGAGCCGCTGCACGTCGCGCTGACGGCGCGCTACTACGGCCGCACCGGCCACCGGCACCTCGACACCAAGCGGGTCGCCGGCGTCGTGCCCGGGCTGACCCGGGTCGAGGTGAACCGCGTCCCCAAGGGCGTCGTCGGGGTCATCTCGCCGTGGAACTACCCGTTCACGCTCGCGCTCTGCGACGGCCTGCCGGCGCTGCTCGCCGGGAACGCAATAGTCCACAAGCCCGACGCGCAGACCATGCTCACCGCGCTGATGGGCGTGCAGCTGCTGGAGGAGGCCGGCTTCCCGCGCGACCTGTGGCAGGTGGTGGCCGGCCCGGGCCGGGAGATCGGGCCGGAGATCATCTCCCGCGCCGACTACGTCTGCTTCACCGGCTCGACCGCCACCGGCCGGACGATCGCGAAGCAGTGCGCCGACCGGCTGATCGGCTGCTCGCTGGAGCTCGGCGGCAAGAACCCGATCCTGGTGCTCCGCGACGCCGACGTCGACCGCGCCGCCGAGGGTGCGGTGCGCGCGTGCTTCTCGAACGCCGGCCAGCTGTGCGTGTCCACCGAGCGGATGTTCGTCGCCGACCAGGTCTACGACCGGTTCGTCGACCGGTTCGTGGCCCGGGTGAAGGCGATGCGGCTCCAGCCCGGGCTGGCCTGGGGCAGCGACATGGGCACGCTGATCTCGCAGGCGCAGCTCGACGCCGTCACCGCGCACGTCGAGGACGCCCGCGGCAAGGGCGTGCGGGTGCTCGCGGGCGGCCGGGCCCGGCCCGACCTCGGCCCGTACTACTACGAGCCGACCGTCCTGGAGGGGGTCACGCCCGAGATGCGCTGCTTCGGCGAGGAGACCTTCGGGCCGGTCGTGTCGGTGTACCGGTTCTCCGACGAGGCCGACGCGGTCGCCCGCGCCAACGACGGCGAGTACGGCCTCAACGCGTCCGTCTGGACCCGGGACGGCGACCGGGGCCGGGCGGTCGCCCGGCAGGTCAGGTGCGGCACGGTCAACGTCAACGAGGCGTTCGCCGCCACCTTCGCCAGCATCGACGCGCCGATGGGCGGGATGCGCGAGTCCGGTCTCGGCCGCCGCCAGGGCGCCGAGGGGGTCCTCCGCTACACCGAGACCCAGTCGGTGGCGACCCAGCGGCTGCTGCGGTTCGGCCCGATGCTCGGGCTGTCCGACGAGCGGTACGCGAAGCTGATGGCCGCCCAGCTCAAGCTGCTCAAGAAGCTCGGCCGCGCATGAGCGACCTCGACTTCGACGTCCTGGTCGTCGGCTCCGGGTTCGGCGGGTCGGTCACCGCGCTGCGGCTGACCGAGAAGGGCTACCGGGTCGGCGTGCTCGAGGCCGGCGCCCGCTTCGAGGACGCGGACCTGCCCACCACGTCGTGGGACCTGAGGAAGTACCTCTTCCGGCCCGAGGCCGGCTGCTACGGCATCCAGCGGGTCGACGCGCTCAAGGACTGCATGATCGTGTCCGGGGCCGGTGTCGGCGGTGGCTCGCTGGTCTACGCGAACACGCTCTACGAGCCGCTCGCGCCGTTCTACGAGGACCCGCAGTGGCGGCACATCACCGACTGGCGGTCCGAGCTCGAGCCGTTCTACGACCAGGCCAAGCGGATGCTCGGCGTGGTCGAGAACCCGCTGCGCACGCCCGCCGACGACGTGATGGAGAAGGTCGCCACCGACATGGGTGTGCGGGACACCTTCCACCCGACCCCGGTCGGCGTGTTCTTCGGCGGCCCCGGCCAGCCGCAGGGGGAGCGGGTCGCGGACCCGTACTTCGGCGGCGCCGGCCCTGACCGCAACACCTGCCTCGGCTGCGGGGAGTGCATGACCGGCTGCCGGCACAACGCCAAGAACACCCTGGTGAAGAACTACCTGTACCTCGCCGAGCAGAACGGCGCGACGGTGCTCCCGCTGACCACGGTGACGCGGGTCAGCCCGCGAGCGGGCGGCGGGTACGACGTACGCGTGCGGTTCACGAAAGCCAAGGCGCGCCGCCGCTCGGCCACCCGGACACTGACCGCCGAGCAGGTGGTGTTCTCCGCGTCGGCGCTCGGCACCCAGCGGCTGTTGCACCGGATGCGCGACGAGGGGCACCTGCCGCGGGTCTCGCAACGGCTCGGCTACCTGTCGCGGACCAACTCCGAGTCGATCCTCGGCGCGATCGCGCCGGACACCTCGGTCGACTACAGCCAGGGCATCGCGATCACCTCGAGCTTCCACCCCGACGAGCACACGCACATCGAGCCGTGCCGCTACGGCAAGGGCCACAACGCGATGTCGCTGATGCAGACCGTGCTCACCGACGGGGACGGCCCGGCGCCGCGCTGGCGGACCTGGCTGGGGGAGATGTGGAAGGAGCGCGGCAACGTCCGCGACCTGTACGACGTGCGGCACTGGTCCGAGCGCACCGTCATCGCGCTGGTCATGCAGACGATCGACAACTCGATCACGGTGTTCTCGAAGCGGTCCCGGCTCACCGGCCGCTGGCACCTGTCCTCGCGCCAGGGCCACGGCATCCCCAACCCGACCTGGATCCCGGTCGCCAACCAGGCGGTCCGGAAGATGGCCGAGATCGTCGGTGGCAAGCCCGGCGGCTCGATCGGGGAGCCGTTCAACCGGCCGCTGACCGCGCACTTCATCGGCGGCTGCACGATCGGGGAGAGCCCCGAGACCGGCGTGGTCGACCCGTACCAGCGGATGTACGGCCACCCCGGCCTGCACGTCGTCGACGGCTCCGCGATCACCGCCAACCTCGGGGTGAACCCGTCCCTGACGATCACCGCCCAGGCCGAGCGCGCGATGGCGTTCTGGCCGAACAGGGGCGAGCCCGACCCGCGACCCGCGCTCGGCTCGACGTACCAGCGGATCGCCCCCGTCGCGCCGGCCTGGCCCGCCGTGCCCGACGCGGCCCCCGGTGCGCTCCGGCTGCCGATCGTGTCGGTGTCCTGACCGCTGCCAGTTCTTCAGGGGTCCCTGGGAGTCTGGCACCCCCTGCGCCCGCCCGGCCCGTTAACGGCTTCAGGGCCCGACCGGGGAGGGAGGGTGGTCGGGCCCTGAACGGTCCACGCAGCTGCACGGACACGGGGATCCGGCCTGGGAGGGAGCAAAGCCGCCGGATCCGTCCTGCTCAACGAGGCCGGGTCAGGGGGGTTACGCATGAAGCGGAAAGTTTTCGACTTTTCTGCGCACCCGCCCTGTCCTGCCCCGAAAACGCCCGGAATCTCCCCGGCTACGCGGTCGGCAGGCCGTTCTCGTAGAGCCGCGGGATGCGGTGGTTCGCCACCAGCAGGCCCGCCGGGTCCACCGCCGACCGGATGCCCTTGAGCCGGCGCCAGGTCTGCTCCGGGAACGACCTGCGTACGTCGACCGGCTGCTCGGCGAAGTTGAGGTAGTCCCGTCCCGAGGCGTGGGCCGTCATCGCGTCCACCAGCGCGGTCGCGTCGGCGTGCCCCCGGGCGCCCAGCTCCGGCGTCATCGCGATCGCGACGCCGAAGAGCACGAACCTCCCGTCGAGCATCGGCAGCGCGCCGCCGCCCTCGGCCGGCCGAGCCAGCGCCCCGCCGAGCTGGCGGAGCTCGGCGGACAGCAGGGTCGAGCCCGACCCGCGCCCGGTGAGGGCCAGGAAGGTCTCGATCGCGGCCTCAGGCAGCTCGGCCAGCATCGCGGAGGCGGAGACGCCGGGGGTCGGGCCTTCGGGGTCCATGTGCAGCCGGGACAGGGGCGCCGCCGGCACCCGCGCGAAGGTGTCCAGCTCCGGCTCGAGGGCGCGCAGGTCGGCGATGACCGCCGCGGCCTCCTCGTCGTCGGCCAGCACCGCGCCGTCGACCACCACGAGCTGGCGGCCCCGCAGGAACGGCGGCAGCTCGGGCATCGGCGGGAGATTCAGCATCCGGAACGACGTGCTCACGCAGTCCGGCGCGGTCTCGGTCCAGGCAGCCCAGGTGCGCAGCACCTTCTCGGCGTGCTCCTGGTCCCACAGCAGCATCCCGGCGTAGGCCGTCTCGATCTCGAACAGCCTGAACTCGATCGCGGTGACGATGCCGAAGTTGCCGCCACCGCCCCGGGCCGCCCAGAAGACCTCCGGGTTGGTGTCGGCGTCGGCCCGCACCTGGGTGCCGTCGCCGAGCACGAGGTCGAGGGCGACCACGCTGTTCGCGGCCATCCCGAGCTGCCGGGCGTACCAGCCGATGCCGCCGCCGAGCGAGTAGCCCACGACGCCGACGTCGGGGGAGGAGCCGTGCAGGGCCGCGAGGCCGTACGGCGCGGCCGCCTCGACCACGTCCTGCCAGAGCGCACCGGCCTCCGCGCGGGCGGTCCGGCGCACCGGGTCGATGGTGACAGCGGTCATCCCGGAGGTGCGAAGCAGCACGACGTCGTCGAGCGGGCCGAGCGGGCCCGCGTTGTGGCCGGTGCCCTGGGGCGCGACCTTCAGGCCGCTGGCGGCAGCCGCGCGGACGACGTCGCTGACCTCGTCGGCGGTCGCCGGGTAGGCCACGGCGGCGGGCCGCTGGTCGACGGCGACGTTCCTGGGCATCCGGGCCTCGTCGTAGCCGGCGTCGCCCGGCAGGTGCACGGCGCCCGCGCACAGTCCGCGGAGCAGGTGCGCACGGCCGGAGGGCTCGGGGGTGCCCGGGACGCCGGTCGCGGTGGGGTCGGTCGCCGCGGGCCGCTCGGGGATGCCGGCGGTCGCGGAGGACTCGATGGTCATGCGGTTCTCCTCGGTAGGTGGGTCGTCCCGGTCCGGGCCGTGCGCCCCACCCTCGGCCGCGCCCCTTGGGAGGCACTTGGCAACCACTTGAGCCGGGGCTCCAGGCTCAGGTCAGGTCAGGTCGGCCAGTGCCCCCTGCAGCCCCTCCGGCGTGGACACCCCGAGCCGCGCGTAGACGGACTCGACGATCGAGCCGACCGTGCCGGTCGTCATGAAGTACGCCATCGCGATCTCGTCGCTGCTCAGGCCGTCGGCGGCCATCATCGCGATCCGGCGCTCCGCGGTGGTCAGCCGCAGCCGGGGAGCCGGCTCCGCCGGCACGTCGACGCCGAGCCCGCGGAGCGCGGCCGCCGCCCGGGCCCGCAGGCCGTCGGCGCCGCACACCTCGGCCTGCTCGACCGCCCGGGCCAGCAGGGTGCGGGCCTCGTCTGGACGGCCGGCCGCCACCAGGGAGCCGAGGTGGAAGCGGGCCCAGGCCACGTCGAGCCGCCGCTCGCTGCGCTCGAGCAGGTCCAGCGCGTCGCGCAGCGTGCTCTCGCCCTTCTCGCCCTCCACCTGGCCGCGCAGCAGCAGGGTGCGGCCGACCAGCCCCTTGGTGCCCCAGCGGCGGGCCAGCACCAGCTCCTCCTCGAGCAGCGCGAGCGCGTCCTCGTCGCGGCCCATCGCGTGCAGCGTCCGCGCGCGCATCCACCGGCGCGGCCGCCAGACCGGGTTCTCCACGACGCTCATCAGCGGCTCGGCGGCGTCCAGGACGGCCAGCGACTCGTCGCACCGGCCCTCCTCGAGCAGCAGCCGGGCCTCGACCTCCAGGAACAGCCGGACGCTGTCACCGATCCGGGGCGTCTCCCGGGCCAGGTCGAACACCTCCCGGGCGTCCGCGACGTCGCCGCGGTCGAGCAGCACGTGCACCGAGAACGGCTCGACGTACATCTGGCCGACTCCGTGCACGTTCCACGCCAGGTTCTGCTCGGTGCAGGAGACCAGGGACTGGAGCGCGGCGCGCAGGTCGCCGACGTGCCACTGCACGAAGCCGAGCCACAGGTGCACGGACAGCGCCGCGAAGACGCTGCCGGTGCGGTACGCCGCCTCCAGCTCCTCCTCCCAGAACCGGACGGTGTCCTGCCCGCTCATGCACAGCACCACCGCGGCCACCACCCAGAGCAGGCCGGGGTCGTGCTGCTGGAGGACCCGGTCCTGGACTGCGAAGCGGGCCAGCTCCATCGCGCGGGCCCGGTCCTCGCCCCTGCAGAGCAGCTCCCAGGCCATCAGCGCGGCCAGGCTCCGCGCCCCAGGACCGTCGCCCCGGAGCGCGGGGAGCGGCTCGGTGAGGTACTCCTCGGGCTCCAGGCCGTGCATGAACCCCGAGACCCGGGCGAGCGCGACCAGGTGCTGGCGGTGGTCGTCGAGGTCGTCGGGCAGCTCGGCGGCGGCGATCCGGGCGATCCGGTTCGCCTCGCCCCGCGACCCGGCGAAGACCGCGGTGCGGGCCAGCACGATCGCGGCCTCGGCGCGGGTGCCCGGGTCGTCGAGCAGCCGGTAGGCCTGGACCAGGTGCTCCATCGCGGCCAGCCCGCTGGTCATCGCCTCGAGCCGGCCGACCTCGAGCAGCAGGTGGGGTACGTCGGAGCGGGCCGGCGGCTCGGCGAGCGCCCGGTGCAGGTAGGCCGTCGCGGACTCGGTCGACCCGCGCTCGACGGCCTTGCCGGCGGCCTCGCGGAGTGCCTCGACCACGGCCGGGTCGCTGCGCGGCGGCACCAGCAGCAGGTGCGCGGCGACCTGCTCCGGGCTGGCCCCGGCGGCGGCGAGCACCCGCGCCGCGCGGGCGTGCGCCAGCTCCCGCTCGCCCAGCGGCAGGTCGTCGTAGACCGCGGCCTCCACCAGCGGGTGCACGAAGCCGAGCGGGTGGTCCGGCCGCAGCACCTCCGAGCGGGCCAGTCCCGCGATGGCGCCCGCGGTGGCCTCCTCGGCCAGGCCCGTCATCGAGGCGACCATCGGCAGGGAGGCGCCGTCCCCGAGCACCGCGATGGCCCGGGCGACGTCGCGGTGCCCCGGCGGCATCCGCCGGAAGCGCATCAGGACCAGGCTGGAGACCGCCCGGGACCCGATCGCCCGCACGGTGTCGGCGTGCGACGCGTCCGGCCGGACGCCCTCCGCCTCCAGCGCCCGCAGCAGCTGGCGCAGCAGCAGCGGGTTCCCGGACGTGGTGCGGAAGCAGGCCGCGGCGAACGCGTCGTCGGCGTCCGCGAGCCGGCTGCGCACCACCTCAGACGTGCCGGCCGGGCTCAGCGGGCCGGGCGTGACCGTGACCGCGTCGGGCCCGAGGGTCAGCTCGTGCAGCAGCTCGTCGTCGGCGTACTGCTCGCCCGTGCGCCAGGTGGCCACGACCAGCACCGGCAGGTCCTCCAGCCGCCGGGCCAGGTAGCCCAGGAACCGCAGCGAGCTGGTGTCGCACCACTGCACGTCGTCGACGGCGATGACCAGCGGGCCGCGGGCGGCGAGGTTGCCGGCCAGCCAGTACAGCCCGTGCAGGATCGTGAACAGGCTCTCGGTCTGCGCCTCGACCGGCGAGTACGTCGCGTCGAAGACCTGGCTCGCGCCGACCGCGGCGCCGGCCAGCAGCCCGTCGCGGGTGGACGGGTCGGTGAGCACCGGGTCGAAGAGCTGGCGCACCGCCCCGAAGCCGAACTCCTTCTCCAGCTGGCTGCCGCGCGCGCTCAGCACCGTCGAGCCGGCGGCCCGCGCCTCGTCCCGCACCTGGTGCAGCAGGCTGGTCTTGCCGATGCCCGCGGGGCCCTCGATCACCGCGAGCCGGGGCTCCCCGTCCAGCGCGCCAGCCAGCGCGCTGCGGAGCTGGGCGAGCTCGGAGTCGCGGTCCACGAGCTCGGGGCGCCCGGGGCCGACCCGCTGGGCCGGGACCCGTCCGGGCGCCGCCGGCGGAGCCGGGGTGGCCGGGGTGGCCGGCCCGGTGTCCGCGACGGGAGACGGCGCCCCGTCCGGTGTCCCGGCCGGCGAGCTGGCCGTCGACACGATCGTCGACACGGTCGTCGACCTGGCCGGAGCGGCGAGGCTGGGCGACTGGGCCAGCACCTCGCCCTCGAGGGCTCGCAGTGCCGGCCCCGGGTCGACGCCGAGCTCGTCGGCGAGCAACGCCCGCGCGCGGCGCAGCGCGTCGAGGGAGTCGGCCTGCCGGTGCGAGCGGTACAGCGCGAGCGCGAGCAGCCGCCACCGCTCCTCACGCAGCGGCGCCTCCGCCAGCAGCGCCTCGGTCTCGGGCACGACCATCGCGGTCTCGCCGCTGTCCAGCCGGGCGGCCAGCAGCTGCTCGCGCGCGACCTCGCGGACCTCCTCGAGCCGGCGGGCCTCGGAGTCGGCCCACTCCCGGCCGGCGTACTCCGCCAGCGCCGGTCCGCGCCACAGCGCCAGCGCGTCGCGCAGCAGCCGCGACCGGGTGAGCGGGTCGGGGGCCGCGACGGCCCGGTCGACCAGTCGCTCGAAGCGCCAGGCGTCCACGTCGTCCTCGCCGACCGGCATGGCGTACCCGGCCGGACCGCTGACCAGCACCCGGCTGGGGGCGCGGGCCGGCCGGTCCGGCTCGAGGGCCCGGCGCAGGTGCGAGACGTAGGACTGGAGGCCGGCCGCACCGCTCGGCGGCGGCTCGCCGTCCCAGAGGGCGTCCAGCAGCCGCTCGGTGCTGACCTGCCGGCCGCGCGCGATCAGCAGCACCGCGACGACCGCCCGCTGGCGGCGGCCGCCGAGCCCGATGTCGACGCCGTCGAGGGCGGCGGACAGCGGGCCGAGGACACCGAACTCCAGGCGCGTGCGGGGGACTGCCGCACCGGTCAGGGTCATGCGCCGTCTCCGCGGTCCGTGGAGGTCAGGGGGCTGCTGCTCGACCCTAGGACGGGCACGGCGTCCGTGGGGCGCCCTGGCGAGGATTTTGCCCTCGTCCCGGCCGCTAGACTGCGGCCTTCACCGGCCCACTCCCAGCCCTCCGGAAAGGTGCCGTGACCGCACAGTGACCGACCACGACCTCGTCCTCGTCGTCGACTTCGGGGCGCAGTACGCCCAGCTCATCGCCCGCCGGGTCCGCGAGGCCCGCGTCTACTCCGAGATCGTCCCGCACACCATGGCGGTCGCCGACATGCTCGCCCGCGGGCCCAAGGCGATCATCCTGTCCGGCGGTCCGAGCTCGGTCTACGAGCCCGGCGCCCCCAACGTGGACGCCGCCGTCTTCGAGGCCGGTGTCCCGGTCTTCGGCATGTGCTACGGCTTCCAGGCGATGGCCCTCAACCTCGGCGGCGAGGTACGCCGGACCGGCCGCTCGGAGTACGGCCGGACCCCGGTCGAGGTCGTGGACGGCGGCACGCTGCTGGCCGACGTGCCGCGGCAGCACCGGGTGTGGATGAGCCACGGCGACTCGGTCGTCGCGGCGCCGGCCGGCTTCGACGTACTCGCCTCGACCGCGGACACGCCGGTCGCTGCCTTCGAGGACCTCGACCGCCGGCTCGCCGGCGTGCAGTGGCACCCCGAGGTGATGCACACCGAGCACGGCCAGCAGGTGCTCAGCCACTTCCTGCTGGAGATCGCGGGCTGCCGGCCCACCTGGACGATGGTCAACATCGTCGAGGAGCAGATCGAGTCGATCCGCACCCAGATCGGCGACCGCCGGGCCATCTGCGGGCTCTCCGGCGGGGTCGACTCCGCCGTCGCCGCCGCCCTGGTGCAGCGGGCGATCGGCGACCGGCTGACCTGCGTGTTCGTCGACCACGGCCTGCTGCGCAAGGGCGAGGCCGAGCAGGTCGAGCGCGACTTCGTGGCCGCGACCGGCGTCTCGCTGCACGTCGTCGACGCCCAGAAGCGCTTCCTCGACGCCCTGTCCGGGGTCAGCGACCCCGAGCAGAAGCGCAAGATCATCGGCCGCGAGTTCATCCGGGTCTTCGAGGCCGCCGAGATCGAGATCATGGGGGACGCCGCGGCCCGGGGCGAGCGGGTCGACTTCCTCGTGCAGGGCACGCTGTACCCCGACGTCGTGGAGTCCGGTGGCGGCGCCGGCACCTCCAACATCAAGTCCCACCACAACGTGGGCGGCCTCCCCGAAGACCTCGAGTTCGAGCTCGTCGAGCCCCTGCGGACGCTGTTCAAGGACGAGGTCCGGCTGGTCGGCGAGCAGCTCGGCCTGCCCGCCGACCTGGTGTGGCGGCACCCGTTCCCGGGGCCCGGCCTGGCCATCCGGATCGTCGGGGCCGTCACCCACGACCGGCTCGAGATCCTGCGCGAGGCGGACGCGATCGCCCGCGAGGAGGTCACCCGGGCCGGTCTTGACCGGGAGATCTGGCAGTTCCCGGTGGTGCTGCTCGCCGACGTCCGCTCGGTCGGCGTGCAGGGTGACGGCCGCACCTACGGCCATCCCGTGGTGCTGCGACCGGTCACCTCGGAGGACGCGATGACCGCCGACTGGGCCCGGCTGCGCTACGACGTCATCGAGACCATCTCCACGCGGATCACCAACGAGGTGCGGGAGATCAACCGGGTGACGGTCGACGTGACCAGCAAGCCGCCCGGCACGATCGAGTGGGAGTAGCCCGCCCGATGCAGTTCGACGTCGGACCCGCGCTCGCCGAGGCTTTCCGGTCCCGCTGCGGTGCGTGACTTGACCCGTCGGGGCGGACGTACCGGCCGCTGTACCAACACCCCGACCGGGCTAGACGCCGGTAGTACGCGCCGCATCACTTTTACTTTCAAGCATGACGCGTGTGGCTGTCCGGTCCAGCCGATCGGCCACACCTCTCCTTCAGATGACCGAGGAGACCGGATTTCTTCCCGGAGAAACCGGACATGCCCGACATGCTCCTCGTCATGGCCGCTCTCGCAGGGAGGGTGGCTGTCAGGGGAGGAAACCCGCACATGCCCAACTTCAAGTCTCGCGCCGGCGCCGTTGTCGCCGGTGCCGCCGTGCTCGCTGCTGTCGGTGGCGTGGGTGGCGCCGCCGCGGCCGGCCAGATCGGCTCGCTGCAGATCCGCGACCACAGCATCCAGTCCAAGGACATGCGCTGGGGCGCGGTCCAGAGCCGGCAGATCCTGAACGGCTCCATCCAGAAGTACGACCTGTCCAAGAGCCTCCAGGCCGTCCTCGGCGTTCCCGGCCCGGCCGGCGCGAAGGGCGACACCGGTGCCACGGGCGCGAAGGGCGACACGGGCGCGAAGGGCGACACCGGTGCGACCGGCGCCAAGGGCGCCAAGGGCGACACCGGCGACACCGGTGCGAACGGCGCCGACGGCCTCGACGGGACCAACGGCCTCGACGGGACCAACGGCAAGGACGGTGTCGACGGGACCAACGGTGTCGACGGGACCAACGGTGTCGACGGGACCAACGGTGTCGACGGCAAGGACGGCGCCTCGGCCTACGGCGTGGCCGTGGCCAACGGCTACACCGGCACCGAGGCCGAGTGGCTCGACTCGCTGAAGGGCAAGGACGGGGCCAACGGCGTCGACGGCACGAACGGTGTCGACGGCGTGAACGGTCAGGACGGCGCCGCCGGCAAGGACGGCGTGAACGGCAAGGACGGCGTGACCGGCTACAACCGCGTGACCCAGGCCGCGTCCTTCAACCTGAACGGCTCCTCGGTCTCCCTGTCGTGCCCCGCGGGCTCCGTGGTCCTCGGCGGCGGCGTCTCGGGCAACGTGGTGGTCGAGCAGAGCTACCCGAGCGCCAACACCACGTGGACGGTCGTCGCGCACAAGGCCAACGGCCAGAACCAGGTCGGCGGCACCGTGTACGCGGTCTGCGCGACGGTCAACCAGGCCAACTGACCCGCACCACCTGAGCCGGGCCGGGGCGGCTGCCCCCAGCTCTCCCGGGACCGGCTCGCAGCCCTGACGACGGGGTGGCACCGCTGCGGCGGCGCCACCCCGTCGGTCGTCTCCGGGGGTGGGACGGGAGGATGGGCGGCATGCAGCCGAGATGGGTCAGGGTCACCGTGGTCGTCGTGGTGGTGCTGCTCGCCGTGGCACTCGCCCTGTCCGTCGTACCCTCCTTCGCCGCGGTAGGCGCGGCCGGATGACGCCGGAGGGCTACGAGATCGTCGAGCTGACGGCCGCGCACGCACCCGCGATGGCGGCGGCGTACTCCCGCAACCGCGAGCACCTCGCGCCGTGGGACCCGCGCCGAGAGGTGGACTTCTACACCGTCGAGGGCCAGACCACGTCGGTGGCCGGCCAGCTGGCCGCGGTCCGCGCCGGGCACATGGTGGCCTGGGTCCTGGAGCACGACGGCGAGGTCGTCGGGCGGGTGAACCTCAACAACGTGGTCCTCGGCGCCCTGCGCAGCGCCGCGGTCGGCTACTGGGTCGATGCCGAGCACCAGGGCCGCGGTCTGGCCACGAGCGCCGTCGAGTTCGCCTGCGCCCGGGCACGGGAGCGCGGGCTGCACCGGGTCGAGGCGGGCACGCTGCTGCACAACACGGCCTCCCAGAGGGTGCTCGAGCGGTGCGGGTTCGAGCCCTACGGGATGGCCCCGAAGTTCCTGTTCATCGACGGCGCGTGGCGCGACCACAGGCTGTTCCAGCGGATCCTGCACGACGACCCGATCTGACCGCCCGCGGCGACTCCGAGGTCAGGGAGCACCCCGAAAGCACCCTGGAGGCCGTCGCGCCGCACGCACCCCGACCCCGCCGCGGCTTACGCTGAGAGCGGACCACACCGCCCGAACCGCAGGGAGCCCCTCCGTGTCACGCTTCACGACGTACCTCAAGGCACGGGTACGTCGCCTGCTCATCGCGCGCAGCCAGGGCATCGACCTGTCCCAGCTCGACCGCGTCCCGGACAGCCTCGCCTGGCCGCTGCACCGGGTCGGACCCGACCCGGCACCGCGCCTCGGCGAGCTGCGGGAGCAGGCGCCGGTCGCCAAGCTCACCTCGTTCCTCGGGATGAACGTCTGGCTGGTCACCGGCGAGGCCGAGTCGCGCCAGGTGCTGGCCGACACCACGAGCTACAGCACCGACATCCGCCCGTTCATGGGCAAGCGCGGGTCGACGACCGACGGGGACATCGGCGGCCTGGGGTTCACCGACCCGCCGGAGCACACCCGGCTGCGCAAGCTGCTCACCCCCGAGTTCACGATGCGCCGCCTGGAGCGGCTGCGTCCGCGGATCGCCGCGATCGTCGAGTCACAGCTCGACCAGGTCGCCGAGCAGGCGGCCGCCGGCGACGGTGTCGTCGACCTGGTGCCGGCGTTCGCCTTCCCGATCCCGTTCCTCGTGATCTGCGAGCTCCTGGGCCTCCCCGACGAGGACCGGGACACCTTCCGGCAGCTGGGCACCGCCCGGTTCGACGTGTCGTACGGCGGTCAGGGGGTCTTCGGCGCGGTCTCGGACTCCCGGCGCTTCCTCATGGAGGCGACCCGCAAGCAGCGCGACAACCCCGGCGAGGGTCTGATCGGCCAGGTCATCCGCGAGCACGGCGACGAGATCAACGACTTCGACCTCGGCGGGCTCGCCGACGGCGTGTTCACCGGCGGCCTGGAGACCTCCGCGTCGATGCTCGCCCTCGGCACGGCCGTCCTGCTGGACCACCCCGAGGACTACCGCCGCGTGGGCACGGACCCGACCGTCGTCGACCGGGCGGTCGAGGAGCTGCTGCGCTACCTCACCGTGGTGCAGATCGCGTTCCCCCGGTTCCCGAAGACGTCCGTCGAGGTGGCCGGCCAGCGGATCGAGCCCGGTGATGTGGTGATCTGCCAGCTCGCCGGCGCCAACCGGGACTCCCGGCTCGGCGCGAAGATGGACGCGTTCGACCTGACCCGGCCGGTCAGCACCCACCTCGCGTTCGGCCACGGCTTCCACCGCTGCGTCGGTGCGGAGCTGGCCCGGATGGAGCTGCGCACGGCGTTCCCGGCGATCGCCCGGCGCTTCCCCGACCTGATGCTGGCGACCGACCGCGTGGACTACCGCGCGCTGTCCATCGTCTACGGCGTGGACTCGCTGCCGGTCCGGCTCGAGCCGTCGCCGGTGCCGGCCGCCGGGACCGCCTGACCCCGCGACCTCTCTGTCCGCGGACGGCGGACGGCGGACGGCGGAGGGTCAGAGGCCGAGGGAGCGGCCGATGATCTCCTTCTGGATCTCGGTCGTGCCGCCGTAGATCGTCTGCACGCGGGAGTCCATGAAGGCCCGCGCGATCGGGTACTCGGTCATGTAGCCGTAGCCGCCGAACAGCTGGACGCCCTGGTCGACGACCTTCTTCTGCAGCTCGGTGGTCCACCACTTGGCCATCGAGGCCAGCTTCGCGTCGAGCTCGCCGTCGTTGTGCCGGCGCACGCAGTCGTCGACGAAGACCCGGGCGATGTGCGCCTCGGTGGCCATCTCGGCGATCGCGAACCGGGTGTGCTGGAACTTCCCGATCGGGCGGCCGAACGCCTCCCGCTCCTTGACGTAGGCCAGGCACATGTCGAGGACGGCCTCGCAGGCCGCGGCGGCCATCATCGCGATCGAGAGCCGCTCCTGCGGGAGGTTCTGCATGAGGTAGACGAAGCCGCCGCCCTCCTCGCCGAGCAGGTTCTCCTTGGGCACCACCACGTTGTCGAAGAACAGCTCGGAGGTGTCCTGGGCGTGCAGGCCCACCTTGTCGAGGTTGCGGCCGCGCTCGAAGCCCTCCATGCCGCGCTCGACGACGACCAGGCTGATGCCCTTGTGCCCCTGGCCGCCGTCGACCTGGGTGTCGGTGCGGGCCACCACGATCACCAGGTCGGCCATCGCGCCGTTGCTGATGAAGGTCTTGCTGCCGTTGAGCACGTAGTGGTCGCCCTTGTCGACCGCGCTGGTGCGGATCCCCTGCAGGTCGCTGCCCGCGCCCGGCTCGGTCATCGCGATCGCGGTGATCGTCTCGCCGGTGACGCAGCCGGGCAGCCAGCGCTGCTTCTGCTCCTCGGTGCCGAGGGCCGAGAGGTACGGCACGATGATGTCGGTGTGCACCGGGAAGCCCGGGCCGTGCGCGCCGGCCCTGGTCATCTCCTCGGCGAGCACCAGGTTGTAGCGGAAGTCCCGGACACCCGGGCCGCCGTACGCCTCCTCGACGTCGAAGCAGAGCAGTCCCTGGGCGCCGGCCCGCGTCCACACCTCGCGGCTGACCTGGCCGTCCTGCTCCCACCGCGCGTGGTGCGGGGCGACCTCCTTCTCGATGAACGAGCGGACGGTACGACGGAACGCCTCGTGCTCGTCGGTCAGCAGCGGCCGGTCGCTCATCAAGACGTCCACTCCTTGATCCGGGCCACCAGGTCGGCCGGGTCGCCACCGTCCGCGGGGACCGGGGTGATCTGCAGGTTCGTCACGCCCGCCTCGCGGAACGCGTCGATGCGCTCCTGGACGTAGGACTCGGGGCCGACGAGGTTCACCATCTCCAGCAGCTCGAGCGGGACCAGCGCCTCGGCGTCGCGCTTGTTGCCGCCGAGGTAGAGGTCCTGGATCTGCTTCGCCTCGGCCTCGTAGCCGTACTGGCAGGCGAGCTCGTTGTAGAAGTTCTTGCCGCGCGCGCCCATCCCGCCGATGTAGAGCGCGAAGATCGGGCGGGCGAGGTCGAGCATGCCCTTCACGTCCTCGCCGATGCTGACCATGCCGCCGGCCACGACCTCGAGCGTGCCCAGACCTGCCTGGCGCTTGGCGGTGCCGGCGGCCAGCGCCTCACCCCAGACGTCGTGCGCCTTCTCCGGGGCGAACAGGAACGGCAGCCACCCGTCGGCGTACTCCGCGGTGCCCGCCACGTTCTTCTGGCCCAGCGCGGCGATGTAGATCGGCACGCTGGGGCGCTCGGGTCTGGTGAGCATCTTCAGCGGCTTGCCGAGCCCGAGCCCCTGGTCGGCCGGCAGCGGCAGCGTGAAGACCCGGCCGTCGTACCGCAGGGTCTCCCGGCGCAGCGCCGCGCGGACGATCTCGACGACCTCGCGGGTGCGGCCCAGCGGCTTGTCGTAGGGCAGCCCGTGCCAGCCCTCGATGACCTGCGGCCCGGACGCGCCGAGGCCGAGGATCGCGCGGCCGCCGCTCACGTTGTCGAGCCCGGCGGCGGTCTGCGCGAGCGCGCCGGGCGTGCGCGAGTACACGTTCAGGATCGCGGAGCCGATCTCGACGGTCTCGGTCTTCGCGGCCAGGTAGCCCATCAGCGTGGGGGAGTCGAAGCCGTAGGCCTCGGGGACCCAGACCGTGTCGAGCCCGGCCCTCTCCAGCGCCACGACCTGGTCGGCCGCCTCGCGCGGGTTCCCGGAGTACATCAGCTGGGTGGAGAGCTTCATCGGGACCTCGTGCTGGGGGCTCGGCGGACGGGTACTACCGTGACAGTATCGCTGTCATCATTGCAAGGGAGTGCGTGTGACCACCTACGACGTCGCGGTGATCGGTGGGACCGGCCCGCAGGGCAAGGGGCTCGCCTACCGCTGGGCGAGGCACGGGCACCGCGTCGTCCTCGGGTCACGCAGCGCCGAGCGCGCCCAACAGGCGGCCGCCGAGATCACCGCCCGGGTGCCGGACGCGTCGGTCTCCGGTGCTGTGAACGCCGACGCCGCGGCCGGTGCCGACGTGGTGGTGCTGGCGGTGCCGTACGACGGCCACGACGACCTGGTCGCCGCCCTCGCCGAGCAGCTGGCCGGCAAGGTCCTGATCTCGTGCGTCAA
>Ga0308174_10000181_pt1 | contig 25696 bp, 26 predicted proteins | sample PhyPR2_FD_203894 | JGI IMG/M metagenome (GOLD analysis project Ga0308174, IMG submission 203894) | Soil microbial communities from UC Gill Tract Community Farm, Albany, California, United States - DLSLS.P.R2 | ecosystem: Environmental > Terrestrial > Soil > Agricultural land | place: USA... | reverse complement strand
GGCACGTATAAGCGCATTGAACAAAAGTACTTCGACTTCGATATCTACGGCGAATAAGTCATAGCGAGTGAGAAGCCGCGCGAAGAAGGGCGGCCTTCCTGTAAGACTAAACCGCCCTTCCTTTTTGCACGCGCGCCACGCCGTAAGTTACACGCCAAAATCGTGCGCTCGAAGGCCGCCGCGCCTGTGCAGATCGGCATAGCCTTTGCATGGCGTGCATCGGACAGAGAGACTATTTCGGGGAACATCATGCATCATTCGATCGAACCTCACGAGCTTGGCAAGATCGACCTCGGACGCTTCCAGGTCGTGCAAGTGTCCGACGGCACGCATACGGTCGTTCTATGGGAAGCGCCCGAGCCGGAAGCGTTGACGTCAGTGCGCCTGCAAGCCTCGACTCTCACCATTCGCCTGTGCGATCCGCTCAACCCGGTGCGCAGGAAAGACGTGTGCGAGCGTCTGCAGGCGCATCTCGCGGCATCGCGCGGCGGTGGTCAGAACAAGGCGCGTCAGCGCATGCACAGGCATGGCCCGAGCGCTGCCGTTCAACTGAGCGCCTGAAGCGATTTCTCAAGAAACGCCCAGAGCGCTTCGTCGGTGGAATACGGGACGTTGAAGCGAAAGCATGCGCTTGGCGCATCGCCGGGGCGGAAGTACGAACCCGGCGCGAGCCAGATGCCGTGATCGAGCGCGCGCGTCGCGACAAGGCTTGCATCGGATGGGTCCATCGGCAGGCACGCCCATAGAAAAAGGCCCGCGCGCGGACGCCGGAACAAGTCGGCGCCGAGCGCATCCATGCGTTGCTCGACGAGTGCATGCGCGTCCTTGAGCTTGTCCACCACCCGTTCGACGTGCCGCGCATAGCGCCCTTCCGTCAGCACTTTCGCGACAATTCGCTCGGTCGCTTCCGACGACGTCAAGCCCACCGCCATCTTCGTGCGCGCCAGTTCGCGCAGCACTTCGCGTTCGGCGACGACGTAACCGCATCGCAGCGACGGCGTAATCGTCTTCGCAAATCCGCCGACATACAGCACACGATTCAGCCCTTCCATCGCCGCCAGCAAGGGGGCGCCGGGCGGCGCGAGTTCGCGGTTCACGTCGTCCTCGACGACCCACAGGCCATGCCGTTCCGCGATCTGCATCAGCCGAAACGCCGACGCCATGCTGAACGTGGCGCCCGTCGGGTTCTGCAACGTCGTGTTGAGAAACACGGCCTTCGGACGATGCTCGACAACGATGCGCTCCAGCACGTCCGTATCAATGCCGGCGACTGTGCGCGGCACGCCATGCACGTTGAGCCCGGCGAGCCGGAGAATCTGCAGCAGATTGCAGTAACCGGGATCTTCCACGATGACGGCGTCGCCTGGACGCAGCAATGTCCGCACAATGAGATCGAGCGCTTGCGTGGCGCCCGCCGTCAGCAGCACGTTGGACACGGCATCGACCGGTAGGCCGTGACGATCCAGTTGCTCGGCAATGCGCTCGCGCAGCGGCGCGAAGCCGTACGGATGCCCGTAATCCGCGAGCCGCGCCGCCGGCACCCGGCTCACCGCGCGCAACGCATGCTGAAGCCCGCTTTCGTTGATCCATTCGTTGGGCAACCAGCCGCAGCCGGATTTGATCGGCACCGAATGATCCGCGAAGACGTCGGAAAGCAGCCAGGTCGCGGTGAGACTGGGCGGCTGCCACTCCACGGGACGCGCACGCTCGCGATGACCGCGCAACGCCACGCGATACCCCGAGCCGCGCCGCGCGGTCACAAGGCCCATCGACACGAGCCTGCCGTATGCTTCCGTCACCGTGAACGTGCTCAGGCGCTGCTCGTCAGCGAGACGGCGCACCGAGGGCAACAGCGCGCCGGCGCGCAGCGTCTCCGCCTCGATCGCCGACGAGAACGCGTGCACGAGTTGTTCAACGAGCGTCGGCGTCTGTCGCGAGCCGCGTTCGAGCTTCAGTTCTATCATCGGATTCTTCTGCCAGTGTCAGCCAACACAGTCTGCAGCATTTTGCCAGCACAGTTGGCAACGCAGTGAAGCAACTGTCTATGCCGCGCGATTTTGCGTCGGCATAGAGTGACCGTTCTTCCTGAGGAGACCCGCTATGAACGCACGCCCCGTTATCGACGATCTATCGTCGTTCTGGATGCCTTTCACCGCCAATCGCCAGTTCAAGGCCGCGCCGCGCTTGCTGGAAAGCGCGAAAGGCATGTATTACCGGTCGACCGATGGGCGCGAAGTGCTCGACGGATGCGCGGGCCTCTGGTGCGTGAACGCGGGCCATTGCAGAGACGAAATCATCGAAGCCGTGCAGAAGGCGGTCGCGACGCTGGACTTCGCGCCGACCTTTCAGATGGGCCACCCGCTCGCTTTCGAGGCCGCGTCGAAAGTCGCCGGGCTGATGCCCGAAGGGCTCGACCGCATCTTCTTCACGAACTCGGGCTCGGAGGCGGTCGATACCGCGCTCAAGATCGCGATTGCGTACCATCGCGCGCGCGGCGAAGGTCAACGCACGCGCCTGATCGGGCGTGAGCGCGGGTATCACGGCGTTGGCTTCGGCGGCATCTCGGTGGGCGGAATCGCGCCGAACCGCAAGACGTATTCGGGCGCGCTGCTGCCTTCCATTGATCATCTGCCGCACACGCACGATCTCGCGCACAACGCGTTCTCGAAGGGACAGCCGGCGTGGGGCGAGCATCTCGCGGAGGAACTGGAGCGGATCGTCGCGCTGCACGATGCATCGACCATTGCGGCCGTGATCGTGGAACCGGTCGCCGGGTCGACGGGCGTGTTGATACCGCCACAAGGCTATCTGCAAAAGCTGCGCGACATTTGCACGAAACACGGCATTCTGCTGATCTTCGATGAAGTCATCACCGGCTTCGGGCGCCTCGGCAAAGCTACCGCGAGCGAGTTCTTCGGCGTCACGCCCGACCTGATCACAATGGCGAAAGCCATCAACAACGCCGCGGTTCCGATGGGCGCGGTCGCGGCGCATCGCAAAGTGCATGACGCGATCATCGACGCGGGCGCGGCCAACGCCATCGAACTGTTTCATGGCTATACGTACTCGGCGCATCCGCTTGCGAGCGCCGCGGCCGTCGCAACGCTCGATCTTTACGCGCGCGACAAGCTGTTCGAGCGTGCCGCGTCCAAAGCGCCTGCTTTCGAGAGCGCCGCCCATGCACTGCGCGATGCGCCCTATGTGAAGGACGTTCGCAATCTCGGGCTCGTCGCGGGCATCGAACTGGAATCGCGTGATGGCGCGCCGGGCGCGCGAGCGTACGAGGCCTTCGTCAAGTGCTTCGAGGCGGGCGTGCTGGTGCGTTATACGGGCGATATTCTCGCGTTTTCGCCGCCGCTGATCGTCGAGGATGAGCAGATCGCGCGGATATTTAGCACGGTGCGAGAAGTGTTGGGCACGCTGCGGTAACGCTGCTTTTTTCGGAGCCCGGCTTCCATGGAGACGAACCGGGCTTGCTCGCGCGAACATGAGACGATCCCGCGCTTCTATGAGACGCCCGCGCATTCACAGAAAGAAGGCGTGCTTCTAAAGTTCAGCCATGACATCCACATGGCCAACCGAACAGAAGGAGCACACCATGTCGCGTCTTTTCCAAATCAGCGCCAACGAAGCCACCGGCGTCACCGCAGAACTCTTCACCGCCATCAAGAAGGCGGCCGGCCGCGTGCCGAACGCTTATGCGACCGTCGGCACGCACAGCCCGGCCGTGCTCGGCGCGGCGCTATCCAATGACGCGGTGCTCGCAAAGAGCAGTCTCGACAAGGCCGATGTGGAAGCCATCAAGCTCGCCGTCAGCGGACTCGTCGATTGTGAATACTGTGCAGCCGCGCACACGGTGGTCGGCAAGATGGTCGGGCTCACGCAGGCGCAAACAGAGCAGATCCGCGCGGGCGAAGCGACCGGCAATGTCAAGCGCGATGCTCTCGTGCGCTTCGTGCGGCAAGTCGCGGATTCGCGCGGCACGGTCGATGCCCGCGTGCTCGATGACGTGCGCGAAGCCGGCTACTCGGAAGCGCAAGTCATCGATACGCTGTTCGCAATGAGCGTCATAAATTTCACGAACCTCGTGAATCGCGTGAACGATACGACGCTCGACTTTCCCGCCCTCGCCTAATCCTTAGGACGACTGCTGAACCGGTCCATCACCGCATTCACGAGATCAATCGGTACCGGGAAGACGATCGTCGAGTTCTTGTCGCCGGCGATCGTCGTCAGCGTCTGCAGATAGCGCAACTGCATGGCCTGCGGCGCTTGCGCCAGCATCTGCGCGGCCTGCAATAGCTTCTCCGAAGCCTGCAGCTCGCCTTCCGCATGAATGATCTTCGCGCGACGCTCGCGCTCGGCTTCGGCCTGCCGGGCAATCGCGCGGATCATCGTTTCGTTGATGTCCACGTCCTTGATTTCCACGTTCGATACCTTGATGCCCCACGCGTCCGTCTGCGCGTCGAGCACGCGCTGGATGTCGCTATTCAGGCGCTCACGCTCGGACAGCAACTCGTCAAGCTCGTGCTTGCCGAGGATCGCGCGCAAGGTCGTCTGCGATAGCTGGCTCGTCGCATCCAGAAAGCGCGCTACCTGAATCACGGCCTTTTCGGGATCCACGACGCGAAAGTACACGACCGCATTCACCTTGACCGAAACGTTGTCTCGCGTGATGACATCTTGCGGCGGCACGTCGAACACGACGGTGCGCAGGTCCATGCGCACCGCTTGCTGCGCGACCGGAATGATGAGCACGAGCCCCGGCCCCTTCACCTTCCAGAAGCGGCCGAGCGTGAACACGACACCCCGCTCGTACTCGCGAAAGATGCGCACCGCCGACGCCAGAAAAAAGATGATCAGCGCGAGAACGATGCCGCTGAAACCGAATGTGAGCCCCATGTCTTTAGCCTCGTTTCAAGGTGCGTTGCGTGGTCTGTCTTCAAGCGGCTCGACGGTCAGCGTGAGCCCGTGCCGCGCCGTGACGCGCACGCGTCCGCCGAGCGCGGGCAGCGCACCGGATGCCGGCTGCACGCGCCATCGCTCGCCATGCACTTGCGCCCAGCCGCTCCTGTCGTTCGCTGGGGCCGGCTCCAGCATCACGCCGATGCTGCCGAGCATCGCCTCGCCGCCGCTTACGACGGGCCGCTTGCGCGCGCTCAGCGCGAGTCCCGACACGCCGAGGACGAAAAGCGCGGTGATCGAAGCCAGCGCCACGACGACGGCAAGCGGAATGCCGAAGCCGGGCACGTCGGTGTCGATCAGCATCAGCGCGCCGATCGCGAACGCGACGATGCCGCCGATGCCGAGCGCGCCGAACGTCGGCAGAAACGCCTCCGCGACGAGGCAGCCGATGCCCAGCACGAGCAGGCCCAATCCGACGTAGCTGACCGGCAACATCTGGAGCGCGAACAAGCCGACGAGCAGACAGATGGCGCCCGCGACGCCCGGCAGCACGAAGCCCGGATTCGCGAACTCGAAGAAGAGCCCGTACATCCCGATCATCATCAGAATGAGCGCGACGCTCGGGTCCGTGATCGTTGCGAGAAAGCGGCTGCGCCAGTCGGGCTCCATCACGACGACGCTCGCGTGGCGTGTCGCGAGCACGCGTTCGCCCTGCGCGGTGCGCACGTGGCGGCCGTCGAGCTTGACGAGCAGATCGGGCACGTCGTTCGCGGTCAGGTCGATCACCTTCTGCGCGAGCGCTTCGTTCGCGGACAGCGCGACAGCCTCGCGGACCGCGCGTTCGGCCCATTGCTCGTTGCGCCCGCGCATTTGCGCGAGGCCGCGAATGTAAGCGGCGGCGTCGTGCACCTGCTTGCGTGTCTCCGTCGATGACGTCTCCGACGCGCCCGAAGCCGCGCGTTCCGGTCCGCCCGCGCCGAGCTGGATCGGCGTGGCCGCGCCGAGGTTCGTGCCGGGCGCCATCGCGGCGATATGGCTCGCGTAGACGATGTAGGTGCCGGCGCTCGCCGCCCGCGCCCCGCTCGGCGCGATGAACGCGGCGACCGGCACCGGCGACGCCAGCATCGCCTGGATGATGGAACGCATGGAAAGGTCGAGCCCGCCGGGCGTATCGATACGAAGGATGACGAGCTGCGCGTGCTCGTCGGCGGCGCGGGCAAGCGAACGCACGACGAAATCCGCGCTGGCCGGCCCGACCGCCCCGGACAGCGGGATCAGGACGACCGGAGCGGCGGCGTCGGCGCGCATGGCGAACAGACCGAAGGCTGTCAGAAGCAACAGGCGTCGGACGAAATGCGCAAACCGGTCGGCGGGATTCGTTCTCATCGGCAATCACCGGCCGGCGCCGGCGTCGCTCATGGTCTCGCTTTCAGCTTAGGCGATAGAACTGTCGTGCGATCAATGATCTTCTCGACATCGGCCGTCTCGCCCAGTTCGGCGACGAAGCGCGCCTTGTCGAAATCCGCGGACACGCAGCCGTCGAGATAGATAAAGCGCCGTTGCAGCGTGAGGCACAGCGTCGTTTTCTCGCGCCATTGCAGCGATGCGTTCAGCGCGTTCAGGCGGCGCGTCACGCTCTCCGCAATTTCCTTGTCGTAGTCGTAGCTGTTCGAAAGGCGACAGCGCCCCGCGATCCAGCAACTATTGCCGCGCTCAATGCGGTAGTGCGCTTCGTCGAGCCATTCCTGCGCGGTCACGAACGGGCCGGGCGGCGCGGGGCATTCCGCGATTGCGCTCGATATGTGCAGAAAGGGGTCGTTGCCGCCATTGGCGAGTGTGCCGTCGGCGCAAGCGGCGAGCGGATATAGCGCAATGGCCACGCACAGCGGCCAGGTTCGTCCGGGTCTCGGCATGATCGTCTCGATATTCCTGAACCAGCACGCGGAAAGCGTAGTCCATCATCGTGAGAGCGGGCCACGAGCCGCTACACTGGTTCGCGCACTCTTCCCCGGACTTGAACCATGAAACAGGCACTCCACCATCTGACGCTCGCAACCGGCTCGCGCGGCCTGCACGAAGTCACGCGCGAAATCGACCGCTGGATCGACCTGCAAGGCATCCGCACGGGTCTGCTCACGGTTTTTTGCCGCCACACGTCCGCCTCGCTGCTGATTCAGGAAAACGCCGACCCGGACGTGCGCGCGGACCTCGAAAGCTATTTCGAGTCGGTCGCGCCCGAAGCGCCGGGCCGCTATATCCACGACGCCGAAGGCCCCGACGACATGCCCGCGCATCTGCGAACGGCGCTGACCACCGTCCAGCTCTCGATTCCCGTCGAAGCCGGGCGCATGGTGCTCGGCACGTGGCAGGGCATCTACGTGTTCGAGCATCGCGCGATGCCGCATCATCGCGAACTCGTGTTGCATCTGATCGGCGAGTAACCTACTATACGCTCCGCGTACATTTTGGAGCGCCGACGTGACCCAGCAACAAACCGTGCTTCGCGACGCCATGCGGCGCCTCAACATGACCCGCGATGCGTTCGCGTCGCGCATCGGCGTATCGCGTCGGGCGCTCGACACCTGGCTTCTGCCCGACGAATCGCCGGAGTCCCGCGCGATGCCGGAGATCGCCGGGCGCTATGTCGGAGAAATTCTCGCCCGTACGCCGGAAGGCGGCGTATTTACGCACAGCGCATATACGATCGAATTCGAAGGCCGTCCGCAGTTGTTGTCCATCGACCAGTTCTCGCGCGATTCCGCCGAAGCGCTCTTCCGCACGGCCGACACGATGCAGCCCATCGCTCGCCGCCGGAAAATCACGCGCGTGCTGGAAGGCGCGGTGCTCGCCAATCTGTTCTTCGAAGCCAGCACGCGCACGCGCGTGAGCTTCGGCGCGGCGTTCTGCCGGCTCGGCGGATCGGTCTGCGATACGACCGGCTTCACATTCTCCTCGATGGCCAAAGGCGAATCCATCTACGACACGAGCCGCGTGATCAGCGGTTATGCGGACGCCATCGTGGTGCGTCATCCCGAGCAAGGCTCGGTTGCGGAGTTCGCGCGCGCCACCAACGTGCCGGTCATCAACGCCGGGGATGGTCCCGGTGAGCATCCGAGCCAGGCGCTGCTGGACCTGTACACGATCCAGCGCGAATTCTCGCGTCTCGGGAAGATTGTGGACGGCGCGCATATCGCGATGGTCGGCGACCTGAAATACGGCCGCACGGTGCATTCCCTCGCGAAGCTGCTCTCGCTCTACAAGGGGCTGAGATTCACGCTGGTTTCGCCGCGTTCGCTGGAGATGCCTGCACATATCATGGAGCGAATCGCGCACGGCGGCCATGCGGTCGAGCAGACGAGCGATCTGCGCGCGGGGCTCGCCGGCGCGGACGTCGTCTATGCAACGCGCATTCAGAAGGAGCGCTTCGCCGATGAATCCATCGAAGGCTATACGCCGGATTTTCAGATCAACCAGGCGCTCGTCGACGACGCATGCGGGCGCGACACGCTGATCATGCATCCGCTGCCGCGCGACAGCAGGCCCGGCGCAAACGACCTCGCCACCGACCTGAATCATGATTCGCGGCTCGCCATCTTCCGTCAGACGGACAACGGCATCGCGGTGCGCATGGCGATTTTCGCGACGCTGCTCGGCGTCGAACATCAGGTGCGGCATTCCATGCGCGACGCGACGTGGAAATCGCCGGCATCCATCGGACCGGACGATGCGGTGTTTCACGGCTTCGATTGAGGGCGGTCGCCCGACGTCACGGTTTTTCGACAGACCGGCCGGCTAGCGCGCATGTGTGGTCCTGGAGTTCTTCCGCGGACGCCCAGTCGCCCGGCCCGACGTGATCGTTGAGCAGATAGAACGCGGGCGCGCCATCGCTGCGAAACGCGCCGACGAGCAGCAAAGTCTGATCGGCCATCGCGCCGCCTTCGCGCGCGACGGCTGCGGCGAGCACTTTGAACGGATCGGTGTGCGAGAGCCCGACGTCGTCGATGCGCAATGCGCGGTACGTATGCCCGCGCAGACGCACCGGCAGCGGCGACCAACCGGTGGCGATGCGCGGCCCCGCCTCGCGCAGCGCCTCCGCGACATCGGACGCGAGGCAATCGATATGGATATGCAGCTGATTCTGTGTGCGGCCGCTGGCGGAATTGACCGCGAGGGAGAGTTCGTCGCGCGGCACCCGGCGGCGCAGCGCATCGCCGACGTAATGCCGGGAATCCCATGCGTCGCGCCAGTAGTTCGGCGCATCGGCTTCGAGCAGCGCCGGGCTCTCGATGCCGCTGACGCGCGCGGTCGGAATCAGCAGATACTGCGCGACGCCGACGATATCTTTTAGCACCGCATACCCGCCCGCGAGATTCACGTCCGCGCACTGCTGTTTCACGGCCGCGCCGTTGGCTGCGGGAACGCAGCGGTCGTGGACGATCTCCCACAGCGCGTTCGGGTTAGTGGCGCGCGCGGGCGGCGCAAGCGCGAAGGCGAACGTTATGACAGCGCTCAATACGGCGAGCTTTTTGAAGATGCGCATCGGCGATGATTCGGCAGCGTGAAAAATGACAGGCTGCCGGATTATGCTTGCAAGCGCGTGAACCGGTGTCATTCGGCGCGAGATCGCTCGGCGTCCCGCAAAGCAGAAGCGCCGGCTGCGATAACGCAGCCGGCGCTCATTTACTGCTTCCTACAGTACTGCTCTTCTCGCACTTGCACTGCGCCTGCTACTGCGCTTGCCGCCGCGTTACAAACGTGCGGGCGATCCTGAGTGCATCAGCTTAGTGGCCGAAGTACACCGAATTACGATCCGACATCGACACTGCAGCGCGCGAACCCGACTGCGTCGAACCGGCGGTGGAAGCACCGTAGGCCGTCGTTGCCGCGCCTTGTTCGGCGTTTACGCGCGCTTGAGCGGCTTGCAGATTTTGCGGATAGTTCACGCGGTCTTCCGACGGGTTGTAACCCGCCTTTTCCAACTGAACCAGTTCCGCGCGGACTTGAGCGCGGGTCACCGGACCATTGTTTTGCGCGAATGCGAAGCTCGGGGCGGCCAGAGCCGATGCGATAACGAGAGCCGGAACGAAAACCTTGATCATGATGAACCTCCAATAGTCTTGTTTTGACACCGAATCCGAAACCGAAAGCTAATTAAGTGTTTTCTGATTTCGTTTCGCTTGAAGACAGTGTAGGAGAGGGACGACCTAGGGGAAACCCCGATTTCCACGAAACATAATTGGTTTATCTGCAACAATCGCTCAGGCGAGCGACGGCGTCTTCTGACGCCAAGTCTTTGATACGGCTTGGAAAGACGCGCACAACGCCGAAGGCTTACGCAAGCTCCATTACCGGTTCGCCAGTCAATCGACAGCCTCACGCCAGCTTCACGCCGCCCCGATATGGTCGAGCGCGGCGCTCATCAGATCTCGCAACAGCGGCTGAACCGCGTTCGCGCGCTCGTCGTCGTAGGCATATGGCGGCGACTCCTGCATGTACGTGACCTGCGTCAGTTCCAGCTGAACCGCGTGCACGCCGCTCGCCGGCTGCCCATAGCGCCGCGTGATGTAGCCGCCCTTGAAACGTCCGTTGGCGACGCTCGAGTACCGTCCGTCGCGCGTCACGATGTCCGCGAGCCGCTCGCCCAGCCCGGCCGCCGCCGACGCCCCGTCCACCGTGCCGAAGTTGAAATTCGGCAGACGCCCTTCGAAAAAGCGCGGCACGACCGAGCGAATCGAATGTGCTTCCCAGAGCAGCACGCGGCCGTGCGCCTCGCGCAGCGCGGTGAGTTCGTGTGCGAGCGCATCGTGATACGGCTGCCAGTAGAGCGCGCGCCGCGCCTCGATCTGTTCGCTCGTCGGCGCGTGTCCTGGCTGGTAGAGCGGTTCCTTGTCGAAGGTATCGATGGGACAGAGGCCGGTCGTATCGCGGCCGGGATACAGATTCGCGTCGTCGGGCGGGCGGTTCAGGTCGATGACATAACGCGCGAACTCCGGCAGCAAGATCGACGCGCCCATCTCGCGCGCGAACGCATACAGCCGCTCCAGATGCCAGTCGCAGTCATCGACTTTCAGTGCGACCGGCGTCATCTCCTCGACGAGCGCCTCCGGTATGCGCGTGCCACGGTGGGGGATCGAAACCAGCAGCGGCGCACTGCCGCGTTCCAGCGTGTAGATCGAGCAATCGTTGATGATGTCCATGGCGAAAGCCTCGCAGGTTGAGCGTTACGCAAGCAATTCGTCGAGCGCGGCGGCGCGTTCTTCGAAGTCACGCGGATGATCGTCGCGTCAGAAATGCCCGGTGAACTGGTAACGGTCGCCCGGATGCCAGAGATTCACCACCGACGCCACGGCATCGCGCGACCATGTTCGCCGATGCAGCAGGAGACACGGTTCATGCTCGTCCATCGCGAGCGCGTGGCGAATTTCCATCGACGGCACCGATGCCTCGATCCGGTATTCCACGCGCTGCAGCGGCGCAGCGACCATCAGATACTGGTTCGGCGTGATCGTCGTGAAGTCCTGCCGCGCGTACTCCGGCGCGAGCGCGGGGTTCACATGGCGCTCTTCCAGTTGCACGGGCTCGTCGTTCTCGAAGTGCAGCACACGCGAATGAAACACCGGACTGCCTAGCGCGATCTGCATTTCGTCGGCAAGCACTTCATCGACGATGGACGCGCCCAGACGCAGCACCTCCGCGCGATACGCATGCCCGCGCGCAAGGATTTCGTCCGAGATGCTGCGAATTTCCACCAGTGTCGACGCGTATTTCGGCTGCGCGACGAACGTGCCCGCGCCCTGCACGCGCGTGAGCACCTGTTCGGACGTCAATTCACGCAGCGCGCGGTTCACGGTCATGCGCGCGACCTTGAACTCGCGCGCCAGCTCGTTTTCGGAGGGCACCTGATCGCCCTCCTTCCACTCGCCTATGTGGATGCGCTGCAGGATGTAGTCCTTGATCTCCCGGTACGCAGGCGTATTCATGTCGCGGCTTCCGGGCTTTGCATGGTTTCGGTCATTTCCGAGGCGAATGAAAACGGGCTGTGCTTCGCGATCACGCCGTCCTGGACGAGGTTCGCAATTGCCGCGATGTCCGGCGCGAAGTAATGATCGATGTCGTAATGCGCGACGTGCGCGCGCAGCGTGTTCATCACTTCGATGAGCGGCGCGCTCGTCCTGTGCGGCGCACGCAGATCGACGCCCTGCGCCGCCGCCAGCAATTCGATCGCGAGAATATTGGCCGTGTTGCTCGCAATATCGCCCAGCTTGCGCGCGGCGAACGTAGCCATCGAGACATGGTCTTCCTGATTCGCCGATGTCGGCAGCGAATCCACGGAAGCCGGATGCGCAAGCGTCTTGTTCTCCGATGCCAGCGCCGCCGCCGTCACATGCGCGATCATGAAGCCGGAATTGACGCCGCCATCGCGCACGAGGAACGGCGGCAGGCCGGAAAGCGTGGCGTCGATCAGAAGCGCGATGCGGCGTTCGGCCAGCGCACCGATCTCCGCGACAGCCAGCGCGAGATTATCGGCGGCGAACGCGACCGGCTCCGCGTGAAAGTTGCCGCCCGACAGCACTTCGCCCGTGTCGGGGAAAATGAGCGGATTGTCGGAGACGGCGTTTGCCTCGATCAGCAGCACGTCTGCGGCGTGGCGCATCTGGTCGAGGCATGCGCCCATTACTTGCGGCTGGCAGCGCAGGCTGTACGGGTCCTGCACCTTGTCGCAATCCGCGTGCGACAGGTTGATGCCCGAGCCTTCGAGCAGCGCGCGATACGCCGCCGCTGCGTCCATCTGCCCGCGATGACCGCGCAGTTCGTGGATGCGCGCATCGAACGGTACGACCGAACCCGCCGCCGCATCCACCGAGAGCGCGCCCGCCACGAGCCCGGTGCGGAACAGGTCTTCGATGGCGAACATGTGATACAGCGCGAGCGCTGCCGACGCCTGCGTGCCGTTGAGCAGCGCGAGCCCTTCCTTGGCCTGGAGCGTGAGCGGCTTCAGGCCCGCGACCGCGAGACCGTCGAGCGCGCTTGCGCGTTCACCGCGAATCATGACGTCGCCGATGCCGAGCAGCACCGTCGACATATGCGCGAGCGGTGCCAGGTCGCCGGAGGCGCCGACCGAGCCCTTGATGGGAATCATCGGCAGGACATCGGCATTGAAAAGCGTGATGAGCGCGTCGATGACGTCCCGGCGAATGCCCGAGTGACCGCGCCCGAGACTGGAGAGTTTAAGCGCCATCAGAAGGCGCACGACGGGACGCGACATCGGCTCGCCGACGCCCACCGCATGCGACAGCACGAGATTGCGCTGCAACAGTTCGAGCTGGTCCGCCGGAATGTGTGTGTTGGCGAGCCGCCCGAAGCCCGTGTTGATGCCGTAGGCAGGATCGCCCTTCGCGGCGATGGCCGCGACGGCGCGCGCGCTGGCGTCGATGGCGTCGAAGCTGGCGGGATCGAGCCGCAGTGAATCCGAGCCGCGTGCAATCCGGCGCAGTTGCGGCAGTGTGAGTTTTCCGGGCGTCAGCGTAATCATGGTTCGTCCTGTCTATACAAGTCAGACGCCAGTCTAAACGGGCATAAACGACGAAACAAGGGGATATCCGGGATTCCACTAAGGGCTTATCCCGGATATTTGAGCCGCTTGTCTATACAGATATTGCGCTCTAAAGCACCTTCTCCATGACGAACTGCACGAACCGCTGGCCGCGCATCACGACCGCGCGCGCAAGCAGCATCGTGAAGCCGCAGTATTCGAAGAAACGGGCGGCCGGTGGCGCTTGCATACGTATGAAGCACCAGCATGCCAGCTTCGTCCGCTTCGGCCTCGATGCGCGCGAGCAGCGCCGTTGCCACGCCTTTGCGCTGATGGTCCGGATGGACGAACATCATGTCGATCAGGCCGTTCTTCTCCAGGTCGGCGAAACCGGCGAGCTTGCCGCCGGTGAGCGCGACCCATGTCGGGCGGCTTGCGCGGGCCAACGCCCATTCGTCGGGATCGGCTTGCGCCCACACGTCAATCTGCTTCTCGTTGTAATCGGCCGACGCAGTCTCGCGCACGGCGCGCAGAAACAGATCCATCACGCCGTCGAGATCACTCGCTCGGTACGGTCTGATCTCGATAAGCGGGAACTCGGGCATGTCTTCACCTTCTTTGTTGCAATAAAAATAGAGCCGCTGCAGGCGCAGCGAAGTCTGGGGCGTTGGAAAACGCGGGATGAGATTGTAGAAAACAGGCGCGTAACAAGCGCTAAAAGGTGTGTCGCGAAATCAGCTCGCCATGGTCACCGTCGCAATGCCGAGCGCGGTCATCAAAAGCGACGCGCCCACGTGCAACCCGATCTCCGTCAGTGCCCAGCCGAGCCGCCCCTGCTGAAGATGCGCGACCACTTCGGCCGAAAAGGAAGAGAACGTGGACAGTCCGCCCATCAAACCGGTGATGACGAAAAGCCGCCACTCGATGGAGATGTCCGGGAAGCGCGCAAAGACCGCCACGGCCACGCCGATGATGTAACCCGCAATGACATTCGCCGTAAAGGTGCCGAGCGGCAGATTCGGAAAGATCGCGTTGAGCCGCAAACCGAGCGCCCACCTGAGCAGCGAGCCAAGGCCGCCGCCGATTCCCACGGCGATGATCGACAGGTACATGAATAAGTTCAGTTATCTTGATGAAAGCGCCGTCTTTGGGCGCTATGCCTCGCGTGCCAGCCGTTCGACGAGCGCGGCGCGGCTCGACTCGACGATCCAGCCCTGCCGGTGCCGCACATGCGCCGCCCACGTGCCGTCGCGCCGCGCTTCCCAGCAGCCTGCCTCGTGGCCGTCGATGATTAGCGCGCCTCGCATGACGAGCGCCGGATCGGCGGGATCGAGCGTGGTGTCGTCGTTGTGCCGGAGCTTCACGTCATGCATGAACTTCGCCTGTCCGAGCCGGTGAATGGAGCTTGCCAATTGCGGGCTCCATTCTAACGATACTTCGGGCTTTCACCGCAACATGAATGACATTGCCGAAAGGCAATTGAGCGTGCGCACGACGTGCTCGGCGCTCGGCGCGCGAAAGGCAAGCGTGACCGCGTCGATGCGTTCGAGCGACGGCCACTGGCAGAAGAGATCGGCAAGCGCGCTCGTCTGCACGCGCAGTTCGCAGCGCATGTCGATGAACGCGTCCCGCGCGAGAGGCTTTTGCTTTTCCGAAGACGCCGCCGCGCTGAGCGTTTCCTGCGCCGCACGGCGAATGGCTTCGCAAGCTGCGGCGGGCGTCTCGGTCACACCGCTCGAATAGCCGTGCGCCGTCTTGACGCAAAGGAAGCGCACGCCGGGAAACGCGGGCTCGGTCTCTGCGCAGAAGACGTCATCGCCCGTCAGCAGCGCGACGCGCGCGCCGCGTTCCTGTGCGAGCCGGCCGTAGAGCGCCGCTTCGCCGACTTCCTCGCCGTCGAGCGCGACGCGTGCAAACGCGAAGCTGTTGATCGTGTGAGCGAGAATGCCGCGGCTTTGCGCACGTGCGTGATAGCCGATCATGAACACGAGTTCCGGCGCGGCCTCCAGTCCCGCCATCATGCCGAGCGTGCGCGGTTTGCCGAGCACGAGGCGCGCGCGTGAATCGAAGGCATCGGGCAACAGATTGCGAAAGCCGCCGTGCGAATCATTGACCCATACCTGCGAAGCGCCGCCATCGAATGCGCCTTCGACTGCCGCGTTGGCCTCGTGCGTCATCCAGCGTCGAGCCTGCTCGTATTCGGCGTTGCCGGGCCGCGTCTGCTCCGGATGAAACACGCCCGCGACGCCTTCGATATCCGTAGAGATCAGCACTTTCATGGTTGAAGCCGTAATGCGTCGGTGAAGGATAGCCGCCGGTGACCGTCGCGGCCGGTCACGCTTTCTGCGCTGAAGAGCGCATCGAGCACCGCCTGTTCCACGCCATCGGCTGCGGCTTGGAAAAGCGGATCGAGACGCGCGTCGTTGAGCAAGGGCGGCATCGCGATGAACGCGGTGACGTGCGGCACCGTGTAGGCCGTCGAGAAGGCGAGCGCGATGTCACCGCTCCCGTGACCATAGGCCGAGCCGGTGCGCGCGAGCCCGGCGGCGGCGCGCATCGCGAGGCGGCGAAGCTGGCGCGAATCGAGCGGCGCGTCGGTCGCAAGCAGCATGATGATGGAGCCTTGCTCGGGCTTCGGTTGCGTTTCATTTGCCGCATGGAATGTGCGTCCAACGGGCTCGCCCGCGATGGTCAGTTGCGCGAGCCGCCCGAAGTTGGCGAGCACGAGCGCGCCGACCGTATAAGCGCCCTCGCCGATACGTGCAATCCGCGACGCCGTTCCAATCCCCCCCTTCAACTCGAAGCACGACATGCCGCGCCCCGCTCCCACCGCGCCGCGTGCGAAGTCGGTGGAACAGGCGGCGAGCGCATTGCGATAGTGCGCTTCATCGACAGCGAATGCCTGCATGTCGTTCAGATAGCCGTCATTGCACTCGAACACGAGCGCGTTGACGCTCGGCCAGTCCCGCCCGACTTCCGGATTCGATTCGCATATCGAACGAATCTGCGCATTCGCTACGGTGCCAACGCCGAACGTGTTCGTCAACGCAATCGGTGTTTCGAGCACGCCGAGTTCGTCGACTTGCACGAGCCCGATGCTCTTGCCAAAGCCGTTTATCACACACGCGGCGGCGGGCGTTTTCTCGCGATAAATGTCGCCGTCGTGCGAACGCACGACCGTCACGCCGGTCTGCACGTCGCCCCGATTCAGCGTGCAATGTCCGACGCTCACGCCGTCGACGTCAGCGATGCTGCCGAGCGCGCCCGCTTGCAGCATGCCGATATGCGGTGCGTTCATCATGGCCTGTCGAGCTTGGGGTCGAGCGCATCGCGCAGACCATCGCCCAGCAGATTGAACGCGAGCACGGTCAGAAAGATGGCGAGGCTCGGAAAGACGGCGACGTGCGGAGCCATTGCCATGTCGGCGCGTGCTTCGTTGAGCATCGCGCCCCACTCGGGCGTCGGCGGCTGCGCGCCCAGGCCCAAAAACGACAGACTCGCCGCCGTGATGATCGACGTGCCTATGCGCATCGTGAAATACACGACCACCGACGAAATCGTGCCCGGCAGGATGTGCCGCATGATGATCGTCCAGTCCGATGCGCCGATACTTCGCGCCGCTTCGATATACGTAAGATGCTTGAGCGCCAGCGTATTGCCGCGCACCAGCCGCGCGAACGCCGGAATGCTGAAAATGGCCACCGCGAAGACCACGTTGACCATGCCGTTGCCGAGAATGGCGACCACGCCGATAGCGAGGAGAATGCCGGGAAACGCGAACAATACGTCGGAAATGCGCATCACGATGCGGTCCCACCATCCTTCGTAATAGCCCGCAAGCAAGCCGAAGAACGTGCCGATGACCGCCCCGATCACGACCGACAGCAAACCCGCCGTCAGCGATATGCGACTGCCCACCAGAATGCGGCTGAAAATATCGCGCCCTAGCGAATCGACGCCGAACCAGTGCGCCGCCGATGGCCCCGCGTTGAGCGCGTCGTAATCGAAGAAGTTCTCGGGATCGTATGGCGCGATGTACGGCGCGATGACCGCGATCACGATCAGCAGCAGCACGAACGCCGCCGCGATCATGGCCACATGCTGTTGCCTGAACTTGCGCCAGAACTCGGTCCACGGCGTGCGGACGTCCTGTGCCGGGTTCGGCGCGGCTTGCACGGTTGCGCTCATCGTGTCCTCATTTGAATCGGATGGTCGGATTGATGACCGCATACAACACGTCCACGACCAGATTAATGACGATGAACTCCAGCGAGAAGAGAAGCACTTCCGCCTGAATCACCGGATAGTCGCGCATTTCGACGGCATCCACCAGGAGGCGGCCGAGGCCCGGCCAGTTGAACACCTTCTCCACGACGATGGAGCCGCCGAGCAGAAAACCGAATTGCAGGCCCATCATCGTGACGACCGGGATCATTGCGTTGCGCAGGCAGTGCTTCACGATGACCATCGGCTCATACACGCCCTTCGCGCGCGCTGTGCGCACGAAGTCTTCGCCCAGCACCTCGACGAACGACGCGCGCGTGAAGCGCGCCATCACTGCGGCCACCGCCGCGCCCAGCGTCAGCGACGGCAGCACGTAGCTCTGCCACGTGCCGTCGCCGACGATAGGCAGCCAGCCCAGCTTCACCGAGAATATCTCCATCAACAACATGCCGAGTGCGAACGCGGGAAACGAGATGCCCGACACGGCAAGCGTCATCCCCAGGCGATCCGGCCACTTGTTGCGCCATACCGCCGACACGATGCCTACCGTCATGCCGAACACCACGGCCCACACCATGCTCGCGAGCGTGAGCCAGAGCGTCGGCATGAAGCGCTCGGCAATCTCCGTGCTCACGGGCCGCTTGCTTCGCGTCGACATGCCGAAGTCGAAATGCACGACCTTGCGAAAGAAGCTCACGAGTTGCTGCGGCAGCGGCTTGTCGAGACCAAGGTCGGCGCGCACGAGTGCGACCGTCGCTTCGTCTGCCTCCGCGCCCGCTGCGAGCCGCGCCGGATCGCCGGGCAACAGGTGCACGAACAGGAACACCAGCACCGCGACGATAAAGAGCGTCGGCAGCAGCCCGAGCAGGCGTTTGGCAAGAAAGGTGAGCATCGTGTTACTTGATCGCGATGTCGTCGAAGCTGAATGAGCCGTCGGGCATCACATAGGCGCCGGAAAGCCGCTTGCTGCGCGCGTACACGACCTTCTCGGTGACGAGGAAGATCCACGGCGCATCGGCCCAGATGCGCTTTTGCGCGTCGGCGTAGAGCGAGGCTTTCTCGTTGCGGTCCGTGGTGGCGAGTGCCTTCTGCAAGTCGGCGTCGACATCATCGTTCTTGTAGTACGCCGTGTTCGCGAGCTTCGGCGGGAACGAGGCGCTCGCGAGCAGCGGCGAGATAGCCCAGTCTGCTTCGCCCGTCGACGACGACCAGCCGATGTAGTACATGCGCACCGGCGCCGTTGCCGGGTCCGGCGCGCTATCGACGCGCTGCACGCGCTGCCCCGCTTCGAGCGCTTCGACTTGCGCCTTCACGCCCACTTGCGCAAGCTGTTGCTGCACGAACTGAATGATTTTCTGCGCGGTCGTGTAGTTATAGCCGGACCACAGCGTCGTCTCGAAGCCATTCGGATAGCCCGCTTCCTTCAGCAGTTGACGCGCCTTCGCGGGATCGTATTTCCAGGGACCGAGCTTCGTTGCGAAGTCGACGCCCGGCGGCACGACGCCTTCGGCCGGCACCGCGTAGCCCGCGAACGCGACCTTGACGAGCGCTTCCTTGTTGATCGCATAGTTCAGCGCCTCGCGCACCTTCGGATTGTCGAAGGGCTTCTGCGTCATATTCATGCTGATGTAGCGCTGAATGATGGACGGCGCCGCAATCAGATCGACCTTCGGGCTCGCCTTGAGCGTCGCCGCCTGCTCGAACGGAACCTGGAATGCGAAGTCCGCTTCGCCCGTCTGCATGAGCGCCGCGCGCGTGTTGTTATCGACCACGGGCTTCCAGTCGATCATGTCGATCTTCGGATAACCCTTCTTCCAGTAGCCCGCGAACTTCTTCACTTTCAGGTCATCCGTCTGCTTCCATTCGACGAACTCGAACGGACCCGTGCCGACCGGATGGAACGCAATCTCCTTGCCGTACTTCTTGAGCGCGGTCGGTGACATCATGACCGCCGACGGATGCGCGAGCACGTTGATGAACGCGGAGAACGGAATCTTCAGCGTGACCTTCACCGTGTACGGATCGATCGCTTCGGTCTTTTCAATCTTGTTGAAGAGGTTATAGCGCTTCAGCTTGTTCGCGGGATCGATCACGCGGTCGAACGAAGCTTTCACGGCTTCGGCGTTGAAGTCGGTGCCATCATGAAACTTCACGCCCTGGCGCAAGTGGATGGTGTAGACCTTCGCATCGGCACTGGCTTCGTAGCTCGTCGCAAGCACGTTCTGGATCTTCATGTCCTTGTCGAAGCCGAACAGTCCCTGATAGAACGACTTCGCTACCGCTTGCGAGAGCGTGTCGTTCGCATCGTAGGGATCGAGCGTCGTGAAGGTCGATGCGACCGCCATTACAGCGGTGCTTTGCGCATGCGCCGATACGGGACCAAGCATGCTAAGTGCGGCGAACGCGCTGGCCGCGAGCAGCGTGCGCAACTGGAAGGGACGAGAGGACGGCATCGTTGGACTCCTTGGCTTGACGTTATGGTTCGCTACGATGTGACAGCTGGGAACTGTGCTAGTAAGCGCCGCCGACATGATGCTCGGCGACGTAATGGTCCGGCCCGACGGCAACCAGCCTTGCAACCACCGGTTCGTCGCCGAGCTTGCGAATCGGGCTCGGAATTTCATCGGCGGCAAGCATGCGCTTCGCATGACGACGCGCGGGGTCGGCAACGGGCACCGCGCCCATCAGCTTGCGCGTGTACGGATGACGCGGCGCTTCGAAGACCGCAGCGCGCGGCCCGATTTCCACGATCTGTCCGAGATACATCACGGCTACGCGATGGCTCACGCGCTCGACGACGGCCATGTCATGCGAGATGAAGAGATACGCGACGCCCAGTTCGCGCTGCAAATCCAGCATCAGATTGACGATCTGCGCGCGCACGGAGACATCGAGCGCGGACACCGATTCGTCCGCAATGACGACCTTCGGGTTCAGTGCGAGCGCGCGTGCAATGGCAATACGCTGCCGCTGGCCGCCCGAGAATTCATGCGGATAACGCTGCGCGGCCTCGGGCGGCAAGCCGACTTTCTCGAGCAACCAGTCGACGCGTGCCTGCGCTTCCTTCCCGCTCGCGACGCCATGCACGAGCAACGGCTCCATGACCGAGAAGCCGACCGTGAGGCGCGGATTGAGCGACGCGAACGGGTCCTGAAAGATGAACTGGATATTGCGGCGCAGCGCCTGCAATTCAGGACCCTGCAACGCGCTGATATCTCGTCCGTCGAATTCGATGGAACCGCTCTGGCTTTCGACGAGCCGCAACAGCGAGCGTCCTGTCGTCGACTTGCCGCAACCCGATTCGCCGACGAGCGCGAGCGTTTCACCTTGCCGCAGATCGAAGCTCACGCGTTCGACCGCATGCACCGCGGCCGTCGTGCGCCCGAAAAGCCCTGTTTTCACGGGAAAACGCGTGACCAGATCGCGCACGCGCAGTATCGGCCTGCTCGCCTCATCGACCGCAGGCTGCACTTCATGTTCGACCGCCGCCGATGGCCGCAGCGCGCTTGCATCGTCGGGGGCCACGTCGACCGGCTCGACTTCGACGATCGGGAATTTCGCGGGACGGTCGGTGCCGCGCATTGCGCCGAGCGTCGGCACCGCGGCCAGCAGCGCCTTCGTGTACGAATGCTTCGGCATCCGAAATAGATCGTCAGACGGGGCCTCTTCCACTTTCTCGCCGCGATACATCACGAGCACGCGATCCGCCACTTCGGCAACCACGCCCATGTCGTGCGTGATGAAGATCACGCCCATGTTCATCTCGTCCTGAAGCCCGCGCACGAGTTGCAGAATCTGCGCCTGAATCGTCACGTCGAGCGCGGTGGTCGGTTCGTCGGCAATGAGCAGCGCGGGCTTGCAGGAGAGCGCCATCGCAATCATCACGCGTTGCCGCATACCACCGGACAGTTGATGCGGATAGCGCGCGAACACGCAGCGCGCTTCGGGAATGCGCACCAGATCGAGCAGCCGCAACACTTCGCCGCGCGCTTCCGAGCGGCTCTTGCCCTGATGCAACGCGATGGCTTCGGCAATCTGATCGCCCACGGTGAAGACCGGATTCAGCGAGGTCATCGGCTCCTGGAAGATCATCGCGATGTCCGCGCCGCGCACGGTGCGCATCGTCGCGGACGACGCGCGCACGAGATCGAGCACTTGCCCGTTGCGTCGCCGGAACGCGATGCTGCCCGATGCAATCACACCGCCGCCATGTTCCACGAGCCGCATCAGCGCGAGCGACGTGACGGATTTACCCGAACCCGATTCGCCGACGATGGCAAGCGTCTCTCCGCGATCCACCGCAAAGGAGATGCCGCGCACCGCTTCGACGATGCGCGCGCGCGAACGAAACGCGACTGACAGATCGCGCACGTCGATTACCCGCGAGTCGGGCAAGGTCTGCGCGGTCGTCATGAGCGGTAGATCGCGGTGACGGCTTGCTCGCCCACGCGCGCGAAACCGCGATACATGCCTTCGGTGTTGAACGGCAGCGTCACGTTGCCCTTCGCATCGACGGCGATGAGTCCGCCGCGCCCTTCGATGCGCGGCAGCTTGTTCATCACGACGTCGCGTGCTGCGTCTTCCAGCGTGAGCCCGCGATACTCCATCTGCGCCGACACGTCGTACGCGGCGAGCATGCGCATGAACATCTCGCCGGTGCCGGTCGTCGATACGGCGCACGTCGCGTCGTTCGCATAGCAGCCCGCGCCGATGAGCGGTGCATCGCCGACGCGGCCCGGCTGCTTGTTAGTGACGCCGCCCGTCGATGTCGCCGCCGCGAGATGACCGTTCGCATCGAGCGCGACCGCGCCGACCGTGCCGAATTTCTTCGCCGGATCGATAGGATCGTCCTCCGCCGCCTGCGTCGTTGCATCGTGATCGAGCAGCGTGCCGGACGTGCCGCGCGCCCTGAGCCATTGCTGATAGCGCGCGTCGGTATGAAAGTACGATGGATCGACGAATTCGAGGCCCTGCGCCTGCGCGAAGGCTTCGGCGCCCGCGGCGGTGAACATCACGTGCTCGCTTGCGTCGAGCACCCGGCGCGCGGCGAGCACCGGGTTCTTCACTCGCGTCACGCAACTGATCGCGCCGGCTTCGAGCGTCGCACCGTCCATGATGGATGCATCGAGTTCATGCGTGCCCGCCGCCGTGAACACCGCGCCGTGTCCCGCGTTGAAGAACGGACAGTTCTCGAGCAGACGCACGGCTTCCGTGACGGCGTCGAGCGCACTGCCGCCATCGGCGAGCACGCGCTGGCCCGCCTTCAGAATCTCGGCGAGCGCGGCGTGATAGCGCGCTTCGGTTTCGGTGTTCATGGCCGAGCGCAGGATCGTGCCCGCGCCGCCGTGAATCGCGATGACTGGAATGGCGCTCATGTTTCGCGCGGCTCCGTGTGGGGGTGTCGTTTGGTGGATGCGCGGCGCGGGGCATGCGCGGGCTGCGCCGCCGCACCATTGAGAATGGACGGCGCGACCAGCCACGGCAACACGAATTCCGTGAGGCCGGACGCCGCCTCGACCGAACGCTTCGCGCGATGCGCGACCGCGTCGCAGAGTGCTTCGATGACGGCGAGCACCGCCGTATCGCAATTCGCGGCGAGCCTGCGTTCGGCGCGGATCGTGAGTACGAGGTCCGCGATGCGCGCGAGCGGCGACGCGCCGGTGTCGGTCAGCGCGACAACGCGCACGCCCCGCTCGCGAGCCTGTCGCGCGAGCGTGATGGTGTCGTCGACATAGCGCGGAAAGGCGATTGCCACGAGCACGTCTTCGCGCGACGCCGTGAAGAGCCGCCGCGCCGCGTGCGACGGGCCGCCGCCCAGCGCCAGCGACTGGACGTTCGCGCAATACGGCGTCAGGCCGTGCTCCATCAGGCCCGCGAGAAACGCGCTCGCGCCATAGCCGAGCACGAACACGCGCCGCGCGTCGAGAATCGCTTCGACGAGCGGCTCGGCCTTCGCGGCATCGACGGATGTCTGCGCGAGCCGCACATTCGATGCGGCCTGAGCGAGCGACGCCTCGAACACTTCGGCCGCGCTCGCTGGCGATTCGAGCGACGAACGCAAACGCTCGACTGGCGCGATGGTCGCCTCGAAGCCGCGCACCAGCGCCTCGCGAAACGCGGGATAGCCGGAAAAGCCGAGCGCCCGCGCAAAGCGGTTCGCGGTTGCGATGGACGCGCCGACGGCGTCCGCGAGCTCGTCGATGCGCATGGTCGCCGACCGGAACAGGTTCGCCAGCACGAACGCGCCCATGCGCTGATGGATCGGCGTGAGTGTCGGCATGGCCCCGGCGATGCGCGTCGAAATCAGCTCGTCGGCGCTTGCGGGCGGAAGGAGCGGTGGACGGCGGGACATACGCGGCGGCAGGCTCGCTCGAGGGTCGTAATGAAAGTATGTTTACCTAAAATCGTCGCCAAAAAAAATTCATTTTCATCGAACTGGGGTTTTCGATAACGCGCGCCGGGCCCGTCCGACGCGGCGCGCGCGTTCATGCACAATACGGGACGCATCGCTCTTTCCCTCCATTTCGACGCATGAACTTCCCCTTTCTCCCTGACGCCTGGCAACAGCATCTTCCGACGCAGCCGTGGGCACAGTTGGTTCTCGGACTCGCAATTCTGATCGTGATCGCCGAATTCGCGCAGTGGGTCGTCGCGCGCGTGCTCCTGAGAATCGCGCATCGGCTGCTGGTGCTCGCGGGACATACGGCGTGGGACAAGGCGTTCATCCGGCATCGCGCGTATCACCGGCTCTGGTATGCGGCGCCGTTCGCGGTCGTCGCGCTCGGCATCGGACAGGTGCCGCATATCGGGCGCTGGGCGATGGTCATAGAACGTTTCGCGCACGGCTGCGCGTGGGTCTGCGTGTTTCGCGCGACGGGCAGCGCCCTCTCGGCATGGCAGGACGTCTACGCCGAAAGCAAGGAAGCGCAGACGCGCTCCATCAAGGGCTACATCCAGATCGGCAAGCTCGCGCTGGCGCTGATCTGCTTCGTGCTCGTGTTGTCCATTCTCATCGACCGTTCGCCGCTCTGGATGCTCTCCGGCCTCGGCGCGCTTTCCGCCGTGCTTCTGCTCGTGTTCAAGGACACGCTGCTGTCGCTCGTCGCGAGCACGCAACTCACGTCGAACGACATGCTGCGCATCGGCGACTGGATCGAGATGCCGCAAGCCGGCGCGGATGGCGCGGTGAAGGACATCGCGCTGCATACGGTGAAGGTCCAGAACTGGGACAACACGGTGACGACGGTGCCCACGTACAAGCTCTTCTCGGAGAGTTACCGCAACTATCGGCACATGTTCGAATCGGGCGGAAGGCGCATCAAGCGGACGTTGCGCATCGATGCCCAATGCGTGCGCTTTCTCACCGATGCAGAAACCGGGCACATGATGCAGTTTCGGCTTTTGCACGACTATCTGCAGCAGAAGCAGACAGAAGTCGAGCAGGCCAACCGCAACCTGGGCGAACTGGCCGCCGAACCCGCGAACCGCCGGCGGTTGACGAACATCGGCACGTTCCGCGCGTATGGGCTCGCGTATCTGAAAGAGCATCCCGAGATCCGGCAGGACATGGCGATCATGGTCCGCATGATGGAGCCGGAATCGGAAGGCATTCCGGTGCAGGTCTATTGCTTCACCGCCACGACCGCGTGGACGCAATACGAACGCATTCAGGGCGACGTGTTCGATCATCTGCTGTCGATTCTTCCCGAGATGGGCCTGCGCCTCTATCAGGCGCCTTCGGGCAGCGACTTCGCAGGCATGGCCGGGCGTCTGCGCGGCGAGATGCCGACGCTCTGAGCGACGGCCGTTTTCCCTTCGAGAAGAATCAGGCAAGAATCGTCCAGTTTTGTGTATTCACGCCCACAGCGCCGATCCTTACGATGTGATCATCGCCGATGTGCCGTCAGCCTGTCGTTTGCGCGCATCGCCATCCATCGAGAATAAGGAAAACTCATCGTGATCGATCGCGTCCATGCCATGCGTGTCTTTACGCGTGTCGTCGATACGAACAGCTTTACGCGCGCCGCCGAATCT
>Ga0308174_10000180_pt1 | contig 25761 bp, 36 predicted proteins | sample PhyPR2_FD_203894 | JGI IMG/M metagenome (GOLD analysis project Ga0308174, IMG submission 203894) | Soil microbial communities from UC Gill Tract Community Farm, Albany, California, United States - DLSLS.P.R2 | ecosystem: Environmental > Terrestrial > Soil > Agricultural land | place: USA... | reverse complement strand
CGGTGACCCATCGCAAGACCGACATCAGCAGCGAGTGGGTGGAGGGCAGCTTCACCACCCGGGGCGTGCGCGAGAACGTGGTCGAGCAGGTGAGCGTCTACGTCCAGGGCGCCACGCCCTACCAGCTGCAGACCCGGCTGAAGGCGCTGACCGACGCCCTGGAGCAGCTGACGTTCCAGATGGTCGTCCGCTTCGGTGACTCCCAGCAGACCTGGACCTGCGAGATGGCCGACTACACCGTGGTCACCCAGCAGGAGTACCGCTTCGCCACCATGGCGCTGGTGCAGGCCAACGTCCCGCGCCTGCCCGGCGCCGCACTGATCCAGGTGAGCGCATGAGCAGCACCTTCACCATGTACGGGCGCCAGCAGATGCTGCGCGCCCTGCTGACCCCGGACGCCTTCACCCCGCCGACCTCGCTGCAGGTGGCGCTGTGCCTGCAGGTGCCGCCGGCCAACGCCGCGGCCTCCCAGCTGATCGAGCCGACCAGCGCGGACTACGCACGCCAGGACTACCCGGTCGACATGGCCCACTGGGCCCCGACCAACTTCGGCGAGCTCTACAACACCGTCAAGATCACCTTCGGCCAGGCAGCGCAGCCGTGGGGCTGGATCCAGGGGCTGGCACTGGTGGACCCGGTGGCGGGCCAGTGCGTGTCGGTAGGCTCTGTGGCTGAGCCGTACCAGACCACGATCGGGATGATCCCCTATCTCGACGCCGGGGCCATCGTGCTCGGCATCTACGACTGACCCAGGAGGGCACGATGGCGGGCAACTACCCCGACCCGATCAGCAACCGGATGGCCTACGACCGGGACGGCACCCAGCTCTACGTCATCTCCGGCTCCAACGGCATCACGGCGTTGACCGCTGCCCAGACCCAGGAGATCAACGACGAGGACGACCAGACCTCGGACTGGCACATCCCCGACGCCATGGCCTACCTGCTGCTGTTCTTCCCCGAGAAGCGCGACATCAGCGGCTGGCTGGCCATCGTCTCCGACCAGTCGGCCCAGCCCCTGCTGCGCATGGACGTCTCGACCAACACCACCAACGGGCTGGACGGCACCTGGACCACCGTGGCCAGCAACACCGCGTGCAAGTCCACGCCGGTCAAGCCGACGTTTCGCACTGGGGTGAACGCAGTCTCCGCGCTAGGCCAGCAGGCAGTCCGGTTCGCCACCTCCCCGGCGGCCGGCGGCGGCAACCTATGGCTGCACCTGGCCGCGCTGCACCTGTACGGCAACATCTCGCCGGGGCAGAACCCCGACCGGCTCGCGCTGTGGCACCCTACCAACGACGCACACGTCTCTGGGGCCTACTTCGACTGGGGCGACGTGCCGCGTTCCTCGAGCGCGGACCGCACCTTCCGGGTGAAGAACCTGTCCCCGACCAAGACCGCACAGACCATCCAGCTGACCCTGGACGCGATGAGCGATGCGACGCCCAGCGTGCCCGGGCAGTACACGCTGTCCTCGGACGGGGTGACCTTCACGGCCAACCTCAGCATCCCCGACCTGCCGCCGGGCGGGGTCTCCAACGTCCTCACGGTGCGCCGGGTCACCCCCAGCAATGCTCAGCTCTCGCTGTGGAACCTGCGCCTGATCGCCCAAGCCGCGGCGTGGAGCTGATCTCGTGTCCTCGATGAGCCGCACCGCACGCAACTTCTCCATCAGGGCCCACTTCGGCAACGACCGTCACCCCACGATGAGCCTGGCGACGCTGTACTGGGCGGCCATGAAGGGCAGCCCGTTCGTCTCGGGCATCGAGCCGACCGACGGCGTGGGCGGCTATGGCCGGGCCACCACCCCCAACGACAGCTCGCTGTGGGGAACCATCGCCGCCGACGCCATCCAGGTGAGCCTGTTCAGCACCATCGTCTGGCCGGCCGCCACCGGGTTGTGGTCGATCACCGACCCGCTGGACTACTGGGCGATCTTCGACGCGCCGAGCGGAGGGACGCTCTGGTATGCCGGGCCGCTGTCCAACCCGTTCGTCGTGGCCCAGTCGGGCGACCAGCCCCGCATCCCCGCCGGCGGGATGACCCTGACCCAGGCAGGCTGAGGTGGCCGACCTCCGCGGGGTCACCAACGGCTACCACGGCAGCGGCTCGCGTGCGTATGCCGCCTTCCCCACCCCGCTGCAGGCAGGCGACCTGCTGGTGCTGCTGGTCGGGGACCGCTACACCCCCACCATCTCCAGCGCCTGGACCGTAGAGAGCGCGCTGGCGGGGACCAACCAGAGCGGGCTGTTCGCCTGGAAGATCGCCGACGCCAGCGACGTCAGCGCCGCCCAGGTCTACTACGACCTCAGCGGGACCAGCACCGGTACCTGGGCGGTGCTGGCCTTCAAGGCCGGCACCTTCAACGTGCTGGACCCGGTGCTGTCCTTCTGGACCAACGCCGACCCGACGGCCGACCAGGCCACCAACTACCTGGCCATCAGCACCGGTCAGGACATCTACCACTTCATCACCGCGCGCACCGGTGGGCCGGCACAGATCTTCGCCAGCAACGGCGGGCCGCTGTTCCTGCGGGCGGGCGACCCGGACAACGCCGCGGCCCTGTTCACCCAGGAGGCGGCCTCCGAGACCACGCTGAACGAGACGTGGAGCTCGGCGGCCAGCGTCACCGGGGCCTTCAAGGCCTCCTTCATCGTCAACGACCCGGCCGGATCCAGCTACCTCGGGGCGATCAACGGCTCCGCGGTGGTGCTGCGCGCGACCTACGACGTCGCGGCCATCGGCCCGGACCCCAAGAGCTACCTGCTGACCCGCACCCCGGTGCTGCGGGTACTGGCCGACGGCACCCCCAAGCCCTTCCAGGTGGAGTTCCAGACCTCGGCCAGCCTGGACTTCTCCTCACCCAACGTCACCTGGGACGTGGTGCTGACCGGGATCAACCCCGGCGAGGTGGACACCCAGGTCGGCATCAACCTGCCGGACGGCAAGACCAGCTACTGGCGGGCGCGCGCCGGCGACGGAACCACCTGGGGACCGTGGTCGGTGCCGAGCGCGCTGCAGATCTACCTGGCCAGATCCAGCGCCACGGAGTACTTCGAGGAGAACGTCGGCGCACTCCTGGGACCGCTGAGCTCGCTGGGGATCGAGAGCCTGTACGAGAACGCGGGCATCGCGGCCCTCTCCTCCCCGGTAGCGGTGGAAAGCCTGTACGAGAACGCGGGCTTCGAGCGGATCGCGCACGACGACACCGCCGAGTACATCTACGAGAGCGAGGTCAGCACCAACACCCCGACCCCGCACCTGTGGTTCGTCTACAAGACCTACGGCTTCGTCAACGACCACGTCTACCTCTACGGGCAGGGGCTGGGCTCGCTGGCCTCCCAGTACAACGCCAAGCCGATGATCGACTACGGGCCCGACTTCACCCTGGACGATATCGCGCTTGGCATCTTCGACTGGAGCGTGCTGCCTGGCGGCCCGGACTCCTACGGCCCGGACCGCAAGATCTACGCCGGCGCCGACGGGGCCCCGCCGACCAGCAACGTGGAGACCCAGATCATCGAGGTGGTCATCCCCACCGACGTGGCGCCCTCCCAAGACGCTGGCTCCCAGCTGGACCAGGTCTACGTCAAGACCGACGGCGGCAGCTCCAACCAGGTCGGCTGGCTGGTCTACCCCTCGTTGCCGATCCCGATGACCACTACGCCCTCGCTGAACCGAACTGGGGTGGTGGCCCGGGTGGTGGCCGACCCGGTGGCCAGCGAGAACCTGATCGAGCAGCTGCACGCGGCCTTCACCGCCGACACCTACATGGTCGCCGGGTCCGACCCGGTGGCCATGCCGGCGATGGGCGCCTTCTCGTTGACCGAGGCCAGCGTGCTGACGTACTCCACCACCTCCTCGCTACAGGCTCCGCTCGAGGTCAACCTCGGCGCCACCAGACGCTGGCTGCCGGATGAGTCCAAGTTCGTGCCACGCACCGACCTGGGCACCGGCGTGAGCACCTGGCTGGCCAGCGTCGGGGACGCCAACACCTACTGGAAGATGACCTCCCCGCAGGCGCCCTACGTCAACCCGGCATACCTGTACGACTCCCGGCTGGGCGACCAGAGCGGGCAGGGGGTCATCTTCGATGGCACCAGCTGGTTGGAGCTCAGCGCGCCGGTAGCCGACGGACCGGTGTTCTCCATCGCCTTCGTAGGCGTGCTGCACCCCAACCCCAGCGGGCCGGAGTCGGTGATCATGTCCACCTTCGTCAGCGGCACGCCGGCGGCCGGGACCTACCCGCTGAAGCTCTCGCTGGCCGGGGACCTGCTCCAGCTGAAGATCGGCGGCCGGATGAGCAGCGACCGGATCACCCAGCTCTCCGCCCGCCCGGTGGCCGTGGTCTACTCCAGCAACGCCACCACCGGCCGGCTGCTGGTGCTGGACAAGGTCAGCGGCATGCACTCCTTCACCCACCCGACGATGGAGACTTCAGGCATGAAGATCTACCTCGGGCGTCCGGGCACGTTCGACCTGAACGACCGCAACGCCCGGATGGACCTGCTGGACCTGGCGATGTGGAACAACACTGCGCTCAGCGCCGCGCAGATGTGGTCGGTGGCCAGCAAGCTGGACAGCGTCTACGGCGTGACCGGCCCGAACAAGGTCGCCTAGCCGCCAATGGCTACCCAGCAGCGCCCGGTGACCGGGCACCTGAGCGACACTTCGCTGGCCGGGCACTTCCGGGTGGTGGCGCACCCGCCCAACTCCGCCCCGGTGGACATCTCCTTCTTCCGCGGCAAGCCGACCACGATCGGGGACTTCTCCTTCTCCGACCCGTTCGGGCCCGAGCAGATGACCATCACCTTGCCCCAGGTCAGCATCTTCGAGGGGCTGGGCCAAGGCGACCTGTCCTGGGCCCGCAAGCACGTCAACATCGACGTGATCTGGGTGGGCGCGCTGCCGGCGGCATACCCCTTCGGCGCTGGCTACGGGACGGGCTTCGTGCCACAGTGGCGCTGGGAGGGGTATGCCGTCTCCAACAGCCGCTCCCAGGGACTGACGCTGCAGCTGAAGGGGGCCCTGCTGCAGCTGGACAACTTCCTGGCCAAGCCGGAGTTCGCCGGGCGCCCGATCCCCTATGAGTGGGCCATCAGCCGGCAGTTCCTGCACCGCTCCAGCCTGCGGCTCAACCCGTTGAAGATCATCTGGCCTTCATGGTGGCCCAGCACCTACACCCCGCCGGCCAAGGGCACGCCCAGTTACCTGATCCCGGCCGGGGTGAGCAAGGGCGAGAAGTGGACCGGCCTGCTGACCCGCGAGACCGGCAGCTGGGACCCGGTGCTGACCAGCTACGTGCAGACGCTGCTGTCCTCGATGTACTCCGAGCGCGGGCGCTGGAGCGTCGAGCTCGGCGCCTACCGCCAGCCGGTGCTGCTGCACCGCGACTTCATCAGCGAGCCGGCGGACACCACGGTGGTCATCGACCCGGTGGACCCCGGCCTCGAGCTCGACCTGAGCGAGGACTGGGAGCAGACGGCCACCACCGTATTCGGGCAGGGCACCTCGCTGTCCGGGGTGACCTACTCGGGCATGAGCGTCTCCTCCGACGGCTCGACCACGTCCTACGAGCCGCTGGCGGCGCTGCGCCAGGTGTGGCCCGAGCAGGTGGACAACGGCTGGCTGGACGAGCAGGTGATGGCCAAGGAGGTCATGGTCCAGATGCAGGCCGGGCTGAGCGCGGACGACGCCGCGGTGGTTGCCCGGGCGCACCTGGCCCGCTTCTCCGACCCCGGGCTGACCGGCACCATCACGCTGTCCACCGACCCGACGCTGGGCGGGGTCAGCCTGCCGCGGCACCTGGTGCGCGCTGGCATGGACGTGCACATCCCCGGCATCCTGGGCCGCCCGGAAGGAGTGCTGGCGCACATCTCCAAGTCCAGCCACTCCCCGAGCACCAACAAGACCACCCTGACGGTGGATACCAAGTTCCGCGACGCGCTGACGGTGGAGGAGGTGCGCACCCGCGGCCGTGACGCCTTGCAGGTCTCCCGGATGCTCATCGCGGGCCAGTACCAGCCGCCGATCCCCGACCAGGTGCTGCCGTGGTCCTACGCCGAGGGCAGCGGGATCATCCCCTCCAACAACGCCTACAGCGCGGTCAAGCTCTTCTCCGGGATGCCCAACAGCATCTCCTTCCCGTGGACGGACTGGACCACCCAGCACCCGCCGCGGGACTCCCGCTGGCGCAGCTCCTACCTGCGCCTGGGGCCGGCCCAACCCAACGCGGACCTGAACTGGGTCCTGCAGAGCGGGCCCGGCGGCACCAGCCTCGGCGTGCCGATCAAGATGGCCCAGGCGGGCAGCATCCGGCTGCTGCAGGTTGCTGCCTACGACGCCAACGGCAACGTGATGCAGGTGCCCTTCCACATCAGCTTCTACTACAGCCGCGGCGTGAACAACATGTCGATGCCGCAGATCCCGGTGGAGCAGGTCGGCATGTTCCGGCCTTACGCCGCCGGCCAGCACTACCCGTTCGTGCGCGACGGCTTCGAGGAGTTCAACCAGGACGGCACCCGGACCAACCCGAACATCCCGCAGCCGACCCAGAGCGTGGGCATGATCCGGGCCTACGGGACCTTCTATGAGAAGGCCGGCTACTTCCCGGGCTCCTACGGCTCGGGAGACGCACCCACCGGGATGCTGGTCGACGAGAACACCTGGTCCTTCGACAGCAGTGGGTTCTCCGACTCCAACTTCGACCCCTACAGCGTGGAGCGCAACCTGACCAACCCGATGGCCGGGCAGGTCTACGCGATGATCTACTGCGACGCCCAGGCCACCCAGGAGGTCTTCTTCCTCGGGCGCATGTTCCGCGTCGAGCCCGGCACCACACAAGGAGCATGAGATGGCCAACGGCCGGTTCAGCAGCGAGATCGTGTCGGGGTGGATGGACGGCATCTACGCCAAGGACCTGTACCTGGCGCTGTTCTTCACCGACCCGCAGACGGTCTCCGACCCGCTCAGCGTAGAGGTGGTCGGTGGGGTCTACTCCCGCCAGCTGGGCGTGTGGACCCGCTCGGCGCCGAACGTGCTGACCCTCTCCGAGGCGGTCGTCTTCCCCGGGCTGCCGCCGGGTACCTCCCTGGTCGCGGTCGGCGTCTTCGACGCGGCCTTCAACGGCACCTTCATCGCCTCGGACCTGATCCCCGCTCCGGACTCCCCGGTCAGCTACCCCAGCGGCGGCACCTACGTGCTGCCGGCCGGGCAGTACATCTTGGGCATCGACGTCTCTGGGAACTAGCCCAGAAACGCAAAAAGACCTCCCGGGCCCCCACCACCCCGAAGGGCGGTGGGGGCCACAGGCCTCATCCCAAGGAGGTCATTCGTCCGAGGCTGCCCGCGTCCCGAACCGTGGTCCGGACGCGGTGGCAACCTGCGGTCCGCCGGTGCGTCGCAGCACCAGCATGAGAGCGTCCAGGACAGCCCAGATCGCGTCTCCTATAGCCAGCACGACCGAGGTCGACTGGCGGATGTTGCGCACGGTGTTGCTGGCCCCTTCGGGGTCAGCCTTGACCTTGCGCCGGTATGCCGTGACAGCGCCGATGGCCGCCGCGGCGATCATGATGATCGTCACTGGTAGTGAGTCCCTTCGTTGTACTCGAACACGCTTCTTCGGCTGCGCTCGAGTGCCTGCGTGACCTTGCGCTTGGAGGACTCGCGCCGGTACACCATGCGGTTCCACAGTGCGAGCGCCTCCGGTTCCTCTCTGAGGTAGTCCGACATCGGGGCGAACTGGAGCGGCACCAGATTCCTGATCTCTTCTGGGGAAGCCTCGGGTCGGGCGATGATCCGGTTGGCGTACAACTCCTCGAAGACGCCCCGCATCGTCATGCCCTGATCTGGGTCCAGCCCGAGCCTCTCCCACTCCGAGACGTCCTCCCAGAGGAGCTCGGAGTCCCACTCCGCACTGAGTTCCCACTCCACGACCATGGTCAGCTGCTCGTAGAACGACTCGTACAGCCGCGAGCGTGCTGCCGCCTCGATCTTCTCCATCAGGGCGAGCGTTTGCTGGTCCATCACCGGGTAGCCGTTCCAGACCCTGGCCCAGTCCAGGCCCTCGTCATAGGACCCCGGGCCCTCCCAGACGCGGTGCTCGACGACCCCCACGTAGCTGGGGAAGAGGCGCCATTGCTCGCCATGTTCGCGGTCGAGGTGGTTGGCCACGGTGTCCTCGTCGGTCCGCTGCCAGGTGGGCGTGAACTTGTCCAGCGGGGAACAGGCCTTCATCCGCACGGGGATGTAGACCGGGTCTCCGTTCTGGTCGTCCGTGCCGCTCGTATCGCCCTCCCAGCACCAGGGGGAGAGAAGGTGCTGGATCACCAGCACCTCCCCTCCCTGCTCCAGAACCATGATCTGCTCCGGATCAACCCGAACTCCGATCGCTTCTAGGTCACCGATCTGGTAATCCCAGAAGACCATGACTCAGTGGCGATTGCCGGAGCGCTTCCCGGCTGCCCGCTTCTCCGCCCGGTTGGTCGGCTCGGCGGTCGGCGGGATGGTGTCGTGCTCGGTGGCGTCGCTCACCTTGCCCGACTGGGTGGTGACCGCCGAAGAGGCGATGTGCACGCTGCCGTCGTTCTCCTCAGCCAGCACCAGCTTGCGCGGGCGCTTGTCCTTGGAGAACTTCGCCTTGGCCGACAGGAACACGTCCATGCCCATGATGATCGAAGCGATCGAGATGACCGTGGTGGTCAGGTAGGCCGCCGGCGCGGCCAGGAAGCCGAGCGGCAGCAGCGCCACCAGTGCGAGCACCTTCGGGGCGACCAGCAGGGTGCCCACGAGCCGGGCAGACATCATCGGCAGCCCGTTGAGGTGGGTGTAGGGGGTGACGTACTTCAGCCACAGCCCCGCAGCCTTGCCGGTTAGCCCCAGGTCGTCGCCGTCGCCGACGACCACCCGCCCGATGTCGGCCATCCGGTTGGCTACCCAGCGCCCCGGGGATCCCAGGTGGTCACCGGCGAAGGACTGCGTGCCGCTCCACACCTTGCCGAACAGGCGCAGCGCCCAGCCCAGGGGGCGAAGCATCAGCCCGGCCAGCGATCGACCGTTCTCGGTGGAGACCATCAGCAGGCCAGCACCGATCATGCCGTTGGTGCCCATGAACTGGGCCAGCCCGGACGCCTTCGACTTGGCCCAGTTAGCCGCCGCCTTGGCGTTCTCGCTCACCGCCTCCAGGTGCAGCGTGCGAACCAGCCAGCCCCACGCCCGGCGCGGGGTGGCCATCAGCCGGTTCAGGCCTTCGCTCGCGGCAGCCTTGGCCCGCAGCAGCAGGCCCATCTTCTCCATGGTCCCTGGTGGAACCGTGACCGAGCGCGTGTCGCGCCCAACGGTCGCAGTACTCATTGCGTCGTCCTCCACTTGAGTGATGCGAAGCCGCGACATCAGCCGGGCTCCGCCTGGTGAGTTCGGGTCTATGTCGACCCAGTCCTTGCTTCCACGCCGGCGGTAGGCCAGCGTGACCGATGGCGTGCTGGTCACCCTGCAACTACCTCCAGACATGGCGAAAGCCCCGGTGCAGGTGCACTCGGGGCTTGCAGCATCGACCCTATATTCGGGCTTCAGCCTCTCGATCGACGGGGTTTTTCCTGCCGCAAAACGGCGAGGTGATCCCCTCCCGATCTAGTGGTAATAGTAACACGCTACTACCACTACGTGCTGGTCTTCGCTCAGATCCGCTCGATCAGATCCTCTGAGACGTAACGGAACCGGCGGCCCAGCTCGTCGCAGAGTATGTCACCGGGCGCCAGCACGGTGTCCAGATCGAGCAACTGGCCGTCCTTGTAGAACAGCATCGGCGTCATCAGGACAGACCTCCCAGCGCGCGGTTGATCTGCTCGATGCGGACCACGCTGCGGACCTCGGCCTGCTTGCCGGCGCCGCGCAGGTGGTAGGCGTCCGGGTAGACGTAGTGGTTGGAGATCTTCTCCATCCGGACCAGCCTGCCGTCGGGGCGCTTGGAGATGCGGTAGTGCTCCACCCGCTGGGTCTCGCACCGCATGCAGACCACGGTGCGGGTCACCTGCATGGTGTTGCGCGGCTCCCCTTTGACCCGCTGCCGGTAGAACGGGACGTCCACCGCCCAGGCGTGCTGGATGTCCCGGCAGGCCAGCATGGTGTCCGGCAGCTTGGCCACCTGGTCGGCGATGTCCGGGTCGGGCATCTTCAGCAGGCGCCCGCTGCGGCGCTTGGTGGGTGTCACTTCGTGCCTCCCAGCCGCACGAAGCGCGGGGCCCCTTGCTCGATGATCTTCAGCGCGGCGGGGACGCCGTCCCTCTGCAGGGCTGCTCGAGCCCGGCTGACGGTGTCGCTGGTGTGCATGCTCAGCGCCAGCTGGCGGCCCATCTCGCTGACCTCCATGAAGGTGTTGGGTTCGTCTTGCGCGTGCTTGCCACTCACTTCTGCTCCTTGATGTATGCCGCTCCTCGAGCGACGTGTGAGTCCGGACCAACAGCGCTCTCGGGCAACTCCGAGTAGCTCTGCCGGGTGTAGCGCTCGATCTTGTATAGGGTGTTGACGTCCACGCCGTCCCTGGCCGCCAGAGCCTTCAGCTCTGGTAGGCCCTGAGGAATGACCAGCGCCTGCACCGAGGTGCTGCGGCCGGTAACCAGCAACAGCTCCTCCGGCGGTGGCCAGGACGCCTTCCAGCGCAGCAGGTGTGTGCGCACGCGCTGGTCCGGGTCGTCGAACAGCATCACGTGGTCGGTCTCGCTCATCCGAACCACTGCACCGTGCACAGAGCCATGAAGGCGGCAGTGAAGGCCAGCGTGATGCCTCCGCGAAGGAAGCGCTGGACCACGGCCACGCGCGACTCGCGCCAGGGAGCACGAACACCAGGAGCGCGAAACCCCTGGGTCCGCGCCTCCAGGTCAGCGCGGACCGCCGCTCGCAGCATCGCGTAGCGCCATCGCATGTCCGGCTTGCCGGCGTAGCTGTGATGACCGAAGGCGTCATGCATCCCAGCGACGATGTTGTCCTTGCTGACCCCGATCTCGACCAGGAACAGCACGTCCTGCTCGAAGGTCCTGGGTCGCGCGGGCCGCGGGACCGCCATGCTGGACCAGCGCGCGGACAGCCCTGCCAGATCGAACGAGATCACGTTCGAGTCCTCGGTGCCCATCAGTCCTCCTTGTCCGCGATGTCGCCGGTCAGGACGAACTCCCGGAACATGCCAGCCAAAGGGCGCAAGTCCTCGATGAGCGCGTCGGCGCCCTGGCGGGTTTGCTCCATCGTGGCGCCGAGCTCCAGGTCCGCTCGGATGGCCTCCGCGAACCCCGGATACTCGGCAGCGATCCGGTCAGCGACCCGGCGGACCATCTCCCCCTCGAAGCCGGCCATCTGGGCCAGGCTGGTGATGAAGTGGTCGAGAAGCTCTCGAATCTGCTCGTCCAGCTGGTCCTCGGCGGCAGTGATCTGTGTATCCATCATGGTTCTTCCTTCTCCTCTGGGATGAGTGAAGCCCAGGGGCTGTGGCCAGCCCCTGGGCGGTGGTGCTGTGATGCAGGTGGATCAGCCGCCGGTGGTTACTCCGTTGCCGCCGACAGCGGTGAAGAACGTGCCCGAGATCAACCACAGGATCGCGATGACGATCAACGCCACCATCGTGCGCTTGTGGTTGCGCATGATGTAGGCCAGCACCACGGCAACCCCGGCCCCGAAGTAGGGGAAGAGACCGCCGGCCACGACCGCTGCCAGGATGGCCAGGGTGCAGTTGCGGGTGGTGTGGTCGGCCCGTTCAGGGGCCTCGTAGCCGGCCATCAGTTGTAGCTCGATCCGTTGGCCGCCCAGGTCCCGTTGTAGTGGACGAAGGTGCGCTCGACCGTGCCCTCCTGATAGATGCAGCCATACTTCAGCAGGCACATGTCGAAGGTCCCCTCGATCATCGCTGAGGCGCCGCCGTTGGTGTGCCCGTAGTAGATGTAGAAGCCCTCCGAGAGCGGACCGAAGCCCTCCCACTGTTGGCCGACCCGGGCCCACAGGTAGATGTAGTGGCTCGGGGTGGAGTGGGCGTAGACCACGCGGCCACCGCTGTAGCAGAAGTCCGTGCGCAACGCGGTGTAGGCCAGGTGCTGGCCGTACATGTTGTTGACGTACTGGGTGCGCTTGACCCAGTTGCTGGACCCATAGCAGGACGACCCGAGGTTGCTGGGCCGCTGCATGGCGGTGGACGGCACCCCAGCGGTGGTCGAAGCGCTGACGCTGGTGGGCACCGTGGCGGCCACGCTGGGATCAGCCAGCACCGCGGAGATCACGGTCGGGCTGATGCCGTGCCGGGCCAGTGTGTTGGTGACCAGAGTGCGCTGCGCCGCGGTCAGCCGGGACGTAGCAGAAGCCGCCGGCGCGCTGATGACTGCGCCGGCGGCAAGGACAGCCAGGGCGACACTGGCCGCCCGAGCTGTACTGATGCGGATCTTCATCTGATGCTCCATTCACTCGTTGGGCTACTGCGGGCATGAGAAAAGGCCCCGAGCGGGTGCTCAGGGCCTCGTTGGTGCAGGTCGTGCGGTACTGGCTTGGCGCCGCTCAGCTCCCTCCGAACGCCAGCGAGAGGTGACGCAGCGGCTCGATGGCCTTGGCCAGCCGTTCCACGTAGTCATCGCTCGCGGGGTCGATCTTGTCGGCGGCGCCAACCACCTGGTCCAGCAGGTCGACCTGGGCAATGCCCTCGTCGAGCCGGGCGATCATCTGGTCGACCTCGGGGTTGGCTGGCAGGGCGGTCATCCTGTTGCGCAGGTGCACCATCTCCACGCGCTGACGCATGGAGACGGCGTGCGTCTCGAGCAGCTCGACGTAGATCTTGTTAGCCGCCAGCAACTGCCGGATAGCGATGATGTCCTCGATGAGGTCGTCGTTCTTGCTGGTCATGATCTTCTCCTCTGGGATGAGAAAAGGCCCCGAGCGTGTGCTCAGGGCCTTCCCGACACGGGGCACAGTGCTCCCGTCGTCGTTGGTATAAGTATGACACCTTATACCTCAGGTGGCAAGTCATTCCCGCAGAACGAATGTCTGGCTGATCATCTGGGCCCCCTCGATGTTCGAGAGCGCCTGCCAGATGGCCGGTTCGGCCTGCTCGGTGACCTTCATCTTGATGTTCAGCATCCCTGTGCGCCGCACTGGACGCGTCCCGCACACCACCTCGCTGGCTCCTCCGTGCCTGGTGATGTGGTGGGTCACCAGCAGCCGCGGCACCCGCGCGTAGACCATGCCCGCCATGTCGGTGTACTTGCTCCAGAAGCGGGCCGGGTCGTGGTCCAGCAGCACTTCATAGGACTCGAACGGTGGGCGGGAGGGCCAGCAGTGTGTGCCTGACCCTCCCGCCCGTACCGTCATCAGGTCCTGGTTGCCCAGCTTGATGTGCGCTTCTGCGACGGCCTCCGAAGATGCCTGCGCATCCAGGCAGTCGAACATCACCTGCAACCGGCGTTCGGCGCGATCCTCCACTGCTCGAGTCAGCCCTTGACCCCGGCCATCGAGCGCAGCACCCGGGCGGCCCGGGCCTTGGGCTCCTCCTTGCGCAGCAGCTGGCGGCTGACGTAGGAGTCGTTGGTGGTGTGCGAGCGGTGGTGGTCGCTCCATTCGGTGCTGGCCATGAGCAGACCGTACCCAGTGCCGGCGATGTGCTCACAGGTGCTGGAGGCGAGCACCTCGCGGATCTTCTCCCGGGCGATCACCACGTTGTCGGCCTGCCGCTTGCCCATGTCGTCGCTGACCGGCAGGAAGCGCTTGAGGTAGGCCTCGCGCTGGCGCGGGCCGGCCTTCCACTGCGCCAGCTGGGAGGCGAACTCGGCCCACTTCGCGCTCTCCCCGCGCGCCGCCGCGATGCCGCGGCCGACCTCGGCGACCCGGTCTTTCCAGCTGGAGGTGTGCCGGATGGTGAAGCCCACCCGGCGCCCGTCGATCATCTCGGCCAGGGAGAGGGTGTTGCCGCACTGCACCCGGACGTTGGTGGGTATGCCGCGCAGCCCTCCGCTGCCGTCGTGGCGGCTGGACAGGGCCAGATATCGGTAGGTCTGGCTGGGGTCCCACTCCAGCTCCAGCGGCCGCTTGAAGAAGCACAGCGCGACGATCTGGCGGCCGCCGTACAGGCTCATCAGCGCCTCGAACTCGACCGGGTCGTCGTCGCCCTCGATCCCCAGCGCGGCATTGATGACCTCGCCGAACTCGGCGTTGGCGATGACGTGGTAGCTGCTGGGCTGGATCGCGAGGATCCGCTCGGGGTCGCCCTGCTCGAGGTCGTCACGCACGATCGCCTGCCAGCCGCGTACCGGGCGGAAGGCGATGTCGCTGCTGGAGGTGTAGACGGTCTCGACGTCGACCTCCCAGGTCAGTCCGGCCTGCTCGCGCGCCTCTTGCCAGCTGCGCGGGCTGCCGGTCAGCACGGCTCGCTCCAGTCGGTGCCACGAGGGCTTGCGGACCATGAAGCCGGTGTCCCAGTGATGTGCCATTGATGCGTGTCCTCCACGGTGTAGTCGGTGAATAGCAAGGGCCCCGCAGTACCAGTCGTACCACGGGGCCCTGTCCTGCTGTCTGCTCAGCCAGCAGCCGGGGGCTGGTTCTCGGTGCTGGGGGCGATCTCGGCGCCGGGGTTGTCCAGGCCGCCGTCCAGCTCCTTGGCGACGTCGTGCAGCTTGGTGCGGCGCGGGCCCTCGACCCACGTCGCCGCCGTACGCAAGAACTGAGCGATCTCGCTCAGGCGGGTCTGCTCGATGGCCTTCACGCCTTGGCCTTGCTGTCGGTGGACCCGGAGGTGGAGCCGGAGGTGGGCGAGCTGTCCTTGGACCCCGCGGTAGTAGCGGTGTCGGCGGAGGTCTTCTCGTCCTTGTTGCGCTCCTCGGCGCGCTTGACGGCCTCGGGGTCGGGGTCCGTCGGCGCCGGCTCCCAGCCCGGGTCACCCGCGGGCACCAGGCGCTCGATGCCCAGGCGGTCGGTCACCGTGTGCACCTCCTGGGGGTCCTTGGGCTGGGCGATCTCGGTGGGGGTGGGGTCGGTGTCGACGGCGCCGGCGTCCTTCTTGGCGTCCGTGGAATCGGTAGCTGCCATGGCTTCCTCCTAGTCGGGGAGCACCAATGTGCTCGATAGAACCGTATGACGAACCAGGGCGGTCCGCCGTGATCACACGTCGGCGGATCAGATGTGTTCTGCCGCCTGCTGTAGCGCAGCGAGGTAGCCGTCCGGGTTGTCCGGGACGACCACGGTGCGGGCCTTGTCCGCCTCCTCGCTCATCTTCTCGGGGTCAAGGCCCACGAGCTTGGCGCGGTTGACGATGATGTTCATGATCAGCTGGGCCGAGGGGACGTGGCCGGACATGGCGTTGGTCCACATCGCCTGCTGCAGCGCGTCCAGCCGGTTGACCTCGAGGGTGAGCATCTCCCGGGCGCTGGCCTCGACCACCAGGGAGCGGGCCTCGGCCATGTATCGGTCGACGTCGGACTTGGCCGCGCCAGCGCTGGTGTAGTTCTCCTGCTGGGCGATCTCACCCCAGCTCACCCCCTGGATGCGCATCTGGTGGCAGCGGTAGGCCCGCTCGGCCTCAGTGACCACCGAGCTCGGTACCGCGACCGGGGAGCCGGTGGCGTTGCGGAAGACCAGGACGTTGTCCTCGCGCTCCTCCTTGGGCCGGACGTCGTCTGGGGGCAGGTCATCGCTCATGGGCCAGCCTTCCTGCGCTTGGACCGCTTGGGCTCTGGAGGCGGTATCTGGCCCAGCGTACGGAACATCCCGTACAGCCCGATGCACATCGCATCGACCTGGTCCTCCAGGCCTCCGGTGGCCTCATAGAGCGAGGGGTGGTTATCGGCCAGCCAGGCGGCCACCTCGTTCTTGGTGGCCCGGCCGTTGCCGCAGACCTTGGCCTTCCAGGTCGACTGTCCAACTTCGCTGATCTCGGCCCACGGCGCCGCTGCCTTGATCGCCCCCACGGTCTCGGCCATCCCGATGGTGGTGCTCTGGTTCGCGCCGGGGCCGTTGCTCAGGTAGGGCATCTCGATCCACAGCCGGGCCCCGTCTGGCAGCTGGCGGCACAGCCAGTCGGTCAGGGCGCGCAGCTCCTGTCCGCGCTCGCCGGGCTTGACCAGGTCGATGGCCCGGGAGACCTTCCAGTAGGGCCAGCCCAGCGCGATGCGGCGCTTGCCGATGTCGATGCCGACATCGGCCGTTTCACTCTGCGGCATTGGCGGCCTCCAGCTCCTCCAGCTGCTCGACCTGCTGCAGCAGCGTGCTCGCCCAGCCGGGCAGCGCCTCGGCGAGCGGCACCAGACGCCCTCCATCGCCGGTCCTCAGCTCCTGCGCCGCGCTGACGGTGTGCACCGTGGGGCAGTTCTTGCGGTACGGGCAGCGCCGGTAGGTGGCCCCGATCCGCTGCTCGCACATGTCGAGCATCGGCGGGAGTTCGTCGGCCTCGACGTAGCCCTTGTAGGACTTCAGCCGGCGCAGCACCTCGGCCTCGATCTTGGCGTCGCGCTCCACGCGGAACTCGTGGAACTGCCCGCCGGAGCGGTCCTCGTAGACGATGCTGGCCCAGTCGGCCCCGGTCAGCAGGAAGTAGTTGTGCACCTGCAGCAGGTTCTCCCACTTGGGCCAGCGCTCGTTGAGCACGATCTTGTTGTAGACGTAGAGCCCGGCGGTCTTGAGCTCGAAGATCGAGCCGTCGACCAAGGTGGCGTCGATGCTGCCGCCAGAGAGCAGCTCGGGGTCATGGACCCAGACCTCCGCGTCGGTCATGTACCCCAGCGTCAGCCCCTCGATCTGCCACTTCAGGTGCCCAGAGGTGCCGTGATCCATCATCTCCTGGTTGTCGATGTCGGGCGGCAGCTGCGGGGCGCCGGCATACCCCAGCACCAGGCGCCGGGCGCACTCACCCATGGAGGAGGGCGAGAAGCGGCCCGGCCGCTCGTGCTTGAGCTGACCCAGGTGGACCTTGATGACGTGCGCCATGGCCTTGAGGTTGGGCTGCTTCTCGTGCTCGAGGCGCTCCAGCCAGCGCACGTGCGGACCGGTGACGATCAGGTCGTCCCCGGCCTCGGCGTGTCGGATCAGCTCCTTCAGTGAGGGCATCAGCGCTCCCCGCCAGCGCGCAGCGCCTCGGGGTCCTCATCGACCAGCGGAGCGTGCCGGGCGATCTCAGCGTTGACCCACATCATCGAGGTCTGCAGGTCGGTCAGCGCCTGGGACTGCTCCCGGCTCGGGCGGGTCACGTGCAGCACCAGCTCGGCCATCTGGATGTAGGCCTGGCGCACCGTGGCGTGCAGTGCGGCGGTGTTGACCTCGCCCTTGGGGACCTCCTGCGGCGGGCGGGCCCGGTGGTAGCCGAAGCGCTGGCGGATCTCTTCTGGGGTGATCATCGGTTCCTCGACTCTCGTATGCGGGCGCGCTGCCGGGCGGCAGCACGACGGTTCTCTGCAGTGCAGTCCAGGCAGCGGCAGCCCTTGTTGTAGCTGGAGCGCTTGCCGTGCTCCACCCCCTCCAGGATGACGTCGCCGTCCTGCGTCCGGCGGGGCCGGCCGATGCGGGTCTGGGAGACCCACTGTTCGGGCGCGTAGCCACCGCAGACCATCCAGTCATCCAGCTGCTCTACCCCGGCAACCAGCGCCTCGACGGCGTGGTGCCCGGCGCCGGCCTTGACGTCCCTGACGTTCTCCCGGATGTCACGCAGCGCCTGCGTGGGATCCATAGTCATATCTCCAACCCTTCTAGGGCGTCGACCTCCGCCAACGCCGCGATGATGCCGCCGGACTCAGCAGGTGTCTTCTTCATGGCAAGCCCTTTGGCGCCGGACACGCGCTTGGGCAGGACCCGCTGGCCGAGGTCGGTCAGCGAGGTGTACGGCGCCTTGTCGGCAATCTCCTTGGCTGCTACGGCGCCGACCCCGTTGACCGCCAGTAGGCCGCGGCGGATGGCCTGGCGGGCGGGGTCGAAGGAGTAGTTCGCCTTGGAGTGGTTGACGTGCGGCGGCAGGATCTTCACCTTGTCGCGCCGGGCCTCGGCCACGTAGCCGGTGACCTTCTTGTGGTCGGCGTAGGCGATGAGCATCCCGGTCCAGAATGCGATCGGGTGGTTCACCCGCATGTACGCCTCCCGGTAGGCGATCACGCCGTAGGAGGCGGCGTGGGCCTTGTTGAAGGAGTAGTCGGCGTATGCCGCCAGTCCGTCGACCAGCCAGTCGATGTCGATCGCCGTCCAGCCACGCTTGGTGGCCAGCGCGCGGATGCGCGGCATCTTCTCGGCGATGACCACCGCGGCGCCCTCGGAGTACTCGTTGCTGGCCTTGACCGCGTCCAGCATCTCCTCGAGCTCGGCCGGGGACATGCCCAGCGTCTGCATCACGTCCATCACCTGCTCCTGGTAGAGGAGCACGCCGAAGGTCTCGGCGGTGGCGCTCATGATGTCCTGGTGCCGCTCGGGCACCGGCTCCCGCTTGGCCCGGCGCGACCGGTAGTCCCCGGTGGCGCCGGACTTCATGGTGGCCGGACGGAACAGCGCCTGGGCAGCGATCACGTCCTCGATCCGCTTGGGCTTGAGCTGCTCACAGCCCTTCTGCATGGCGTAGCCCTCCAGCTGGAAGACCCCGATCGTCTTGCCCTGGCCGATGGCCTTGAAGGTGGCCTTGTCGTTCTCCGGGATGCTGTCGAACTCCTGCCCGGAGAGCTCCTCGGCGATACGGATCGCGGTGCGGGTGCGAAGCCCGAGCAGGTCGAGCTTGAGGAAGCCCAGCTGCTCCACGTCCTTCTTGCCGTATGCCGTCACCAGCTTCTTGGACGAGGCGATGTAGGCCAGCGGAAGTTGGGAGACCGACTCCTCGTTCGGCGCCACGATGTAGCCGGCGGCGTGCGTGCCGTAGCCACTGACCAGCTTCATCTCGGCCAGCTGGTAGAGCATCCGCTTGTCCTCGGCGGGCACGTCCCGCCAAGGCATGGAGGGCACCCCGCGCTTCTTCAGCGTGGAGTAGAAGCGCACCCGCAGGCTGCCCTTGCCCTCGTCCTCATCCTCATCGAAGAGCGAGTACTTCATGTGGCTGCCGACGCTGCGCACGGCCCACTTGCCGGTCAGGAAGGCGATCACCTCGTCGCGGCGCTGGTGCTCCACGTCCAGGTCCACGTCCGGTGGCTTCATCCGGTTGCTGGACAGGAACCGGTCGAAGCGCAGGCCGAAGCGGATCGGGTCGACCTGGGTGATGCCCAGCAGGTAGTTGCAGCCGCTGCCGGCCGCGCTGCCGCGGGCGTGGTAGCTGATCCCGGCGCCGCGCATGAACTCGCACACCATGTTGACCAGCAGCAGGTAGGAGGCCATGCCGCCGGCACGGATGACGTCGAACTCCTGGCGGATCTGGGCTACCCAGCGCTGGTCCTTGTCCAGCCCCTTGGCGCTCAGCGCCGCCGTCACCAGGGTCTCCAACTCCTCCTGTGGGTCGCCGTAGACGCTCACGTCGGGGACCTTGAGCTTGAACTGCTCCAGCTCTGGCAGCCGGACGTAGGCCTTCTCGGCCAGCTCCTTGAGCCCCTCGAGCCCGGCTTGCAGGTACTTGGGCTCGAAGTAGGGACGCAGCCCCTCGGCATTGGTCATGTGGTAGCCGCTGCCGGGGAAGACCGCGTCGTCCACGTCGTCGCTGAAGGAGACCAGTCGCTTGAGCGCCTCGTGCAGCGGCCGGTCGGACTCGTGCACGTAGTGGCTGTCGCGGGCCAGGATGACCGGCAGCCCGGCGGTTTGGGCGACCTCCCAGACGCCGTCGAGCACCTCGTCGTCGGTGACGTTGAGGTCGGCGTGGTGGTTGACCACGCCGTGGTTCTGCAGCTCCACGTAGACCTTGGGGAACCACCCCGCCAGCGTCATGGCGATCTTGGCCGCGGCCTTGGTGCCGTGGTGCATCATCACCTGCGGGATGACCCCGAAGAAGCACCCGGTGGTGACCACCAGGCCCTCGGTGGCGCCGCGCTCTGCCATGTCGGCGAAGTCGGCGAAGTCGACCAGTGGCTTGTACCAGAAGCGCCGCGAGGTCAGCGTGGCCAGGTGCATCAGGTTGCGGTAGCCGGCCTCGTTGTAGGCGGCCATGGTCAGGTGCAGGCTGTCCTTGCGGCCGGCGTACTCCGCGTCCGGCACCACGTACAGCTCGATGCCGGGCAGCGGCTCGATACCCGCCTTGCGGCACGCCTTGTAGAGCTGGATCGAGCCGGAGACGCCTCCGTGGTCGGTCAGACCCAGCGCGGGGTAGCCCAGCTCCTCCGCCCGGCGAACGCAGGCGGAGACCTCCGGCAACGCGTCGTTGAAGCTGAACTTGCTGTGGGTGTGCAGCGACCAGAACGGCGGTGACGCTATGGTTGACATGTTCTCCCTCCTCCACGAGTGGGACGGCACGGACAAGGGCGGGGCGCGAGGTGAGGCGCCCCGCCCTTGGTCATGTGGTGATCAGGCCGATCAGTAGGGCGGCTCTGCCGCCTTCGTCTTGGCCATGGCGATCAGCCGCGAGCGGGGCGCGCGGCTGGGGTACTCCACTGCCTGGTCGTCCAGCCAGGCCTTGATGACGCCGGTGTCCGCAGACTCGATGTCCTCGTCGCTGGGGTTGGTGCCCCAGCCCTGGTCCTGCTGGACGGGCGCCTTGCGCACGGTGCTGCGCGAGGCCTTGGGCTCCTCGTTGGGAACCTCGTCGGGCTCGATCCGCGACCCTCGAGGGGTGCGGTCCTTGGGCTCCTCCTCCTTCTTGGCCGCCGGCTCGTCGCCGCGGTATGCCGCCACTGCCTGCTCGTAGCGGTCGGTGAGGATCTGCTGGATGTCGTGCAGCTTCTCGGGGAAGTCGATCGAGTACTTGTCACCCGGCTCGGGGTCGTAGGTGGTTTCCAGCCCCTTGCCCATCCGGTTGATGATGTAGTCCCGGTCCGAGAGCGGCTGGCGGTTGCTGGGGTCCAGCGCGACGGCCCGGGCCTCGCGGGCCTTGAACGTCTTGTAGAGCCCCGAGCCCAGCTTGTAGACGCGCAGCTGGCCACGGTCGTCCAGCGCGTTGACGTAGTACTTGCGGGTGCGGTCGCGGACCTTCTCGTCCTCGTCGGTGCAGCCCACGCACTCGATGCCGAAGCGCTCGGCGCACGGGAAGGCGCCGATGCCATCGGCGTAGTGCTCCCGCTCGGTCGGCCACGCGTCGGTGCCGTAGACGGTGCGGCCGCGGTCGTTGACCATCTCGGCCGGTGCGATGCGGATCTGGGTCGAGGGGTCCTTGAACCCGCGGATCCACACCTCGTCGCTGTTGGAGGCCGGGGTGTAGTCGCTTGCTGCCTGTCCGAACTTCATCTGTTCTTTCCTCCTGCTGTTGGGATGGTGGTGAGACCCGCGTCAGCCACGGGGGTTGATGCGAGCGCGGCCTTGCGGGCGCGCGTTGCGCTGCTCGAGGCGCTCGATGGCGTCGTCGGCCAGGTCCATGACGCGGGTGTTGACCACGTCCATGACCCGGCTGAAGGCCTCCAGCTCGCTCTCGTTGGGGTCGACGCGCGACTGCACGCCGTAGGTGAACCAGCCGTCACCGATCGGGGTCTGGCCGGCCAGGGTGACCTTGGCCAGGATGCTGTCACCGGGGTAGAGGCCGACGATGTCGACCTCGGGGTCCTCCCCGGCGTCACGCATCTGCTCGGCCTCGAGCTCCAGTGCGAGCTCGGGGCTGCGTCTGCCGCGGGCCACCGGGGGCTCGCTGTGGTCGAATCCTTCAGGCATGGTGCTGTTCTCCTATCCATCTGCTGAGCCAGTCGTCGGCAGGGTCGTCGACGTGGCGGTGAGCAATCCCGAGCAGGCCCTTGAGGACCTCCACGGCTCGGGAGTCATACGTGGTCAGGCCGGAGCCGCGCCGTGGCGCGAGCCCCAGGTACCTCACCTTGCGCAACAGCCTCTCGGTCTGTGCAGGGGTGCGGTCGATCTCTGCTGCGATCTCGACCAGCGTCATGCGCGCGAACGCCGTTGAGGGGCGGTAGCGCGGGTAGTGGGTGGTTCTGCTCAAGAGGCGTCGAAGGGATCGGAGAAGCGCACGTGCGCGGTCCCCTTGGACATCCGGGCCACCTTGAGCAGCTGGGCCGAGGTCATCCGGCCGGCCGCGACAGCGCTGCGCAGCGCCTCCAGGTCGGCCTTGCGTGGAGCGACCCGTTCCAACAGCTCCTCGTCGATCTCGCCGTTGGCAGCCATCTCGTTGAGCTTGGCGATGTCGACCTGGATCTTCTCCGGCTGGACCCGGTAGGCCACCCGCTTGACGCCCTTGTCGTCCAGGTAGAAGCGCGGGCCCTCTTCGCCCAAGATCCCGGCCAGCTCATCACGCAGCTGCTCGTAGCGACGCTCCACCTCAGGGTCCTTGCGCCGCAGCGCGGCCAGCCGGTCCAACTGGACCAGCATCGCCTCGATGTCCGGACTGGCCTGCTGGGCCATGGCCTCAAGCTCGTCCCGCTGTTCCTGGTTCATGCGGCTCCCTCCACGAAGCGTTTGTAGTTGTCCTTCATCTGGGTCACGGCGGCATCCCAGTGGGGTATTACATCTACACCGTACTGGGTCCGCCCGACAGCTCGAAGCAGTACCTGCCTCCTTTGGCTCGGGGTGCACTCGGCCGGGTCCTTCTTGGGCCAGTAGACCCGGGCCAGCGGGGCGATCCGGCGCAGCTGCTTGAAGGCCCGCGACGCTGCGCTCTCCCCGGCTTCGTCCATGTCGAAGCCGATCAGGATGACCTTGGGGTTGTAGCGCACCAGCAGCTCGATCTGAGGCATGTGGATGCCGGCGCCGTAGACCGCCAGGCCGCCCGCACCCACCTGCCACAGGCTGACCGCATCGGCCGCGCCCTCCACCAGACACACCACCGGCAGCCCGGGGTAGCGCCCGTCGGTACCAAAGAGCGTCATCGAGGCGCTCCAGTGGCGCGGGTAGAGGTAGCGGCTCTTCTTCTCCGGAGTGAGCCGGCGCCGGCCCACTCCGGCCAGGCGCCCGCCCGGGGTGTGCACCGGGAAGGTGGCGTCCCCGGTGAACGGGTCCTCGCCCAGCCCCTTGGCGTGGCACAGCCAGGGCGGGAACCGCTCCAGCCAGTAGCGTGGGGTGTCGAAGAGCTCGAGGTAGGCCTGGGGGTAGACCCGCGAGGCGCGCTCGGGCTCCAGCATGGCCTGCAGCACCTCGACCTTGGGCGCCCGCTTGCCGTCCACCGTGCCGCTGGCCTGGCAGGCGTGGCAGAACCAGACGCCCTTGAGCACGTTGACCGAGGCGCTGGCCTGGGTGTCGTCGTGCTGGGTGCAGCGGAACGGCCGCTCCACGCCCTGCCCGTGGGCCAGGGCCTCCTCCAGCGTGGTCATTCACTCCTCCTCGGGGAACATGGCGTTGAAGCAGGTCGGGTCGGTGCCGCTGATGAGCATCTCGCGGTCGTCCGGGCTGGAGTTAGGCCAGGCCTGCTGGATGAACAGGCCGCGGCCGTTGTCCCACTGGTCGTAGGCGACCTTGGGCATGGTCACGACCGAGCGCTTGCCGCAGCGCACGCACTTCTTGCACAAGACCTTGATCTGCACCAGCGAGAGGTCGCGCAGCGGCAGCACGGCGTAGTAGGGCATCCCGCCGGGCAGGGAGTCCCAGATCTCCCGGCCCACCAGGCAGCGCACCTTGCCGATGGCCATGCCCAGGGCGAACAGCTGCTCCATGCGCAGGTGCAGCCCGGTCCACTGGGTCTCGTGCCGGTCGTAGCAGGCCTGCAGGAAGGACCAGCCGCCGCCGGTGTCCAGGTGGAACGGCTCGGGCAACTCATCCAGCATCGCCGATATCTGCGGGACGTTGGTCTCCAGCACATCGGGGCGGAAGCCGAAGGTGTGCAAGATGGCCTGCACCTCGATGCGCGGGTAGGCGGTCTCTGAGGGCTGCCCGTCATCGAACAGGCAGGAGGTGAGGGTCATCTCCACCGCGTCGGCGGTCAATGCGCTCTGGGTCATGTGTGCTCCTTGGGTGGGGTGAGACGCACAAGGCCCCCGCTCGATTCGTGAGCGGGGGCCAGGGCGGGGCGACGGGACATAGGGATCCCTACCCGTCGCAGGACATATCTTATACCTGCGGTGTGACTACTTCTGCTCGCGGTCCTCGTCCAGCATCCCGAGCTCGGCGGCCGCTTCCTTGCTGATCTCCTCGAACCGGGCCCGGGCCGGGTCGAAGCGGGTGTACCAGCGCAGCGTGGGACCGTTGCGCACCTTCTCCGCGGAGTGCACCATGACGCGCTCGGAGAGACGCTTCATGGTGATCACCACGTCCGCGTCCTGCCCCAGCGCATCGGACTGGGACAGGTTGGAGGCCTTGGGCGGAGCCTGGGAATGGCTCTTCTCCCCCTCGCGGTTGATCTGTGCCGCGGCCAGCACCGGGGTGCTGGTGGAAAGGGTGATCTCACGCAGCACGTTGGAGATGACCGCCATCGAGCGCCAGTCGTCGATCGCCCGGCGCCCGTCCGGGCCGACCAGCAGGCCGGCGTGGTCGACCATCACCAGGTCGTACTCCCGGCACATCTCGGCGATCGCGGTGGTGGTGTTGATCTGCCCGTGGCTGGGGTCGGCCACCTCGATGGCACCGGGGGTGCTGGCGGCGATGATGTCCACCGCCTCCTTGCGCACCCGTTCCTCCTCGTCCTCCAGCATCGCCACCAGCTTGGCGTCCCTGCCAGCCAGTCGCTTCAACGAGCGCGCCGCCATCTGTGCGTCGGGCATCTCCAGGCTGGCGATGCCCACCCGGTAGCCGGTCTTGGCCGCCCTGGCGGCATACCCCAGCAGCTCCCAGGTCTTGCCCTGCCCCAGCCGGGCGGCCAGGTACCACAGCTGGGACCGGCCGATCCCACCGTGGGTCGCTCGGGCCAGGGTGGGGTAGGGCACCTCGATCTTGGCACCGTCGAAGGTGTCGGAGATCAGCCCGTGATCGAAGACCGAGGTCGGCTCCTTGCGGTGCCCACGGGGGCGCTGCATGCCCTCGAAGGCGCCGAAGGCGCCGTCCAGGTCCTCCTCGGACAGGGCTGCCAGCATCCGCATGGAGCGGGTGCGCAGGTCCCTGGCCGCGGCCGCCTCGCGGACCTTGGAGGCGGCCCAGGAGACGTCGATATCGGGGGTGAGCTCGAACTCGGGGAACTGCCGCCTGACCAGCGACAGCGGCGGGGCCACCCCGGCCTTGCTCTGGTACTCGACCCCGAAGTCCCACAGCTTGCGCCACGCCTCGACGTCGTTCTCGCCGATGAAGTAGGCACTGGGATCGAAACTGCCCTGCTCGAGCATCGCCGAGATGAGCAGCGCTTCGGGGGCCGAGGGTGACTGTTCGTCATCTGTCGCACGCAGTCGCATGGGACGCAGCCCTTGGGCCATGGATCTGTTCTCCTTCCGCCCGGACACGGTCTGACGACGGTACGCCCAGCGATGCGGTGAGGCTGGTGAGTGGGCGTGCCGGCGGGTGAGTCGTGACCGGTCAGTCGGAGGTGGCAGCGATCATCTGTTGCGGCGGCCAGTCGCTGGTGTCCGGCGACACGGCGCAGGGGTGGACATAGGTGCCCGACTCCTTGGTGCAGGCGAAGCAGAAGACGCCCCAGGTTCCGGGGAACTCCAGCGGCGCCAGCACCGGTACGTGCGGCTCGGACAGCGCCACCTCGGTGGGCGTGGTGTTGGCCGCAATGCGCTCCAGCGGCTCCTGCAGCACGCGGAAGGACTCGGCCAGGACCAGCAGCGGGTTGGAGCTGGGGGTCGGCCGGCCGGGTACGTGGATCTCGCTCATCAGTGGTTCTCCTTGGGTGAGGGGATGGGGGGGG
>Ga0308174_10000178_pt1 | contig 25891 bp, 43 predicted proteins | sample PhyPR2_FD_203894 | JGI IMG/M metagenome (GOLD analysis project Ga0308174, IMG submission 203894) | Soil microbial communities from UC Gill Tract Community Farm, Albany, California, United States - DLSLS.P.R2 | ecosystem: Environmental > Terrestrial > Soil > Agricultural land | place: USA... | reverse complement strand
ACGTGGTCGGTCATGTTTCGTCGCGTCTCGACTGAGGCCGCGGGCTGGCGCGAGGCGCTGACGTCCCCCGAGGTCGTCCTGCCCCTGGCGTTCCGGCTCGTGCTGGCCGCTCTCTGCACCGCAGCGGGCATCGTGGGGTCCCGGTACGCCGGGCCCGCCGCGGTCCTCCTAGGCACCGTTCTGGTCGTCCTGGTGGGGTCTCTCGTCTTGCTCAGGATCCGCACCCGGCTCTGAGCCCCTGCAGCACCCCTCTCGGAAGGAACCACATGACCTCGTACGCATCCTCGTTCGCAACCCTCACCACCCCGGAGTACACCACCTCCGGCGACCAGAGCGCCACCATCACCGGGCACGTCGTCGGCGCGGGCGCGGGCCGGGGCGTCAGCCTCTACCAGGACAACAGCGACGGCACCGTCACCCGGATCACCGGCACGGTCTGCGACGCGAACGGCAACTTCGCGATCACCCTCAACGTGCCTGTGGTCTCCACCTACCACCTGTACGCGAGCGCGATCACGGTCGGCGCAGACACCTACGGCTCGGCGATCAGCGACAAGTTCACCATCAAGAGCCTGCACTTCTGGGACTCGTTCGACTACGCGAGCGTGGGCGAGATGCTGGCCTCCGGCAAGTGGGCGCTGCGGCAGCCGCAGTACGACCTGCCCGGGCGCACCGACATGAAGGCGGACGCGAGCGCGCTGGCCGTGGCCAGCAGCGTCCTCTCCCTGAAGGTGCTGCCGGACCCGGCCAGCCCCGGCCGGGTGCTCGTCGGCCACATCACGACCGGCGCCGACCCGGCCACCGGCCCGCTGCGGAACTTCGTCCGCGGGCACATCGAGGCCCGGATCAAGTTCAACCGCTTCAAGGGCGCGCACGGCTCCGCCTGGCACCAGGGCGGCTACGGCCCGGGCGCGGCGGAGTTGGACGTGGTCGAGTTCTTCGGCGAGCGCGGCCCGCACGCGACGGACGTCACCAAGCCGATCTACAGTCAGTTCGTGCAGCACACGGTCTACACCGGGGACCCCTCGACGGTGGACACGACCGACACGCTGCAGGACGTGCGGTACTCCTGGACCGGCGCCGCGGGGAGCACGGCCGGGCCGGACACGGTGAACCTCTACCCGAACGCGGACTACACGTTCTGGAACTCGTGGCACACGTACGCGGCGTTCTGGAACAGCGACGGCTACCACTTCTCCATCGACGGGGTGCCGGTCGGTGACCTCACCGCCCTGACCCCGGCCACGGTCCCAGGCGAGTTGATCCTCAGCCTGCTCGTGAGCGACAGCGAGCACCCGACGCTGGACACCTACCTGAAGGACGGGGTCGCGACCTACGACGACTACGTCATGAAGGTCGACTGGGTCCGCTGTTGGCGCTGAGTGCCCCGCTCTGACAGCGAGGGGGCCACCCGATCCCCTGGGGATCAGGTGGCCCCCTGCGTGCCAGAGAGGTGTGGTTCTGGGCCTAGAACAGGGACCCCACGGTCAGGCGCCAGACCAGGACGACCGCCCAAAGAACGACGGGCAGGGCGAGCAGGAGCCCGACGACCTCGGCAAACCGGCGCAGGCGTGGCGAGAGCACGTCCATCGGGGCCGGGGCCGCGGGCGGCGGCGGGGCGGGCTCCTCGCGGTGCGGCGCGTCGTGCTCGGAGGCGACGACGTGCGTGGCCCGGATCTCCCCGCGCTGGAACTTGACCGGCGTGCTGTCGGTGCCGCCCGCGGCCCGGACCCGCCACATGACCTCCTCGACCTCGGCCACGGTCCACCAGCCCCGCGGCGCGGTGCCGCTTTCGGAGTACGCGTACGGGACCCGCGGCTCCGGGAAGACGAGGTCCTTGGTCGGCTCCTCGGTCATCGGAACAGCCCTCCCAGCCCCACGACGGCGACGGCCGCGACCAGGATGCCCAGGAGCACCTGCACGCGCTGTCGGACCGGCAGCGGGCGGCCGGTGACCTCCTGGAAGCCCACGTCCACGCCGAGCCCGACCATCGTGACGCCCGCGATGAGGGCCAGCCACGGCCAGACGGCGACGGCGGCGGTCATCATCGGGGGCCCTCCTTGATGACGTAGGCGACCTCGATGTCTCCCCCTGCGTCGATGACGGCCCGGTCGCCCTCGTCGGTCGAGCCGATCGGGAAGGCGTCCTCGACGTTGGGGTTGTCGACCTGGACCACGGTCCACTCGCCGTCTGCGGCGTTGGTCTTCTCGAAGTAGACGAGGCCGTCGTCGAGGAAGCCGGTCGCGATCACGCTGCCCTCGGGCAGGGCGTTGACCGCGTCCCAGAAGTTGCCCAACTCTGCTTCGTCGTACTCCTCGAAGTCCCACGTCTTGACGGGTTGCTCGGCGCTGTACATGCTCACTTCTCCTTGCTGTAGAGGTCGTTCATGAAGGCGGCGCCGCTCGCGGTGTACCGCTGCTGCTCGGGGTTGAGCGGGCCGAACAGCGCGTCGGCCAGCCGGACCAGGGTGCTGCCGACGCCGCGGCGCTGGTGGGAGGGCCGGACCCACAGGTTGACGTTGCCCTTCCGCTCCCACGGGCTGTCGAAGTCGTAGTAGTTGAGGATGCCGACGATCATCGGCCGCCCGCCCGTGGTGCAGTCCCACCAGAGCAGGCAGTGGATCGGTGGCCAGCCGGGGACGACGCCCTCGTAGGTGCTGAAGCCCGGGAGGGTCGTGGGCGGCGTCGCGTCGGCGTACTGCACGACCTGGCTGCTCCAGGTGTACGCCTCGGCGGGGACGGTGACCTCGAACACGGTCAGACCTCCTCGGTGGTCGGGTTGATGACCTCGTCGTTGGAGAGGTCGGTGCCGCAGTCCTCGCACCAGACGGCGGCCGTGAAGATGCCGACGCTCGGGTCGGCCTCGTCGCGGTGCACGGCCCGGTGGCCGAGGCCGGAGAGGCAGAACGCGTACACGCGGTCCGCCTCCCGCAGGGCCTCGACGCTCTCCGGCGGCAGGTGCCCGACGAACGGGCCGGTGCTCATCGGATCTCCTTGCGGGTGCCGCCGACGCGCTTGCCGCCGAGGTCGGCGCGCTGCCCGGCCACGCGCCCGGCCGCGCTCCCGGTCGACGAGTGCTGCGCCCGGGAGGACCGGCCCTTGCCCAACTTGGGGTACTTCTCGGCGACCCAGGCGTCCACGCGGTCCTGCTTGCTGGCGAGCACCAGGGCCGCGCCCGGGGTGGTCGGCGTCTCCTCGCGGACCTCGCGGCGCATGGCCCGCAGGCGGCTGGCGCACGTGGAGGCGAAGCCGCCCAGGAACGAGCGGTCGATCACGAAGTTCTCGTGGATGGTGTTGTACCGGCGCTCCTCGGCGTTCTCCCGGCGGAACCGCTTCATGGCGGTCGTGGCCTGCAACTGCAGGGACGTCACCAGGATCAGGAAGTCCTCGACGTCGCGCTCGTGGCCGATCACGTAGGACCGGACGTGGTCCTTGCCGTAGCGGGACTGCAGGACGGTGAGGTCACCCCACGCGAACGACAGCGTGTAGAGGAACGAGCCCCACGTCGGCGCGTAGATGGTGCTCCAGTTCACGGTCTTCTCGACGATCTCCTCGGCCTGGACCTTGCCCGCGGCCTGCAGTTCGGCCCGCTCGATGCCGTACTGCAGCATCAGGGCCTCGGCCTTGGCGGTGAACGCCTCGGCCTCGTGCTCGTTGTCGGTTCGCTCGGCCTTGGCCAGCAACTTGGCGATCTTGTCGCGGTAGGCGGCGAGGGTGTCGGTTGTCATGGTGTCGGTTTCTTTCTCTCTCGGGCGGCCGGGGGTCGAGGTGGGCGGGGGCCGGAGCCCCCGCCCAGGGGCGGGTTCAGGCGGAGGCGGCGGCCAGGCGCTCGCGCTGCGCGGCGGCGCCCTTCGGGAAGGCCCAGCCCTCGCGGGTGGCGCAGATCTCGCCGTAGCCGACGACGGCCGCGACCTTGGCGGTCAGGGTCGCGCCGCCCAGGGCCCGGCAGCAGGCGATGCACCGGCCGGAGGCCAGGCCCAGGAGGGCAGCCTGCTCGGCGGTCATCGGGACGAGGTCGGCCAGGCGGCGGCCCATGCCCGGGGCGTACTCCCACGAGGAGCCGCTCCACGCCAGCGCGTAGGTGCTGGTCTTGGCCTTGTTCTGCTGGACCTTGTACGCCTTCTCGTCGAGGACGTAGAAGCCGGGCTCAGCCTTCTTTGACGCGGCGGCGGCCTTGTAGGGGAGGACCTTCAGGTCCCCGATCAGGTCGCTCGCGGCGGCCTTGGAGAGGAGATCCCGGACGGCCAGGGACCGCGCGGCCTCGATTCGAGCCTGCATGGCGGCGTCGACCTCGCGCTCAGCGACGAGGGTCTTCAGGAAGTTGAACTGGGGGGCGGTGGCGAGGATCACTGTCGGTTCCCTCTCGGCGGGCGGGGCCCCCGGTGGGCCCCTGCTACGGAGCAATCATACCACGTGCCGCGGCAAAATGCAAGTTCTCCGGCAAAATGGCCCCTGACCTGGGCTTTTACCGGCGGCGGAGATACCCCCGGGGGGTAGTTTCGGGGCGCGCCGCCCCCTCCGGGGCCCGACCCCCCGGGCCCGCGGTGGAGAGGGCGACGCGCGTGGTTGCCGCCCCCGTGGCACTGCTCCCCCCGGGGCGGCTGCACCGGCTGCGCCCGCGCTGGAGGCGGGCGGCGGTGCGGTATGTGGTCACGCCTGGCTGGCCGGGATCGAGCAGAGCAGGGCCAGGAGCAGGAACAGGGCCACGCACAGGGCGCCCGCGTGCTTCGCACGAGGGTTGTCCAGGGCGAAGGCGGCCAGGGACACGACCAGGGTGAGCACGGTGCCCAGCCCGGCCGCGATGATCGCGAGGGAGAGGAGCAGGTCGCCGCTCCCGGAACTGTGCCTCATGACGTGCCTCCTAGTGTGACGAGCCCCGAGTCGAGCAGCCGTTGGACAACGACCGCGGCGAAGTCGCAGACCTCCATGCCCTCGAAGTCCGCGGCGCCGAGCAGGTCGCAGACCGTGCCCTCGGCACGGGCCCGGATCTCTTCCGTGCTGTCCGGCTGCTCCTCGGGCGGGTTCTCCTCCTGCAGCGCGCAGAGGTACGCGGCGGTCTCGAAGTCCGCTTCTTCCCGAGCCAGGCGGCGGCGGACCCGGGCCCGGGCCCGCCTGCCCTCCTCGCTGGTGTCCCACGACCCATACACGGCGGGGGCGGTGCCCGGCCGGTCTGAGAGCCCGACGACCACGAACGTCGTCACCGGTCCGTCTCCTCGACCGCGGCCAGGGCCGCTCGGTTGGCCCACTCGCGGCGTACCACGCGCATGGCCTCGACGGCGGCTTCGGACCCCTTGAAGTGGGCCTTGAACGGCACGCCCTCCAGGTACTCGCGCTCGGCTCGCCGGTCGTCGCCCAGGTTGATGACGTAGACCCGGTAGTCGTCCCGGTGCTCCAGCGGCGCCGACCGCTGGATGAGGTCGCGCATGGCCTCCGCGTGTGCCTCGGCCTCCCGGCGGGTGGTCCACAGGACCTCGTCCTCGAAGAGGTCGTAGGACGTGCGCAGGTCAGCGCCGTCCTCGGTGGCCTGGGCGTTGATGAAGTAGAGCCGGTTGCCCCACCACTCGTCCTCGCTCCACGTGTCGAACATGAACGCGAGCCAGAGCCGGTCCTGGCTCCGCAGCGTGTAGCCGATCTCGGTTGTCTCCAGGACCTCGTTGCGGGCCTGGGCGTACGTGAGTTTCATGTCGGTTTTCTCCTTCTACAGCAGGCAGGCGCTGTTCGTGCAGGTGGTCGACCCGCAGTCCGGACAGGTCGGCTTGGGCTTGTGACTCTTGGGCAGGACGACCGGCGGCTCCGGGATCGGCTCGCCGCCCTCCATGAGGCGGGCCGTGCGGGCGGCCATCATCCGCTCTCGCCAGTACGCCGTCTGCTCCGCGTTGTCGTCCCGGAGAGACGCCTCCAGCCACTTCTCGGCGCAGTCCTTCTCCCGCTGGCTCATCCGCGGGTCGCTTAGTAGGATGCTCACTGCACCCGCTCCATCTGGCCGACGACCAGGTGCCCGGGCTCGACCTGGTTCTCGTGGGCGTCGATCTCGCTGTATTCCTGGGTGGACCAGGAGCAGCCCGGGCCCAGGCCGTCGTACTGGCAGCGGTAGACCATCTGGTACTGCGGCTGCGCGGGCCCGGCAGCGAGCCAGCGGGCGTGCTCCAGGGCCTCCCCGCGAGGGAGGCCGGTCAGGGCCTCCCACACGGAGAGCGCGCCGTTCAGCCGGGCCCGGTCCTTGCGGCGCCGGGTGTTGTTGGTGTCGCCGGGGTGCTGGCGCAGCGTGTCGTCCAGGTCGACGACCAGCCGGGCCGCGGTGAGCAGGTTGGTGTCGGTCATGCCCACTCCCATCCGGGTTCGAGGTTGAGCCACCGCGCGCCGCGGTGGTTGCCGCTGGCGAGGACGACGTGCGTGGCGCCCTCCCCCTTGGCCTCTTGCAGGGCGGCGATCAGGGCGTCGATGTCGCAGGCGGCCTTCTCCTCCGAGTACTCGACCTCGCCTGCGTCCAGGATCACGGTGTCCATCAGAACTCCGCCGCGTCCACGGCCTCGCGGAGCGCGTCGCGGGCCTCCTCGATCCAGTCCTCGGACAGCGTGTCGGGGGTCTTGCCCTCGTCGCAGTCCTCGCACTCGACCTCGCCGGTGCCGCCACACTCCTCGCACTGGTTGCCCTCCTCGTCCTCCTGCGAGCCGTCGCAAACCTGGCAGGTATCCTTGCCCTCGCCGCCGCAGGTCTCGCAGTCCTCCAGGGCGTCGGCGCTCGGCTCGCTCACGTTGTCGAACTCGCCGACCCAGGACTCCGCGGCCTCGGCGTACTCCTGGGCCTGGCTGCCGTCCTGCAGGGACTCCGGCATGTTGCCCAGGGCCTCCTCGCGCTCGTCGGCGAAGCCCTGCGCCATGTCCTGCAACTCCTGCTTCAGGGCGTCGAAGTCCTCGTCGCTGGTGAACTCGAACGAGTCGATCGCGCTGTGCATCTCCTGCTGGAGTTGCGCGCACTGCGCGGCGACGCTGGAGGAGTACTCCCAGTGCTGCCAGTCCGGGTGCTCGGCGTGCCGGTTCTTCTGGCTGAACCGCAACTTGAGGAACTTGTAGGGCTGGCCGGGCAGGATCTCGCCGGGCTTGTCGCCCACGGCGCAGCCGCTGAAGTCGCAGCGGAGGTTCGGCTTGGGCCGGTCACGGTCCTGGACCACGACGGCGCGGGTGACGGGGCGCCCGCTCTTGGTGGTCTTCTGGACCTGGACCTTCTCGTACTCGCCGGTCTCCTCGTTGCGGACGGTCTTGGTCACCATGACGGGCGACTGCTTCGGCTTGCCGTCCTCGTCGAGGACGGGTTTGGTGTGGAACAGGGCGCGGGCGCTCTTGACGCGGTTCACTCTAGGCATGGTCGTGTTCTCCTGGGGGTCAGAGGTCGAGGTCGGTGCGGATCTTGGCGGCAACGAGGTCCAGGGCGTCCTGGTTCATCACGGACGAGGCTCGGCTCTCCAGGGCCGCGAGCACGTCCCAGATGAGGCTGTAGTCGATGACGACGGCCAGGCTCCGGCCGCAGTGCCCGAGTACCTCGGCCATCGGGGAGGCGTAGACGGTGGCCACGTCCTCCCGGCCGCGGTCGGTGGTGCTGGCGAGCGGGGCGTAGGTCCCCTCGCACTGGACGGTGACCTTGCCGCTCAGGGTCTCGAACGGGAAGGAGTGCGGGCTGTGGCCGCCGTAGTTGGTGCAGAACGGGTGCCGGGTTCGGGTGGCGCTCACGGGTGTCGGTTCCTCTCTGGCTGGCCCCCTACGGGCCTGCCTAGGAGCAGTATACCACGAACCGCGGCAGAATGCACGTTTTCCCCGAAAACTGCCCCTGACCTGCGGGTTTACCCCTACCAGCGGGTCGGCAGGCCGCTCGTGTTGGCGGCGTGGTGGTGCCACCGCCAGGTCACCGCGGGCACGTGCTGGAACCGGGCCCCGGCGGCGAGGAGCCGCAGCCAGAGGCCGTGGTCCTCCTGGGTGTCGAGGCCGCTGAAGCCGCCCGCGGTCCGCACGGCCTCGGCCCGCGCCAGGACCGTGATCGGTATGTAGTTATGCTCGGCCAGGGCCGCGCCGTCGAAGGGCTGCCCCAGCGGCGTCCGGCCGTTGAGGCGCAGCGGGTCCGTGCCGCCGACGACCTCGAACCACGGGTACAGCACGTCGGCCCCGCCGTCGCTCGCCGCGGCGTGCAGGGCGGCCAGGTGCCCCGGCAGGAACTCGTCGTCGTCGTCGAGGAAGGCCACCCAGGGCGTTACGACCCGCTCCAGGCCGCGCTGCCGGGTGGCCGCGGCCCCCTGCCGGTCGTCGTCGAACGTGACGATGACGTCCTCGGGCAGCAGCGTCTGCGCCCGGACGCTGGCCAGGGCGCGGTCCAGCAGGTGGCCCCGGGTGGGGATGCTCGGGATGACGACGGAGATCACAGGCCCAGCCTCTCCTTCTCTGCAAGGTACCAGGCGAGGGTCGCCTCGGCCGCGGCCTTCGCGGCGCGCCCGATCCACGGCGGCATCCTGTGCTCGCCAAGCAGCCAGTACAGCCAGGCGTGGATCGCGTTGTGGCAGTTCGCGCAGACCCACGTGTCCGGCCCGTAGAGGACCTTGCCGTACAGCCGCTCCTGCAGGTAGACCGGCTTGCCGTGGTGGAACTCCGTCATGACCGGCCGGGGCTCGTGGTACCGGACCAGGGTACAGGGCTGCTCCTCGAAGAATGCCTTGCGGGCGGCCTCGGTCACTGCGGGGCGCCGCTCGTGTTCCCCTTGCCGATGCGCTGCTGCACGTGCGCGTCGCCGTTGTCGTGCAGCAGGTCGTCGACGACGGTGCGGGCGATCCAGAAGTCCTGGAACGAGCCCCACCAGCACCGGCCGAGGATGAGGTCCCGGCTCTTCCAGTAGCCGCGGGCCGTCCACTGGTGCCCGCCCGCGAGGCCGCCGCCGAGGTGGACCTGGCCGTCCTTGTCCCGCTGGAACATGTCGTTCTCCCAGCGGGCCCCGATGCTCACGGTGTCGCCGAGCATGAGGGCCTGCACGACGCCGTCCGCGCCGTTGAACAGCCAGGTGTACTCGCCGCCGACGCCGTAGTGCTGCGCCGTCTTGGACGCCCAGAGGCCGGAGGAGCCGGTGTCCTGCGCCGGGTAGGCGCCTTGGAAGGAGTCGTTCGCGGTCTCCCACCGGTACGTCTCCATCGCCCAGGCCATGTCGAGGACGACGCCCTTGGCGCGGTTGTTGACCGTGTTGAGTTGCATGGCCTTGCTGCACATCGTGCAGTTCCCGACCGTCTGGTTCGGGTTCTTCACCGGGTCGATGATGCGGATCTTCTTGTCCCGCCACGTGCTCTTGTCCACCGTGTTGCCGGGGTGGACGAAGCCCCGGCTGGCCGGGTCGTGGACGACGATGCGGCCGAGCCGCGGGTCGGTCCGGGGGATGTCCTTGACGAAGACCTCGTTCACTCTGTGCCTCTCTCGATGTGTTGGTCCACCTGCTGGCTAATCTCGGCAACGCTCATGCCGGAGAGAAGGGCGATCATCTCGACGCGTTGCGGGGTGATCTCGATCTCGATGCCCACGCTGACAGCCATCTCGTGGAACGGCCGCCGCAGGGCCTCAGAGGGGTAGCCCCAGTCGTACGACTCCGGTGTGCCCATCAGCCCCGCCCTCGCTTCAGCGCCCGCTCCCACGCCTGCGCCCACCGCTCGGCGTTGCCCTCGATGGTGTGCGCGGCCTGCACGGCGCTCCGGACCTCGGTGCGGGTCTGCCCGCGGTCCATGCCCATGACCCCCTTGGCGAGGTCGGCCCAGTCGCCCGGCGTGCTGGCGAGCAGGACCGGGAAGCCGGTCTTGGCCAGGGCGCGGTGCGGCGGGTTGTCCGGCGCGATGCTCGGCACGCCGAGGGCCCCGGCCTCCAGGACCTTCAGCGTGCTCTTGCTCCGATTGAAGGGGGTGTCCCGCAGCCCGACCAGCATGAGGTCTAGGGCGCTGACGGCCTTGTAGTAGTTCGGACCCAACTTCTGCGGCGGCACGCTGTCCACCAGGGCCGGGTCCACGCCCCACTCCTCCGCGGCCCCCGCGGCGTCCGCCACGACCCGCAGGGCGCCGCCCTGAGCCAGGACCGCCTGCGCCGCCGGGGCGCTGACGGTGCAGTCGCCGGGGTGCGTCTTGGTGAAGCCGACCCAGCCCGCGGTGAAGTCCTCGTTTGCCGCGTGCCCGGGGATCTCCGTCGCCGCGTACGGCACGCAGTTCGGGATGACCTCGACGCGGCCGTGCCGGGCGTACCGCCGGGCTAGGCCCTCGGTCGTCACGGTGACGAGGTCGGCGACCTTGGCCGCCTCGTCGCAGATCCGCCAGTCCTGGTTGAAGGCGTTGGCCCGGTTCCAGGACGCCCACGCGGCGTTGCCCTTGTCGATGCACCACATCGCGTCGTCGAAGTCGACGACGGTCGCGACGCCCTGGCGCTGCGCCCACCGCAGGACCTCGATCTGGCCGGGCGTGCCGACCCGCTGCATGACCAGGAGGTCCGGCAGCGGGTCCGGGAAGCCGCGGACGCCGAGGAACTTGCCGTCCTGGAACCCGACCTGCACGCTCTCCGGTGGCACGATCGAGATCTCCCAGTCCTTGCGGGCCGGGGAGACGGCCTGGCCCGGCCAGATGAGCCGGTAGTAGCCGCAGCCCCCGCGGTCCGCGGGGACGATCATGACGTGGGTCACGGGAGAACCGTCACCCGGACCACGTCGCTGACCATGTTGTGGTCGGAGGCGTCGTTCGTCACGACCTCCTGGCCGACCTCGGTGAGCCGTGCCTTCTTCGTGCTGACCAGGAAGATGTGGTCGAGGTTGCTGCCGTGCGCGTGCTCGACGTTGGCCGCGCCAAACCGCTTCTCCAGGACCGCAAGGACCTGCTTGCCGGTGAAGTGCACGCCCGTGTTGAGGTCACCCGCCAGCACGACGGGGATGCCCTTGTCGACGTAGTACTCGACGCGGTCCACGAGGACGCCGAGTTGCAGCGGCCAGTGCTCCTCGCGCCAGGCCCGGCCCTCGACGTGCACGTGCACGCAGTTGGCCTCGCTCAGCAGGTGCGTGCCGAGCATCGCGACCTGGAGGCCGTCGTTCTGCACCGGGGCCTCGCTGACCTTGCGGTCCGGCGTGACGTGCGCCTTGCCGTGGCCGAGCAGGGTCGCGGTGAAGGGCAGGTCGGGGATCGGCTTCCAGTTCGAGCCGAAGGCGATCGTGACCTCGTTGTCGAGGACGCGGGTCCAGCCCTTGCCGAGCCCGTCCCCGACCGCCTGCAGCAGGGCCGGACTCTCGCGCTCCGTGTTGAAGACGACGCCGGAGCCGCCGACCGTCTTCGCCCTCGCGAGCCGCATGTCGGCGCGCACCTGCGCGGGCGACTGCTTCTTGTTGCCCGGCACGAGGTGCACGCGGAAGAGCCGGGTCTTCGCGCCCTTGGGGGCCTTGGGCTGCGGCGGCACCGGCACCGGCCGGGGCCGCGGCTTGGGCCGCGGCGTGGCGTAGAGGGCCGTGTGCCGGGCCTTGACGGCGCGGCGGAACTTGGGCACGTCCAGGACCTTGTGCCCGGGCACGACGCCGGACACGCCGTCCGGGTCGCCGATGTCCCACTTGCCGGTGACGCTCGTGTTGAAGTGGCAGGAGGCCGCCTGCTCGCTGTTGCCGAACTCGTTGAGGAGAACGGCGTTCAGCGTGACGCCCGCGTCGTACATGACCTGCGGGATCTTCTGCGTGCCGCTCAGCATCCACTCGATGCCGAAGTACATCGCGTTGCCGTCGCCGCCCGCCATGCTGCCGGACGGCCGGGCCACGCCCGCGTGGTTGGCCCGGCCGCCCGCGAGGAGGTAGACGGTGCCCTCGGCCGACAGCGTCGCGCCGCACAGCGGCGCGGGCAGGTCCGGGCGGCCGATGAGGGCCAGCCACTTGGCGTAGGCCAGGTCGTCGGCCAGGTCGCCGACGCGGTCGAAGGAGCCCGTGTGGTGGTTGAGCACGCCGCCCGGGTGGTACTCGCCCGTGCTGGCCGGGCGGCCCCGGTGCTGCCAGTCGCCGATGACGACGACCTTCAGGCCAGCGGCCCTCAGCCTGGTCGGCAGGTCGGCGGGCATGTACCTGTACGTCATGGTTCGGTTCCCTTCGTGGTCCTTTGTTCTATTGTACCGCGTTAGGCGGCGTTCCCCTTGGACCGCTTCACGCGGATGCGGCGGCGCTCCGGCGGCGTCGTGCCCGCCCAGATGCCGTCGAGGTTGGCCTGCGGGACCGCCCACGCCAGGCAGCCCTCCCGGGCCTGGCAGGAGTCGCAGAGGCTCTTGGCCTCCTCGATCTGCTCCTTGTGCCGGAGACCGTAGTCCTCGGGGAAGAACAGGTCCCGACTGCTTGGCGCGATGCAGGCCGGGACCGTGTCTATCATGAAGTTCGGGACGTTGATGTCGAGGGTGAGGGAGAGCGGGGGCGACCCCACCTTGACGGCGGTGACGCGAGGCCCGGCGCTCACTGGGCCACCTGCTGGTTTTCGGTGCGGTGCATGTCGGTGTTTCCTCTCGGGGGGTCAAGAGTCGGTCTGGTCGGTCGTGCCCCATACGCCCCGATTATACCACGTGCCGCCGCAAAATGCACGTCGACGCGCCGGGGCGTTTTCCTCAACCCTGCAACCACTCCGGGTGCGCCAGGGTCCACTGGACGGTCCGTGCCAGGCTCTCGCCGAGGGGGACCGGCGGCGTCCAGCCCAGGTCGCTCATCTGCGTGCCGTCGAGGGCGTAGCGCAGGTCGTGCCCGGGCCGCGAGCCGTTGTAGTCCAGGGCGTAGTTCAAGGGCCGCCCGACGAGGGCCGCGATCGTCTGCGCCATGTCGAGGTTGCTGACCTCGTGCTCGCCGACGATGTGCGCGCGGAACGGCATGTCGGCGACGCCGTCGCTGTAGCGGAGGCCGCCGTCCATCCCCGCGGCCAGGGCGTGCAGCACGCCGTCCGCCTGGTTGCGCGCGTGCAGGTAGAACCGGCTGCCGGGCACGCCGTCCTTGCTCGCGTGGATGACGACCTTCTCGTCGGCCAGCACGCGCTTGATGACGAGGGGGACGAACTTCTCCGGGTCCTGGGTCTCCCCGATGATGTTCATCGTGTTCGTGAGCATGATCGGCAGGTCGTACGTCCGCCAGTACGCGAAGCAGATGTCCTCCTGGGCGGCCTTGCTCGCGCTGTACGGGTTGCTCGGCAGGTGCAGGTCCTCCCACTCCCGGTGCGCGGTGCCCGGGGCGGCCGGGCCGTAGACCTCGTCGGTGCTGATCTGCACAAAGGCGTCCAGGCGCCGGGTCCGGGCCCAGTCCAGCAGGTTCGTCATGAGGGCAACGTTGTTCTGGATGAACGGGCCCGGGTGCGTGATCGAGCGGTCGACGTGGCTCTCGCTCGCGAAGTTGAGCACGACCGTGATCGGGCCGAACTCCCGGTCCGTGACGGCGCTGATCGGCGTGGCCAGGTCGCAGCGGACGACGTGGACGCGGTGCGCGGCGTCCGGCATGTCGTCCATCGCCAGCCGGATCCGGTCGGCCAGCCCCTTGTGCTGGAACGTCACGGGGCACACGACCTCCGCGTCCGTCGTCGCCAAGATGTGCCGCAGGGCGTGGCTCCCCACGAAGCCCCCGGCCCCGGTCAGCAGGATCCTCATCAGTTGTTCTCCTCGTAGTTGAGCGGTGCGGTGCCGTCGCCGCTGTCGGCGCACGGGTAAAACTCGTCCTCGGTGCCGCGCATGACCCACTGGCCGACGTACACGCCGACCCAGGTCCGGTGCAGGTAGTCGTAGACGGCGGCGTCGGCGCCCTCCGGCACGACCCGCTCGTCGCCCGGCCGGTCTCCGGCGAACCAGACCGAGGGGTGCCCGACCTGCTTGACGTGCCGGTACTGCCAGCGCCGGATCTCCTCGTGGTTGGTGCCGTCGAAGCGGATCGCCTCGATGGGCAGTGGCCTCTTGGTGAAAGTCCTTGCGGTCATGGTCAGTCCTTCCTGTAGCGGTGGAGGTAGTCCGCAGACGCGTCGAGAGGCATGCCCTCAGCCCATGCCGGGCCGGTGCGCATGACGTCGCGGATGCCCTCGGCGTCCGGGCTCTCGACCAGGGCCTCGTCGTGGACGTGCCCGACGACGGGGTAGCCCGCCCGGTCCAGCCGGATCAGGGCGTCGGCGAGCAGGTCGCGAGCGACCGCCTGCGTGACGTTCTCCGTGAGCCGCCCGCCGTACGTCTTCTCGATGTAGCCCTGCACGTGCCGGTAGGCGATCTGCCGCCGGACGCGGACCTCGCCGGTCTCCTCGTTAACCTGCTTGACACTCTGCTTATGCACGCCGCGGTAGACGAGCACCCGGCCGCTGGGCAGGTGGACGCGGCGGGTCGAGCCCCGTACCTCGACGCGGATCTGCCCGGCGCCGACCGGGCCGCCGGTCCAGAACTTCCGCTCCATGTCGTACCAGAACGCCACGATGTTCGGGTTTGCCTCGCGATAGAGGTTGACGACGGCCTTGATCTCGTTGTCGCACTTGTGGTTCGGGTCGCGCGCCAACTCGCGCTCGTGGCCAGCCTCCATGCGGGCAAGGACAGCGGGCTTCTCGTCCATTCTCGCCTTGCGGAGTTCGGCCTTCAGGGTGTCCCGCTGGCAGCGACGGCCGCCGTACCCCATGTTCCGCAGCGACCCCACGCTGCCCTGGTAGCCGCCCGCCAGGACCGCGATCTTGCCCTCCGGGCGGCCCATGCCGCCGCCCATGCGGTCGGCCGTCTCGACGTACAGGTCGCGCTCCTCGATGAACGCCTGCGTCACCCAGTCCTCGCCGGACAGCCAGGCCAGCACCCGGGCCTCGATCGCGCTGAAGTCGCTGGTGACGCCGTCCAGGATGAACAGCGGCCGGACGAGCATCTTCAGCGTCTCGGGCGACACGTCGAGGCTGCGCAGCACGCGCTGGATGGCCATATCCTCGGCGACCTCGTCGTACTGCTTCTCGCCGTCCCTGTCCTTGTACGTGAAGGACAGCCGGGGCAGGTTGTGCACCTGGACGCCCTTGCTGCTCCACCGGCCGGTGTGCGCGGCGTGGTACATGAACTGCCCGCGCAGGCGGCCGTCCACGCTCGTCCCGCGCAGCGCGGCCTCGAACTTGCGGTGCGCCACGAGGGCGAGTTCCTGCCGGAGCCGGAGCACCTGCTCCACGTCCTCCGGTACGTCGCTCCGCATGAGGGCGTCGGCCACGGTGTCCTTTTGCCAGTTCTCCATCCTGAAGCCGCGCTCCGCGCACCAGGCGCCGAGTTGCTGCGTGCTGCCGGGGTTCTCCACGCCCGTGATCTCGATGACCTCGCGCTCGGCCCGGGCCGCGTTCTCCTTGGCCGCCTGGACCGCCTTGCTCGCCAGGGGCAGGTCGACGCGCATGCCGCGGTCGTTGATCCGCTGGTCGGCGTACCAGAGGGCGCGCTCGAAGCCGTCCGCGGGCCAGCCTTTGATGACGTGCCGGACCTCGCGCATCGTGTCCACGTCCTGGACGCAGTACCGGCCGAACTCCGCCCACTGCTCGGGCTTGTCGTCCGGCAGGACGCGCCTGCCGCGGTTCGGCTTACAGAACAGGTTGATGAGGCGGGTACCCGCGGTGTCCTTGGGCGTGACCTTCAGGGCCCGGGCCAGGGCGTCCAGGGACCGCGGCAGGCCGTACAGCGCGGCCAGGGCGGCGGTGTCCACCCACTGCTCCGGCGCCAGGTACTCGCCGACCGGCAGGCCCACCATGCGGGAGAAGCAGACCCGCTCGAACGGGGCGTTGTGCGCGACGATCTTGACCTCGGGGTCACCGAGCAGGGGCGTTACCACGCTGGCGATCTTGTCCTCGCCCTCGACCAACTCGATCGGGCCGTCGTCGACCCCGATCGCGCACATCAGGATCTCGAACGCGGGGTCCTCCGCGTACGCGTACACGTTGGCCTTCTTCAGTTCGACCGTGCTGAAGGTCTCGATGTCGAGGTCGACGATCGTGGTCACCGCGCGCTCACCCACACGGGGTTCTCGCCCAGGGTCTCGACGATCAGGGCCTCGTTGCCCTCCGTGGCCCAGCAGACGCGGAGGAGGTTGGCCTGCACCGGCCCGGCATGCAGCGACCCCCCGTGCCCGGCCGGGAGGACGCACAGGTCGGCGTCCCCGCAGCGCGGCCGGTCGTCGTCGGTCACAGGAGGGCCTCGTCCTCGGGCGACAGGCGGGGCGTCTCGCGCCGCAGGATGGCCTTGTAGGGGCCGGGGTAGGTCGCGTCGGGCTCGGCCAGCAGGCGGAGCACGGTGCCCACGAACGGGTCCCTGTGGACCACGTTGCCGGGCACGATGACGCGCTCCCCGCGCCCCAGGAGCGGGTCCTCGAAGGCGACGTACGTGTACGCCTTGCCCTCCCCGACCTCGACGCGCACCCACTGGGCGGGCGCGGCGCAGAGGTCGCACCGCTCGGTCTGGCTCCACGCGTCGGGGTGCCCGACCTTGCGGCAGACCTCGCCGTCGTGGTTGCGGTTCGCGGAGCACACGGTCTCGCTGGTGCCGTCCGAGAACTCGCGGTAGAGCATCGGCTCGCCGCAGCGCGGGCAGCCGGGGACCCGGCCGCCCAGCAGGGCCTCGCCGGTCACGGATCGGAAGTGCATGTCGGTTCCTCTCTTGGGGAGAGACAGCGCCGCGTGTGGGGGGAGAGGAAACCGACTAACCCAACCCAGCCACACGCGGCGCTGCTTCCATCATACCACGACTTCGGCCAGTCGTGGTTGCCCTGCTAGAGCAGGGAGTCCGCGGTCTCGGCCTCGAACTCGTCGTCCACCACGTCGAAGTCCTGGGACGCGGAGGTGCCGCCGCCCAGGCGCTCGCCGCCGCCGAGGACCTGGACGTTGTTCAGGCCGAACGAGACGCCGCGCTTCTTGGCCCCGTACGTGTACGGGAAGGACCGCAGGCTCACCCGGGCGTAGACGCCCGAGTACACCTGCGACTGGTCCATGATCTCGTCGAGGTTCCCGTCCACCACCTGCGGCCGGAACTGCTCCCGGGCGCTGACCGACAGGTAGTAGTGCCCGGCCGTGTGCGGGTAGTCCTCGGCCGTGCCGTCCTCGTCGGCGTCCTTGATGACGGACTCCGCCGTGACGCCCTTGCCCTTGAAGATGCCCTCGTTGCCCTCCTCGATCGCGGCCTTCTCCGCCGCCCGCAGGGCGGTGATGGTGGCCTTGTCCGTCTTGGGGATCAGGACCTGGGTGCTGAACTTCGGGTCACCCTCGCCGTTGATCTGCTCGGCCTTGAACAACTTCGGGAAGTTGAGCCGGACCTTGCCCGTCACGACCTTGCGGACGTCCTTCTGCTTCTCGCTCATCCTCTTCAACTCTTCCTCTTCCTCTCCAGGACCCTTGTTAGTCCTGGACGTCTGTACCGAACTCGTCCTGAGCCTCGGCAAGTTTGGTGACCTCCTGGCGGGGGTCGTCCACCGGCACGAGCGCGGGCTTGCCGTCGCTCTTGACCAGCAGCGGGCCCAGCAGTTCGGGCAGGTTCCGCTTGCCCACCAGGCGCTCCAGGGCGCTCAGCGTCTGCACGCTCTCCCGGGCCACCTGGGACCGGTCGTACCCCGCGCCGACCAGCGTCTCGATCGCCTTCTCCTGGTCGGGGATGCTCCGCTTGCCGCCGCTCAGCACGACCTTCAGGCCGGGCAGCGTCTTGCCCTCGCTGTACGCCTGCTTCAGCGCCTCGGCCTCGACGGCGTTGCACCAGTCCCGGATCTCGCTCAGCATGAGCACGGCCCCGGCCAGGTCCTCCTCGGCCAGGAGGTTCGGGTTGCCGAACTCCCGGTCCACGATGTGCGCCTTGCGCGGCCCGCAGACGCCCGCGGCCGGGCACCAGCGGCACGCCTCCTCGGACGGCCCGAACAGGGCGTCCGGGTGCTGCGTGGCCCGGGCCGCGGGCATCACGACCTCGTCCCGCCAGCGGTACAAGTCCACGGCGCTCATCCGGTCGTGGCTCATGCCGCCCGTGCGGGGCTGGCAGATGCTCATGCCGACCTCCTCGACGGTGCCCAGGAGGTCGAGCAGTTCCAGCGCGCCCACGGCGTACAGCCGCAGTTGCGGGTTGCCCTCGGCCTCGACGCGGACGCCGCGGCCGTACTTGAAGTCGACCGTGTGCAGCCGCCGCGGGGTCAGGAGGACGGCGTCCGCGGTGCCCCAGCAGCCGGGCACGCCGGTCTGCACGCGCTCCTCCAGGCGCACCGAGACGTGCCCGTCCTCGGCGAGGTCGGCCGCGACGTCCTGGAGCATGTACACGTACGTCTGCACGTGCCGCTCCATCTCCTCGACGTCGTCGCCGTGCTCCTCGGCCCGTTTCAGCCACGCGGCCTTGAACGCCCGGTACTGCGGCTTGGACGTGAGGTCGAAGACGTAGGCCGCCTCGATCTCCGCCAGGTCGTGTGCCCGGGTGCCCTCCGCGGCGTACTCGCTGCCGCCGTCGTCCACCCGGTCCAGGGAGGCGATCATGCGGAGGCTGGCCGGGCAGACCAGCCACCGCTCCGCTGAGGAGGGTGACAGGGTCGCGTGGGCCCTGCCGTGGTCGCTCACGGCGCTCAGGCGGCGTTGAGCGCGTTCAGGAACTCGGGCATCTTGTCGGCCGGGACCTCGGAGACCTTAGCCGCGCCGACCGTCTCCAGGGCCTCCAGGACCTTGGCGCGCTTGCCGGAGGACAGCAGCGCGCTGGCCCGGGCCAGGGCGACCTCGGAGAGGTCCCCGTCCGGCTCCTCGACGACCTTGCCCTCGACGACGCCCTCGCTCGCGGGGGCGGCCTCGGCGCGCTCTGCGTCGGTCGGGAAGGAGTTGGCGGCCTTCTTGGCGGCGGCCTTCTTGGCGGGCGCGGCGGCCTTCTTGGCGGCCGGGGCGGGCTGCTCGGCCTTGGCGGCGGCCGGGGCCGGGGCCTCGTCCATGAAGGCGACGGCGCGCAGGATCGCCTTGTCCTCGTCGGACAGCGGCTGCGCGGTGTCGAAGTTGATCTGGATCTGCATGTCGGGTTTCCTCTCGATTCTGTACAAAGGGGGTCAACCGGGGCTGACAGTTCCATTCTACCACGGAACGCAGCAAACCGGTGCAGGTGGGGCGGTCAGAGCGCGCACATGCCTCCGGCGATGACGAGCCCGAAGGTGAACACGAAGCCGAGGAACGCGTTGACGTTCCAGAGCCACACGTCCGCCAGGAGCAGCCAGAAGACGACGAGGCAGCCCTTGCTCATGAGTGGTCCTCGATCCAGGCGTCGACCTGCTTGGTGGTGTAGAGGACGGCGACCGGCACGCCGATCGCCTCGGCCTTCCTTCTGAAGACCTGCTGCGCGGGCCGCAGGGCGCCGTTCGGGGCCTTGGTCTCGATGAGGTACAGCCGCCCGCCGGGCAGCAGCACGAGCCGGTCCGGGTAGCCCGCGACGACCGGCATCACCTTCATGCAGATGCCCCCGACCCGCTTGACCTGCTGGATCAGCCGCTTCTCAACGCTCGTCTCCCTCATGCGAAGTCCTCCTTCAGCGCCCGCTTGCTTTGCTTGCGGACACGCCGGTCCAGGCGCCGGACGAGCGGCGTGTCGTGCAGCCACTCCTCCGGCGACATGCCCATCGTCCGGGTCAGGATGCTCTCCACGGCGTCCAAGGCGTGCTCGCCCTGCACGCCCGGGGCGAAGGCCAGGTCCCACTCGTAGGCCCGCTTGAGGCGGGGTGCGCGGCGCTCCAGGAACGCGACGACGTTCTGCATGTGCGACAGGCCCATGCTCTTGACGCGCACCGGGCCGCCGGTCATGGGGTACCAGACCTCGTCCTGCCAGAGCACGTTGCGGCGCCGGTACCGCTCCATGAACCGCGCGTGCGCCCGCTGCTTGTTGCCGTGCGGGTCACAGACGCAGAGGTCGTCGTTCAGCGACGGCTGGCCGACCGGCTGGCCGGACCAGGCGCAGCGGGGGCCGTGTCGGAGCGCCGGGTCCGCGGGCATGTGGGTCCCGTGGTGGCCCGCGTATAGGGCGCAAAGCGGCTGCTCGGCCACGAAGCGGTAGTCGACCGGCTCGCCGCAGAGCGGCCCTCTCACGGCATCCTCCGCAGGATCTCGGCCTCGACGCGGTCCCGCTGGGCCCGCAGGTCGGCGGCGTCGACCCGGTGCAGGCCGTGCATCTGGTGCGTCAGGGACGCGAACGCCCGCAGCAGTTCCCCGCTAGTCGAGCGGCGGAGCACCAACTCCGCCTCGTCGAACACTCGCTCTGTCATGTCGGTTTCCTCTCGCAGTAAGCCTCGTGCGGCTCGGGCACGCCCTCCTGGAAGGGCCAGGAGGGCGGCCCGTTCAGCACCGGCGCCGTCTCCCACCCCCACGGGGAGACGGTGTCGCGGTGTCTCGCCCCTCCCCGGTGTCGCGGACACGGGGAGGGGCGGACGCTCAGAGCAGGTCGTCGCTGGTAGCGACGTTCTTGCCCTTGTAGACGACGGTCCACGGCTTGCCGGAGCGGACGCCGTTCTTGATCGCCGCGTCCTTGCGGGCGTACGACGTCTCCTCCCAGCCGTCGACCTGCAGGAGGTAGCGCGGCTTGTCGGCGGTCGCCTTGGCGGCCTCGGCCTGCTTCTCCTCGACCTTCGCGAACTCCTCGGCGATGATCTTCTCGGCCTTGGCCTGCGCCTTCTTGGCCTGCTTCGAGGCCGTCTTCTTGCTGGCCTTCTTGGCGGGCACGGCGGCCTTCTTGGTCGGCCGGGCGAGCGCGGGGACGGCGGTGCGGGCAGCCTCCAGCGCGGCGGCGATGCTCTCGCCGTCCTTCAGCATGCCGTCGTACGCCTTCTGGATCTTGGCCTTCTGCTGCGGGGCCTTCTTGACCTCGCGGTAGAGGACGTTCCGGCAGTGGCACTGGCCGTTGCTGTCGCGGTCGGTGGCGCCGTCGAAGGGGCACGCCTTGAGGCCGGTGCGGGGGCGGTTCGTGTTGCTCATGAGGGTCGGTTCCTCTCGGTGGGTGGTGCGGGTGGGTGGGTGGTTGGGGGAGCCTCGGCGGCTCGGGCGCGGGCTGCTCTCCTCGGGTGAGAGCAGCCCGGCCCGGTCAGCCGGGATCAGGCGGTGGCGACGGCCCTGGCGAGGTCGACGGCGCCCATGATCATGTTGTCGCGGTCCAGGTAGGCCCGCTTGAACTTGCTCTCCGCGCGGGCCAGGTCGTCCGCGCCGCGGAGGCCGCGCACGTGCTGCTGGAACTCGACCGCGGCCTGTACGAGGCCGTAGGCCGTGTCGTCGATGCCCTCGGACGTGATGCCGTCCATGATGGCCTTGAACGCCCCACGGGCCTCCTCGATGTTGGTCATGACCCGGTCGCTCACGGCGAGCCCGGCCTTCGGCAGCATCGTCGGGCCCCAGGAGTCGACGAAGATCTTCCGCTGGTCGGTGGTGATCTTGATGTCGACGAGGCTGTTCATCAGGTCGTTGAACGCGGAGACGCTGGTCCTCCACATCGCGAGGGCGCCCTTGGCCTCCTCGATCCGGTCCTTCAGGCCAGACGTGTGGTGGAACACGAACTCCGTGCCGCGCTTCTGCGCCTCCAGGTCGGCGGCCTGGCTGGTGTTGTCGCAGATGATGCGGGTGAAGAGGGACTGCCCGCGGAACGAGCCGTAGCCGTCGTGGTTGGTCTGGAGGGCGAAGTAGGGGATCGTCGCGCCGTGCGGGTCGCCCTTGACCTCCAGCGGCTCGGCGAGCCGGAGGAGCATCCAGACCTTGCGGCCGTTCTTGAGGCTACCCGCGGTCTCGACGCGGACGTCACCGGAGGCCAGGCCCTCGACGGCCTCCGCGACCTCGGTCAGGGCCTTGTTGTTGGAGTGCTCCAGGCTCTCGCCGACCTCGCGGGAGACGGAGCCGAAGTACTCGCCCGTGTCGGAGCGCGAGACGCCGACCTCGTCGGGGATCTCCTGGTACTCGGTGGCCAGGGTGCCGTCCTCGGCGACGACCGGGACGCGGCGGTAGAGCGGCTCGGTGATCGGCTCCCACGGGAACGCCTCCTGGCGCGCCTCCTCGGGGGTCATCCAGGTCTCCTTGACCTTGGCCAGGCCGTGCCAGCCAGCGTCGCGGACGCTGAGGACGGTGTCGTGCTCGCGGATCTCGTGGCTCATGCTGTCGGTTCCTCCTCGCGGGCCGCCCTTCGGCCCTACATGAGAATCATACCTCGAACTGAAGCAAAAAGAACCGCTCTTTCGCGAAATTCTCGAAAGTCGACAGATTCTGTCGTCGAGGGGCTCTCAGACGACAGATTCTGTCGTCCGCCAGTCCGTAGTCCCTGCAGTTCCGCGCGACCGGTCCCGCCAGACGACCCGGAGTTGCAGCCCGCGGAGCAGCCCGGCGCAGTCCTCGCAGGGCTCCTTCGTGACGTAGACGGTGCAGCCGGGCACGTCCAGGCCGCGGGCGTAGGCGTCCCGGATCGCGTTGTCCTCGGCGTGCGTGGCGATGCAGGGGGCCTCGCTGTACAGGGTGCCGCGGGGCGCCCCCAGCCGCTCCCGGGGGCAGATGCCGTCGAGGCACGACTGCGCCCCGGGCTCGACCCCGTTGTAGCCGGTGGCGACGATCCGCCGGTCGCGCACGAGCACGGCCGCGACCTGGCTCCGGACGCACTCGCCTCGGGCGCTCACCGCGTCCGCGATGTCGAGGAAGTACTCGTCCCAGTCCGGCCGCCGCGGCGGCAGCGGCTCCAGCGGGTACCGCGGCGTCCGGCCCTGGTCGAGCAGGCGCAGGTACTCGCGCTGGTGTGCCTCGGCGCGGTGGCCCGCGTGCCCGGTCGGCAGCATCCGGCCCGCGGTCCGGTCCACGCTCCTGCAGTACGGGTTGGCGCATTGCTGCGGCTCCGCGGAGAACCGGTTCGCGTACACGCGCGTCCAGCCGCAGGTCCCGCACTCCCAGGTGCCGCACACGGGACAGCCGCGGGTGACCTCGCGCTGGCCCTCGCGGAGCATGATTCGACGGCTCATGCCGCACTCTCCTCTACGTGCTTTCTGAACAGGGCAAGGGCACTGCCTGCCTCGCGCAGGTCGATGACGCCCAGGTGGTCAAACGCGCCCAGGCGCCGGGGGTCGGCGACGACCTCCGCCCTGGACCGGGACGAGTAGTACCCCGGCGGCCGGGACGGACGGTCCATGCAGGAGCACCAGACCCGGGCGTGGTGGTTGGGGTTGAGGCCGTGCTGGCGGGCGTACTTCGGGGAGACGCGCGCCATGCTCATGCGGTGCTCAGCCATAGTGTCCGACGTGCCCCCGGATGGCAGCCGCGGCGAGCCGGGCCCGGCTGGGCGGGGTGAGCAGGCGCAGCGACGGCTCGATCTCCCACGGGCAGAGCAGCAGGGTCAGGACGAGGTAGTCGATGTCCTCGGTGAGGCCGCCGCGGACCAGGAAGCGGGCCTCCAGGCCACAGACGTTGACCTCCTCGTTCATGGCCTGGCAGGCGGTCCGGCTGAGCGCGCGGAACGCCTGGCCCACGTTCTGCATGGCCTTGCCAACGTCCTCGAACGCCCTGCGCCAGGCCGCGAGGTGCGGGGCCCAGTCGAACGGGGCGAGGGTGATCGTCGGCGTCTTCATCGGTCCCCGCCCTGCGCCAGGAAGAGCAGGGCGACGGCCGCGGCGACGACGACCAGGAAGCGGTCGAACGGCAGTGGCCAGGCTGCGGCGACGACGGCCGCGTACAGCACGATGACGGCGAGGAGTCTCACATCAGCCCCAGGAAGTGCAGGCGCTCGCGGTACTCCGCGGTCGCGTGGCCGGGGCCCCAGCCGATGACGGGCACGTCCAGCGGCGTCAGGGTGGCGAACTCCGGGCCCCAGAGGTTGTTGCTCGGGTTGCAGACCGCGTCGCGCTCGGTGATGAGGATCCGGTTGTCGTACTCCTTGACGACCGGCCGGGTCTCCTCCACGTCGCGGAGGTTGAAGCGCCGGATGATGACCTGCCAGAGCGCGTGCTCGATCGCCTCGTAGTGCGGGATGGCGCGCTTCAGCGGGCGCACCATGTCGCCGACGTACGCCTCGGTGGCGTCGTGCAGCAGCATGTGGGCCGCGACCTCTCGGTCGTGGCCCGCGTCCCAGGCCGCGTCGTGCATGAGGACGCAGTGCTCGGCGACGCTGTAGAAGCGCCGGACGTGCCCGCCAAAGCGGCACACGTGGCCGAGGGCGTGGGCGATGTCGGCCGGGTGGATCTCGTCCTCGCGGGGGTCCAGCGGGTAGAACCGCTGGCCGGAGTGCGTCTCCATCCAGTTGCCGCGGGGGTCGTCCTCGGTGAAGGGCTGTGCTGTCATGTCGGTTTCCTCTCGGGGGGTCGAGCGGGTCATGTGGTTCATTCTACCACGAACCACCGTGAAATGCACCTTCCGGTCAGAGCCAGAGGTGGTCTTCCTTTAGGTAGTTCATGAGCGCGTCCTGGACGCTCTGCTTGCCCGCCAGGCGCCGGAAGACGGTGCCGTCCATCGGCGTCGCGGCGAGCCAGTGCACGACGACGGCGTTCCGCTGGCCCTGCCGGTGCAGCCGGTGCACGCTCTGGTCCCACGGCTCCAGGCCCCACGGCAGGGTCGTGTAGACCATCTGGTGGCCGCCGTGCTGCAGGTTCAGGCCGTGCCCGGCGCTGACCGGGTGTGCCAGCAGGGTCCGGATCTCGCCGCGGTCCCAGGCCCGGACGGCGCCCGGCTCGTCGATGCTCACGGCGTCGAGGTCGCTGTCGGCGAGGATGCGGTCCCGCTCCGCGCCGAACCAGTGGAAGACCAGGAGGTTGTCGCCGGTCCCCTCGCGGATCTCCTTCAGGGCGTTGAGTTTGCCGTCGTGGACCCACGTCCAGCGGCTCGTGTCGCCGTCCTCGTACAGGAAGCCCGCGCTGAGTTGCAGCAGCCGGTTCGTCAGGGCCGCGGCGTTGGCCGCGGTGTGGATCGCGCCCGGCCCGCCCATCAGCGTCAGGTCGGCGACGAGGTCCTCCTCCAGGTCCTTGTACGCCTTCCTGGCCTTGGCGGTCAGCGGGACCTTGACCTCGTTGAACGTCAGGTCCGGCAGGTCCAGGTAGTCCTCGGCCTTCATGGAGAGGCACAGGTCCTCCAGGAGCCGGTCGATGCTGGCCTTCGCGCCCTGCTTCAGCGCCCGCTCGATGACGATGTTCGTGACGCGGTGCCGCTTGGTCACGTCGAAGTACCGGTCCCGGTACTCGGTCAGGGTGCGGCCGAGGCGCTTGCCCTTGTCCAGCATGAAGATCTGGCCGTACAGGTCCTCGTATCCGTTGGGGACCGGCGTGCCGGTCATCCCCCACACGTGCTCCACGGTCCGGGTCACGTCCCGCGTCCGCTTCCATCGCTCGGTGCCCTTGGTCTTGTAGCCAGACAACTCGTCCAGGACGACCGTCCTGTACCGGTGCTTGCGGGTGCCGAAGTCCCCGGCCAGGTCGCGCGGCATGACCACCACGTCGGCCTCCGCCGCCCGCAGCATCGCCCGGCGGCGGTCGGCGCCGTTCGGGTGCTCCTTGGTCGGGCCGATCTCGCTCCTCAGGACCTGCATGGAGAGGTCCGGCCGCCACTTGTCGCGCTCGACCTCCCAGACCTCCTTGGCCACGCGCGTCGGCGCGAACACGACCGCGGGCAGGTGGTCCGGCGTCAGCGCGCTCAGCACGGTGGCCGTCTTGCCCAGGCCCATGTCGAGGAACAGCGCCGACCCCGGCTCGCCGGTCCCGTGCAGGTGCTCGACGGCGCGCTTCTGGTAGGCGTGCAGTTCGAGGTCGCTCATGCCGGGTCCGTGCAGTCGGGGCAGCCGCCGCCGTCGCAGGTCGAGCAGTGCGGGTACCCGGCCTCGGTGCGGTGCAGCGGCAGCGGGGCGGCGTCCCGCCGCTTCTCGTACATCAGGGCGACGCGGTCGCCGCGGACGACGGGCAGGCCGAAGCACGCGGTGATCCCCCGGCCCAGGGACA
>Ga0308174_10000177_pt1 | contig 25894 bp, 23 predicted proteins | sample PhyPR2_FD_203894 | JGI IMG/M metagenome (GOLD analysis project Ga0308174, IMG submission 203894) | Soil microbial communities from UC Gill Tract Community Farm, Albany, California, United States - DLSLS.P.R2 | ecosystem: Environmental > Terrestrial > Soil > Agricultural land | place: USA... | reverse complement strand
TGGTGCGCCTCGGTGCCGACGTGCGCATCGACGGGCACCACGCCGTCGTCCGCGGACGGGAGAAGCTGTCCAGCGCGCCGGTGGTGGCCACCGACATCCGCGCCGGCGCCGGCCTGGTGCTGGCCGGGCTGGTGTCCGACGGGATCACCGAGGTGCAGGACGTGCACCACGTCGATCGCGGCTATCCGGATTTCGTCGAGCAGCTGCGCGGCCTCGGGGCGAAGGTCGAGCGCACCGAGCGCCTGGACTGACTCACCCGGGGAACGTCGCGGCCACGGCGCGCGCCCGGTCGGCGTCCTCGGGGAAGACCAGGACGTCGGCCCGGTGCGGGGCGGGCACCCGGACCGTCGACCGGATGCCGGCGTCGGACAGCACCGCGCGCAGCGCCAGGGCCGACTCCCGGCGGGAGAGCGTGGCGATGAGGGTGAGCAGGCCGTCCTCGGGAGGCGCCTCCGGCGGGCGCTCCAGCCCGTAGCCGCGACCGAAGGCCCAGCGCATGAAGAAGGCGAGCCCGATGACCGCCGCGGCGGCGATGAGCGGCCCTTCCATCGTTCGAGTGTGCCACCGCACACCCTTTCGGCGTGGAGCTGCTACTGGCGAGTAACCGCCCTAGACTCCGCGGACATGCCGTTCCCTTCATCACCGAAGGAGCGCGACCGTCCCTGGGTCATGCGCACCTACGCCGGCCACTCGTCGCCGGCCGAGTCCAACGCCCTCTACCGGAACAACCTGTCGAAGGGGCAGACCGGCCTGTCGGTCGCCTTCGACCTGCCGACGCAGACCGGCTACGACCCCGACGACGAACTCGCGGTCGGTGAGGTCGGCAAGGTCGGTGTGCCGGTGACCCACATCGGTGACATGCGCGCCCTCTTCGACGGCATCCCGCTCGACGAGATGAACACGTCGATGACGATCAACGCCACCGCGATGTGGCTGCTCGCGCTCTACCAGGCGGTCGCCGAGGAGCACGGGCACGACATCAGCAAGCTCGGCGGGACGACGCAGAACGACATCATCAAGGAGTACCTGTCGCGGGGCACCTACGTGTTCCCGCCCGGGCCCTCCATGCGGCTGATCACCGACATGGTCGCCTACACGGTCACGGCGATGCCGAAGTGGAACCCGATCAACATCTGCAGCTATCACCTGCAGGAGGCCGGGGCGACGCCGGTGCAGGAGATCGCCTACGCGATCAGCACCGCCATCGCCGTCCTCGACTCCGTGCGCGACTCCGGCCAGGTGCCGCAGGAGCGCTTCGGTGAGGTGGTCGCCCGCATCTCGTTCTTCGTCAACGCCGGCGTCCGGTTCGTCGAGGAGATGTGCAAGATGCGCGCCTTCACCCAGCTCTGGGACGAGCTGACGAAGGAGCGCTACGGGGTGGAGGACCCCAAGCACCGCCGGTTCCGCTACGGCGTGCAGGTCAACTCGCTCGGGCTGACGGAGGCGCAGCCGGAGAACAACGTGCAGCGGATCGTGCTCGAGATGCTCGCGGTGACCCTCTCGAAGGACGCCCGTGCCCGGGCCGTGCAGCTCCCGGCGTGGAACGAGGCGCTGGGTCTGCCCCGGCCCTGGGACCAGCAGTGGTCGCTGCGGCTGCAGCAGGTGCTCGCGTTCGAGACCGACCTGCTCGAGTACGACGACCTGTTCACCGGGTCGGTCGTCGTGGAGCAGAAGGTCGCCGAGATCGTCGAGGGCGCCCGCGCCGAGATCGCCCGCGTGCAGGACATGGGCGGGGCGGTCGCGGCCGTCGAGTCCGGCTACATGAAGGGCGAGCTGGTCGGGTCCCTGGCGGAGAAGCGCCGGCGGATGGAGAGCGGGGACGACGTCGTCGTCGGCGTCAACAAGTTCGAGTCCACCGAGGACAACCCCCTCCTGGCCGATCTCGACGCCGCGATCATGGTGGTCGACCCCGCGGTGGAGAACGCGGCCCAGGAGGCCGTGCGGAAGTGGCGGGCCGAGCGCGACCAGGAGGCGTGCGCCAAGGCCCTCGACGCGTTGCGCGAAGCCGCCGGCACCGACACGAACCTCATGGCCGCCACCCTCGACTGCGCCCGCGCGGGCGTCACGACGGGGGAGTGGGCGGGGGTGCTCCGCGAGGTGTTCGGCGAGTACCGGGCGCCGACCGGGGTGGCGGCCGCCAGCGGTGGTGGCGAGGCCGACGAGAGCCTGCACGCCATCCGCGAGCGCGTGCGGGCCACGGGTGCGGAGCTCGGCGGCCGGCTGCGGTTCCTGGTCGGCAAGCCCGGCCTCGACGGGCACTCCAACGGCGCCGAGCAGATCGCCGTCCGCGCCCGCGACGCCGGGTTCGAGGTCGTCTACCAGGGCATCCGGCTGACGCCGTCCCAGATCGTCTCGGCGGCGGTCGAGGAGGACGTGCACGTGGTCGGGCTGTCGGTGCTGTCCGGCTCGCACCTGCAGGTGGTGCCGGCGGTGCTCGAGGGCCTGAAGGCGGCGGGTCTGGACGACGTCCCGGTGGTCGTCGGCGGGATCATCCCGGACAGCGACGCCCGGCGGCTGCGCGAGCTCGGGGTGGCCCGCGTCTTCACGCCCAAGGACTTCGGCCTGACCGAGATCATGGGTGAGGTGGTCGACGTGGTCCGCGCGGCGAACGGGCTCGACGAGAAGGTGCCGGCGCCTGCGTGACCTGGGTTACCGTCCGTCCATGACGGATGGAGCACCGAGGGTCGAGCGCGACGGGGACGTCGTCCGCATCACGATGACGCGGGCCGCGAAGCGGAACGCGCTGTCGCGCGAGCACCTGACCCAGCTGCTTGCCGCGTTCACCGAGGTGGGCAGCAGTGATGCCACGGGCATCGTGCTCGCGGCCGAGGGGCCGGTCTTCAGCGCCGGGCACGACCTGGGCGAAGTCGGCGGCCGGCCGCTGCCTGAGGTCGAGAGCCTGCTCGCGCTCTGCACCGAGCTGATGCAGACGGTGGAGTCGGTGCCGCAGGTGGTCATCGCCCGGGTGCACGGCCTGGCCACTGCGGCCGGCTGCCAGCTCGTGGCCTCCTGCGACCTGGCCGTCGCCGCGGAGTCGGCCGGGTTCGCCACGCCGGGCGGCAAGTTCGGCTGGTTCTGCCACACGCCGATGGTCGCCGTCGCACGAAACGTAGGCCGGAAGAGGGCTATGGAGATGGCCCTGACCGGCGATGTCATCGACGCCGCCACCGCGCTGGACTGGGGGCTGGTCAACCGGGTCGTCCCCGACGCCGAACTCGACGACGCCGTCGCCGACCTGATGGCCCGGGCCACCCGCGGTTCGCGGGCCAGCAAGGCCCGCGGCAAGCAGACGATGTACGCGCAGCTCGACCGGCCGGAGCAGGAGGCCTACGAGATCGCCCTGGCCGTCATGGCGGACGCAAGCCAGACCCCGGGCGCGAGCGAGTGGACGGCGTCCTTCCTGGAGAAGCGGCCGCCCGTCTGGACAGACTGACGTGGACGGCCCGGCAGCCGACCGCCCGGTCATGCCGGGCTACGGCGTGCTGCCGGCCGACGAGGGCAGCGGGCTCATCGCCTGGGCGGAGGCGGAGCGGCGGCTGACCGTCTCCCATGACTACTGGTGCGCGACGGTGCGGCCGGACGGCGCGCCGCACGTGACGCCGGTGTGGGGCGTCTGGCTGGACGGCCGGCTCTGGTTCTCCAGCAGTCTGCGGTCCCGCAAGGCGCGCAACCTGGCGGCCGACCCGCGCTGCTCGCTGACCACCGACGACGCCGCCGACCCCGTGGTGGTCGAGGGCGTCGCCGAACGGCTGACCGACCGGGCGGCCATCGTGCCCTTCCTGGACGCCGTGAACGCCAAGTACGACGCGGACCTGACCATCGAGTTCCTCGACCCTGAGGTCAACGGCAGCTACGCCGTCCGGCCGGTGCGGGCCTTCGCGCTGAACCATGACGACTTCACCGGCAGCCCCACCCGCTGGACCTTCCCCGATTCGTGAGCCGGCCCACATCGGGATTACGGGCGCCGGCCGTCCGCATTGACCAGTCTGTGCAGAACCTGTGGGGCCTCACGCGTCGGCGTGCCCTCGACTTCGGACGCCTGACGACCGCCGGCTGTTGACGCCGCCGTCCCGTCCTCCGTTCTCGCACCCCTTTCCGAAAGGCATGTCCTCGTGCTCGCTCGTCTCCGCCGTGTCCCGTTCGCGGCGCAAGTCCTCCTCGCCCTCGTGGTGGGTGTCGCCCTCGGGCTGGTCGCCCGGGAGATCGGCCCCGTCGCCGACGGCACTCCCAACTGGCTGACCAGCACCCTGCAGACCGTCGGTGGCACCTTCGTGACGCTGCTGAAGGTGCTCGTCCCGCCGCTGATCGTCACCGCGGTGATCGTCAGCATCGCCAACCTCAAGCAGGTGTCCAACGCCGCGCGCCTGGCCGGCCAGACGCTGCTCTGGTTCGCGATCACCGCCCTGATCGCCGTGTCGATCGGCATCGGGCTCGGGCTGCTCACCGACCCCGGCCGCAACAGCTCCGTCGACGCCGCGGCCGCCCAGGACGTCGGGACGACCGGCGGCTGGTGGGACTTCCTCACCGGCCTGGTGCCGGGCAACATCTTCGGGCTCCAGGCGGCACCGCACGACGACGGCACGATCGGGCTGTCGTTCAACGTGCTGCAGCTGATCGTGATCTCCGTGGCGATCGGCATCGCCGTCCTGAAGGTCGGCGAGCCCGCCGAGCCGTTCCTGCGGCTGACCCGCTCGGCCCTGGCCATCGTCCAGAAGGTGCTGTGGTGGGTCATCCTCCTGGCGCCGCTGGGCACCGTCGGCCTGATCGGCAACGCCGTGGCCAGCTACGGTTGGGAGTCCCTCGGCTCGCTCGGCGTCTTCGCCGGCGCGGTGTACGCGGGCCTGGCGCTGGTGCTGTTCGTCGTCTACCCGGTGCTGCTGCGGCTGCACGGCCTCTCGCCGCTGCGCTACTTCGCGGGCGCCTGGCCGGCGATCCAGCTGGCCTTCGTGTCGCGCTCCTCGATCGGCACGCTGCCGGTGACCGAGCGGGTGACCGAGCAGAACCTCGGCGTCCCGCGGTCCTACGCCTCCTTCGCCGTGCCGTTCGGCGCGACGACGAAGATGGACGGCTGCGCCGCGATCTACCCGGCGCTGGCGGCGATCTTCGTGGCTCAGTTCTTCCACGTGAACCTGTCGATCACCGACTACCTGCTCATCGCTCTGGTCTCGGTCATCGGCTCGGCGGCCACCGCCGGCGTCACCGGCGCCGTCGTCATGCTGACGCTGACCCTCTCCACTCTGGGTCTGCCGCTGGCCGGCGTCGGGCTGCTGTTGGCGATCGACCCGATCCTCGACATGGGTCGCACCGCGGTGAACGTCGCCGGTCAGGCGCTGGTCCCCACGATCGTCGCCAAGCGCGAGGGCATCCTCGACGTCGAGCGCTTCAACGCGACCTCCACCGTCGAGCCGCTGGCGCGGGTCGAGCAGACCGATGGTGTGGACGACGACCTGCGGGAGCCGGTCACCGTCTGACAAACACACCCTGCCCCCGCCACTCGCGCGCTCGCGGCGGGCCCCTGCAGGGGGCCCTACGGGCCCGGTCCTCCTCGGAGGGCCGGGCCCGTCGGCGTCTTCAGTCCTGGAGGTCCGCGCAGGAGGATTCGTCCGGCAGCAGCGGACGGAACGTGACCGACCAGCGGGCGCCGTCGGCGGTGACCCAGGGCGTGGCGGCGTTCGCGGACCCCGCGGCCGTGACGAGGGCCTGGGCCTGGTCGCCGGTCGCCGTCACGCAGGACGCGTCCGGTAGCCCGCCGGTCGGCTCCCCGGGGAGCGCCGGTCCCGGCCAGGCCACCTCCGGCTGCGGGAGGCCGTCCTGCGGGTCGACCCATGGCGTGACGATGGCCGCGACCGCGCTGGGCGCGTACGGCACCGACGCCGCGCCCGCCGGGGGGCCCTGGAGGACGGTGAGGAACTCGCTGAGCTCCTTGCGGGCGGCCTGCTGGTCGGCGGTCAGCCCGTTGCCCTCCGGCGGGGTCTCCCAGAGCGCGCTCACCTCGCGGACGTAGGTGTGCGCAGCCGTGACCAGCGTGAAGCGGGTGGACGGCGCGTCGGCGACCGGGGGAGTGCCGAGGTCGGACGTCTCGGCGACGCCGGCGGCCAGCGCGCGGTCGACGAGGCGCTGCACGGCGCCCCGTTCGATGTGCTGCTCCTGCACGTTGGGCAGTGCCGGCCCCGGATAGATCGCCGCGACGGGTCCCTCCGTGAGCACGCGGCCGTCGGCGTAGACGCTGACCAACGGGAGCCGGCCCGCTCCGGCCGCGGGGGTGACGAGGCCGCCGACGAACTCGGCCCGCAGCACGAGCCCGTCCCTCGCTGCCGGCTCCGAGGTGGCGGTCGCGGGCAGCGCCGCCCCGGTGACACCGCCCTCGCCGCAGGAGGCCAGTCCGAGCAGAAGGGCCGCCGTCACGGCCGGCCGCAGCACACCGCGGATCGTCATGTCCCTAGGACGCGGCCGGCCGCCGATCGGTTCCACCCGCCCGGTAGCGTCGTCGTCCGTGCGTCTGGTCATCGCCCGCTGCTCCGTGGACTACATCGGGCGGCTCACGGCCCATCTGCCCATGGCGACCCGTCTCCTGCTGGTGAAGGCCGACGGCTCGGTGTCCATCCATGCCGACGACCGCGCCTACAAGCCGTTGAACTGGATGAGCCCGCCCTGCTCGCTCAAGGAGGAGTTGGTCGACGGCTCCGGCACCTGGACGGTCACGAACAAGGCCGGCGAGCAGCTGATCATCAGCATCGAGTCGGTCGCGCACGACCACGCCCACGAGCTCGGGGTCGACCCCGGCCTGCAGAAGGACGGCGTGGAGGCGGAGCTGCAGCGGCTGCTGGCGCTGCACGTGGAGACCTTCGGGCAGGGGTGGTCGCTGGTGCGGCGCGAGTACCCGACGGCGATCGGCCCGGTCGACCTGCTCTGCCGGGACGCCGGCGGGGCCGTGGTCGCCGTGGAGATCAAGCGGCGCGGTGAGATCGACGGAGTGGAGCAGCTCACGAGATATTTGGAGCTGCTCAACCGCGACCCGCTGCTCGCCCCGGTCAAGGGGGTGTTCGCCGCGCAGGAGATCAAACCGCAGGCGCGGGTGCTGGCGACCGACCGTGGCATCGACTGCGTGACCGTCGACTACGCCGTCCTGAAGGGCACCGACGACCCCAGCGCCCGGCTGTTCTGAACGGGTTACCCGTCGGTAACCCCAGACGGGCCGACCACCGCGCGGAGTGAGAGACTTCCCTGCGATCCGTACCGCAGAGGAGATGGCAGCGTGGCCAGAGAACTGAACGAGGTCGGCGTCGTGGGGCTGGGCACCATGGGTGCCGGCATCGCCGAGGTGCTCGCACGGGCGGGCCTGTCGGTCACCGCCGTGGAGATCAACGACGAGGCGGTCGCCCGCGGTCGCGCCCACGTCGAGCAGTCCACCGACCGGGCGGTCAGCCGCGGCAAGCTCGACCCCGCCGACCGCGATGCGATCTTCGAGCGGATCCGCTTCTCGACCTCGCTGGAGGACCTCGCCAGCGCCGAGCTGGTCATCGAGGCCGTGCCGGAGCGCATGGAGCTCAAGGCCGAGGTCTTCTCCCAGCTGGACAAGATCTGCCCGCCGGACACGATCCTCGCGACCAACACCTCGAGCCTGTCGGTCACCGAGCTCTCGGTGGTCACCGGCCGGCCGAGCAAGGTCATCGGCATGCACTTCTTCAACCCCGCCCCGGTCATGAAGCTGGTCGAGGTCGTGCGCACCGTCGTCACCGAGCCCGATGTCGTCGAGGACGTCGAGGCGCTGGCGGAGCGGCTGGGCAAGGTCGACGTGACCATCGGGGACAAGGCCGGATTCATCGCCAACGCCCTGCTGTTCGGCTACCTCAACCACGCCGTCTCGATGTTCGAGAACCGCTACGCCAGCCGCGAGGACATCGACGCGGCGATGCGGCTGGGGTGCGGCCTGCCGATGGGCCCGCTCTCGCTGATGGACCTCATCGGCATCGACACCGCCTACGAGATCCTCGACACGATGTACAAGCAGTCGCGCAACCGGCTGCACGCGCCCAGCCCGATCATCAAGCAGATGGTCACCGCCGGTCTGCTCGGCCGGAAGAACGGCCGCGGCTTCTACACCTACGCCGAGGCCGGCTCGGCCCAGGTCGTCGACGACGCCGCGACGCCGGCCGTGGGCGGCGCGGCAGCGGGCGCCCGGCCGATCCAGACGGTCGGCGTCGTCGGCTCCGGCACCATGGCCACCGGCATCATCGAGGTCGTCGCGAAGGGCGGCTACGACGTCCGCTTCGTGGCCCGCGCGCCGGAGAAGGTCGAGGCCGTCACCAAGGCGCTGGCCAAGTCGCTGGAGAAGCAGGTGCAGCGCGGCCGGCTCGAGGAGTCCGCCCGCGACGAGATCCTCGCCCGCGTCACCGGGACGACGACGCTCGACGAGCTGGCCGACCGCGACCTGATCATCGAGGCCGTCGTCGAGTCGCTGTCGGTGAAGGAGGCACTGTTCGCCAACCTGGGCGAGATCGCCAAGCCCGGCGCCGTGCTCGCGACCACGACCTCCAGCCTGCCGGTGATCGAGTGCGCGAAGGCCAGCGGCCGGCCGCAGGACGTCGTCGGCATGCACTTCTTCAACCCGGCCCAGGTGATGAAGCTGGTCGAGGTGGTCTCCACGATCTCCACCGCCCCCGACGTCGCCGCCACCGCGCACGCGGTCAGCGAGAAGTTGGGCAAGCACGCCGTCTCCTGCACCGACCGGGCGGGCTTCATCGTCAACGCCCTGCTGTTCCCGTACCTCAACGACGCGGTCAAGATGCTCGAGGCGCACTACGCGACGGCCGACGACATCGACGCGGCCATGAAGGTCGGCTGCGGCTACCCGATGGGCCCGTTCGAGCTGCTCGACGTGGTGGGGCTGGACGTCTCCCTCGCCATCGAGAAGGAGCTCTACATCGAGTTCCGGGAGCCCGGCTTCGCCCCGGCGCCGCTGCTCGAGCACCTGGTCACCGCCGGCTACCTCGGCCGCAAGACCGGCCGCGGCTTCCGGGACTACGCGAGCCGCTGAGGCTTGCCCCGTCGCCGCCCGCGGGCCGGCTCCCGCTCTCCGGACCGGGAGCCGGCCCGACGCGCTGAGCAGGTCGAGCAGGCGTCGGACGGCGACTGGGTGGTGCGATCGCTGACCGGCGCCGCGACCGGCAAGGTCTACCGCTGCCCGGGCTGCGACCAGGAGATCCGCCCGGGCACGCCGCACGTCGTCACGTGGCCGGCCTATCCGCGGGACTCCGATCTGGACCCGTGGGACACCGAGTCGTCGGCCGACTGGCGCCGGCACTGGCACACGGCCTGCTGGCGCGCGAGGGAAAACCGCCGCTGAGGCCCTGTCCCCTGCAGGAGGCCGTCGAAGAGCATCACTTCGCGTAGACGACCACGTCGTCGAGGTAGCTGCGGGCGGTTCGGTCGAAGGCGCCACCGCAGGTGATCAGCCGGAGCTCGGGCCCCGGTGTGGGGGCGTAGACCTCCGAGGTCGGGAACGCGTCCTTCGGGAAACGGGCCACCCGGGTCACCGTGAACCGGACCGTCGTCCCGTCCGTGCGGGTCACCGAGACGGGGTCGCCCACCGCGACGTCCCGCAGGCGGAAGAACACGGCCGGACCGGCGACGCTGTCCACGTGCCCGGTGAGAACGGAAGGCCCCATCTCGCCCGGAGCGGGTCCCGACCGGTACCAGCCGGCGACGGTGTCGTCGGACGGCGGCACCAGTGCGCCGGCCGCATCGAGGTCGATCCCGGTGAGCCGCGTGTCGAGACCCACCGACGGCACCTGCAGCCTGACCGGGGCCGGGACGAGCGCGGCAGCGGCAGCCGACAGGGCGACCGTGCGGGACACCGGCGCGGCGTGCGACGCCGAGGCGACGACGGACGGCCAGGGGACGACGGTGACGACGGCGGCGGCCGCGACGGCGAGGACCCGGCCGCGGCGGAATGCGCTGGCCACCGCCGCTGATGCAGTCGCGACCAGGATCGGGGCCGGCAGCCCGGCGGTCCCCCCACCGCCCGCCTCGACGGCCCCCACGGGGGTGACCGCGGGCCCGGCGGCGTCCTCGACCACCCGCACGGTGAGGCCTCCGCCGGGAGCATCCAGGACCAGCAGGGTGGCGATGGAGCCCGCGGACAGGCTGGTGGACAGGGGAGCGGCGCCGTCGACAGTGACGGTCGTCGGGCCGGCCGGCACGTCGACCGGGGTGCCGGCCGCGCCGAACCGCAGGCCGGAGGCGAGGGCCGGGCCGCCCGGGACGCCCACGTCCACCGAGGGAGCTCCGGCCGCGGCCGCCAGGACCCGCACCCGCGCCGCGCCGTCCGGCGGCGAGGTGAGGTCGTCGGTCAGGGTCCGGAAGGAGAGGTCGGCGAAGAGGCCGGTGAGGGCGACCGTGCGCGCGCCGCCGGCCGGGACCTCGACGCGCGTGGTCAGCGGGGGCGGCGTCGACCGGGGTGACCCGGCGGCGCGAAGGCTGACGGCGTAGCTACCGGGCGGGACGGATCGGTAGGCGCTGACGTCCCCGTAGCGCAGGCCCCCCGCCATCTCCGGCCCCGGATCGACGAGCGGGCTGGTGCCCCCGGATGGCAGCGGGGCGAGGGCGATGTCCACCCCCGGGGTGTCGGGGGAGAGGTGCGCGAACCGCACCATCCCCGGCTCGTCCGCAGCAGCGACTGCCGGAACGCCCCAGACGCCGACGAGGACGCCGACGACCGCGCAGAGCCGTGCTGCCAGGCGCGGCCCTGAGCTCAGGAACGCCCCTGACCGGCCGGTGCGTCGATGGCCTGGGTCTGCGGGCCGACGGGCGCGGCGGTCGAGCCGTTGCCGCGGGGGGGCATGGGGAGCTGCCGGGTGGCCGGCTCCGCGGAACGGGTGGGCTGCCGGGCGGCAGCGGCCTCACCCTCGCCCCGGGCAGACTGCGGCGCCGGCTGGGCGGCGGGCTGCGTGGGCGGCGAGGCCTGGGCCGGTGTCGCGGTGGCCTGGGGAGCGGCCTGCGGTGCCGGCTGGGGGCGCCGCTCGGGTTCCTGGCTGACGTCGGCCGCCCGGTTCGCCGGCGCAGGGCTGGACACGGGTGCCTTCTCGGCTGCCCGCGCCTCCGCCGTGGGCTCGGCCTGCTGCGGCTGGTCGCCCAGGTCCGGCAGCGTGGTGAGCAGCTGGCGGGCCTGCAGGAGCCGTCCGGTCAGCTCGTCGCGGATGCTGCGGATCGCCTCGGCCTTGGCCTCCGCCTCGGCGATGAGCTGTGCCGCGTGCTGCTCGGCCGCCGCGATCCGCTGGCGCGCGGCCTCGGTGGAGACCCGCTCACGGTCCTCCTCGACCCGGGCGGCCTCGGCGCGGCGGGAGCGCTGGGCGATGTCGAAGTCCTCCTCGACCTTCGCCCGGCGGGCCTGCGACTCGGCGTCGAGCCGCGCGACGCGCTCCTGGGCCTTACTCACGAGCTCGTCGGCGCGCAGCTGCGCATTCTGGGCGATCTGCTCGGCGCTTTGGCGGGCCTCGGCGATCATCCGCTCGACCTCGGCCTGGCCGGCCGCGTGCCGCTCGAGCAGCGCGCGCTCCTCGGCCGCGGTCTGCTCGCGGACGGCCTGCGCGTCGAGTTCGGCGGCACGGCGGATCTCGCCGGCCTCCTCCTCGGCGAGCTGCAGCATGTGCTGGATGCGCTCGCTGATGTTCTCGAACGTCGGGGCCGAAGCCGTGGCTGCCTTGCGGCGGAGCGACTCGATCTCGCCGTGCAGCGCGGACAGCTGGCCGGCCATGTCCGACGACCGCGCGACCGCGGCGTCGCGGTCGGCGAGGGCGATCCGGAAGTCGGCCTCGAGCCGCTCGATCGTGTCCGCGACCTGGCTGCGGTCATACCCCCGCAGGACCACGTCGAACGAGTGCTGGGCCTCGTGCATCGGCAACGGATCGTGGCGGGGGTCGCTCATGCGGTCATCCTCGCAGACGGCGAAAGTGGGATGGGCGTGTCGTGTGGAGCCGGGGACCTCTGGGGCAGAGGAGTCCTGTTTCAGACTCCCCGGAACCGGTTGATCGCGTCAATGTGCCTGGCCCTCTTCTCGGGGTCGCGGACGCCGAGCCCCTCCTCGGGGGCGAGGGTCAGCACGCCGACCTTGCCCTGGTGGGCGTTGTGGTGGACGTCGTAGGCGGCCTGCCCGACGTCCTCCATCGCGTAGACCTTCGACAGGGTCGGGTGGATGAGGCCCCTGTCGATGAGCCGGTTGGCCTCCCACGCCTCCTTGTAGTTGGCGAAGTGCGAGCCGATGATCCGCTTGAGGTTCATCCAGAGGTAGCGGTTGTCGTAGGAGTGCATGTAGCCGCTGGTCGAGGCGCAGGTGACGATCGTCCCGCCCTTCTTGGCGACGTAGACGCTGGCGCCGAAGGTCTCCCGGCCGGGGTGTTCGAAGACGATGTCGACGTCGTCGCCGCCGGTGAGCTCGCGGATCCGCTTGCCGAACCGGTTCCACTCCTTCGGGTCCTGGTTGTTCTCGTCCTTCCAGAACCGGTAGTCCTCGGCGTTGCGGTCGATGACCAGCTCGGCGCCCATCGAGCGGACGATCTCGGCCTTCTCCGGGCTGCTGACCACGCACACCGGGATCGCGCCGCCGTTGAGCGCCATCTGCGTGGCGTAGGAGCCCAGGCCGCCCGACGCGCCCCAGATGAGGACGACGTCGCCCTGCTTCATGTTGGCGCCGTGGTGGCTGACCAGCTGCCGGTAGGCGGTGGAGTTGACCAGCCCGGGGGCGGCCGCCTCCTCCCAGGTCAGGTGACCGGGCTTGGGCATCAGCTGGTTGCTCTTGACCAGGGCCAGCTCGGCCAGACCGCCGAAGTTGGTCTCGAAGCCCCAGATCCGCTGCTGCGGGTCCATCATCGTGTCGTCGTGCCCGGCGGCGTCCTCGAGCTCGACCGAGAGGCAGTGCGCCACGACCTCGTCGCCGGCCTTCCACTTGGTCACGCCCGGGCCCACCTGCAGCACGACGCCGGCCAGGTCGGAGCCCACCACGTGGTAGGGCAAGTCGTGCCGCTTGGTCAGCTCCGAGACCCGGCCGTAGCGCTCGAGGAACCCGAAGGTCGAGACCGGCTCGAAGATCGACGTCCAGACGGTGTTGTAGTTCACCGACGACGCCATGACCGCGACGATCGCCTCACCCGGGCCGAGCTCGGGGGTAGCGACGTCCTCCACGTGCAGGGACTTGCGCGGGTCCTTCTCCTTGGCCTCCAGGCCCTCGAACATGTCCTGCTCGTCCTTGCGCACCAGTACCGCGCGGTAGGACTCCGGCACCTTCAGGCCGGCCACGGCGTCCAGCTGGTCGGCGAGGATGGCGTCCCTGATCTCGTTCACGCGTACTCCCGGGTCTTCGTCGGCTCGGAGGGGGGTGCGGGGCGGTGCAAGTGCAGCGATGTTACCGGCGAGTAACCGCCTGGGCCAAACGGAAGATCGCCAACCGGCTCAGTGCTGCTCGCGGGCCGGCTCGACGAGCTCCACGAGGACGCCGCCGGCGTCCTTGGGGTGCACGAAGTTGACCCGGCTGTCGGCGGTTCCGCGCTTCGGGGCGTCGTAGAGCAGCCGCAGTCCCCGCTCGCGCAGGGTCGCGCTGACCGCCTCGACGTCCTCGACCCGGAAGGCCAGCTGCTGCAGGCCCGGCCCGGAGCGCCCGATGAACTTGGCGATCGTCGACTCGGGGGTCAGCGGGGCGAGCAGCTGGATCCGGGTCGTGCCGTCGCCGACGGCGAGCATCGCCTCGCGGACGCCCTGCTCCTCGTTGGTCTCCTCGTGCACGGACTGCACGCCGAAGGCCTGGGCGTAGAAGGCGATCGCCTCGTCCAGGTCGGGGACGGCGATGCCGACGTGGTCGATCGTGGTGAACAGCTCGCCGGGCAGGCCGGTCTTGTCGTTGGTCACGCGGGCATCCTGCCGCTAGACGTCTCAGACGTCACATCCATGTGGCCATCGTCACGCGTCCGGAGGAGCCCGCCGCCGCGGGGTGGCTCGTTGAACAGAGCGCCCTATCCTCATGACAGCTTCTCGAGACCAGAGATCTGCACACGACACGGCTGCCAACGGCGGCGGCCCGGCACTGGAGGCAGCATGTCCCGCTCCGTCATCGTCAGCGGCGCCCGCACCCCGATGGGGCGTCTGCTCGGCTCGCTGAAGGACTTCTCCGCGGCCGACCTCGGCGGCGTCGCGATCAAGGCGGCCCTGGAGCGCGCCGGCATCTCCGGCGATCAGGTCGACTACGTGATCATGGGTCACGTCATCCAGGCCGGCGCCGGCCAGAACCCGGCCCGCCCCGCCGCGGTTGCCGGCGGCATCCCGATGTCGGTGCCCTCGTTCACGCTGAACAAGGTGTGCCTGTCCGGCATCGACGCGATCGCCCTGGCCGACCAGCTCATCCGCGCCGGGGAGTTCGAGATCGTCGTCGCCGGCGGCATGGAGTCGATGACCCAGGCGCCGCACCTGCTGGCCAACTCGCGCACCGGCACCAAGTACGGCGACACGAAGCTGATCGACTCGATGGCTCACGACGGCCTCACCGACACCTTCGACCAGGTCGCCATGGGTGCCCTCACCGAGCAGGCCAACAGCAAGTACGGCCTGACCCGCGAGGAGCAGGACGAGTTCGCTGCCGCCAGCCACCAGAAGGCAGCCGCGGCGCAGAAGAACGGCCTGTTCGACGACGAGATCACCCCGGTGTCCATCCCGCAGCGCAAGGGCGACCCGATCGAGTTCCGCGAGGACGAGGGCATCCGCGCGGACACGACCGCCGAGGGTCTCGGCAAGCTCAAGCCGGCGTTCGCCAAGGACGGCACGATCACCGCGGCCTCGGCGTCGCAGATCTCCGACGGGGCGTGCGCAGTGGTGGTGATGAGCGCGGAGAAGGCCGCCGAACTCGGGCTCACCCCGCTGGCCGAGATCGGCGCCCACGGCGTCGTGGCCGGGCCGGACGCCACACTGCAGACCCAGCCGTCGCGGGCGATCGCCAAGGCGTGCGAGCGCGAGGGCATCGACCCGAAGGACCTCGACCTGATCGAGATCAACGAGGCGTTCGCGGCGGTCGGCATCGTCTCCACGAAGGAGCTGGGTGTCGACCCGGAGAAGGTCAACGTCAACGGCGGGGCCATCGCGCTGGGCCACCCGGTCGGCATGAGCGGTGCCCGCATCGCGCTGCACCTCGCCCTCGAGCTCGGCCGCCGTGGCGGCGGGGTCGGCGCGGCAGCCCTGTGCGGCGGCGGCGGTCAGGGTGACGCCCTGATCCTGCACGTGCCCGCTCGTTGACAGACCCGGCTGACGGGACCGCGGTCCAGACCGCTGCCCCCGACACCCCCCGTGGTCGTCGAGGGCGGCGGTCGGCCGACGTCCCGGCGCTGGTCGAAGGCGCCCGGAACGGGGACGCGCGGTCGGTCGCACGGCTGATCTCCCTGGTCGAGGACGCCAGCCCGGCGCTGCGCGAGGTCGCGGCCGCGTTGGCGGCGCACACCGGCCACGCGCAGGTCATCGGTCTCACCGGTTCCCCCGGTGTCGGCAAATCGACGAGCACGACCGCGCTCGTGCGTGCCTTCCGATCGGCCGGCAAGCGGGTCGGCGTCCTCGCCGTCGACCCGTCCTCGCCGTTCTCCGGCGGTGCGCTGCTGGGCGATCGGGTGCGGATGCAGGACCACGCCGGGGACGACGGGGTCTACATCCGGTCGATGGCCTCGCGTGGGCACCTGGGCGGCCTCGCGTGGGCCACCCCGCAGGCGCTGCGGGTCCTGGACGCGGCCGGCTGTGACGTCGTCCTGATCGAGACGGTGGGCGTGGGCCAGTCCGAGCTCGAGATCGCCTCCCTGGCCGACACGACGCTGGTGCTCGTGGCTCCCGGGATGGGCGACGGGATCCAGGCGGCCAAGGCCGGGATCCTCGAGGTCGCCGACCTGTTCGTCGTCAACAAGGCCGACCGGGACGGCGCCGACCAGACCGTCCGGGACCTGCGCTACATGCAGTCCCTCGGCGGCCGGTTCGCCGAGCCCGGGCACTGGCGACCGCCCATCTGCAAGACGGTGGCCTCCCGGGAGACCGACAACGGCATCGACAAGGTGCTCGAGAAGGTCGAGGAGCACCGGCTCTGGCTGGAGTCGTCCGGGGAGGGGCAGCGGCGCCGCGAGGAGCGGGCCGCCCGCGAGATCGAGGCGATCGCCCTGGCCACCCTGCGCGAGCGGCTGGCCGACGTGCACGGCTCGGCGGCGCTGGGCTCGCTCGCCGGGACCGTGGTCGCGGGGCAGACCGACCCCTTCCGCGCGGCCGACGAGCTGCTCGCCCAGCTCTGAACGCGCAGGCCGCACCCGGGGCAGCGACTATGAGGCGGTGAACGGGAAACCTGACGCCGTCGTCGTCGGATCGGGACCGAACGGGCTGGCCGGTGCCCTGCGGCTGGCGGCCGCGGGGCTGCGCGTGCAGGTCCTGGAGCAGGCCGACCGCCCGGGCGGGGGCATGCGCACCGAGGAGCTGACCCGCCCCGGCTACCGGCACGACGTCTGCTCGACGGTGCAGCCGATGGCCGCGGCGGCGCCGTTCTTCCGGGAGTTCGACCTGCCCAGCCGCGGCGTCCGGCTGGTGCAGCCCGAGGTCTGCTACGCCCATCCGCTCGACGGCGGGCGCGCGGCGATCTCCCGTCGTTCGCTGGAGGACACGGCGGCGGGACTCGGCGCGGACGAGGCCGCCTACCGCCGCCTGTTCGAGCCTCTCGTCGAGCACGGCACCGATGTCATCGACTTCTTCCTGACCTCGCAGCTGCGCCGCCCGCCGACGAGGAGCGTTCCGCAGATCGCGCACTTCGCCCTCAACGGCCTGCCCAACGTGCGCTGGCTGGCGCACCGCTTCTTCACCACGACCGAAGGCCAGGCGCTGCTCGCCGGCGCCGCCGCCCACGGGATGCTCGACCTGGCCCGGCCGCTCACCGCGAGCCTGGGGATGCTGCTCGGCATGCTCGCCCACCACGTCGGCTGGCCGCTGGTCGAGGGCGGCTCGCAGGCGCTGGCCGACGCCATGGTCACCGCGCTCGAGGAGCAGGGCGGCGAGGTCGTCACCGGGCACGACGTCACCGACCTGCGGGAGTTCGACGGCGTGCCGGCCGTCCTGCTGGACACGACGCCGCGGGCCTTCGTGGCGATGGCCGGCGACCGGGTGAACGAGGGCTACCGGCGGTGGGTCTCGCGCTACAAGCACGGGCCCGGCGTCTTCAAGATCGACTGGGTGCTGTCGGAGCCGGTGCCCTGGACGAACCCCGACGTCCGCCGGTCCGGGACGATCCACGTCGCCGGCACCCTCGAGGAGACGCTGGCCGGGGAGGCCGCCCCGGCATCGGGCCGGCTGACCGACAAGCCCTACGTCCTCGCGGTCCAGCCCACCGTGGTCGACCCCACGCGGGCGCCCGAAGGCGGCCACATCTTCTGGGCGTACGTCCACGTCCCGCACGGTTCCGACGCGGACATGACCACGGCGATCGAGGCGCAGGTGGAGCGCTTCGCCCCGGGGTTCCGCGACACCGTCGTCGAGCGGGTCACCAAGAACGCCGTCGCGATGGAGGCGTGGAACCCCAACCACATCGGCGGCGACATCTCCAACGGCGAGGCGTCGCTGCGGCAGATGCTGGCCCGGCCGGTGCCCCGTTGGAACACCTACAAGACCCCGGTGCCAGGGACGTACCTCGCCTCCGCGGCGACCCCGCCGGGTCCGGCGGTGCACGGCGCGTGCGGGGACAACGCCGCGCAGGTCGCCCTGCGCGAGGTCTTCGGCGTCCGCAACGTCCCGCCGCTGCGCCCCGCGACGCGCTGACCGGCGAGGACGACGCGCCCAGGAGCGTTGACAGGGCGACCGTTCGGCGGTCGGGTAGCCCCCTCAGGGCTCGGCTCCGAGCCCTGACCGTCACGGCGTTGGGGGACACAGTGCAGGTGGGGGACGGACGACGCGAACACAACTCTCTGCGGTGCATCCTGCCGCCCGGCCTGCTCGACCGGCTTGCCCGCTCGGACGAGGAGGCGGTGCGCAGATCGGCGCTGGATGCACTGCGACTGGACTCCCGCTTCCGCATCGCGCGGGCGGAGTCCGCCGCGCGGACCGGCGGCCGGACGACGGCGCCGGTCACGTTCGCCCGCATCGGCGGCTCCCCGCACCGGACGATCTACGACCAGGACCACCGCACCAGCCAGACACTCGGCCGCGTGGTGCGCGCCGAGGGTCAGCCGGCCACCGACGACGAGGCAGCCACCGAGGCGTACGACGGCCTGGGTGCCACGTACGACTACTACTGGCAGACCTTCCAGCGGGACTCGATCGACGGCCAGGGCCGCACCCTGCACGGCTGCGTGCACTTCGGTGAGGACTACCCCAACGCGTTCTGGGACGGCCACGCGATGTTCTTCGGGGACGGCGACGGCCAGGTGCTGACGCGCACGACCGCCGGCATCGACGTGATCGGTCACGAGCTCACGCACGGCGTCACCCAGTACGAGGCCAACCTGGTGTATTCGGGCCAGTCCGGCGCTCTGAACGAGTCGATCTCCGACGTGTTCGGGATCCAGGTGAAGCAGCGGGCACTCGGCCAGGACGTGACGACGTCGGACTGGCTGATCGGTGCCGACATCGTCGGCCCGGCGCTGCAGCCGGCGCTGCGGTCGATGAAGGACCCGGGGCACGCGAACCCGCACGACGACCAGCCGGCCGACATGGACGGCTACGTCGACGGCGGTGACGTGCACACGAACTCGGGCATCCCGAATCACGCGTTCTACGTCCTGGCGACGACCCTCGGCGGCAAGGCCTGGGATGCCGCCGGCCCGATCTGGTACGCGACGCTGCGCGATGCCCGGCTCACCCCGACGGCGTCCTTCCAGGAGTTCGCCCGGCTGTCGGTGCGCAACTCGATCATGGTCTACGGGGCGCAGAGCAAGGAGACCGAGGCGGTGCGGACGTCCTGGGAAGCGGTGAAGGTGCCACTCTGACGACTGTGCGCATCCGGGTCCGCCGCGTCGGCGGCATAGCAGGGAACATCGCCCTCGCGGCGGAGCTGGAGACGGCCGACCTGCCGGCCGACGACGCGGCGCGGCTGGAGCAGGCCCTCGGCGGGCTCCCGTGGGGAGCGCCGGCCGCCGAGCCGCCGCATCCGGACGCCTTCCGCTACGAGGTCGACCTGCCCGACGAGCCCGACCGGGGCACGGCGGTGCTGGGTGAGGCGGAGATGGAGCGCGGCATGGCGCTGCTCCGGACGCAGTTGAAGCGCGAGGGCGTGATCGAGCCCGGCCGCAGGCCCGGGTGAGGGCCGGCGGCCGGGCTCGATTCCGCCGGGGTCAGGCGATCCGGCGGGCGAAGTCGTAGCCGTCCATGTCGACGCTGCGCTGGACGACGCCGGTGTCCTCGGTGCCGGCGTCGACCATCTGCCCGTCGCCGACGTAGATGCCGACGTGACTGACGGGCTGGTAGAAGAAGACCAGGTCACCCGGCTGCAGGTTCGCCCGGTCCACGGGCGTGCCCATCTGCGACTGGCTCCTGCTGGAGTGCGGCAGCTCGATGCCGGCCGAGCGGTAGGCGTACTGGGTGAGCCCCGAGCAGTCGTAGCTGTCCGGGCCGGCCGCGCCGTACCGGTACGGCTTGCCGACCTGCGCGCGGGCGGTGTCGACGGCGGTCTGCGCGGCCGAGCTGGGCGCCGCGGTGGACGACGAGGCGGCCTCGGCGGCGGTGGCCGTGGCCGGTGTGAGCACCAGCGACAGCGACGCTGCGGCGCCCGTGAGCAGACCCGCCCCGAGGCGGTGCAGTGACCGGCGGCGCAGTCGCGCGTCGGGCAGGTCGAAGTCGGACAGGTTCGTGCGGGTGGTCGCCATGAGCGGCGGCTCTCCCTTCCGTCGACCACCGGAGCTGTTCACGGGCACGGCGCGGCACACCTCGGCTGGGTGCTGGGTGTCGTGAGCGCGGCTCGCGAGCCGGGGCGGGCCCATCGGGGGGCGCATCGCACCGGGCTGCGGCGGTACCGATCCGGGGCCACCCTCGTCGGGCGACGACCACCCGGCCGGCTCCTCCACGCTAGGAAAGCCTCGGCGCGCGCTCAACCCGGCGGTCGCCACGTCGAGGCGTCGACACGACGACAAGTCGCCCGGACAGGGGTTATGCGGGACCGGTTGTCGACCCGGTCACAGCAGAGCGGGCGGGCCCCCACCAGGGGGTCCCGCCCGTTCCGTGTGGACTGCGTCAGGCAGCGGCGGTCCGGGTCGCCAGGGCGGCCTGGTAGATCTCGCCCAGCGTCGTCGTCCGCTTGTCCTGCACGCTCCCGTTCGGCTTCGTGACGTCGACGGTGATCGTGTACGTCGGCGGCGTCGCGGTGGGGGAGCCCAGGTAGAAGCGATAGTTCATCTGGCCGTAGCTGGCCATGATGACGCTGCGGAAGATGTAGGCCCCGGTCGCGGTGTCGGTCTCGGTCATGCCGACGGCCGGCATCTTGCCCGCGCCCCCGCCCTCGTCGACGCAGCCGTTGAAGACCCCGACGTCGAGGACCACGACGTCCCCGCTGCTGATCGTCTGGACGCTGGGCGTCCAGCTGGTGATCTGGGCGCAGCCGGGAGTGACGGTCGTGGTGCCGCCACCGCCCTTGGCCAGAGCGGGCGAGGCGAACGCCAGCAGGGCCGCCATCGCGGTGACCAGGACGCCGAACGTGAACCGGATCTTCATCTGAGCCTCCATGCCTTCCGCCGACGCCCCTCGCGATCAGCGACTGCTGCAACGTTCATGGAGCAGTGGTGGGGGTCACAACGCGACCTTGGTCGTACGACCCGTTCCCGGGGACGCAGCAGAACGGGCGGAACCCCTGCGTGGGGTCCCGCCCGTTCTGGGTGCCTGCGTCAGGCCGCGGGCTGCACCATCTGCATGAGCTGGGCGTAGGTGAACGTGCGGCTGTCCTGGACCTGGCCGTTGATCCGGAACGCCGAGAAGGTGATCGTCTGCGCCGGCGCCTGGTCCGCGGGGACGTAGGGCTCGCCGTAGCTGAAGTAGTGCAGGCCGAGGTTGAGCCCCTGTGCGAAGCCGGTCAGCCACTTCCCGGTGGCGGTGTCGTACGTATCGAGCTCGACCATCGCCCGCGAAGCCCCGAACTCGTCGACGCACTGGTTGTTGACGCCGAAGGTCATGGTGACGACCGGCTCGCCGGTGGACGACGTCGTCAGGGTGTTGGTCCAGCTCTGGATGACGGCGCACCCCGCTCCGCCGCCACCGCCGCCACCGCCGCCTCCTCCGCCGGTGCCGCCCTTGGCCAGGGCGGGGGACGCGAACGCGAGCAGCAGCGCTGCCATGACGGCGAGCAGGGCACTGAGCCGGAACCTGAACCTCATCGAAGCCTCCTGGTGTGAGCCCCCGTTCTCCGTGGGGAGCGCTGGTTGAACCGTCATGGAGATGGAGTAGGTCGCACCATGCGACGTTCGTCGTACTACCCGGCTCGGCCCGGTAGGGGGCGCAGGTAGCGTTCCGTGCATGGTCCGACCGCTGGGACTGCCCTTCGACCCGATCGAGCGGGCGGGGCAGACGTGGGAGGAGCGCTTCGGTCCGGCGTCTGCGATGCGCGCGGCGACGTCGGTGTTCCGGGTCCAGCAGATCCTGCTCGCCCGGTTCGACGAGGTGCTCAAGCCGCACGGGCTCACCTTCGCCCGGTACGAGGTCCTCGTCCTGCTCACGTTCAGCCGCACCGGCGAGCTGCCGCTGAAGGTGATCGGCAGCCGGCTGATGGTCCACCCGACGAGCGTCACCAACGCGATCGACCGGCTGGTCGCCGCGGGGTACGTGGACCGGCGACCAAATCCGAACGACGGCCGCGGTGTGCTGGCCGCGATCTCCCCTGCCGGCAGGGCGGTGGTGGAGGTGGCGACGACGGCGCTCACCGACCTCGACTTCGGCCTGGGTGACCTGTCCGAGCCCGACCGAGCCGAGCTCTTCGACGTCCTCAAGCGGGTTCGGCTGGGCGCGGGTGACGTGGCCGCATCGGAGCTCGACGCAAGATAGTTGGACGTCCTACTATCTGGGCATGACACAGGACGCCCGGCAGCGGTGGCAGCAGCGGTACGACGCGGCACTCGCGGGCGGGAAGGTGCGCGAGGCCGACTTCACGACCCTGTCCGGCGTCGAGGTGGACCCGGTCTACGGGCCGGCCGACGAGTCCGCCGTCCCCGGGTTCGACCGGATCGGGTATCCGGGTGAGTTCCCCTTCACCCGTGGCCTGCACGCCACCGGCTACCGCGGCCGGGCCTGGACCATCCGGCAGTTCGCCGGCTTCGGCAACGCCCAGCAGACCAACGAGCGCTACAAGATGATCCTGGCCGAGGGCGGCGGCGGTCTCTCCGTCGCCTTCGACATGCCCACCCTGATGGGCCGCGACTCCGACGACCCGCGGGCGCTGGGCGAGGTCGGCCACTGCGGCGTGGCCATCGACACCGCCGCCGACATGGACGTGCTCTTCGCCGACATCCCGCTGGACGAGACCACGACGTCGATGACGATCAGCGGGCCCGCCGTCCCGGTGTTCTGCATGTACCTGGTCGCCGCCGAACGCCAGGGCGTCGACATCGGCAAGCTCAACGGGACGCTGCAGACCGACATCTTCAAGGAGTACATCGCGCAGAAGGAGTGGCTGTTCGCGCCGAACCCGCACCTGCGCCTGATCGGCGACCTCATGGAGTACTGCGCCGAGAAGATCCCGGCCTACAAGCCGATCTCCGTGTCGGGTTACCACATCCGCGAGGCCGGCTCGACCGCCGCGCAGGAGCTCGCCTTCACCCTCGCCGACGGCTTCGCCTACGTCGAGCTCGGGCTGTCCCGGGGCCTGGACATCGAGCAGTTCGCGCCGGGCCTCTCCTTCTTCTTCGACTCCCACCTGGACTTCTTCGAGGAGATCGCCAAGTTCCGCGCCGCCCGCCGGATCTGGGCCCGCTGGCTGCGCGACATCTACGGCGCCACCACGGAGAAGGCGCAGCAGCTGCGGTTCCACACCCAGACCGCCGGCGTCTCGCTCACGGCGCAGCAGCCGGACAACAACATCACCCGGACGGCGATCGAGGCGCTCGCCGCGGTCCTGGGTGGCACCCAGTCGCTGCACACCAACGCCCTCGACGAGGTGCTCGCGCTGCCGAGCGCCAAGGCGGCGCAGATCGCGCTGCGGACGCAGCAGCTGATCATGGAAGAGACCGGCGTCATGAACGTCGCCGACCCGCTCGGCGGCTCCTGGTACGTCGAGGCGCTCACCGACGAGATGGAGCGCCAGGCGGAGGAGATCTTCACCCGCATCAAGGACATGAGTGCCGACGGCACGATGACCTCGGGCATCCTCCGCGGCATCGAGGACGGCTGGTTCACCGGCGAGATCGCCGAGGCCGCGTTCGTCTACCAGCGGGCGCTGGAGAAGGGCGACAAGAAGGTCGTCGGCGTCAACACCCTCACCGGGTCGGTCGAGGCGCACGACACCCTCGACATCCTGCGCGTCAGCCACCAGGTGGAGCTCGACCAGAAGGCCGAGCTCGCCGAGCGGCGGAAGGGCCGGGACGACGACGGCGCCCGGGCCGCGGTCGCGCACATGGTGGCGGTGTCGCGCACCGACGCCAACATGATCCCGGCGATGCTCGAGGCCGTCCGGGCGGAGGCCACCCTCGGCGAGATCTGCGACGCGCTGCGCGCGGAGTGGGGCAACTACACGGAGCCTGCCCGCTTCTGATTCCGAGACCGGAACGGGCGAAGTAACCCGCCAGTAACTTCGTCGTTGGACGACCAACATCCGCAGTCCCGGTGGAGGTCGTCGTGCGGCGCTTGGCAACGGTCCTGGTCACGAGCGCGGTCGTGGTGGCGGGCCTCTCCGCACCGGCGACGGCGGCTCCGGCCGGCGGTGGCGCGGCGGGGGAGTACCCCGGCGTCCGCAACATCCTGCCGCCGGGCCAGTCGGGGTCCATCAACGCCGCGGAGGCCGCGCAGGTCACCGCCGGCGATCCGCAGAACCGCGTCGCCGTCGACGGGAAGAACGCGCCGGCCAACTTCGCGAACCAACTCGAGATGTACGACGCGCTCAACCACGCCGACCTCGGCGGACTCACCGACGGCCAGCTCTCCTCGTTCTACAAGGATGCCCCGCTGACCCTCAGCAACAAGGACGCGGTGCGCACCGACCGCCCCAAGGACGGCGTCGTGATCCGCTGGGACTCCTTCGGGGTGCCCTACATCGAGGGCAAGACCCGCGAGGACGCCGCCTTCGGGTCGGGCTACGCCGGCACCAAGAACCGGATGTTCCTGATGGACCTGCTCCGGCACGTGGGCGCCGCGCGGGCCGCCGAGTTCCTGGGCCCGGACGACGCCAACGTCGCGATGGACCAGGAACAGCTCCGGTCGGCCTTCTACACCCGCGAGGAGGCCGCGGCGCAGATCGACCAGGCAGAGGAGCGCTTCGGCGCCGAGGGCAAGCGCCTGGTCGCCGCGCTGGACGCCTACATCGCCGGCATCAACGCCGCCCAGAAGGAGATGTGCCCCGCCGTCGTGACCGGCTCGGACTGCCCGGTCGAGTACGCGGCACTGCAGAAGAAGCCGGAGCCCTGGACCCGGGCGGACGTGGTCTACGTCGCGTCGCTGGTCGGCGGGATCTTCGGCAAGGGCGGCGGTGCGGAGTTCGCCAACGCCCGCTGGTTCGCCCAGCTCGAGGCGCGCTTCGGCGCTGACGAGGCGAAGCGGATCTTCGACGACCTCGCGCTGGCTGACGACCCGCAGGCGCCCACGACCTCCAGCACCCCGGCGCCGTACGGCAGCGGTCCGGTCGACCCGTCGAAGCCCGGGGTGGCGATCCCCGACCTCGACGGGCCGACCGCGCCCGGAACGGGAGCCGACGCCGGCTCCGGCGGTGTGCCCGACCCGGGGCTGGGCTCGCTGGCTGGCCGGTTCGGCACGCAGGACCGGGCGGGCGTCGTCCAGGGGCCGTTCGGCCCGATCGACCTCGGCGGCGTCCCCGACATGATGAGCAACGCGGCGCTGGTGGCGGGGAGCCGCACCGTCGACGGCCACCCGCGGGTGGTCTTCGGCCCGCAGACCGGCTACTTCACCCCGCAGCTGCTCACCGAGCAGGCCGTCGTCGCGCCGGGCATCCGGGCGCGCGGGGTGTCCTTCGCCGGAACCAGCATGGTCGTGGAACTCGGGCGCGGCGTCGACTACGCCTGGTCGGCCACGAGCGCCGGCAGCGACCTCGTCGACACCGTCGTCGAACGGCTCTGCGACCCCGCCGGGGGGGCGCCGACCGTTCAGTCGGAGGGCTACCTGGTCGGGACCGAGTGCCGCCCGATGGACAAGAAGGTGCACCAGGAGACCGCGCTGCCCAACGCGGCCGCTCCCGGCGCCCCGAAGACCTACGCGTTCCTCGTCCTGCGCACCGGGCACGGCATCGTGCAGCTGCGGACGACGGTCGGCGGGCAGCCGGTCGCGATCGTGCTCGAGCGCAGCACGTACGGCCGGGAGCTGGACTCCGCGCTCGGCTTCGAGCGGCTCGGCAACCCCGACTACGTCAAGGACGCCGCCGGCTTCCGCAACGCGACCGCGGCGATCGACTACACCTTCAACTGGTTCTACGCCGACGACAAGGACATCGCGTACTACTCGTCGGGGCGGCTGCCGATCCGGGCGGACGGCGTCGACGGCCACCTGCCGCGCTGGGGCGACGCCGCCTACGACTGGAAGGGCTGGCTGGCGGTGGGCGACCACCCGCAGCAGGTCGACCCGCCGTCGGGCTATCTGGTCTCCTGGAACAACAAGCAGGCACCCGGGTTCACCGCCGCCGACGACCAGTGGGGATACGGCCCGGTGCACCGCAGCCTGGCGATCTCCGACCGGCTCGAGACACTCGCCGCGAAGGGCGGGGTGACGA
>Ga0308174_10000176_pt1 | contig 25972 bp, 19 predicted proteins | sample PhyPR2_FD_203894 | JGI IMG/M metagenome (GOLD analysis project Ga0308174, IMG submission 203894) | Soil microbial communities from UC Gill Tract Community Farm, Albany, California, United States - DLSLS.P.R2 | ecosystem: Environmental > Terrestrial > Soil > Agricultural land | place: USA... | reverse complement strand
AAAAAATTACTACGCGGCTCCGAACTGGTGGTGCCTTTTGCTAATCGGCCGGCTTGCGCCCGGTATCACTCAGGCTCAGGCACAAGCCATGCTGGCGCCGGCCTTTCAGCGCGCCGCATATGAACATTTTGATGGTCATCCTCGCAAGGGTGAAGCTCCGCGCAAATTGGCCCTGGTACCGGCTCGTGGAATCGGCCAGGATCATGACGGTGTCCAAAAGCCCCTTTACGTTCTGTTGGCGATGGTCGGTCTCATTCTCCTCATCGCGTGCGGAAATGTAGCTATGCTGCTGGCTGCGCGCAACGCCGCCAGGCAGCGCGAATTAAGTATCCGCCTCGCAATCGGCGGAAGCCAGCTGCGGCTCTTTCGCCAGTTACTCGCCGAAAGCTTAGTACTGGTCGCGTGCGGGGCTCTGCTCGGATGGCTCTTTGCTCTTTTTGCAACCCGGGTGTTGGCCGTCTGGGGACAAATGGAATTCAGTCTTGCGCCGGACGTGCGCGTGTTGTTCTTCACCATCGCGATCTCCGGCTTGGTGGGGCTGGTCTTTGGCCTTGCCCCCGTATTCACAACCCTTCGAGTGCCCATCGGCCTCGCTTTAAAGAATTCATCTGCTACCGCATTTCAGGAGAGATCGAAATCGCGCGCGACGAGAGCGGTCGTTGCGCTTCAGATATCGCTCTGTCTGATCCTCACGGTTGCCGCGGGCCTGTTAGTGCAAACGCTCCGCAACCTGGAGCACGTCAACTTAGGTTTCAAAACGAGCGGCCTTCTGGTCTTCGGCCTGAATCCCCAGATCAAAACACATTCCACTACAGAAACCATTCGCTTCTATGGGGATCTGCTCACTAAATTGCGCTCTCTTCCGGGCATTGAATCGGCAACTTTGATGGGAAACCGGCTCGGCTCAGGCTGGAGCAACAACACCAGTGCTCTCGTCGACGGGCGCGATCCGCGATCCACCTCCGGAGCTGGCTCTAACCTGATGCGGTGGAACGATGTCGGTTCGGACTACTTCGGCACGCTTGGCATCCCGATTCGCCTGGGCCGCGACTTCACGGATGCAGATTCCTATTCCGCTCCGAAAGTTGCCATCGTGAACGAAACCTTCGCCCGGCAATTCCTGAACGGCCGCCAGCCGCTGGGTCATCAGGTGTCGTTTACTCCGAAGCTATCCTTCACCATTGTCGGAGTTGCCGCGGATAGTAAGTATACCGGCATACGCGAGGACGACATTCCGATGGCCTATTTCCCGTTCATGCAAATGGAGGAAGTGGGAGCGATGCACGTGGAGTTGCGTGTCTCCGGTGAACCTTCCGGATTTTGGAAAGAGATACGAACGGCTGTGGCCTCCTTTGCACCCGATCTGGCGCTGCTTCAGCCCATGACCCAGCGGGCGCAGTTTGACCAAGATCTCTCGGAAGAACGGCTGGTTGCGCGCCTGTCCATTTTTTTCGGCGGCCTGGCCGTTTTGTTAGTCGCAACCGGCCTCTATGGAACGCTCGCTTACAACGTGAATCGCCGCACTCCCGAACTCGGCATCCGCATGGCAATCGGCGCACAGCGTACTCAACTTCTGTGGATGATACTGCGCGAAAGCCTGCTGATTTGTGCCATTGGCATCGGCATCGGCCTGCCGCTCGCTATCGCGGCCACCCGCGCCCTCGGCTCCTTACTCTATGGACTCGCTCCGTATGACCCGCTGACTATTTTCCTGGCCACGTTGGGCATTGTTGCCGTGAGCCTCGCGGCCAGCTTTGTGCCCGCCCGCCGCGCCGCATCGGTCGACCCGCTGGTTGCGTTGCGGTACGAATAGCTGACGCCGATTAGAACCGCACAGACGGGCTCTACCGCGCCGGAGAGAGGCTCGTTAGCGACCGCACGTCGATCGTCATTTGCCGGCTTCGAGCCGTTGGGTCGTCCTTTGCTAGGCGCTCGGCTTGACCTAAAAGCTGTTTCGCTTCGGCTTTTCGATTCAGCTTCTTGAGCGCGGCAGATTCGATTGTGAGTGGAAGGACCAATTGAGGGCTTCGATCGCCCAGGCTATTTCGAATTGTTGCGATGGACTGGCTGCACATCTCCTCAGCCGCCTCATATCGCCGGAGCCGCAGATTACATCGAGCGCGATTTGCCAGCACCAAAGCGAACTCAGGATGCCGTTCGCCAACCGAACGGCCAACAATCTCCAGCGCCTTTCTGTAATCCTCGTCGGCCTGTTCATATTTTCCGGAGTTTTCTTCGAGCGACGCCAAGTTGTTGTATGGCTTTGCGGTTTCCAGGTCATTAGCCGGGCAGTGCTTTTCTTCGATACTGGCGGCCTCGCGCAGCAAGCGATCCGCTTTGGCTGCGCCTCCAGTGATTGCGTACAGGCCACCCAGATTGTTCATCGTCTTGGCGGTGTCGCATTGTTCGTGCCCCTGCGCTCGCTCGCGCCGCGAGAGTACATCTCTGAACAACGTCTCTGCTTCGGAGTATCGTCCAAGATAGAAAAGCTGAACTCCAATGCTTTCGGTAATCGCTAAACTTGCGGAATCATCCTGCTTCAGTGTGCCGGCAGAAAGCCTGCGCGCTTTCTCCAGAAGCTGCTCTGACTCGGTATGCCGGCCCTCGCCTTGATAGGCCAGCGCGAGATCGTACAGCGCGAGTATGAATCGCAGGTCCGTTGGTGGACATTTTCCTGCGATAGACAGCGCTTGCGCATAGGCGCGCTCTGCATCGAGGGGACGGCCGCTTTGCATCATCGCGTGGCCTTTCAGAATCTCGTGACGCCAGGATTCCTCCAGGCCGTCAGAAGCTGCTGCCAGGTTGACTGCGATCAGAACGCCCGTCAAGAGTACCCGTTTGGCCCGAAAATTCTGCAAGCTTCCATCCCGTGCGCGCTACGAATTGGGGCGGCGCACTAGATAGTCAGGTAGACGGTCCCGATTTCTCCAGCGAATCTCCTGGAACGGTCGAGAGCGGCGTTTGGCAATCTGAAAGAGCCATGAACCGCCGCTCCTTCCTGCAAACTCTCGGCATCTGCTACACGGCCTCTGCCGCAAGCGCATCGCAGGCTCAACAGAAAATATCCCTGGCCAAGGGCCGCTATTCACCGGGCCGCATCCCGAACGAGTATTCACTTTTCCTGCCGGGTGAACGCGAGGCGCTCGAAAAAGCTCCTACCTTTGCGCAGGTCCGGAGTTTGAAATCCGGCGAAGCAGTCGACGGTTGGCAGCTTCTGACCGTCGCCGGGATGAACGGAAGCGCGACCGCGGTCTTTGAAAAGCATGTGACGCATCGCGGCATGATCGTGTTCGTTACGGAAGCGGAAGGCGTGATCCTGCGTGTGCCGAAGGGAATCGGCAGCCTGGAAAAGATCCGGCCGCGGCCAACGAATACCCCGCATATCCGCTTCACGCGCGAGGTTCCGTATGTGCCCGGTCCCGACCAGCTCGCCGCCTACATTCTCAATTCGAACGAAGACCCGTGCTATGAGAACGTCGCCGCGCTCGGAGCGGAATACATCGGTTACACGCTGGTCGCCAACGAACAGGCCGGGCCGCTACGCTCGCTCTTTCTTCAGGCAGACGGCATATCACGCCAGCTCAACTCTAAACCGGAAGGCCAGGGGCTGTGGGCGCCCGATCTGGTCGGCGCGATCTTCGATCCCCGACAGTTCTTCCCCGGAGAGGATCCAAGCGACTACCGTTACGTGCCAGGTTACAGCAAGCGCACTCTGCTGGGTGGGTATCTTCCTGTTGCGGACATCGGCGTGTGGAATCCGGAATCCCATGCGGGTTATGAAGTAATCGTCTTATTGCCTCCCGGCGCTGATGCACGTCCCATCGGGCGTGTGCGCGTCATCACCCCGCAAGCCACTCATGATCGTTACTGGAACACCACCGCCGAAGGATTCTTCTCTGAGTTGGCCGGCGTGGCCAATTACTGGCAGCACTTTTTCGACGATCATATGCACGTGGACATTCCCGATCCGTGGCTGCTCGATGCGGCCAGAGCCGGAATTACTCTGTCACGATGTAGCTATCGCGGGCTGGAGCCCACATATCAGATCGGTGAAGGCGCGTATACGAAAATCCCCGAGCGAAGCCACGCGCTCTTTCCCGTGGCTCACTACGAATTCGTCTGGGCGCACCAGCTTTGGAACCTGGACGCCGAGGTGGAGCCGTATTTCCAGCATTATCTCGACCAGTACATCCTCCCAGACGGAAATTTTCTCTATAACACGCAGGACCAAGTGGAAGCTCCTCTGAATGCGGGCGTTTTTCTGTGGAACTCGGCTCGCGCCTACGATCACACCCATGACATCGACAGCCTGAACCGGAGGCTGCCTATTCTGCGGCGCATGATCGGCTTTGTCTTGAAGCGCTACGAATACAGCAAGACGACCTTTCCGCCGACGGACCGCCGCCACGGCCTCATGTGGGGTTCACCGGAAGCAGATCTCGGGGATCCCGAAAACGACTTCCCCAATTCGCATCCGTACTATTTTCAAAACGCAATCTGGACCTGGCGCGGCTTTGTCGAACACTCGCGCTGCCTCGCGCGCGCCGCGCAGGAGCATAACGTTCCGGAGCTACAGCAGGAATCGAAGCACTACGCCGAAATCGCATCCGAAATGCGCACGCTCATCGAACGGTCTTTACAAGCGACGATCCAGGCCGGGAATGCGGCGATACGCGAATCCGGAATTACACCGTTCACGCCAGACGACATCCATCGCCAGCCCAAGCATCTGACCAGCTACGAAAACCATCGCTTCATGATGGACTGGTTCACGGCTGATTGGGGCGATGCGGCGCTGGATCTGGGTCATCTGAAACATCGTGAAATCGCTGGCCAGCAAATCATGGGCCTGCACACCGACGGAGATGTAGCCCGTACCTCGAACTTCATGGCGCATGGTACGCTATCGGTCCGCATCCGGCAGGACGACTACCGGCCGTTTCTGCTGACCCTGTATTCGCTGTGTTGTTATGCTGCCGATTCAGGCAATCGATACTCTCCCGAAGACGCGTATCTGCCGGGAAGTTTTCCGGGCGACGGAAGCCCCTACGCGTGGTCGGCGGTTGTGAACAGCGTGCTGCAACCGTCGCTCGGGCTGCGCTGGCTTCTTTGCTACGAAGAAAGCGATCATGATGTTTGTCATCTGCAGAAAGCCGCGCCGAAGCACTGGTTTGCGGCAGGCCAGCAAATCCGTGTGGAGAAGTGTCCGACACGCTTCGGTGTGGTGAGTTGGACGACAAAAGCGGTCAGCGATAAAGAATGGCAGATTTCCATGACGGCCGCGGCCGGTTTCACAGGCGATCTGATGATTCACATTCACCCACCGGACGGGGCGACGATCGCGCCCAAGGTCATCAAAGGTGAAGCGCTTCAGGCCGGAAAAGCAGTCAACATGACAGTAACGATCTGAGGTCTTGCTTATTCCGTCCTTAACGCCGCTTGCGGGTCAATGCGGGCTGCCCGCATTGCCGGCCCAAGTCCAGCACCTACAGCCACCGACAGCAAAATCGCGGCGGCAATCCCGATGAGCAGTGGATCCGTTGGCTGCACTCCGTATAGCAGGGACCGCACTAAACCGGCCGTCGCGAACACTAGCGGCAGCGCGCATCCTATTCCGACCAGCCCAACCAACAGGGCTTCGCGCAGAATCATTCCGATAATGCTTTCCGGCCTTGCGCCGATCGCGATCCGGATTCCGAACTCGCGCCGCCGCCGCGTGACCGAGTACGCCATTACGCCGTACAGCCCGACCACGGCCAGCAGCGTGGCAAGAAAAGCGAAGCCAGTCGAAAGCAGACCCAATCCGCGCTCAGCAAACAACGATCGGTGGATGATGCTGTTCATGGTTTTCAAGTCAAATACCGGCAGGCTCGCGTCATAGCGCTTCACCACGTTCCGTATACCGGGCATAATCCCCCGCTCGTCGCCTCGCGCCCGCACGTAGAAGGTCAACGAGCTCAACTTGGTATCGACGAGATACGGCATATACACGAACGGCACAATTTTCGAGCGGAGTGTGCTGTGTTCGCTATCCGCGACCACTCCGACAATCGTCCAATCGATTTTGATGTTGCCGGCGCCGAATCCAAAACGCGCGCCGAGCGGGTTTCTGCCTGCAAAGAAATGCTTTGCGAACGTCTCGTTCACTACCGCCACCTTCGATATCGGAAGCGAATCGGAATCGTCAATCGCGCGCCCGGCCAGCAGCGGAATCTGCATCGTGGCGAAGAATCCCGCGCTCACATAATTCGTTCGCACTTCCTCGTCATCATGCGTGGGCGCCCGGTACCCCGGCACCGTGATATTCGATCCCGCATCGGTATCTTCCAGCAGCGGAAGCGTCGCGATCGCGGCGCTCTCCACCCGGGGTATCGCTGTGAGCGCCTTTTGAACCTGCGGGCCAAAGATCTTGATGCGCTCTTGCGAATAGCCGGCCTCGGCTGGGTCGACCTTGAACGTGACCAGCCGGTCAGTCTGGAAACCGGGATTGATGTGTTCGAGATTTTGCAGGCTGCGTGTGAACAGCATCGCGGCGGTCAATAGGAGCAGCGAGAAACCGATCTGACCCGCTACCAGCACACGCCGGACGAGGAGACGCCCGCCGGCGTGCCCCATGCTGCCCTCCGATCGCAGGGCGCCCGCCACATCCGTTCGAGCCGATTGCCAGGCCGGCAATAGTCCGAACGCAATCCCCGAGAACACGGTGAGCACGGCCGTGAATGTGAGCACGCGCCAGTCCGCTGGCGAGGCCGCGCCGGTTGCGCTCAAATCGGAGCTCAGGAACCGCATCAATGCGGGTGTCCCAATCAGGGCAAGTCCAATTCCCAACGCCCCGCCCGTAAGCGCCACTGCGAGACTCTCAACCAACAGTTGCCGCACCAGCACCCATCTCCCCGCGCCTACCGATAAACGCACCGCCATCTCGCGTTCCCGCGCCATCGCGCGCGCGATCATGAGATTCGCCACGTTGACGATGGTGATCAACAGCAGAATGCTAACCATCACGGTGAGAAATCGCAGCGGGTTGCGAAGTGTTTCGCGGATATCCGAATAACCTTTCCCGCCGGGGGCCAGATCGATTCTGTTTTTCCCGAACACTCGCTGATCGGCGGCGCTCAAGCGATTCAGCATCGCCATATCGTGATAGCGCACCGGCGGATAGATCACATTCAAGCCCGCCCTCGCCTGTTCGATCCCGATGCCGTTCTTCATCCGAGCCACCAGGCTGCACCAGTAATCGTTGCGGTCCATCAATCCGTCCCAGGTCGGCGTCATCTGGGCTTTCATCATCATCGGAACGAAGATCTCGCCGGTATCGCCCAGATCCGTGCCGTAGAAGTTGGGCGGGGCCACGCCGATGACAACGTAAGGATGATCGTTCAGGTGGATAACGCGGTTGACCACATTCGGATCGGCTCCAAAGGCGCGCTTCCACAGTCCATATCCGAGCACGACCACCGGATTTCCGCCGGGCTTCTGGTCATCGGCCGGCGTTAGCAGCCGTCCCCGCCAGGGTTTCACCTGCAGAACATCGAAAAAGTTTCCGGAAACCAGTTCGCCCGTCACCCGCTCGGCCGTTTGCCTTCCCGCCAGCGTGACCACAATGCTCTTTTCCGCCAGAATGCCGCTGAATATCGGAGCGGTCGCCGCGTTCAGGTCCCGATACATCGGATACGAGAAGCTGCTCTTCATCCCGTCGCTGTACGTGTGCCCGTTGTGGCGTCCGATGTCGTGAAGAATGACGAGTTGCTCGGCATGCGGCACCGGCAAAGAATCGAGCACCACGTTCTTCATTAACGTGAAGATCATCGTCGTAGCCCCGATGCCCAGCGCCAGCGAGAGGATGGCCATGCTCGCGTATACAGGCGCCCTGCGGCTCATGCGAAGCGCTAACCGCGCGTCGCGTTTTATCGAGTCCAGGCAGCGAAAGAGCCCCGTTTCAGTGATATTCTCGTTTCGCAACATCGCTCACCCATTATGCGCAAATTTCTACTGATCTTATCCGCCTTCACACTCGCCGCGAACGCCCAGATTCCGCAAACTAGCATCTCGAACGGCATCATCAGCGCGCAGATTTATCTGCCCGACGCCGTAAAAGGTTACTACCGCGGCACTCGCTTCGATTGGTCCGGTGTCATTGGCAGCCTGCATTACAAAGGGCACAACTATTACGGGCCCTGGTTTACGAAGATCCAGCCCGATGTTCACGATTTCATCTTCAGCGGTCCGGATATCATCGCGGGCGCTTGCAGCGCGGCCGTGGGTCCGGTCGAAGAGTTCAGCAGTGACGAACCGCTGGGATACGCAGATGCAAAGCCCGGACAAACGTTCATCAAGATCGGCGTCGGTGTGTTGAGGAAGCCAGACAATCAGAAGTACGACAATTACCGGCTGTATCAGATTCTCGATTCAGGCAAGTGGATGGTGTATCCGAGCTCCGATTCCGTTAAGTTCGTCCAGCAGATTGAAGATCCGTCCGCGAGCTATTCGTATTTGTACACAAAGACCGTGCGCCTGGTTCCCGGGAAACCGGAAATGGTGATTGAGCACAGCTTGAAGAATATCGGGAAGCGGGCCATCCGGACCAGTGTGTTCGATCATAATTTCCTGGTGCTCGATAAGCAGCCGGTCGGGCCGAATTTCACCATCACGGTACCATTTACCATCACCACCAACGAGCCTCCCGATGCTCAGCTCGCGGCCGTTGAAGGCAAACGCATCCTATATAAACGGCCTCTTCAGGGCAAGGAAACCGTGGCCGTTCCGATTCAGGGGTTCGGCAGCACTGCGGCGGATTACAGCATCACGATCGAGAACAAGAAGGTTGGCGCGGGCGTGAAGGTCACCGGCGATCGTCCGCTTGCTGAGGAAGCGCTGTGGTCGATTCGCTCCGTGGTTGCTATGGAGCCTTTTGTGGGCCTGTCGATCGAGCCGGGCCGCGAATTTACCTGGGCTTATAGATACTCGTATTACTTGCTTCCATGATGAAACGCATCCCGCTATTCCTGCTTCTCGCAACCCTATGCAGCGGGCAATCGACGGACTCGCGGCTGCAGCAGATCATCCAATCCTATGTAAAGGGCCATCAGTTCATGGGTTCGGTGCTCGTCGCCAAAGGCAGCAACATGATTCTGAATCAGGGCTATGGTTCGGCGGATCTGGAGTGGAATATTCCGAACTCGCCTACGACCAAGTTCCGGCTCGGCTCAGTAACAAAGCAATTCACGGCTGCGTGTGTGCTGCTGCTGGAAGAACGAGGCAAGTGGAAAGTAAGCGACCCGATCAAGAAATATCTGCCCGACGCACCCGCGGCATGGGACAAGATCACCATCTTCAATCTCCTGACGCATACCTCCGGCATTCCGAACTTCACCAGCTTTCCGGAATATCCGGATTCCGAAGCGAAGAGTACGACGCCCGAAAAGCTTGTGCAAAGGTTTCGGAACAAGCCGCTGGATTTTCAGCCTGGGTCAAAGTGGAGCTACAGCAACTCCGGTTACGTGCTGCTGGGGTATCTGATTGAGAAAGTTAGCGGCGAGACCTATCAGAAGTTCCTGCAGGACAACATTTTCACTCCGCTGGACATGAGGGATTCCGGCTATGACTCCAACGCGGCCATCATTTTACATCGGGCTTCCGGGTACACGCCTTCAGAACACGGAATCGAAAACGCCGGCTTCATCAATATGACCATCCCCTTTTCGGCCGGCGGCCTATATTCAACAACCGAAGACTTACTGAAGTGGGAACGCGGTTTGTTCGGAGGAAAAGTGCTCTCACCGTCCTCCCTCAAAGAAATGACGACTCCCTTCAAGGGAAATTACGCCTTTGGGTTGTTCGTGACGAGCTCTAACGGGCGCAAGAAAATCCAGCACGGTGGCGGCATTGAGGGTTTCAATACCGATCTTGCGTACTGGCCTGGGGAACAACTCGCGGTAATCGTGTTAGCCAATCTGAACGGCGGGGCCCCGGAGGAGATAGCGAATCAGCTTGCTGCCACGATTCATGGCGAAAAGGTGGTTCTTCCATCTGAACGGAAAGATATCAAGCTCTCGCCGGAGCAGCTTAGGGCGTATGTCGGAACCTATGAACTCGCGCCCAAGGTGGATCTGACCATTACGCTCGAAGGCGATCACCTGGAAACTCAGTTGACCGGTCAGCCGAAAATACCGATCTTTGCCGAGACGCCCACGCTTTTCTTTCTGAAGGTGGTGGATGCGCAGTTGGAGTTTGCGAAGGACGCTTCAGGCAAGGTGACGCAAGTCACGCTCCATCAGAATGGCCGTGACATGGTGGCGCACAAAAAGTGAATTATGCCCCGACCGCAGGAAGCAGTTCCATAGGCTCTTGCTCCACTTCTTCCACCCGAGGTTTTGTCCGCCCCGCCAGATGCAGGCCGTGCAGTTTACGATACGTTGGACTGCTGGACCAGAGTTGATCGTGTGTGCCGACAGCTTCAATCCTGCCCTCGGCGAAGACGACCACCAGGTCCGCATTGCGAACCGTTGAAAGCCTGTGGGCGATGATGAAGCAGGTTCGGCCGCGGGTCACCTTCTCCATCGCGTCGTGAATCAGCCGCTCGCTCTCGTTATCCAGATGGCTGGTTGCTTCGTCCAGAATCAGGATCTTCGGATTCTTGACAATGGCGCGGGCAATCCCGATGCGCTGGCGCTCGCCTCCGGAAAGTTTTGCGCCTCGCTCGCCCACCTGGGTTTCGTAGCCGCGCTCGGTCCGTTGAATGAATTCGTGCGCGTGAGCGATGCGGGCGGCCTGCTCTACTTCACTTACCACGATGTGATCGCGGCCGTAGCCGATGTTTTCGATGATGGTTCGTGAGAACAGCTCTACTTCCTGTGGAACCACGGCGATCTGATCTCGCAGGCTGCCTTGGGTGAGGTTCCGTAGATCCCGGCCGTCGACCAGTATCGCTCCCTCCTGCGGATCATAGAGCCGCTGCAGCAGATTCATCAGGGTGGTTTTGCCCGATCCACTAGGTCCGATGAGAGCCACGGTCGCGCCAGCCGGAACGGAGAAGTTGACGTCGGTAAGGGTCCAGCTATCGCAGCCGGGATAGCGATAGGACAGGTTCCGGAATTCGATGGATCTCTCAACGCCGGACAGAAGTTTCGCATCCGGCGCATCGCATATTTCGCGACCCTGCTCCAGAATTTCGAATAACCGCTCGCCGCGGGACAGGTTCCGCCGCAGCTTGGGCAGAATGATGGAAAGCTGGGAAATGGGCCCGTAAACCATATCCTGCATGGCGATGAAAAGGACATAATCGCCCACGCTGCAGCGATGCGTAAGCACGAAGTAGCCGCCTAAAGCGATCACGCCCACACGGCCTGCGGTGGCGATAAAGCTCTGAACATTTTCGACGACGGCCCAGAGCCGTTCCGCTCCATAATGCTTCATCCGGGCGAAGTGAAGCAGTTGCCGCTGCGTGCGGGATTCCTGGTTCTCGCGGCCGAATTTCTTTACTACCCGCACATTGCTCGCGATATCGTAGGATTCCTTCGTCACCGTCTCGAACGCGCGGCTAACCTGCTGCTCCGTATCATGCATGCGAGGCCCCAGCCGGCTGATAGCGAGGACATAAGCCGGAAGAGGCGTGAAGACGATCAGCGCGATCCAGGGATTCTTCATTAAGAGCGAGACGAGCACCCCGATCACAATCAGAAGTGGCGGAATCAGATTCTGGCCCACAACTTCATTCAGAACAATGAAAATGGCTGTACTTCCGCGGTCTAGGGCGCCGGCGATCTCGCCCGTATTGACGTTTCCGTGATAGGCGGTGTCCAGCGAGAGAAAATTCGCGAATGCGGCGGTCTTGACTTCGTCCTCAGCCTGGGAGGCGGCTAGTACAAGGCGGTAGTTATAGACCGAGCGCAGCACCCGGGTGGCTGCGGTCGCCAGGAAAATGGCTCCAGCCGCGATGATCAGGGTCTTGATGCTTCCCCCATTCCGGTCCTGGAGAGAGTGCAGAATACTGTCGATGATCCGCTGCGTCAGGAACGGAACCGCGATGTCCAGCACCGCTGCGATAAGAATGAGAATCGCAAGCCCAGCCAGGGTGCGACGGCGTTTGCCGAGGAGTGAGATGACTTTCCAACCAAGCCATCCGGACGCCGCGGCGGGCAGTCTGTCTGGAACTGCTTGACACATGAATAGAAAATGAGTGACCGGGAGCTCGGCGAATTCTCAAGGCAATTTCGCGGGCTCTTTCGATGTATGTTGAGAGTCCCAAGAATAGCAGAGGCCAGATTCCATCCAAAGAGCCGCCGCATTAAATTTTGTACGTGTCGTGACGAGATATTTTTTTTACTGGACGTGTGACTCCCTTCCGGAGGTGGCTGTCGCAATAAAACGGATACTTCTGGTTTCCGGAAGCAACATCTATATCGACGGGATGAAGAGGCGATCAGCAGGTCTGCGGAGTGTGTCTGGCCGGGTGAGCTACGCGCGTTCGCTGGCTGAGGATTTTTCCTAAATGCCGGAGAGCGCGGGAACCCGTAAGGCCGGCGGCGGGCTAAAGCTAACTGGCCTGGAGAAGGCCGGTATTGTCCTGATCGCTCTGGGACCGAAGGACAGCGCCGCGGTTCTGAAGCACATACCCGAAGTCGACGCCGACAAAGTGGCCAAGGCCATCGCCCGCTGCGAAGGCGTAACTCCGGATGAGGTAGAAGCCTCTCTCGAAGAGTTTCAGCAGTTCGCAACATCGCAGAGCCTGATGATCAAAGGCGGCCTCGACTACGCTCACAAAGTCCTTATCGAGGCCTATGGCAGCGAGCATGCCGGCCGCCTGATTGAGCGGCTTCTGAGAAATGACGCGATCTCGTTCGAAAATTTCCGGAGAGCCGACCCGCAGCAGCTCGCAAAATTCATTCAGGATGAACATCCTCAGACGATTGCTCTGATTCTTTCTAATCTGGAGTCGGAACAGGCAGCGAACCTGATCAGTTCTCTGCCGGAAGAGACGCGGATGGAGGTTGCGATCCGAATGGCGGATCTTGACCAGATTTCGCCCGAGATCGTGCGCAATATCGCTTCGGTAATCGATCAGAAATTGCGCAATTTGGGAGAACTGAGCCGTGAAGCAGTGGGCGGAGTCCGGGCGGTCGCGAACATGTTCAACCGCCTGGACCCGAATACCTGCGGGCAGCTGTTGGGCGCGGTTGAAGCGGAAAACGCATCGCTATTTGAAAACATCCGCAAATTCATGTTCGTGTTCCGCGACCTTGAAGATCTGGATGCCAATTCGATTCGAACCCTTATCTCCAAGGTGGAACGCAACACGCTTCTTACGGCGCTGAAGGGCGCAAACGAATCACTTCGACAAAAGGTCCTGGCGACCCAGTCACAGCGAGGCGCGGAGATGATGTCGGAAGATCTCGCGAGCCTGGGGCCGGTGAAGCTGAAAGACGTGGATGCGGCGCAGCAGAAGATCATCACGGCGGCCAGGGAACTGGAGAAAGAGGGCGTGATCAGCCTGAAGAACTCTCCGAGCGAAGCTTATATCGAGTGAACGGCAGGTGCTGACCTTTGAAGTCTATTGCTGAGCGGGCGGACAGCGCTGACACGCGCCTGGAAGCATTCAATGCGATCGAAGACGTGCCGCTTAGGCTTCGCGTCGAGTTGGACAAGCGGAACATAACGTTTCGTAGCCTGCTGGAACTGGGCCTTGGTTCAATTGTGGTCTTCCCCCGGCCAACCGGCGAGAACGTGGACCTGTACGCAGAGGATGTCCTCCTTGGAAGCGGGGAGATCCTTGTTATCGATTCGGCCCTGGCGGTTCGGGTGGCCGATTTGAGAGATAAGCCGATTTCGGAACCCGACGGAGAAGATGCAACGGCCCGCCCCCAGGCCGCAACGAAGGCCGATGGGCCATGATCGATATGACGAACGAGAATTCGGAGATTGAACTCTTTTTGAAGGATTGGAGCGGCGAATTCTCCCGCTCCATCGAAATGTTTACGGGCCAAAAAGCGGCGGTTAGCTATGCGCCGCTTGCCGGGACGGACCTGGACGCCGCGGGCGATCTAAATTCCCATCTTTGGTGGAAGCAGACGTTTGACAGGGATGGGGAATTCGCTTACTGGATCGGCTCCGCGGAAAGCGTCTGGACCGAACTGGGCGGCGCGGTAGACGGCGGCGGCAGTGAGCCACAGAAAGCCTATCTCGAAATCATCGCGCAGGCCAATCAAGCCGTTTTAGAAGTCTTGAACCGCCGGGCATCGAAGCCATTCACTGCGAGGCCGAGAGGCATTGATGCTCTTCCGCCTATCAGCACCGTGACTACGGCCCGGATTTCGATCACCTTCCGTGAGAAGAGTCTCTCCCCACTGATCGCGGCGCTCAGCCTGGAAGCGGGCAAGGTGCTCAAAACCGCAAGCATTTCACTGCCGGCCCGTTTGGGCGCGGAGCAGACTTACGCGCCGATGCTGCAGCGGCTGATGGATCTGGAACTCCCGCTGTCCATCACGTTAGGACGCGCTATCCTGCCCGTCCGCGACGTCTTGAAAATGACCTCCGGCTCTCTGATTGAACTTGATCGAAACATCGGTGAATACGTGGACCTGGTGGTGCATGGCACCGTGGTGGCCCGCGGCGAAGTCGTTTCGGTGAAAGGGAATTATGGCGTTCGGATCAAAGAAATTATTAGCCGGCAGGATCGAATGGCGCTGCAAAACGATGATTGACACGGGTTGGCCAGGTATATGAATCAGGAAATGTCTCAGCAAGAGATTGACGCCGTTTTCCAGGGTGGCGTCGATACCGTTCGGGAAGGGCCAGACGTTGCGGCGTTCGATTTCGGCAAGCTGGACCGCATTCCCAAATCGCAGCTTCGGGCGCTGCATATGGTGCATGAGAATTTCGTGCGCAATCTCGCTTCCAGCTTGTCCGCTTACCTGCGTTCCTATGTTGCCTTGAATCTTGTAAGTCTGGAACAGATTTCCTATGCCGAGTTTCTGGAAGGTTTGGCATCCCCCACGTGCATCGCGTACCTGGGACTGCAGCCTTATGACGGAACGGCAGTTCTGGAGTTGAACAACGCTCTGATGTTTGGGCTTATGGAACTGTTGCTCGGGAGCAAGGGACGCGCCACAACCGCGTTTCAGCGGAAGATCACGGAGATCGAAAAAAATCTGATTCAGACGCTGATGCGAGTGGTATTGCGGGACCTGAGCGAAGCGTGGAAGCTGGTAACCGATATCTCGTTTTCGGTCCAATCGCTGGCCAGCGAGCCGGCTTTGCTCCACGTGCTGTCGCCTACTGAAGCGGTTATCGTAATCGCGATTGAGGTTCGGGTGGGCACGACGTCGGGCCTGATGAACCTGGCCATCCCTTCAATCTTCATCAAGCGGCTCCGCAACAAGTTCGATCAATTACGTCAGGTTCGCCGGGCGCAATCGACGGAACGGGATCAAATGCTTATGGCCCGCCTGATTCAGGACGCGAACGCAACGCTCGAAGCGCGCATCGTAGCAGGCTCCATCAGCACGCGAACGCTGGTCGATCTGGAAGCGGAAGACGTGCTGATTCTCGACCATCCGGTAGATCGTCCGGTAAGCGGATTTTTGAATGGGCGTGAAAAGTGGTTCGGAATGCTGGTTACGCGCGATGACAAATTCATTTTCCAACTGGAAGAAGTAAGAAAAAGGATCAGCGCGGCGTAAGGCGCGTGTGGACTTTTTATGCGTCGCTAGCGCCCGGGCTCCGATTCAGCCATTTTGCATCTAAAAGGCGACTCGGTGTTCCCAACCTTTGCTTAAGTCAATCGGTACGACGGGAATGTCACTGCCAATCCGTCAGAATGGAAGCGTTACCGGAGGCCCAGAGCATTGAACGTTCTCGCGCGTATGGCCGTGTGGTTCGCTTCCGTTTTCATTTCTATTGGCGTCTTCTCCGTTCTCTTTTCGATGGGTTCTATTGCAGAGTTCTTCTTTGTCTATCGAATTACGCTAATATTCGCGCTCCCGGCCGCGTTCTTGTACTTGCCGGTCGTGGTTGCGATTAAGGATGCACAACAGGGGCGATTTTGGGCGCTGTTGGCGAGTGGAATTCTAATCGGACCAGTGTCTCTCGCACTTTCGGGTTTGATTCTTCAGCTAAGAGGCACGGCTACGGCTTCGCAGTGGCGAGGTGACGACATCGGCCCAGGTCTCGGATACGGCTTGGTCCTGGCGTTGATAGTCGGCGCGCTGACAACTACGTTTTACCTGGCAGCTCTGAGAGCCATACCGCGCCGGAATGCCGGTTGACTCAACAATCGGATCGCCAGTTCAGAGCATTCAATCAACCTAAGGCGTCCTTCGAAGTTTCAATCGTGGCGCTGGAGGCGGGGGTGCAGGCGGCAAAGGCTTTTGGCCCGGCCACAGTACCCACGGATAGTGAAAGCCGCCACCGGATTCCTTCACAACACGTCGTGTCAGCGGGATCATGTTGATTACCCAGCCTCTGCGGTAAGGCTGCTCCCGCACGAGCCAATAGAACCGGTAGTGCGTTGCTTTTATGATCGCGAGCAAGAAATCTCTCGCCGGCGCGGGACCCCGGGATAATGAAAGTTCGAAATCGGGTATCCGATTCAGCCAGTCCTGAGTATTTACGTGAACGTATTCCCCGACTTGCGCGCTTAGCGCCGACTCAATGACGGCGATGGCCCTGTAGATTTCCATCGTTGTTGCCGGTATCGAGATTCTGTGATCCAACAAGGCTGTGATTCCGATTGAGCGGCATCGGGCGTCTCTTGCTGCGATCGGCACGAAGCTGTAGAAGTCACCGTTTTCTTGAAGACGATATTGAAAAGCACTGCTCTGGTTGTACGCCGCTACGACGTCGGCCAGGAGGCCCCTGATATTCAACGGATAACGGAGCCTGTCCACAGAGAAGCGGACTTGGAAGTTGCTGCCCTTCGGCAAGTAGAAATGCTCTGCCGCGAGGGCATTCTTTCGACTGGGATGTATGTCGGTGACGTCCTTTGAACAGGAAAACGGTGAATCTTCGGCGCTTATGTCTATCTGATAATCGGATGCGAGAATCTGCGCCGCAGAGTCCAAAGGGCGATATGCGTCGATCCGCAAGACCCGTTCTGTTTTATCTAACTGCGTTACTCCCGCTTCGGGGTCTTGCGGCCATACAGGCCGGGCGATAAACACGAAGAGAAATATCCAAGCTTTTGTTGCCGGTTCGATCGAGAAGAGCCCGCTACGGAATGTAGTTCCCCGAATCATACGGTCGCGCCCTCCCACAAGGGCCGCTCTCACCCCACCTGATTCACGAGCGTGCCAATGGGCGGTATCGTAACACGAATCTCATCGCCAGCCTGCAGCGTGAACGAATCCGGAGGAACAATTCCTGTACCGGTCAGCAGAAAACAGCCGTTCGGGAAGCTGTTGTTGCGGTAGAGAAATCCGGCCAGTTCCGCGGGTTCGCGCTTCATCGCCTCGAGCGAGGTTGAAGCGGAAAACTCGATCCCGCCGCCGCGCGTGATTTCCAGACGGATCTCGGTTTCCTTCGCCAGGGGCGTCTTTTCCACCAGAATGCAGGGACCGAGCGCGCAACTGCGGTCGTAGACTTTCGCCTGCGGAAGATAGAGGGGATTCTCGCCCTCAATATCGCGCGAACTCATGTCGTTTCCGATCGTGTATCCCGTAATGCGCCCGGAAGGCGCGATCAGCAGGGTCAATTCAGGCTCGGGAACCGACCATTTGGCGTCATCGCGGATGGCTACGCTTCCGTTTGGCCCAACTACCCGATGAGGGGTCGCCTTGAAGAAGAGTTCCGGCCGTGTCGCGCTATAAACGCGATCGTAAAAATCGCCGCCGCCGGACGATTTTGATTCCTGCATACGTGCGTCACGGCTGCGGAAGTATGTCACCCCCGCGGCCCAGACTTCCTGAGTACCAATGGGGGCGAGTAAGCGGTCCATCACGCTTTCACTCACTCCGGCAAGGCCCTGAATTGAAGTGTCCAAGTGATCGTGGAGATCGTCACGCTTGAGGAGCGCGTCCCATGGCTCGACTCCAGCCGGCCCAATCAGAAACAGCCGGCTTTCGCGTTCAACGACGATTCCGTCCTGTGTGCGATACAGCTTCATCGTTACTACTCAAGCACACCACGATTTTCTGATGATGCCAGAAGGTCAATGGCGATCGTGATCGTGATCGCGGTGGTCGCCACGGTCGCCGCGCCGTTCGCCGGGTCGAACTTCGTGGTGCTCCACTCTCGGTCCTTCCGGACGCCGGTACGCATACGGGGAAACATAGTCGCGGCGGTTCCGCCAGTTGCGGTCCCAATCGCGATGATTCACCAGAATGTCGTGCTGACGCCAGCCGAACCCGACGCCTCCCCAACCCCAAGGAGAGAAGGCGGCGTCGATCGTTATCATAGGGCCGAAGCGAATCGCGCCGCCCGCATAGAACCCCGGGCGCGGGCGCACAAACACAACTCTGGGATTGTAGTAAGGCACGTAGTAATATCCGGGCGTAACGGGCACAATCTCGATGTCTCCCGGGCCATTCACGATGACCCGAGCGTACTGGCTATCGCGAAGGTAGCCATAATCGTAGGCGTCCTGCCGCATGCGCTGGATGGCATCCATCACATCGCCTCGCTGGGCAAGCACCGCGTTACCTAATTCCTGGGTCCAGCCCATATATTGCGCCAGGTAGTTCAGCACGTTCGGGAAAGGCAGCAGCGCGAGGACGCTCGGGTCCCAAGGCAAATTGTCGTCCTGAATGGCGCGTGCCAGAGCTTCACCTCTAAGGGAGGCGTGCTCATTTGCCCAACCAGCGGCATCCGGAATCTCGTTGGAAAACGTGGACGCAGTCAGAACCTGCGCGAGCAGCCCATCCGGATAGAGCGCAATGGGCTGAACAAGCTGTTCAAGCCGCTGTGGCGGCAGCAGTGGGGGCTGTCCTTGCTGTGGCGGAGGATACTGCTGATTTTGCGCAGGCGGATACTGCCCTTGCTGCGGCGGGTACTGTCCCTGCTGCGGATATTGCGGCGGCGGATACTGCTGGGTCTGCGGGTACTGGGGCGGTGGCGGGTTCTGTGGGTACTGACTCTGCGCAAAACCGGGGGCCGCTGCGCAGATTGCGGTTAAAAGCGCCCCCGCGAAGGCGGAAACCAATGTATGTGTTCGCATATCGAAGTTCGGCTGCAAGAGCGCCTATTCAAAAGACGCTCCAAGTTACATAGTGGATACCGGCGCGGTTCGTAGCACCGATTAATGTTGATTAAGCAAGGCTTGACGGTACGATGTGGAAAGATTACGTCAGAAGCGCACACGCGCCGAAGTCTGAAACAACATGCTCTTATCCGCCAGCCGGCCTTATAGGCGATTTCCTGTTAAAGCCACCGCGTGCGCAGTTACCATGGGTGCGGTTCTCTCAGCCGCTATCTGGGCAAGCTCAAATTCTGATTCGGCACGAGAGGCTGCCCAACTCAATCCGAGCGCGATGTCGATTGCGTTGAATCGCGGCGCAAGCGGTCTGTCACGCTACCTGGCTGCGCTCCGCACGCGAGCCAGCATCCTGATGGTCACCGCGCATCCGGATGACGAAGACGGCGGCATGCTGGCGTATCAAACTCGCGGTCTGGGCGCGCGCGGTACGCTGTTGACGCTGAATCGCGGCGAGGGCGGGCAGAACGCCATGTCAGGGGATCTGTACGATGCGCTTGGCCTGGTACGCACGCAAGAACTGATGAGTTCGGATCGATATTACGGAGTCCATCAGTACTGGACGCGAGTCATTGATTACGGCTTTTCGAAAACGCGCGAAGAGGCGCTTCAAAAATGGGGTTACGATCGGGTGCTGTCCGATGTGGTGCGAGTGGTGCGGATGACGCGGCCCCTGGTGATTACGTCCGTGTTCGCCGGCGCGCCGACGGATGGTCATGGCAACCACCAGGTGGCAGGACAGATGGCGCAGGAGGTCTATCTGGCCGCGGGCGACCCGAACCGCTTCCCCGAACAGATTCGCGAAGGGCTGCGCCCCTGGCAGCCGTTGAAGGTCTACGCACGCGTCCCCTTCTTTTCACCGACTAAGAGCCACACGATTTACGATTACGCCACCGATAAGTATGTCCCCATTCGCTTCTTTGATTACGTGAACAAGACCTGGATGACGGAACGGCCGTCCACCAACGTCACCATCCCGGAAGGCGCCGCCGATTACGCGGCCGGGCTGACATTCCAGCAGATTGGGCGCGCTGGGTGGGGTTATCAGAAGAGTCAAAACGGCGGCGGGACCATTCCGCAGCCCTCACTTTACAGCGCTCCCTATCATCGCTATGGATCACGCGTTCAAACTACCGAAAAAGAGAACTCGTTTTATGACGGCATCGACGTATCGCTGATGGGGATCGCGTCGTTAGCATCCGGCGACACAGCCTTTCTGAAGACCGGACTGGAACAAATTTCGAAGATTGCCGATGAGGCTTGGGATCAGTACAGGCCGGCCAATCCCTCGGCTGTTGCGCCCATGCTTGGGGACGGTTTAAAGGCAACGCGTGCGCTTATCCAAAGCGTGCAATCGAGCAGCCTGGGGGAGCCCGGAAAGAGCAACGTCGTCTTCGAACTACAGGTAAAGGAGAAGCAATTTGAGAAGGCGCTGGTGCTGGCGCTCGGACTCTCCTTCGATGCCGTGGTTGCCCCTGAAAAGGAGCCAACCGGGCCTTTTGCCGCTTTTCGCGGTGGGTCGCAGACCTTCACCATCGCTATTCCAGGACAGTCATTCGCGGTTGAGACTCATCTGCTGAACAAGAGCCCGGACCCGGTTCGCATTGAAGACATTGCCGTGCATCCGGCGTATGACAAACCATGGACGATCAAGCTTGACAAGCCCGGTCCGGCCGAACTGGCCGGCGGCAAGGACGTGCACCTGCGATTTTCGGTTTCCGCGCCACCGGACGCGAATCTTACTAAGGCATACTTCTGGCGTCCGGATGAAGAACAGCCGTACTACAACATCAGCGATGAACGTTTTCTCAACCTGTCCCTGGCTCCCTATCCGCTCTGGGCCGGCGCGCGCCTGAACTATCGCGGCGCGAATTTGGAAGTTCGTAAAGTGGTGCAAACGAATCAGCGCGTGGAAGGCACGGGCATGGTGCAGCAACCCTTACTCATGGCTCCCGCGATTTCGGTTTGGGTTTCGCGCGCTGCCGGAGCGGTTCCGCTCAGCGCCACTTCATTCGCCTTCACCTGTACGCTGCATAGCAACGTGAAGGGTGCAGCAAAGGGAACACTTCGTCTGAGCTTGCCGGAAGACTGGCAGTCGACCCCTTCCGAGTGTCCATTCAATTTTGCTCGTGACGGGCAGAGTGAGGACGTGACATTTCAGGTGAAGCCGCGATCCGTCCGGCAACAGGACTACGAGATCAAGGCCATCGCTGAATATCAGGGCAAAACCTACGAACAGGGCTATCGGCTGGTGGGTTATACGGGTGTGCGGCCTTATCCTTTGTATCGTCCGGCCGAATACAAGGCGGTTGGTGTGAACGTAAAGACAGGGCCGGACCTTCGCGTCGGATTCTTTCCAGGAACAGGAGACGATGTACCGCAGGCTCTCGAAGATCTTGGTCTTCATCCGCAGATTCTGTCCGGCGGCGATCTGCAATCGGGGAATCTGAGTCAGTTCAACGCCATTGTGCTTGGTGTCCGCGCCTATGCTGTGCGTCCTGAGCTGAGGGCCGCCAATGACCGGCTGCTCGATTATGTGAAGAATGGCGGTGTTCTGATTGTCCAATACAACCTGCAAAATTTCGACGGCGACTACGGCCCGTACCCGTTCACGCTAGGCGGGAATCCGCAGAAGGTGGTAGATGAAAACTCGCCGGTCAAGCTGCTGGATCCCAAAAGTGCGCTTCTGAACTGGCCGAACAAGATCACGCCGGCCGATTTCCATGGCTGGCAGGAAGAGCGCGGGCATGGGTTCATGCAAAAGTGGGACCCGCGCTACAAGGCTCTGGTGGAGACACACGATCCGAATCAGGACCCGCAATCGGGTGGATTACTGCTGGCTCATTATGGGAAGGGCATGTACGTTTACGATGCGTTCGCCTTATACCGGCAGCTTCCGGCCGGTGTTCCCGGGGCATACCGGATTTTGGCGAACCTGGTCAGCGCGGGGAAGAATCCGGAGTGGAAATGACGTTAGCCGGGCAGGTACTGATTGTTAAATCCGCACCCTTGTGCCAAATGGCGTAATCTATCGTGACAGGTGACCACGATGTCAACACGGCTGCTCCTGTTTGCTTTCCCTGCGCTTCTGGCGGGCGCTTTTTCGGCCTCCGCGAAATCGAAGATCCTTGAATTTCCTGACCCGGCGGCGGACGTGACCGGGGCGGCGGCTCAAGGACCCCAAACGGCTGTGCTGGCGGGTGGATGCTTCTGGGGAGTTGAGGGCGTCTTTGAGAGGATCAAGGGTGTCACCAACGTGGTTTCAGGGTTTGCAGGCGGTGCAAAATCGACGGCTCATTACGAAGAAGTCAGCACGGGCAGAACAGGTCACGCGGAGTCGGTAGAAATCACCTACGATCCTTCCCAGATCACATATGGACAGTTATTGAAGGTTTTCTTTTCCGTTGCGCACGATCCGACGGAGTTGAACCGGCAAGGTCCTGATACCGGTACGCAGTACCGCTCGGCAATCTTTTACACCAATGATGAGCAGAAGAAGGTGGCCGAGGCGTACATCAAGCAGCTAGACGATGCAAAAATCTTCCGGCATCCGATTGTCACGCAGGTAGTGCCTCTGAAAGGCTTTTACGCCGCCGAAAAATACCACCAGCATTTCCTCGATCACAACATGACCTATCCCTACATCGTGTACAACGACCTGCCGAAGCTCGCGGCACTGAAGAAATATTATCCACAGCTCTGCAAACGGTGAGTTATTTTTTTGGAGGATCTTTCTTTGCTTCCGTGCTTACGGACTGATTGAGACTTGGCGCAGACCCAACTTCGAGGATTCGGACGGCCCGCGGAGTGCGATCGTACTGGCTCAGCTTGCGCGCATCGCTCGAAAGACTCTTGTATTTGGCCTGGACCTCGTAGTCAATTGAGAAGCTCAGACCCTCAAAACTATAGTGGCCGCCCTTTTTGGTGAAGAAGGTTTCCTTCTCGTGCGTTTTGGTGTTGGTTAACGTGACCAGTGCGCCCGTGAGCGGCGTGCCGGAATCATCGACAACCTGGCCGGTAACAACGCGGGAGGTAGGCGTCTTTTGCTTTTTCTTGATCAGCGGCCGGTGATTATCCAGGAAAACATTGGGCTGGTCGGCCGGGTTCGAGTCCGCAGACTGCTGCGCCGCGGCATCGATCGCCAGCGCCGAAAATAGCAAGCTCGCAAGAGCCGCACGCTTCGTGTACTTCATAAAGAGAGCTTCTTTGTATCGTAGCAATCAGGCCACAACTAGGGCGGCGATCCCGCGTTGCGCTACGATTCGTGATCATGTCCTTCGGTCACGCCAAGATCCTTGCTTTTGAAAGCCGCCGGGCCAAAGAGATTGCCGAACTCATCCGCATTAACGGCGGCGAACCGTTCGTGGCGCCTGCGCTGGTGGAAGTTCCTCTGGAGCACAACGAAGCGGCCTTTGCCTTCGCGGGCCGCCTCTACGCCGGCGAATTCGACATGATGGTGTTTCTGACAGGCGTGGGAGCCAGGTTTCTCCAACGCGTTCTTTCGTCTCGTGAACCGGATGACCGTTTTCTCGAAGCTCTGCGCAAGCTCGCGACCGTGGTCCGCGGCCCCAAGCCGGCAGCCGTGCTGCGCGAATGGCAGGTTCCGGTCACGATTTCTGTTCCTGAGCCCAACACCTGGCGGGAAGTTTTGTCCGCAGTTGAGTCCAGACCTGAAAAATCCGTCGCGGTCCAGGAGTATGGGCGTCCCAATCCCGAGCTGATTGAGGGTTTGGAACGGCAAGGCCGGCGCGTGACGAGAGTTCCGGTCTATCAATGGCGGCTGCCGGAGGATACTGCTCCGCTCGAAGAAGCTCTTCGGAATCTGCTCGACGGCGCTTTCGCGGCTGCCGTCTTTACGACAGGTGTTCAGATTCAACATTTCCTGGATGTCGCTGGCCAGCGGAAACAACGGGAGGCTGCCCTTGAGGGCTTGCGCCGGCTGTTTGTCGCATCCATAGGGCCTACTTGCAGCGAATCGTTGAGAGAATGCGGCTTAACGCCCGACTTCGAACCCAGCCACCCGAAAATGGGGATTCTGGTGCGCGAGGCCGCTGCCGAATTCGCGGAACAGAAACGGAGCTGATGGAATTGCTTCTAACAGGGGTGAAACGGTTATCCGCCGCTTGCGCGTTCACACTAGCCGTTCTGTTCTGTGGCTCCGTAATGCAAGCTCAAGCCAGTGGCTCAGAAGAGACCATTACCATTGACCCGAGCGCGCCCACCCATCCGTTTCCGCATTTCTGGGAGCAGGTGTTCGGCTCTGGCCGGGCGGTGCTAAGCCTGCGCCAGGATTACCGCTCCGACCTCCGCAAAGTAAAGGACGCGACAGGCTTTCAGTACATCCGCTTTCATGCCATTCTCGACGACGATATCGGCGTTTACGATGAAGACCGCGACGGCAACCCGATCTACAACTTTTCTTACGTTGACCAGATCTACGATGGCCTCCTTCAGAACGGAGTGCGGCCGTTCGTTGAACTGAGTTTTATGCCGCGGAAACTCGCCGCGAATCTTACGCCGCATCCCTTTTGGTACAAGCCATTTCCGTCGCCCCCAAATAATCCCGCAAAATGGGATGCCTTGATTCAAGCCTTCACGAAGCACCTGGAAGACCGCTACGGAAAAAACGAGGTGGAGCAGTGGTATTTCGAAGTCTGGAATGAGCCGAATATCGACTTCTGGGATGGCGTGCCAAAACAGCAAACTTACTTTGCGTTATACGACGAAACGGCTAAGGCCGTCAAAGCGGTCGATTCGAAACTGCGCGTCGGCGGCCCTGCGACCGCGCAAGCCGCCTGGGTGGACGCCTTCATTGCCCACTGCACGCAGAATCACATCCCCTTCGATTTCGTTTCCACGCACGTGTACGGGAACGATACATCCCAGGATGTCTTTGGCCGGAGCGAGTCCATTCCGCGCCGCGATATGGTCGCCCGCGCCGCAAAGAAGGTGTTCGATCAGGTAAAGGCGTCCGCCGCTCCGGAAACGCCGATCATCTGGTCGGAGTACAACGCGACGTACATGAACCAGCCGCAAGTCACCGATAGCGCCTTCATGGGGCCGTGGCTCGCAAACAACATTCGTGAAAGCGACGGGCTGGCGAACATCATGGCGTATTGGTGCTTTTCCGATGTATTCGAAGAGCAAGGAATCGTGAAGAAGCCGTTCTATGGAGGCTACGGCCTGATCGCCGAACGCAGCATTCCGAAAGCAGCCTTTCGTGCATTCGAGCTCCTGCACGAGTTGGGCGATCGCCGCGTGACCGTTAGCTCAGAAAACGCGCTTGTCACCGAACGTGGAGACGGCACGTTTGAGATCGCGCTCTGGAATTACGCCGAGCCCGGCGAGACCGTTACCCCGAAGACATTTCATCTGAACGTTACGGGAGGCGGCGCGCGACAATACCGCATGCGGTTTGTGGGCCCCGGAAACGGTTCGGCGCTGGAGGCTTGGCAGCGAATGGGGAGCCCCGCCTATCCCACGGTCAGCCAGATTCAGGAATTGGTGAAGGCATCGGACCTGAGGCCGGTTCAAACCGGTTCGACCGGACAGCCGATCATTCTGGGCCCGCAGACTCTAGCGGTTCTTGAGGTGGGAACACGCTAACCTGGCCCGAAGTCTCACCACTTCACCGATCACGAACACAGCCGGGCTCTGCGCGTCGATTTGGCCGGCCGCAACCGCGCCCAGAGTGCCTTCTATCACTCTCTCCTCCGGCAGAGTGCCGCGTTCGATGAACGCAACCGGTTCATCCGTGCCTCGGCCGGCGGCTATCAGCGACTGCGCGAT